>OUNM010520035.1_pt1 | contig 15777 bp, 15 predicted proteins | sample 1769961 | NCBI WGS metagenome assembly OUNM01 (sample SAMEA3914820, study PRJEB12502) | metagenome | biome: forest; material: soil | place: USA | collected 2012-03-12 | depth 0.3 m | reverse complement strand
GCCGACCGCAATGGGACGTGGCCTGAGGAAGGCGAATGCGGGAATCGCCACGATCGCTCTCAGGACTGCGCCCACATCAGTAGGTCCGGCGATCGCCCCTGAAAGGTTCACAGCTGCCGGGGGCAGCCCCATCATCAGCCCCAATATCCGGGTCAGATCACGGACGACTCCTTCGGTGGCGCCTCTCGGGCCAAGGTCCAGGGGATTCGGACCAGTCGTGAGGACTGGCATTCCCATGCCCATCCGCAGCCTGATCGCCGCGTGCGATTCGGCAAACTCGTATTCACGGTGGCTTGCCCTGACATCGTTCCCAATCCGCTGAAGCTGATCGCGGACCCGTCCAATGTCCCGGCCGCTCTCGCCGACGGCAATGATGGCGTTGCTTCCGCTCGCGTAGGACGAGGCCTGATGCGGGAAGAGAGCCACCCTCACCGCTTCAGCTTCGACTTCGATGGCCTGCAGTTGGAGCACGAGTCCGTCAAGTGCGGCAGCGCCAGCCAGCAACTCCTCGAATTGGAAGTGGATTCCGCCCACTCCGCCGCGTATCCGCAAAGTGCCGTCCGGCCCGGGTGTTCGAGGGTGGGGACTTCCGCCCGCACCGATAGGAGCGACCTCGGCCATCAAAAGCCGGACTGGGGTTTCGATCCCACATTCCGGGCATGGCGGAGCGTCGCCGCAGCGGCCTCGCGCAAGGCATCACGTCCCCTTCGAAGGGAGGCGGCCTGCAAAGCCAGCGTGGTCCGGTACGCACGGCCGGCCGGCGACTCCCATTGCTCGAGTTGCAACTGCGCCAGCTTGGCAAGGACGGCGTCGGCTTGGTCCGCGCAGACGCTCATCCGCCATCCGAGCTTCTGGACCTCCGCGCCTCGTGAAATACATTGCTGCGAATCCAGATCCGTTCCTCCGGCCGCCATAAGAATCCCGCTCAAGACGTTGTCCTCCTCCATGTCCATTGACGTTGTGGCAGCGACGCTACGTCGTGCTCCGGTGGGGCGGAACCGCCGTGACCGGCTATGTGGATAACCTGCCGGAAACACGCTGAGGAAGAGGAGGCCGCGATGTTATGCACATAGTGAAGTCCGGCTTGATGGCGCGAGCCGAGTTCATGAAAGAATTGCCCCATGCCTGAAACCGTCGCCGCCGCTGTTACCCGTACGCCCTCTGGACGCCTGGCTCTCGCCGCGTCGCCGGAGCCAATCGCCCTGGGCCCGCTGGACGGCCGGTACCAGTCCGCCGTCGCTCCCCTGGTCGACTACTTGTCCGAGGCCGCTCTCAACCGCGACCGCGTGGCCGTCGAGGTCGAGTGGCTCATCCACCTGACCAGCAACAACGTACTTCCCGGCGCCGGGCCCCTGAGCGCCGAACAGCAGGAGAAGCTGCGCGCCATCGTCACCGAGTTCGACTCCGCTTCGGTCGCGGAACTCGCTGAAATCGAAGCTGTCACGGTCCACGACGTCAAGGCCGTTGAGTACTACATTGGCCGCCGCCTTCCCGCGATCGGTATCGAGAACCTGACCGCGATGGTGCACTTCGGCTGCACATCGGAAGACATCAATAACCTTTCCTACGCCTTGGGCGTCAAGGGTGCCGTGGAAGATGTCTGGCTCCCTGCTGCCACCGCCTTGGTGAAGCAGATCGAAGCGATGGCCGAGGAGAACCGCGCCGTCCCGATGCTTTCCCGCACACACGGCCAACCGGCCACTCCCACCACTCTTGGCAAGGAACTGGCGGTCATCACGCACCGCCTGAGCCGCCAGCTGGACCGCGTTTCCAAGACCCAGTACCTGGGCAAAATCAATGGCGCTACCGGCACTTATGCCGCACATGTCGCTTCCGTTCCCGGCGCCGATTGGGAGGCCGTCGCCCAGTCCTTTGTGGAAGGCCTGGGACTGACGTGGAACCCGTTGACCACGCAGATCGAGAGCCACGACTGGCAGGCCGAGCTCTATGCCGACGTCGCCCGGTTCAACCGGATTCTGCACAACGTCTGCACGGACATCTGGAGCTACATCTCGATTGGCTACTTCCGGCAGATCCCGGTTGCCGGCGCCACCGGCTCCTCCACCATGCCGCACAAGGTCAACCCGATCCGCTTCGAAAACGCCGAAGCCAACCTGGAGATTTCCAACGGATTGTTGGACACTCTGGGCGCGACGCTGGTTACCTCCCGTTGGCAGCGCGACCTCACTGATTCTTCCTCGCAACGCAACATCGGCGTCGCATTCGGACACTCGCTCCTTGCAATCTCGAATGTTGCCAAGGGACTGAAGGCCCTTGACGTTGCCGAGGAAGTGCTGGCAGCCGACCTCGACACCAACTGGGAAGTCCTGGGCGAGGCGATCCAGATGGTCATGCGCGCCGAGGCCATCGCCGGCGTCGAGGGCATGGAGAACCCGTACGAGCGACTCAAGGACCTCACCCGCGGTCAGCGCGTCGATGCCGTCCGCATGCAGGAGTTCGTCTCGAGCCTGGGGTTGTCTCCCGAAGCCGAAGCACGCCTCCTGGCACTTACTCCGGGCAAGTACACCGGTATCGCGGACCAGCTGGTGGACCACCTGAAGTAAAACGCGGCGCTGCGGACCCGGCGTTTCCGAATCGATGTAAGGAACAGTGTCAGCATGAGGCTCTTGCTTATCCGCCACGGGCAGACCCCCGGAAACGTCTTGGGGCAATTGGACACGGCGTTTCCCGGTCCGGGACTGACCGAACTCGGCGAACGTCAGGCCGCTGCGCTCCCGGAGTCCCTTGCCAACGAGGACATCACGGCCATCTATGCGTCCACGCTGGTTCGCACCCAGCTGACGGCCGCCCCGCTTGCAAAAGCCCTGGGCCTCGAGGCCACCGTGTTGCACGGCCTGCAGGAGATTGAAGCCGGGGACCTGGAGAAGCTCACCGACCACGAATCCCACCACCGGTACATGAGCACCGTTTTCGCCTGGACCGACGGTGAACTCGACCTCCGCATGCCGGGCGCGGGTGATGGCCACGAGTTCTTCGCCCGCTACGACGCTGCCATTGCCAAGGTGGCAGCGGCAGGCGACGAAACCGCCGTCGTGGTCAGCCACGGTGCCGCGATCCGCTGCTGGGCAGGTCGCCGTGCCGTGGACGTCGGCCGCGAGTTCGCCGCCACCCACCAGCTGCAGAACACCGGAATCGTGGTGCTCGAAGGCGACCCGGAGGGTGGCTGGCACCTGCTGCACTGGGACCAAAGCCCGGTAGGCGGACTTGCCTTGGCCGACCGGACGGTCGAAGACCCCACCGGCGACGCCATCGAATGACGGCTGCTTGAGGCCAACTCCAACGCACCCGTATTTCTCCGGACGCTTACGCGCAGGAAACACCGCGGTAACCCCCGCTTCTTAGGCTTGATAGGCATAACCCCCTCCGGCGAAAGAGGTTCCGATGCAGACCAATCCGCGGCTCAACATCAGACAGGTCACCTGGGCTAACCCGGTGGGTGCAGACCTCCGCGCGGCGCAGCAAGCGGAGCTGGACGCCCGTTTCGGCAACTCGGACCACGAGCCCGGACCCGCGCCGTCGGAAGCGGACACGGCCGTTTTCGTCGTTGCCTACGAAAAGTGCTCCGGCCAGCCCCTGGGTTGCGGAGGGCTACGGATTCTGGATGCCGAAACCGCCGAAATCAAGCGACTATATGTCGTCCCGTACGCGAGGGGCTCAGGAGTGGCCAGCTCTATCCTTGCCGCGTTGGAAGCGCAGGCGCATGCCCACGGTTTCAGCATGATCACAGCGGAAGCGGGTTCGGCCCAATCGGACGGCCGCAGCTTCTACGAAAGCGCCGGCTTCGCCGCAGTGCCCAACTTCGGCCCCTACATTGGTGTCACCCACTCGCAGTGCTACGCCAAGCCAATCGATTCGCACAGCGCCTCGCACACGGCGATGGCGTAAACGACAGGCCGGCCCAACGCTCCAGCCCTGCTGCTGGTCCACCGATCAATCCAGGCTGCGTCCGCCCTGCCCCAGATGGGCCCGGTTCAGTGCTTCGATTTCTTCATCGCTCAGGTCGTCGAAGCTCTTGGCCTCGTGCTTGTCGCTCCGGGAGAACCGGACGAACATCAGGATGATGAGGGGAAGATCCACGATCTCCGCGAGGAACCACATCAGGTCTCCAGCGAGTTGCTGATCCCGGAGCGGCGAGGGGAACCAGGCTGGCTGATTGCCCAGGACTGACGTGGCGCCGTCGAGAATTCCCGGACTGAGCCGCATCAGGACTCCCGGCACCGCATCGGCGAGCAGCTCGATGAATACAAAGATGAACTCGACGACGATGAGCGATGAGGTGCGTCCCGCGCCGTCTTCCATGATCGGTACGGTCATGAGGAGTCCCATGGCGGGCACCAGCAGCGTCAGGATGACGTCGGCGGCGGGGTTGGTCCGGAGCACGTAGAAAAACGGGGTCAGGAACACTGTGAACATGGCGAGTCCCAGAAGCGCCGCCACGAGCGTGTTGCTGAGCATGCGGACGAGCCGGTGCCCGAGTATCGCTTCCACCCTCGCAGCGCCCATGGGGCCAAGGGTCTGCCTTGCAAGGGTCAACGGCTTGCCCAGGCCAATCAACAGCGGGACCACAAACAGGTAGGACGTCACTTTGAGGGTGAACGCCCACCGCAGGTCGTGGCTGTACGTTCCCGGGAATCCAAAGCTGAGGGCCGCGAAACTGCCCAGGCCAAGGGCGAAGAAGGCAAACGAGTTCCACAGAGGCCAGCGGATATCCCGACGCTTGGCAGCAACCAGGCCCTTTGAATACAGGACGATTGCGGCAATAAGAATGACCAGGGCAGGCCAGTTCATTGACCAGGCGCCCAACACCGCGTTCAACGGTGGCATGGTCAGTGGTCCACGTCGGAACGCCGGGTGCTCAGCCCGGCATTGCGGTGGGTTTTGTCGATCTTCATGGTGTTCCTCCAGCGCCTTCCCGGTGTGCCGCATGGTGCGCGAATCGGCGTGTCGTGTTGTGCCCTGAACCGGGTGCACCGTATCCATGTTACGGAGTCGCGCCAAGCATGGCACACCGCAGGAGACGCGGGCGCCCGGCCTCGGCTAATCTCGCATTATGGAAAAGGCTGACATCACGTTCCGGACCCGCAAGTGGATACGTCCGGAGGACCTCAACGCCAACGGCACGCTGTTCGGTGGAAGCCTGCTGAAATGGATCGACGAGGAAGCGGCAATCTACGCAATCCTCCAGCTTGGAAACGGCCGCGCCGTCACAAAGTACATCTCCGAAATCAACTTTGTCAGCTCGGCCGTTCAGGGCGATCTAGTGGAGATGGGCCTGACCGCAGTCCGCTTCGGCCGGACGTCACTGACCATGCGGGCGGAAGTGCGCAACATGATCACCCGCGACAGCATCCTGACAATCGAGGAAATCGTGTTCGTCAACCTCGGGCACGACGGCCGGCCGGAACCGCACGGGTACACGGAAATCACCTATGACCGTGACCGCATCCCCACGCACCACTTGACTCAAGCGCTCCACGAGGACTGAGCGCCCGACGTCGGGCCCCTCCTAAAGGGGCAGGCCGCCCTAAAGCGGCCGGCCAGTCCAAAAGCAATTCCCCGGAAACGGGTGCTGGCGGCCGCGAAATTCGCGGCCGCCAGCTTGTATTTCCGGTGACGGGAGTGATGTCGCCGGAACTTTGGAGCGCCCGGGACGGGCGCGGCGCCTCAGTGAGGCTGCGGTCAGCGCCTGTCGAAGGTCAGACCGCCGGGGACCTGGAACGTCGGCATGAGTTCCAGCATGCCCACATTGACGTGGCGCGGGGTTTCGATGGCGTAGTCGAGGGCGTTGACGATGTCGTCAGTGGTCAGCGACTCGTAGCCTTCGTAGTAGGTCTTCCACGCTTCTTCCATGGCTTCAGGCGTGCCGCCCATGTTCCGGCCGAAGATCTCGGTTTCCACCCTGCCGGGGCAGATCTCGGTCACGCGGATGCGCTTGCCGACCGTGTCGTTCCTGAGCTGGCGGGAGATCTGGTGCACTGCTGCCTTCGTTGCGTGGTACACCGTGTGGCCGTAGAAGTTGTAGACGCCGGCGATCGAGCTGATGTTGATGATATGGCCAAGGTCGCGCTCCACCATGCCCGGCAGGACCAGGCGCGTGAGCTGAAGCAGGCCGCGAAGGTTCACGTCGATGAGCTCGTCGATGTCCTGCTCGGATGAGTCCAGGAGGTTGCCGGGCCGGGAAACTCCGGCGCAGTTGACCAGCACGTCGACCTTCAGTTCGCTCACGACGGCGGTCAGCGCCGCTGTGTCGGTCAAGTCAACTACGTGCGGGATAGCACCCGTACGATCGGCCAGTTCGCTGAGGCGTTCCTCGTTGCGGGCCACAGCGTGAACGGTCAGGCCCCTCTTGGCCAGGCGCTCCGTGATCGCGGCACCCATACCGGTCGACGCTCCGGTGACGAGGGCGGTGTTGTAGTCGGAAAAAGACATCGGTTCTCCAAAGAGTGGAAATGGAAGGCACGGACTGTGCCGGAGGTCAGCGGCGCCTAAGCGTCGCGCAGGGGTTCGTGTGCCCGGTCCTTGACCGTGCTCACGGCTGCGAGCGTGCCGAGCGCCGTGACGACTGCGTAGAAGGCCGGCATGTAGATGTTGCCGGTGCTGCTGATGAGCCACGTCATCAGCAACGGAGCAGTTCCGCCGAAGAGCGCGGAGGAGATGTTGTAGCCGAGGCCGTAAGCGGAGTACCGGACCCGGGTGGGGAACAGCTCAACAATCAGGATGTGGATGACGGCCGTGTGGCCGGCGAAGACGATAGCCATGATCGAGGCGCCGAGGATGGCCAGGCCCATGTTTCCCGTTGCGATGAGGGCGTAGGACGGGATGCCCAGGATCGTCATGGCGATGGCGGAGCCGGCGATGACCTTCTTGCGGCCGATACGGTCGGACAGGGCACCCATGAAGGGAATGGCGATGCAGATGACAACCAGGCTGCAGGCGGTGATGAGCAGCGCCTCGCCGATGGTGAAGTTGAGCTGCTTGCCCTTGAGGAACGTAGGCATGTAGGAGAACAGGACGTAGTAGCCGGAGCCGTTCATGAGCGGGATGAAGAGGGCCAGAACCATGGCCCGGCGGTGCTCAGCGGACTGGAAGGCTTCCTTGAGCGGGTTCTTGGAAAGGCCGCCCTCTTCCTTGAGCTTTGTGAAGTTGGGGGTGTCCGCGATGGCCTTGCGGATGTACCAACCGATGACGCCCATGGGAATGGCGACCAGGAAAGGAATCCGCCACGCGAAGGAGCCGAAGCCACCGCCGTCGATCGCGGCCTGGGTGAGCCAAGGAGACATGGAGAACGCCACGAGGGTACCGGTGAGCAGTGCTGCGAACGAAGCGATCTGCGCGTAGGAGGTGATGATGCCGCGCTTGCCTTCGGGGGCGTGTTCAGCGAGGAAGGTCATAGCGCCGGCGGCCTCGCCGCCAACCGAGAAGCCCTGCAGGAGCCGCAGGAGGACGAGCAGTATTGGCGCCGCGATGCCGATGGCCGCGTACGTGGGCAGGATCCCGATACCCGCGGTAGCGACGCTGATCAGCAGAATGACGAAGACCAGTAGCTTTTGCCTGCCGATCCGGTCACCCAAGTAGCCACAAACAACTGCGCCTAGGGGCCGGACGAAGAACGAGACTGCGTAGCCGGCGAATACGAACAACAGGGCGTTGTCCGGGTTTCCCGGGGCAAGGAACACCAGTGCAAGTGTTCCGGCCATAAACGCGAAGATGCCGTTGTCATAAAGTTCCACGAAGATGCCAACGCAGCCTGCGGTGACAACCTTGCGCGTTTGACGGCCTGTGAGCCGTTCATGCTGCACTTGTGCAGCGTTGGTGTTAGCGGTCATGACATTTCCTTCTTGATGTTGAGCGTAGCAACGCCTATTGGTTTTGACGACAGGTTTTTAGCTGCATGCCGCAACCGGGAGGTCCTGCCACTGGGGTCGGCATCCAATGCCAAGTAGTCCGAAGACTGTGTTGACGGATTCGCGGAGGGTTTCAAGCTGCGCCCGCGAGCGCCGGTGGGCGAAAGTTGCCTCCGCCACTGTTGTTTTCCTGAAGTGGACCTTGTCGCCTGGGCGGGCTTGAGCAAGGACGTCCAGGCCATTACTGGTGACCACAGCGAGGACTGGATACCCGGCAGTGACGCCGCGCCCCCGATGCAGTACCAGCAGTTCTTCCCGGGAAGGAACCTCGACGGCGCCCACCGGCACCCCGCGTGAAAGCACTTCACCGCTTGAGGTTCTTTCCGGAAGTTCACCACCAAGCCTCAAGCCGATGTGGTTGCTCCGGCCACTCACGGCGTATTCCGACGTGAAGAGCAACTCCGCGGAATCGCCAAACTCGGCGACATCCGGACCGTCGGTCACATCGACCATCAGTTCCTGCCCCATGTCCGGCCGTTCAAGACCAAGCCGGAAAAGCGGGAGGTCGAAGTACGGCTGGCGAACAGGACCTACGCTGCGGCGGGTCAGGAGTATGGTTCCTTCCTTGAGTTGCAGGCCAAAGCCCACAACGGTGTCCGGAGCACAACTGCCCAGCAGCGTAGGGACGTCTACCGAACCGTGGATGGCCAGGTAGGCGCGGAGGCCCCGGTTGATTCCCCGGATGGCCACCGTCTCGCCTGCACGGGCCGAAACCGGTTCCCATTGGCTGCACGGACGCCCACCGACGGTGAGTGTCAGGGGAGCCCCTGTGACCGCAATCAGGATGTCGGACTGCGCTTTCATCCTGAAGTCGAGGGCCGTGATCTCCACGAGCGGATCATTGTCCAGATTGCCGGCCAGGATGTTGGCGGCCCGGGCTGAGTACTGGTCCAAGGCGCCGTTGACCGGAAGTCCAAAGCGCGGTCCGCGGAAACGGCCAAGGTCTGTGACCACGGAGTTGCCCGGTTGCTGGATGAGGATGTGCCCGCTCATGGCCTTGCTTCCAGTTCCTTGCCGAGGTATGAGTCGAAATCTCCGGCCTCGATGCGCCGGAACCGAAGAATATCTCCGGGCTTGTAGGGGACCAGCGGTTCGCGACGAATGTTCAGGACGGTCAAAGGGGTCTGGCCGATGACGCACCACCCACCGGGTGCCACTGCGGGGGCGATGACGGCCTGGCGTCCTGCCACTGCCACTGCCCCTGCCGGGACGCTGAGCCGTGGATCCTTGAGGCGCGGCACGGGCTTGGGGAACGCGGGGCCGTCCATCATGGGCGAGCCAGCCGGTGCACCCAGGCAGCGAACGGTGTAGGTCTTTTCGGTATGGAGGCGGATGACTTCCTCTGTGGAGATGCCCTGGTACTGGGCTACTTTCTCCAGGTCGGGACCATATTCGCCGCCGTAGACCACCGGGACGTCAAATTCGCGGGGTGCTGCTGCATTGCCGGCGGACCGGCCCATTTCGAGAAGTCCCAGCTTCACGAACGCGCGCACCTGGCGGGCCGACACCAGGACGGGGTCGAATTCCACCAGCACGGAATCATAGGTGGGTACCGCGCCATGAAGGCCCTCGGCGCCACAGGTCTCCAGCCAGTCAGCAAGACGGTGGACCGTGAGCCAGTTGTCCTCGCTTGCTTCAGCAAGGGCGACGACGCGCAATGCGGAGTCTCCGGATTCGTAGATCTCGGTGGGAGCCGTTGTGAGAACGGACATGTCAGGCCGCCTTCCTCTTGGCATCCATGACCTCGGTCAGGGGGGCGATACGGACGCCGGCCGAAATGAGCTCCGAGCGGATGAACCGGGCGAGCTCGACGGCTCCTGGATTGTCCCCATGAAGCAGGACAGTGTCAGTGGCGATGTCGATGTCAGTGCCGTTGGCGCACCGGATCTTGCCCTCGCACACCATGCGGACGGTTCGCTCGATAATGGCCGAGGGATCGTGGAGTACGGCACCGGGCTGGCTGCGCGGGACCAGTGTCCCGTCTTCCTGGTAGGCACGGTCGACGATGCCGACGATGGCCACGTCCAGGCCGGCGGAACGTGCCGCCTTGGCCAACTCGCCCTCCTGCGCGACCACGATGAGTTCGTTGTCCACGCGGGCGGCGGCCTCGGCTACGGCCTCAGCGTAGTCCGCTCGGACGGCGACGAGATTTCCCAGCCGGCCATGTGGCGCAATGTGGGTCACCTTGGTTCCGTGGAAGGCGGCGAAGCCGTTCAGGGCCCCCAACTGGTACAGGACATCCGCGCGCACCTCGTTGGCAGACAAGCCCATGTCCCGGCGGCCGAAACCACGCAGGTCCGGGAAGCTCGGGTGGGCTCCAATACCCACCCCGCGGCGAACGCATTCAGCAACGGTGGCATCCATGATGTCGGGATCGCCGGCGTGGAACCCGCAAGCGATATTGGCGCTTGAAACGATCTCCAGAAGATCGGTGTCGCTGCCTATCGTGTAGGCACCGAATCCCTCTCCAAGATCCGCTACAAGATCAATTATCGGGTTCACGTGGTTCTCTTTCCGTGGTTCTGCATTAGGGTCCGGCTATTCCATACGAACGCCGAAATATCGAAAGAATTCAGTTGCCCGTTCGATTGAAAGTGTTTGGCTAAAATTCTTCAATCAGAGGAACTGTCGGTAATTCTTTGGTGATAGAAGTCTCGCACCGACGAACTTCGGGCACAAAGACCTATTCGCTATCACGGGATAGCTCCCGGTTATGACCTGCGGCACACATGCTGCAGGCAGGGACCGCGTGCCGTCGCGGCCGGAGGGCGATGTGCCCGAAAGACTCATAGGGTGCTCTTTACGTGACGATCGATTTGTGGGGCAGCGCGCCAAGTGCGTCTATATTTGGGTATCGGGACAATTGGTTGATGGGGAGTCAACGAACTTCCGGTAAGGATTGGGAAACGCCACCACGGGGATGTGGATCTCAAATTAGCCGTTGAGAGACAGGTCACACAAAGACGGATTGTGTGTGCCTACATAGAATTTCCTTATGGCATCCAGGCCCCGATTGAGGGCCCAGAGGAAGGCAGACCCATGGACACGCGGAAGCTCTCATACTTTGTAAAAATCGTCGATTCGGGGAGCATCACCAAGGCCGCCGCCGCGCTCCACGTCGCCCAGCCTGCCCTCAGCCAGCAGGTGTCGGCGCTCGAAAGCGACTTGAAGCAACGCCTGCTGATCCGCAGTAAGCAAGGAGTCGAGCCAACCGCCGCGGGACACACCCTCTATCGCCACGCCCAGACCATCCTGCGGCTCGTCGAACAAGCGCGGCAGGACGTCGCGACATCCGGGGCTGCGCCGTCCGGCAGGGTGTCCATCGCGATCGCACCGTACAGCATGGCCTCCAGCCTGACGCCGCAGATTATCCGCGAGGTCGGCCGGCGTTACCCGGACATTGTGGTGCACCTGACGGAGATCTTCGGCGGCGTATTGAGCGAGGCGATCAAGAACGGCCGCCTCGACATGGCGTTGATCTATGAACCAGGGAAGATCCGCGGAGTGCAGTTCACCACGATGATTGTGGAAGACCTGCACTTGGTGACCCATGAAGACGTCGACGTGGCCCACGGTCGAACAACGGTCACGCTTGAAGAAGCCAGCAGCCTCGGACTATTCCTCCCCGAAAAGAACCACACCCTACGCCAGATCATCGAGAAGGGACTGGCCGACCAAGGGTTGCCCCTGCGGCTCGTAGGCGAAGTGGAATCGGTTCCGTCGCTTGTTCGGCTCATCCGCGCAAACCTCGGGGCCACCGTCCTTCCTAAGTCCGCCGCTGATGCGCTTTTCCCTGATGAGAACTTCAAGGTATTGCGGATCGTCGAACCGGCGCTGCAGAGCAAGATTGCCCTGTGCACCCCCGACCACGAGCCGCTGTCCGAGGCCGCCTCTGCCGTGCTCATCCTGGTCAAGGAGATGCTCCAGCAACAGTTGATCAGCAAGTACGCGACCGATCCATCCGAGGCTTGATCCATAACATTGCCTTATCCGGACAGACATCTTTGGTCTTATTCACCGGCGTTTTTATTTCCTATTATCGAATTAGCAAGTAATTCGAAGCGGCTCACGGATTCCGTGAACCCAATCAAAGGAACAGCGGTGAAAAAGATCAGCCAGACCCGGTGGGTTTCGAATCCAACCCTCGGAGCGATCAGTGCACGGACCGGATTCCACTGCCCAAGGAACGGTTTCTGGCGTCCTGTGGGTGGCGCTGGCGAACCCCTCTTCGTCTTCGAAGGAAGCCTCATGCCGGCCCACGCTGGACACAGCATCGAGTGGTACCTGGTCGATGCCCGGCCAGGACATCCCGGGCTGGACTGACTCGGCTAACCAGGCGCCTTGCCCCCGGCAAGGCGCCTTCTTCGTGCCCGGAAAGGCGCGCAAAAGGCCGGCCACCGTATTCGGTGACCGGCCCCGGCTGGAAAATCAGTCTTCGACCAGAAGCCCCTTGGCCTTCAGCTTCTCCGTCAGCCCGCACAACTCAATGGTGGTGCCTCCTGCGTGGTAGGCCTTGATGAGCTCGCGTTCGGCATCGTCCCGGGCCTGCGAGAGCGCAATGACTTCTTCTGCTTCCTCACGGCGCACTACCACGACGCCGTCAGCGTCACCGCGGAGGATGTCGCCGGGATAGACGATCTCATCGCCGAAAACGAGCGGGTGGTTGATCGGCCCAAGGGTTTCCTTGACCGTTCCCTTGATGCACACGCTGCCCGAGAACACCGGGAGGCCGAGTTCGATGAGGTCCTGGGTGTCCCGTACGCCGGAGTCCGTCACCATCGCCGCAATGCCCTTGGCTTTCATGGCGTTGCCCAGGACGTCGCCGAAGGTTCCGGCGTCGGAAAATTCCTGTGCACCGACCAGGACCACGTCGCCTGCCTGGGCGTAGTGGATGGCGACCTGGAGCATGAGGTTGTCCTGCGGGGCGCAGGCCACGGTCACTGCCGGGCCGCAGAACGACATGGAGCGGTCGATGGGCTTGATCTTGGAACTCAGGGCGCCCCTGCGGCCCTGGGCTTCGTGGATGGTCGCGGAGGAGAACGCCGCGAGGCGGCTGACGACGTCGGCGTCCGGCCTCTGGAATTTGGTCTTTACGTGGATCATTTCCTGAATCTTTCTCTTGGCTTGTTTCCGGAGTGCCCGGAGGGCTTAGTTGAGGGCGCTGACTGCCTTGCGGATCGAGTCCACGCCGGCGTTGATGGTCTCCAGCGAAGTGGCGAAGGAGATCCGGAAATACGGGCCAAGGCCATACGCCGAGCCCTGGATGACGGCGACCGAGGCCGCGTTGAGGAGGTACAGCGTGAAGTCCTGGTCGTTTTCGATGACGGTGCCGTCCGGAGCGGTTTTGCCAATGACGCCGCTGCAGTTCACGTAGGCGTAGAAGGCGCCTTCGGCAGGGGCGACGGACAGTCCGTCAATGGCGTTGAGGCCTTCGACGGCGAGGTCCCGGCGCTTGCGGTACACCTCCACGCTGTCCCGGACGAACGACTGGTCACCGTTCAGCGCGGCTGCCGCGGCTGCCTGGCTGACCGACGACGGGCAGGAGGACGTCTGCGACTGCAGCTTGTTCATGGCAGCGATCAAAGGCGCCGGGCCCACGCCGTAACCAAGGCGCCAACCGGTCATGGCGTAGGCCTTGGAGACGCCGTTGACCAGCAGGATGCGGTCACGCAGGGAAGGAACCGCGGTGACGAGGCTCGTTACCCGGCCGTCGCCGAAGTGGATTTCGTCGTAGATTTCGTCGGTGAGGATGAAGACGTGCGGGAATTCCTCAAGCACGGCACCAAGCGCCCGCAGTTCTTCGCGTGAGTAGACGGCTCCCGTCGGGTTGGACGGAGCGTTGAGGATGAGCCACTTGGTCTTGGGCGTGATGGCTTCCCTCAGGGCGGCCGGCGTGAGCTTGAAGCCGGTGTCTTCTCCGCAGGCGACGATCACGGGCGTGCCGTCGTTGGCGAGGACCATGTCCGGGTAGGACACCCAGTACGGTGCCGGGACGATGACCTCGTCGCCCTCGTTGAGCGATGCCATGAGGGCAACGTAGAGGACTTGCTTGGCGCCGCCGCCGATGGTCAGCTGGTTCGCTGCGTAGTGCACGCCGGTGTGGCTTTCAATCCGGCGGAGGATGGCGGTCTGCAGCTCGGGCGTTCCGGTCACCGAGGTGTATTTGGTCTCGCCGGCGTTGATCGCTTCGATAGCGGCCGCCTTGATGTGGTCGGGGGTGTCGAAGTCCGGCTCGCCGACGGTCAGGTCGATGATCGGGATGCCTTCGGCTCGTAGTTCACGGACGCGGGCGGCGGCCGCAACGCTTGCTGAGGACTTGATGCGTGTGACCCTCGACGCCGGCAGGTACTCGGACATTGTCTTCTCCAGAATCGTGAAACTCAGGATTCGGGTGTCGAATCCCCAATTTCGAGACTAGGCACTGCCGGGCGCCGTGGATAAGACCTAATGTGCGTGGATCAATAAGAGACCCTTATGACCACCTGATCCATATAGGGGGTCTGTGGTCATTTAGGGACATTTCAACCCCATATGGGAATCTTCTATGCACTTTCCTTATGGGTTCACTCGGTATTGGTATTTCCGCGGCTCTGCGAATGCCGCCTAGATTTCATAGACCAGAACAGTCAGCGAAGCATTCGAAAGGGATCCAATGCCAGCCCCCTCCGGCTCCCTTCGGGGCACGTCAGCCACCGGCAGGTACACCTACCGGGCCAAGGTTCCAGTCCGGCCCCAACCCGTAGCCAAAGGAGATCGTGCCAAGCTCATGCACGCCCTCGCGGCGCACAGGCAACTCCTGTCCCATGCTTCAAGCGGCATCCGCTCATTGACCGCTGCCCGCAACGAGATGATCGCCCAGGCCCTTGAAGACGGGCTCACCCTGGCCACAATTTCCGCGGTGACCGGGGAGAACATGCGTGCCGTCCGGACTATCGGCTTGGCTTATGACGACCTTCACCCGAGTGGGCTTCCGAGAGGCGCACATGTGGATGGCCTGAGGGCGAAAAGCGAGCAACTCAAAGCAGCCGAAAAGCACCGCGACCAGATCGTTAATCAGCGGGAAGCGTTGATTGTCACTGCGCTCCGCACCCAAGCCTGCGATGACCTTGAACTTGCCTCGCTGACCGGCCTCACGCCAGAGCATATCCGCAGGTCAACGAGGGGCGTCGCGCGCTCCGCCTAACTTCCGCGGGCCAGCCCAGACGGCGCATCTAACCCAACTGGCTGACAATTGTTGTCGTTATGAGGCGTCAAAACGACAACAACTGCGAGTTAGTTGGGAGTGCTTACTTCGTTGTCTCTTTCTTTGCCGGAGGCGTCCTGCAGCTAAACAGTTCCTGTGTTCCTGTTTTCCTGGCGATGAGCACTGTCAACGCGCGGGCCGACGTTGAAATCGGTTCAAAATGTTGGATCGATCGCGCACCAACGCTCCAGATGCGCTTCACGCCAAGCACCCGGTCGTGCTCATCCGTGGCAACCAAGGGCGGACTTCCCTGCCCTGCCACAGGCCTGCGTTTCCAGCACAGACTGACCACCGTCGCGTGCTCCCAGAATTCCACCGCAGTGACGAAGAATTCGCGCCCCTCATCATCCAGGAACAGCCCGGACTGCGGGACGTAAACCGCCCGAAGATCGTATTCCACGGGGGCTGAACGCCTCGCAACCGGCGGCTGGGCAACGGCTGCGGTTTGTTGAGGATTGAGATCTGGTTGCGGGACCACGGCATGCTCCATTGAAATTGCGGTCGACCCCCTCCTCGACCGCCCCCGAGCGGCCTCGGGATATCCAATGTAGCTCCGTCCAGGGACCTCCGGAAGAGTACCGACTACCTACCTAGTTCAGTAGCTCGACG
>OUNM010068743.1_pt1 | contig 15783 bp, 15 predicted proteins | sample 1769961 | NCBI WGS metagenome assembly OUNM01 (sample SAMEA3914820, study PRJEB12502) | metagenome | biome: forest; material: soil | place: USA | collected 2012-03-12 | depth 0.3 m | reverse complement strand
TTTTCCGCGTCCAGCGGAAAAGTTGGAATCCACGTCGCGACGGAGGAGCAGGTCCCGGCCCGACCTGCCGCAAGCACGGACTCGCAAACGAGCGAAGCGTTCGTCAAACTGACCCCCACCCGACAAGGCTCACCCCTTGCCGCACCTCCACCGCCCCGAGATCACCCAGGAGCTCCCATGGCTGCCGCACCCGCCCCGCATCCCCACCCCTCGCTCGCGCCCACGCTCCGCGCCGTCACCGCCGCCGCCGTGCTCTGCCTCTTCTGCACCGCCGCCGTCGCCGCCACCGCCGTCACCGCCGGCCCCGCGCTGGCCGTGGACGCCACCGCCGACGTGCACGCCATCCCCGACACCATCTACGGCATGAACTTCGCCGACGAGGGCCTGGCGAAGGAACTGGCGCTGCCCGTGCGCCGCTGGGGCGGCAACCGCACCACGCGCTACAACTGGCAGATCGACGTCGACAACACCGGCTCGGACTACTTCTTCGAGAACATCCCCAACCCGCCCACGCAGGGACGCACGCTGCCCGACGGCTCGGCCGCGGACCTGTTCGTCGAGCAGGACCGGCGCACCGGCACCCGGTCGCTGATCACGCTGCCGATGGCCGGCTTCGTGGCCAAGCGCCGCCCGCCCGGCGACAACCACCCGTACGACTGCGGCTTCCAGGTCAGCCGGTACGGCGCGCAGCAGCAGGTGGACCCGTGGGACACCAACTGCGGCAACGGCGTGCACACCGACGGCACCAACGTCACCGGCAACAGCCCCAGCGACACCAGCACGGCCGTCGACCCCACCTTCGATGCCGCGTGGATCGGCCACCTCACCGGCCACTACGGCACGGCGGCGGCCGGGGGCGTGGCGTTCTACGAGTTCGACAACGAGACCGAGCTGTGGAGCTCCACGCACCGCGACATCCGCCCGCAGCACCTGGGCTACGACGAGCTGCGCGACCGCACCTGGCAATACGGCGCCGCGGTGAAGGCCGCGGACGGCACGGCCGCCACGCTGGGCCCGTCCGGCTGGGGCTGGACGGCCTACTTCTACTCCGACCTGGACACGGCGCCCGGCGGCGACTGGTGGAACCATCCCGCCGACCGCAACGCCCACGGCGGCGTGCCGCTGGCCGAGTGGTACCTGCAGCAGATGCGCGCCTACGAGCAGCAGCACGGCACGCGCCTGCTGGACTACGTGGACGAGCACTTCTACCCCCAGGCCAACGGCGTGTTCGCGGGCTGGACCGACGACGCCACCAATGCGCTGCGCCTGCGGTCCACGCGCTCCCTGTGGGACCCGAGCTACGTGGACGAGAGCTGGATCGCGCAACCCATCCGCATGATCCCGATGATGCACGACTGGGTGACGGCCGATTACCCGGGCACGAAGACGTCGATCAGCGAGTACTCGTGGGGCGCGCTGGGCACGCTCAACGGCGCGCTGGCGCAGGCCGACGTGCTGGGCATCTTCGGCCGCGAGCGGCTGGACCTGGCCACGCTGTGGGGCCCGCCCGCGGCCACCGACCCCGGCGCGTTCGCGTTCCGCATGTACCGCAACGTGGACGGCAAGGGCGGCCGCTTCGGCCCCCAGTCGGTGCGCGCCACCAGCGCCGACCAGGGCGTGGTGTCGATCTACGCCGCGCGCCGCGGTGCGAACGGCGCGCTGACCCTCGTGCTGGTGAACAAGACCGCGGCCAAGGTCAGCTCCCAGGTCACGCTGTCGCACTTCGCCGCGGGCACCACGGCGAAGGTGTGGCGCTACTCGGCGGCCAACCTGGGGGCGATCGTCAAGGCGGCCAACATGCCGGTGACGGGCGGGAAGCTGACCGCCAACCTGCCGCCCAACTCGATCTCGTTCTACCTGGTGCCGGCGCTGAAGAACTGAGCGGGCGGCGGGCCGCGGCCGCCGGACAGGCCCCGGAATCCGCCGCTCGTCGCACGCGCCTGGGCGACGCGCGCGGCCGCGGGCAGCATGCGTCACCGCTTGCCAGGAAGCCCGCGATGACCTCCCTGCCCGCACTGCCCGCCCGCAAGGCCCCCGCGCCGTTCGCGCTGCTGGTGACGACGTGCGCGCTGGCGCTGGCGTCGACCCTGGCGCTGGCGCTGCTGGCGCCGCCGGCCGACGCCGCCGAGGCCGCCGGCAGCGCCGCCACGGCCGCCGCGGCCGCCGACGACGCCCGCTACGACCCGCTGCGCCGCGAGGCCGGCCTCTGGGACGTGGACGTGCAGTTCTTCGACGGCGACGGCCACCCCACCGGCACCGCGCATGGCACGCAGCGCAACGTCCTGCTGGCCAACGGGCACTGGATCACCAACGACCTGGTCATCGCGGACGAGGCCTCGCCCGGCACGCCGGCGCCGGCCGCGCCGGGCTTCCAGGGCCACGGCGTGTGGGGCTGGGACCCGGTGGCGAAGGAATACGTCGACACCTGGGTGGACACGAACGACGGCGCCGTGCGCACGGACCACGGCTTCTGGAAGCCCGAGACGCGCACGATGCACTGGACCGCGCTGCAGCCCGATGGCGAGGGCCACGCCGTGACGTACCGCATGAGCGAGGCCTTTCCAGCGGACGATCGCCGCACGCTCACGTTCTACCAGGTGGCGATGGAGTCGGGCCGGCTGGTGAAGCTGGCCGAGATGCGGTTCGTGAAGCGCGCGGGATCCTGAACGGCCGCACCGAGGCCGCCCGGGCGCCTGGGCCGGTGGACGTGATCGCGGCGACACTCGCGGCATGACATCCCTGCCCGCCTCGCTTGCCGCCCCGCCCCCCGGACGGGACGACCGACGGGACGACGACAGCGCCGCCGCGATGGCGCGGGCGCTGGACAACGTGTTCTGGCAGGCGCTGGCGGGCCCCCAGCGGGCGCTGGCGCTGGGCGGCGACACGGCGCGACGCTTCGCGCCCGGCCTGCCGCCCATCGCCGCGTTCGCCGACAACACGCGGCCCGACCTGGCGGCGCTGGCGGCGGTGTGCAGCGCGGGCGAGGCGCTGTACACGGGCGGCTGGTCCGGGCCGGCGCCCACCGGATGGACGGTGGCGGTCGACGCGCGCATGCATCGCATGGCCTGGCCGACGACGAGGCCGGCGCCGAGTGCGGACGGCGCCGCCGATCCCGATGCCGACCGCGCGTGGCGCGTGCTGCGCCCCGCCGACGCCCCGGCCGCCTACGCCCTGGCCACGCTCACCCGGCCCGGCCCGCTGGCGCCGCGCGTCACCGAGCTGGGCGAGTACCTCGGCTGCTTCGACGCGCAGGGCCGCCTGCTGGCCATGGCCGGGGAACGCGTGCGCGCCGGTGCCTGGCGCGAGGTGAGTGGCGTGTGCACCCACCCCGACGCGCAGGGGCGCGGGCTGGCCCGCGGGCTGCTGGCCGCGCTGGTGGGCCGGATCCTGGCCCGCGGCGATCGCCCGTTCCTGCACGTGATGACCGACAACGTGGCCGCGCACCGGCTGTACGAGCAGCTCGGCTTCGTCGACGTCGCCGAGCCGGCGGCGCGGGTGCTGGTGCGCGGCTGAGGCGATCCGCTCACTGCTTGTAGAGCTTCAGCACGAACGCCGCGCCGATGGCGCCGCCCGCCGCGGTGGGGCCGCCGGCCCACCACACGTCCACCCGGTAGCTGCCCGGCGGCACCATGCCGCTTCCGGTGCCGATCGGCATGTAGAAGTTGGCGGCCAGCATGTCCACGTCGTACTCCGCGCTGGACGCCACGGCGGGCGCGGGCACGCCATACGGGGTGGGGTAGTGCCCGATCATGGCCACCGGCGCGCCGGACGCGCCCGTCAACGTCACCTGGAACAGCGTCATGTTGGACACGCCATAGATCGTGCTGCCCACCATCGCGTCGAAGTGCGCGTTCAGGCAGCCCGCCTGCAGGCTCACCTTGGTCGACAGGACGGGCGTCTTGTCGAAGCGCCCGCCCACGCCGCCGCCGCCCACGTTGGCGTAGTTCCACGCCGTGGTGAGGACGTTCTCGTTGGCGATGTCGGCCACCTGCGTGACCTTGCCGCGGCAGGGCAGGGCCGCGGCGGCGAACGGTTGGGCCTGCACGCCGGGCACCAGGAAGGTCTTGCCCAGTTGCGCGGAGGCGGTGGCAGGTACCACGGCGGCCAGGGCGGCCAGGGCACAACCCAGGATGGCCGGGCCCGGACGCGGCAAGACGCGTGGCGATGAACGATGCGACATGGTGATCTCCTCAAGCGTGTCGAGTCGGGGCGTTCGAGTCGCTCTGCGCGCGCCGTGACGCCCGGCCGGCGTGCGCGACCAACATACGTCGCGCGGCGTCGCAGCGGCCACGCCGAACAGGGGGTCCACCGTCCCTATCTCGATCGTTCACCACCCGGTTGTCCGCCTTATTGAAGTGTTAGCACGGCGACCACGGCCAGAAACCACGGATTGACCAGGGTCAACTCGGGGAGTACCGTGCAGGGATGATGGACACGCCCGCTCCCCTCCCCCGCATCACGCCCACTCGCCGAGCAGCGCTGGCCGTCACCTTGCCCGTCCACATCGACAAGCTGCACCGGCGCCTGGCCGACGAGGTGCCGGCGGACGACCTCGCCAGCTACCTCGCCCTCGACTGGATGCGCTGGGCCGCGGGACGCCTGGTGGTCACCCCGCGCGGCTCCGCGGTGCGCGACGCCGCGCTGGCGCGCGAAGACGCCGCCTGATCACTCGCGCAATCGGTCACGCAACGGTCACGCGGCCGTTGGCTGGGCGCGTGCGAGAGCGCCGGTGCGCCGCTATGCTGCCGCTGGACAACAACACCCGCCAACGGAAGAAGCCTCCCGCGAGGCGAGCACAGGGATGGAACACACGCACGACCTGCCACCGGGGCCGTCGGCTCCGCACGAGCCCGCGCCCGGCGCACCTGTCACGGCGCCCGCCGAGCGCCCACTGACGATCCGCTTCACCGGATCCGGCAGCGAGTACTTCCGCATCTGGATCGTCAACCTGCTGCTGTCGATCGTCACGCTCAGCCTGTACCGGCCGTTCGCCAAGGTGCGGCGCCTGAAGTACTTCCACGGCAACACCTTCGTCGACGACCACGCGCTGGGCTTCCACGGCAACCCGTGGCGCATGCTGCGCGGTTACCTGCTGGTGGGCGCGATGGCCGTCTGCTACTCGGTGGCGGGACGCGTCTCGGCCACGGCGGGCCTCGTCGCCTTCGTCGCCGTGTTCGCGCTCTGGCCCGCGCTGTGGCGCGCCTCGATGCAGTTCCGCCTGGCCAACACCAGCTGGCGCGGCCTGCGCTTCCGTTTCACGGGCGACCTGGCCGGCGCCTACGCGGCGCTGCTGCCGCTCTTCGTGCCCAGCCTGATCGCGCTGGCGATGGGCTTCGGGCTGGACGATCGCCGCACCCCGCCCGCGTGGTACCTGCAGGCGCTGCTGGCCCTGTTCGGCCTGGGCGCCCTGCTGCTGCCGCTGGCGTGGTGGAACCTGAAGCGCTACCAGCACGGCCACTACGCGCTGGGCCAGCTGCAGACGCGGCTGGAGGGCGGCTCCGGCCAGCTCTACTGGCTGTCCGTGCGGGTGGTGCTGATGTTCATCGGCATGTTCGCCGCCACGTTCGCCGTGGCCATCGTGCTGGGCACCGTGCTGGGGATGACGCAGCGGCTGTCCTTCGCCGCCGGGCTGGATGCGGAGACGAAGATGGCACTGGCCGGCGTGGCCGGCGTCCTGGTCTACCTGGTCGTGCTCGTGGCCACGGTGCCCTACGCCACGTCGCGCCTGCAGAACCTGGTGTGGAACGGCACCACCGCGCCGGCGCTGCGCTTCGACAGCCACCTGCGCTTCCGGTCGCTGCTGGGCCTCACAGTGAAGAACTGGCTGCTGGTGCTGGTCACGCTGGGCCTGTACTGGCCGTTCGCGGCGGTGGCCACCTGGCGCCTGCGGGTCCAGTCCGTCACGCCGCAGCTGGCCGACGACATCGACCGCCTGCACGCGCAGGCCAGCCAGCGCGTCGACGACGCCAGCGGCGAGATGGCCGGCGATTTCTTCGGCCTCGACATCGGCCTGTGAGCGACACGTCGGCGGCCCCGTCGGCGCCCCCGTCGGCGCCCCTGTCGGCCCACTACTTCGACGGCCGCACGGCGCGCGCGCACGACGTGCTGCTGCACGTGCGCGACGATCGCCTGCACATCGTGGGCGACGGGGTGGATCTCGCGTTGCCGCTGGCGGGCCTCGCCTGGCCCGAACGCACCCGCCACGGCGCGCGCCTGCTCCACCTGCCGGAGGGCGGCTCGCTGCAGGCCCGCGACGTGGCCCGGTGGGACGACTGGACCGCCCTTGCGGCCGGCCGTCGCGATTCCCTGGTCGTGCGCACCCAGCAGGCCTGGGGCTGGGTCGCCGCCAGCCTCGCGGCCCTGGTGCTGCTGGCGGCCATCGGCTACCGCTGGGGCCTGCCCCTCGCCGCACGCGCGGTCGTGGCGGCGATGCCGGCATCGCTGGACGCGTCCGTGGGCGACGTGGCGATGCACACGATGGACACGCAGGGGCTCGTCACGCCCAGCCAGCTGCCGCCCGCCCGCCAGCAGGCGATCCGCCGCGCGTTCGCGGAAGCCGTGTCGCACCTGCCCGCGAACACCGTGCCCGCATGGCGGCTCGAGTTCCGCCACGCCGACCGCATCGGGCCGAACGCCTTCGCGTTGCCGGGCGGCCCCATCGTCGTCACCGACGAGCTGGTGCAGCGTCCGGGCGTCACCGACGACATGGTGACGGGCGTGCTGGGCCACGAGCTGGGCCACCTGCGCCATCGCCATGGCATGCGCATGCTGGTGGCGTCGGGCATCGCGGCGGCCATCACCACGGCCGTCTACGGCGACTTCAGCAGCACCTTGGCGCTGGTGCCCGCCTGGCTGGCGCAGGCCAGCTACAGCCGCGACGCGGAGCGCGAGGCCGACGCCGAGTCGGTGCGGTTGCTGCGGGCGAACGGCCTGTCGCCGGCCGTGATGGCGCGCTTCTTCGAGGCCCTGCGCGTGCCAAAGCCGGGCGATGCCGAGCGCACCCACGCCCCGACGCTGGTGGGGCTCGCGTCACATCCCGCCGACGCCGAGCGCATCGCGACCTTCGAGCGCGCCGCGCGGCCACGCTGACGCTTCGGTCGCCGCGGGCGCCGCGTGCGCGGATACTGCGCGCATGCTCGACATCGCCGCGCTCTGCCTCGTCGTCACGGCGGTCTTCGCCTACCTCAACCTGCGCCTGGCCGCGCTGCCCACCACCATCGGCGTGATGGCCGCGGCGTTCGCGCTGTCGCTCGGGTTGCTGGGGCTGGGCCACCTGGGCGTGGCCGAGGACGTGCGCGCGTTCCAGCACCGCGTGGTGGGCGCCATCGACTTCTCCAGCGTGCTGATGCAGGGCATGCTGTCGTTCCTGCTGTTCGCGGGCGCGATGCAGGTGGACCTGCCCACGCTGCGCCGCTTCCAGGGCACGGTGGCGCTGCTGTCGGTGGCGGGCACGGCGCTGTCCACGCTGATGCTGGGCGCCCTGCTGGCGTGGGCGTTGCCGCGCGTGGGCGTGGCCATCGCCCCCGCGTGGTGCTTTGTCTTCGGCGCGCTGATCTCGCCCACCGACCCGGTGGCGGTGATGGCCATCGTGCGCACCGCGGGCGCGCCCAAGGACCTGGAGCAGGTGATCGCGGGCGAATCGCTCTTCAACGACGGCGTGGGCATCGTCGCGTTCGTGGTGCTGCTGGGGCTGCTGCCGGCGCAGGGCCCGGACGCCGCCGCGGCGGCCGCCGCCGCGACGCCCACCGCAGCCGGCGTGGGCCGCTTGCTGCTGCAGCAGGCCGGCGGCGGCCTCGCGCTGGGCGCCGCGCTGGGCTGGGCCACCTCGCGCGCGGTGCGCTCCATCGACCGCGCCGAGGTGGCCGTGCTGCTGACGCTGGCCGCCGTCACGGGAGGCTATGCGCTGGCCGACCACCTGGGCGCCTCCGGCCCGCTGGCGATGGTCGTGGCGGGGCTGCTGGTGGGCCATGCGCAGCGCCAGGCGGGGCGCGAGCACGACCCCGTGGAGGTGTTCTGGCACCTGGTGGACGAGATCCTCAATGCCGTGCTGTTCATGCTGGTGGGCCTGGAGGCCAGCGTGCTGGCCGGGGGCACCTGGCACGCGGGCGCGGTGGTGCTGGCCATCGCCGCGACGCTCGGCGTGCGCTGGCTCACCGCGGGCCTGCCGGTGGCGCTGGCCACGGCGCTGCAGCGCGAGCGCGCGCGCCTGCCGCGCGGCGCCGGCACCGTGCTCACCTGGGGCGGCCTGCGTGGCGGCATCTCCATCGCGATGGCGCTGTCGCTGCCCGCCGGGCCCGAGCGCGACGTGCTGCTGTCGATGACCTACGCCGTGGTGGTGTTCGCGATCCTGGTGCAGGGGCTCACGATCGGGCGCGTGGTGCGCGCGTGCGTGGGGGCGCGGCCAGGCGCCTGAGCGGGTCGGCCGCCCGCGGCTCAGGGCGCCAGGCCGCGCAGCACCGTGGCGGCATGCTGCTCGGCCAGCGCGGGCAGGTCCGGCGGCTCGGCGCCCGTGGGGGCGAACACCTGCCGGAAGATCATCCCGGCCATCATCGGCCCGAGGATCGAGAAGGCGTGCAGGCGCGGATCGCCCGCGCGGCACCGCCCCTGCGACTGCGCGTGCGCGATGGCGCCCACGAGCAGCCCGAGCAGGCGCGCCACCACCTCGTCGTGCCACACCCGCGCCAGGTCGGGAAACGCGCGCGATTCGCCGATCAGGAGCCGCGCCAGGGCGCCCACGCGGCTGTCGCCCATCGCCGCGGCGCGGCGCAGCAGCAGCGGCACCAGCTGCTCGAGGGGCAGGGGCTGCGTGGCCGACGACGCGGCGGCGGGCGGCTGCAGCGCCTCGAAGTTGGCCGCGACCGCCGTGCGGGCGACGGCGCGGAACAGGTCTTCCTTGGTGGGGAAGTAGACGAACACCGTGGCCTTGGAGACGCCGGCCCGCTGTGCCACCTCGGCGATCCGCGAGGCCCCGAAGCCCTGGTCCGCGAACACCTCCAGCGCGGCTGCCACGATCTCCGCGGGGCGGTCCTCCTTGCGGCGCTCGCGACGCCGCGGATGCTGCTTGTCCTGCTTCGCCATGCCGTCGTGCCGTCGTCGCCGTCGTTGCTGTCGTCGGGCCACTATTGACCCGCGGGTCAATAAGATACAACATGCGACGCCATGAAGCCATGGGCGTCGATCGCGATGACGGGGTTGGCGGGACTGCTGGGCTGCGCCGGCCCCGTGGCGCAGCCGCCGCCGGCGGGGGTGGCCGTGCCGGCGCACTTCGGGGTGACCGTGACCGCCGCACCCGCGGGCGCTCTGACGGCGCCGGATCCCGCGGCGATGGCCGCGTGGTGGACCGCGTTCCAGGACCCGCTGCTGACGGCCTTGGTCACGCGCGCCTTGCACGACGACCTGGACGTCGCCCAGGCGGCCGCGCGCGTGCGTGTCGCGCGGGCCCAGGTGCGCGTGGTGCGCGGCGGGCAAGGGCCGCAGGCCGAGGCAGCGGGCAGCGCCGCCACCAGCCACCTGAGCCGCAATGCGTTGCCGGCGTCGCTGGCCGGGCTGTTCTCGGGCGGCGGCGCCCCGGGCCCGGGCGGCGGGTCCGGCAGCGGCATCGGCCTGCCGGGCGAGACCTTCCGCAGCTACCAGGCGGGGTTCGACGCGTCGTGGGAGCTGGACCTGTTCGGCGGCGACCGCGCCACCGTGTCCGCGGCCGAAGCTCGCGCGGATGCGGCCGGCTGGTCCTGGCGGGACGCGCAGGTGGTGCTGGCCGCCGAGGTGGGCCGCACGTACCTGCAGCTGCGCACGTCGCGCCGCCGCGCGGCCGTGGCAGACGACGCCATCGCCACGCAGCGCGACACCCTGTCGTTCCTGCAGGCCCGCGCGCACCAGGGGTTGTCGGACGACACCGCCGTGTCGCGGCAGCAGCGTGCCGTGCAGCAGGCCCTGGCGCAGCGCGACACGCTGGCGGCCGACATCGACACGTCCCTGCACGCGCTGGCCCTGCTGCTGGGCCTGTCGGTGCAGGACCTGGCGGATGCGATGCCCGCGCTGATGTCGTCACCCGCCGACGCGGCCGACACGCGCACGCCGTGGCCGCCAGAGGTGCCACCCGGCCTGCCCGCCGACCTGCTGCAACGCCGTCCCGACCTGCGCGCCGCCCGGCGCCAGCTGGCCGCGTCGCGCGACGACGTGGACGCCGCGACCTCCGACCTTTACCCGAAGATCACCCTCACCGGCTCGCTGCAGCTGGCCTCGCGCGCGCTGTCCACGCTGGTGGACGCCGACAGCCGGCAGGGCAGCCTGGGCGGCCGCGTGGCCTTCCCGTTGCTGGGCCGCGACCGGTTGCACGCCACCGTGGACCTGCGCCAGGCGCAGGCCGACGAGGCCGCGCTGGCCTACCGCCGCGCCGTCCTCGCGGCGCTGCGCGACGTGGAGGACGCGCTCGCCCGCCTGGCCGCCGACCAGCGTCGCGCGGGCGCGCTGGCGCAGGCGGTGCAAGCTGCGCGCGACGAGGCCGACACGGCCGACGTGCAGCAACGCCACGGCCTGGTGCCCGCCACCGAGGCGCTGCTCGCGCACGGCACGTTGCAGGGGGCACGCGACGCCGCCCTGCAGGCCGAGGCTGCGTGCGCGCAGGACGTGGTGGCGCTCTACAAGGCGCTGGGCGGCGGTTGGGACAGTGACCACCAGGACGACGCCCATGGCGCAACCCGCTGACGACAAGACCCCGCCGCGCCGCCGGCCCCACTGGCGGACGCCCCTGGCGGCGCTCGCGGTGCTGCTGCTCCTGGCGGGCGCCGCCTGGGCCTGGCATCGCCACGACGCCGCCGCCGCGCACCGCGAGGCCTTCACCGGCTACGTGGTGAGCCGCGACATCTACCTCGCCTCCCCGGTGGGCGGCACGCTGGCGACGGTGGCCGTGCGGCGCGGGGACCGCGTGCAGGCGGGCCAGGCGCTGTTCGCCGTCGACCCCACCGTGCGCGCGGCGCAGGCCGACCAGGCCGCCGCGCAGGTGCAGGCCGGCCAGGCGCAGGTGGCACAGCAACTGGCGGCCCTCGCGCGAGCGCAGGCGGACGCGCGCGCCGCGCAGGCGGACGCGGACCGCGCCACGGCCGAACTGCAGCGCCTGCAGGCCGCCCAGCGCGAGAAGCCGGGCGCCGTGGCGGGCCTGCAGCTCGACCAGGCCAGCGCCAGCGCGCGCGCCGCCCACGACAGGCGCGAGGCGGCGCGCGCGGCGGCGCAGACCGCGCAGGCCGCCGTGCAGGCGGCGCGCGCGCAGGTGCAGCAGGCGCAGGCGGGCGGGCGCTCGGCGCAGCGCGAGTTGTCCGACCTGGCCCCGCGCGCGCCCGGCCCGGCCCGCGTGGAGGACGTGATGTTCCACCCCGGCGAGAGCGTGCCGGCCAACGTGCCGGTGGTGTCGCTGGTCCCGGATGGCGAGGTGAAGGTGCGCTTCTACGTGCCCGAGCCGCTGGTGGCCAGATACCGGCCCGGCACGCGGGTCGCCATCGGCTGCGACGGCTGCGCGGCGGGGCTCACCGCCCAGGTCGACTTCATCGCCACGCGCCCCGAGTACACGCCGCCCGTCATCTACAGCCTGGACGCGCGCCAGAAGCTCGTGTTCCTGGTGGAGGCCGTGCCGTCGAAGCCCGACGTGCTGGTGCCCGGCCAGCCCCTGTCCGTGGGCGCCACCGCCGCGGACTTGCCGACGCGATGACCGCCGCCATCGACGTCCGCGGCCTGGACAAGCGCTTCGGCAGCAAGCACGTGGTGCGCGACGTCGCCATCCGCGTCGAGTCCGGTCGCATCACCGGCTTCCTCGGCCCGAACGGCGCGGGCAAGACCACCACGCTGCGCCTGCTGTGCGGCCTGCTGACGCCCGATGGCGGCGAAGGCCAGGTGCTCGGCCTCGACTTCCGCACGCAGACCGATGCCATCAAGCGCCAGGTGGGCTACATGACGCAGCGCTTCTCGCTGTACGAGGACATGACGATCCAGGAGAACCTGGACTTCGTCGCGCGCGTGCACGAGCTGCCGGACCGCGCGCGCCGCGTGCAGGACGCCATCGCGCGGCTGGGCCTGACGGACCGCCGCGCGCAGCTGGCCGGCGCGCTGTCGGGCGGCTGGAAGCAGCGCCTGGCGCTGGCGGCGGCCACGCTGCACGAACCGAAGCTGCTGCTGCTGGACGAGCCCACCGCCGGCGTGGACCCGAAGGCGCGCCGCGAGTTCTGGGACGAGATCCACGCGCTGGCCGACCAGGGACTCACCGTGCTGGTGTCGACGCACTACATGGACGAGGCCGAGCGCTGCCACGACATCGGCTATATCCTGGCCGGTCGCCTGATCGCGCGCGGCACCGCGCAGGACATCATCGACCGGTCGGGCCTGGTGACGTTCAACGGCGAGGGCCAGGACATCGGCCGCGTGGCGGCGGACCTGGAGAAGCAGGACGGCGTGCTCAGCGCCAGCGCGTTCGGGGCGGCGGTGCATGTCAGCGGCACCGACCGCGCCGCGCTGGAGCGCGCCCTCGCGCCGTATCGCCGGGACGCGGCCTACCGCTGGGAAGAGGTGAGGCCGTCACTGGAGGACGTGTTCATCCAGCTGATGGGGCGCGAGCGGGACGACCGCTACGCCGACGCCTGAACGGGCCACGACGCGATGGCCCTGTCCCTGCCCCGCATCGCCGCCGTGATGATCAAGGAGTTCACGCAGCTGCGCCGTGACCGCATCACGTACGCGATGATCCTGGTGATGCCGCTGATGCAGCTGCTGCTGTTCGGCTACGCCATCAACACCGACCCGCGCCACCTGGCGGCGGCCGTCGTGTCGCACGACCACGGCCCGCTGGCCAACGCGGTGGTGGCGTCGCTCGAGCGGTCCACCTTCGTCGACGTCCGGCACCTGCCCGCGTCGGAGGACGAGATGGACGCGCTGATGCGGCGCGGCGACATCTCGCTAGCGCTCACCATCCCGCCCGACTTCAGCGAGCGCGTGCTCAAGCGCGACAAGGCGCAGGTGCTGGCCGAGGTGGACGCGTCCGACCCGCAGGCGGCCGGCGGCGTGGCCGCGGCCGTGGCCGCGCTGCCCACCGAGGCCCTGCGCCACGACCTGGTGGGTGCAGCCGCGCTGCCGACGGCGCCGCCGCCGTTCGAGGTGGTGATCCACCGGCTCTACAACCCCGAGGGCATCACCTCCTACAACATCGTGCCGGGCCTGCTGGCCATCATCCTGTCGATGACGCTGGTGATGATGACCGCGATGGCCGTCACCCGCGAGGTCGAGCGCGGCACCATGGAGAGCTTGCTGGCCACGCCCGCCACGGCGTTCGAGGTGATGATCGGCAAGCTGGCGCCCTACGTCCTGGTGGGATTGATCCAGACGGTGATCGTGCTGACGCTGGCGCGCCTGTTGTTCGACGTGCCGCTGGCGCGGACAGGCGCCGGCTGGTTCGCGCTGACGGTGGGCATCGTGCTGTTCATCACCAGCAACCTGGCGCTGGGCTACCTGATCTCCACCGCCGTGCGCAGCCAGCTGCAGGCCATGCAGGTGGCGATGTTCTACATGATGCCGTCGCTGTTCCTCAGCGGCTTCATGTTCCCCTTCCGCGGCCTGCCGCAGTGGGCGCAGGCCCTGGGCGAGGTGCTGCCCATCACGCACTTCCTGCGCGTGATCCGCGGCTCGCTGCTGAAGGGCCAGGTGCTGGCCGACATGGGGCCGGAGCTGCTGGCCCTGGGGGCGTTCCTGGTGGTCGTGTCGGGCGCGACGTTGCTGCGGTCGCGCAAGACGCTGGACTGAAGGGTCCTACGAGCCTGCCGGCCTGCGCCAGCGCGGCAGCAGCATCCCCACGCGCTGCCGATACGCCCGGTAGGTATCCCCGAACGCCGCCACCAGGTCGCGCTCCTCGAAGCGGATGCCCACCAGGATGTAGGCGGTCATGCCGCCCGCGAACACCAGCCGGCCCGCCGTCATCGCCGGCACCGACCAGAACGTGAGCAGGAAGCCCAGGTACAGCGGATGGCGCACGTGGCGGTACAGCAGCGGCGTGCGCAGGCCGTCGTCGCGCGCGGGCGCGCGGCGCAGCACGCCCGAGGCCGACTGGCGCAGGCCGAACAGCTCGAAGTGATCGAGCAGGAAGGTGCTGAGGACGACGATGGCCCAGCTCAGCCAGAAGCCGGCCCACAGCAGGCCGGACGAGACCGCGCCGTCCACGTGCCACAGCACCGGCGCGGGAATCGGCCGCCAGCAGGCCATCAACATCGCCAGCGCCGCGCTGCTGGCCACGATGTACGTGCTGCGCTCCACCGCGGCCGGCACCAGCCGCGTCCACGCGGCCTTGAAGCCGCGCCGCGCCATCACGCTGTGCTGCACGCCGAACAGTGCCAACAGCAGCACGTCGACGACCACGGCCCGCGGCCATGCCGCCACCGGGCCACCCGCATCGATCGACCGGGGCACGCCCAGGTTGCCGCAGAAGGCGACGAAGTACAGCAGCAGCGCCATCGAGGCCGCGTAGGCGGCCAGGCCATAGAGGAGCGACAGGAAGGCGCGCATGTCGTGTCCCGAGCGTTGCAGCGAAGCGGCGGAGTGTCGAACGCATGGAGGATGCGCGCCATCCCTCCCATGGGCCGGCCTGTCCGCGCGATTCGCGATTCGTCGCCTGCCAGCTGCTGTACCGCCGGCCCTCAATGGGTGACGGGAGGGGCGGCGCTGGTGGCGCTCTGGCGATGGCGGGGCACGCGCGATTCAACGGCCTCTTGAAACGCCACACGACGCCCCTATAATCCTTGCTAGCACTCACCGGATGCGAGTGCTAACGGCCGAGCAACCCGGGTCTCCCCGGCGCCGACCGTCGCACACGTCTCCCGTGTACGTCCAAGTCAGCGGGCACTCACTCGTCGCCCGCGACCCGTTTCCAACGAACGACCTTCCCAAGAGGACACACACCATGAAGCTTCGCCCGTTGCACGATCGCGTGATCGTCAAGCGCCTGGAACAAGAAACCAAGACCGCCTCCGGCATCGTCATCCCCGACGCCGCGGCCGAGAAGCCGGACCAGGGCGAGGTCCTGGCCGTCGGCCCGGGCAAGCGCAACGACAAGGGCGACTTCATCACCCTGAACGTCAAGGTCGGCGACCGCGTGCTGTTCGGCAAGTACAGCGGCCAGTCGGTCAAGGTCGATGGCGACGAGCTGATGGTGATGCGCGAAGAGGACCTCTTCGCCGTCGTCGAGAAGTAACGCACGCGCCCCATCGCTGCTTTTGAATGAGAGGTCAGGTCGGAGACCTGACCCCGCCCCCCTACAGAATTTCCGGAGAACTACACATGGCATCCAAGGACGTGATCTTTGGCGCTGACGCCCGTCAGCGCATGGTCGAAGGCGTGAACATCCTGGCCAACGCGGTCAAGGTCACCCTGGGCCCCAAGGGCCGCAACGTCGTGCTCGAGCGCTCGTTCGGCGCCCCCACCGTCACCAAGGACGGTGTCTCGGTCGCCAAGGAGATCGAGCTGAAGGACAAGCTGCAGAACATGGGCGCGCAGATGGTCAAGGAAGTCGCTTCCAAGACCAGCGACAACGCCGGTGACGGCACCACCACCGCCACCGTGCTGGCCCAGGCCGTCGTGCGCGAAGGCATGAAGTACGTGGCCGCCGGCATGAACCCGATGGACCTGAAGCGCGGCATCGACAAGGCGGTCACCGCCCTGGTCGAGCAGCTGAAGAAGGCCTCGAAGGACACGACGACGTCGAAGGAAATCGCCCAGGTCGGCACGATCTCGGCCAACTCCGACGACTCGATCGGC
>OUNM010800831.1_pt1 | contig 15784 bp, 12 predicted proteins | sample 1769961 | NCBI WGS metagenome assembly OUNM01 (sample SAMEA3914820, study PRJEB12502) | metagenome | biome: forest; material: soil | place: USA | collected 2012-03-12 | depth 0.3 m | reverse complement strand
TCCGGAAGCCGATCCGCTGAAATCGCTTAAGCGCGGTTTCTACATCACGGTGTGCTTGACCATCATCGGCGTTGCCGCCCTCGCGGGGACGACGATGCGGGGCATTCAGACGACGAAGCTTCGCTCCGGAATTGCCGCGCGACAGGACGACGTTCGGCTACTGAACGAGATCCGAAAGGATATTGCCGTCAAGGCCGGTAAGAAGCCGTCCGAAGTCTCCGTCACGGACGTTCTGAAGGATCCTCGTGCGGAAACCACCGGCCTGAAGTCCGGCAACCCGGACGAAGAGAAGTTTGCGACCCAGCTGATTCAGCTTGCCGGAAATCCGGAGCCGACGATTCCGAACCTCGCCGGGTACACAAAGGTGGACTTCAGCAAGGAGAATCAGCCGTTCCTGAACTACTCGGTGGCGAGCAACGGCAATCCGAACGATCCTTCCGCGCCTCCCGGCTACAAGTCTATCAAGGAAGCGTTTAGCGGCACCGGGGACCAGGAGCTTTTGGCGGGGCAGGTTCACGTCAAGGCCACGATTCCGCCGCAGCCGGCCGCCCCCGGTACCCCCGCACTCAAAGAGCACGCGGTGGACGAGGACATCTACTACGGTCCGATCGCCAAGGGCGAACTCACCTCCCGGGTCGATCGAATTCGAACTCAGGTCAAGCAGGCCGATCCGAAGGGGAGCGTCGAGCTCATCAAGACCTTCCCGGTCGCGCTGTACGCCAGCCCGGACGGGCGGCTTGCTTACGGAGTGGATGCGCAGATTCCGCATCCCTACCTGATGCAGCCAAGCGCTCCGACCAGCTACGCCAAGGCGACCGCTTCGGAGATTGCCGCCCTGGCGTCCGATCCGAACGCGACCCAGCCGGCATCGGCGGGGATCGAAGTTGGGTTGGTAGAGCACGCTCCGGTCCAGTGGTGGAACTTTGCGCTCTGCATTGCCTTCGGCATTCTCCTCGCGCTGGCGATCGAGTTCATCACGGACTACTTCGTGAGCACGAACAAGAAACCGACGCAGGAAGTGGCGGGCGTCGCCACGGCGGGCGCGGCTCCGATGGTGATTCAGGGCTTTGCCCATGCGCTCACCAGCAGCGTCTACATGGCCCTCGCGGTGTGCGTTGGCCTGATGTTCCCCCTGTTCCTGTTCAACCCGGTCGTCTACGGCGGCTACACGTTGAGCTTCTACGGCATCGCCCTTGTGGGTATCGGAATCCTGACCACCACCGGCTTTGTGCTGGCGATGGACACGTTCGGCCCAATCAGCGACAACGCTCAAGGCGTTTTCGAGATGAGCGGCCTCGGAGAGACCGAACCGGCGGGCGCGCACATCGTGGCGCGGCTGGATGCGGCGGGCAACACGACGAAGGCGCTCACCAAGGGCTTTGCCATCGCCACCGCCGTCATCGCGGCAGTTGCGCTGTTCCACAGCTTCCTTGAGGGCGCGAAGCTCGCGGACGTCGGCCTTCGGCTGGACGTTCCGGAGATCTTCGTTGGTCTCTTGATCGGCGCCGCCGCGCCGTTCCTCTTCTCCGCTTTCGCCATCGACGCGGTAGGTCGAGCTTCGTTCGACCTCATTGCCGAGGTGCGACGGCAGTTCAAGGAGAACCCAGGGATCATGGAGGGGACGGTCAAGCCGGACTACGCCCGGTGCGTTGCCCTCGTGACCAAGGCGGCCCAGAAGGAGCTTCTGGCTCCCGGCGTCCTCGCCATCGCGCTTCCGATTGCGGTGGGCTTCGGCTTCTCGATCGGCAAGCCTTCGGTGATGATCGGCGACAACTCCTACGTGCTGACCGGCGCGCAGGCGTTGGGCGGCTTCCTCGCCGGCGCAATCGCTTCGGGCCAACTCATGGCCGTGCTGCTCGCCAACTCGGGCGGCATGTGGGACAACGCGAAGAAGCTCATCGAAGATGGCCTTCATGGCGGCAAGGGCACCGACGCGCATAAGGCGGCGGTGGTCGGCGACACGATTGGCGATCCGTTCAAGGATACGGCCGGTCCGGCGCTGAACCCGCTGATCAAGGTTATGAACCTGGTTGCAGTGCTGATCTCAGCGGTGATTATCCAACCGATGTCGACCGCGGTTTCCGCTGGCGTGACGATTGTCTGCCTCGTCCTGCTGGTCGGTTCGATCATGCGGGCGAAGAGCGGTTCGATGTCGACGGCGCTACAGGAAGCGACCGGCGCCGTGGCGGCGGCAGAGGCGTTGATGTCTCATTCGCCGATGAATGCCCCGGCTCCGGCGATTCCGCCGGCGACCGAAAAGAAGAAGCTGTTTGTCGAGGACGACGAAGAGACCTCCTAACTCAAGGTTAAGGGCGCGAAAGCGGCGGTGGGGATTTAGTCCCGCCGCCGCTTTTGTTGTTGGATAGTAGTGATTAGAGGTGGATCATGGTCGATCCTAAGGATGTTCACGCACTAAAAACCGTTCGCGCCGAATTCTCTAAACGCGGCATCGATATCACCCGGGCCGATATCCGGGTTGCCCACGGCATCTGCCATATCCGAGGCTGGCTTTCCAAAATGCCTCACGCGTCGTTTGAAGACCTCGAGGAGGAGGTTCATCACCTAGTCAAGGTGATCCGGTCCCGGCCGGAGATCCGGGACGTGGCGTTGGAAGTTGCGTCGATGAGGTGAGGTGCCCTACCAAGCCGCGGTAAGTACCTGCGATCGCGCCCGTATAACGAAGACACCCGAAAGAATATTAAGTATATGTAAGGATATACACGAATCGACAAAACGTATATCTATAATAGGTCGGCTGTTTAGCTGACTTATATGTTTACCTACACGAATCGGACACTGTCGTCAATCGCCCTCCTCGGCGCATGCGTGGGAATCGCGTCCGCCCAGGTGACCAACTCGAAAATTGGCGCCACGGACGCAGGCGGTAACTTCATCGTCTCCTCCATCGTGGGCGTTCCCAACTCCGGGTTTTCGCCCAGGATTCGGACCGTTAAGCGCGACCCGTACGGCAACCTGCTGTGGTCGAAGGATTATTCGTACAGTTCCAGCCGAGATAACGAACCGGTGCAGATCCGGGTCGACGGCTCGGGGAACATCTACGTTCTCGGCAACTCCATCACTACCGCAAACAAGACGGCGGTGTTTCTTCTCAAGTACAACGCGTCGGGAGTGTCGCAATGGACAAAGGTCTATTCCAGCACGAGCATGGATAGCGGACGGGCGAGCGGCCTGGCGTTGGATACTTCGGGCAATCCGTACTACACGCTTTCCTACGTGCCCAGCCTAACCTATCCGGCACCCTTCGTCGGCCATATCGTCAAGTACAACACGGCGGGAACCTTGCAGGTCGATCGACCGGTCCAGCCGCAGAACACGACCACGCTGAACGCCATCCAGATTGACTCTTCGAACCACGTCTTTGTGGCGGGAATGGTTGGCACGGGCGGTGGCTATCCGGTTTCCGGCACCCTGGTTTCGAGGTACGACACCGGCCTGAACAATATCTGGCAAACCATCGGATCCGTGCCGAACGGCAGCACGGTCGCGGACATGGCTCTCGATGCCTCCGGTAATCCGGATGTCGCCTACCGCGTTTACACGCCTGCCGATTCTTACTACTACTCAAGTATCGTAAGCGAGTTTGACGCCACTGCGGGCACCCAGACGTGGTCGACGGCCGTCGCGACAAACGGCAACGACGGGACCGCGGGAATCATCGTCGATTCCTCTGGCAACGCCGTTCTCGGAGGAATCGAAAGCCATTACGTGCCGGCCACCGGAACCGTGAACTCGGTCTATCGCCTCGTCCAGTTCAACGGGACGACCGGCGCAGTGAACTTCAACTCTTCCCACACCCCCGCCTATCAGGGCTCCGAAGCGGCGTCCTTGGCCCAAGACCTCAATGGAGAGTATTCGATCGCGGGAAGTAATTCAGATCCGTTCACCGGAGGCACCCTCGTCGCCTACATACCGGTCTTCTCCTCCACCGGGACATCGATCGGCTATTGGTACTACGGCCCCACGGCGACCACCTATGGCTATTCGATCGTGCCCACGAGTACGGCGGGCACCTTCTACGTGGGCGGCACCACCTACGCAGGCACCGGATCCAGTTGGCAACCCTACCCTCTCCAGACCCGCACCAACCAGAGCGGCCTGATCTGGATGTGGTACACGACGGCTACCACTCCTTAGTCAGAATCGGGACGCGGACGGCGGCTCGCCGTCCGCGTCATTGCGTGTCAGAATTCGGTCACGATGGCGGTTCCGAAGGGTATCCACGACGGCAAGGGTTTATGGAAGGGTAAGTCTCAGTTGAACTTGCCTTGGCTTCCGCCCGAGAAGCGTGTTTCCGAATCGATGTCGCAGCTCCACATCGACACCGACACCCACAACTCCTTCGCGACGATTACCTACAACTGGGAATACGAAGGTAAGCGCCAGGAGGGGACGATGCTCGTCAGCATGGCGAGCAAGTCAAAAGCCGTCGAAATCGGCTGGGTCGACTCCTGGCATCAGAGTTCCGCGGTCTTGCACCTGGTCGGCACGGAGGCCGAGAGTGGCTCGGTGAAAACAAAGGGGAGCTATACGGTCGGGAAAGAGACCGGGGGATGGACGATCGGGTTCGATTTTGTGGGGGACGAGCTTCGGTTGACGATGGAGAACATCACTTCCAGGGGCGATGCGGAGTGGGCGGTTCGGGGCTTTTATAAGAGGGAGTGACGGCCCACCCCCTCGCTCCGAAAGTGAATAATCATCTAAGAAATATGTTTTCAGCTCAGAGCGCCGAAGTGTTGGATCACCCAGTCTGGGCGGCGCTGACCGGGGAGCAAGCGGGGATGGCTTTGGGGGATGGGGATGCGCGGCGGTATCCGCGGGAGGTCTCGCCATTGGCCGCGTTGCGGGCGCCGACGACGAAGGCTTTCGATGACTTAGCGAAGCTCGTTACGGAGGGGGACAGCGTGGCTTTCTTCACTCCCTCCGAAATAGTCATTCCTTCCGGTTGGGAGGTCGTGCATGACGGCTGGCTTGATCAGATGATCTTCGAAGGCGCACGGCCTCTGGTCAGTCATCCGCCGATGGTGCTCACGGAGCGCGATGTGCCGGAAATGCTGATGCTAACGGCGGCCACAGAGCCTGGTCCATTTGGCCCACGGACGATCGAATTCGGCCGTTATGTCGGGATTCGGGCCGAGGATGGGCGGCTGGTTTCGATGTCGGGCGAAAGAATACGACCGGGCCGGTTTACGGAGGCCAGCGCTGTTTGCACTGATCCGGATCATCGAGGCCGAGGGTATGCGGCAACCCTGCTCTCCGCGGTAACCGCCAACATCCTCGATTCGGGGCGGCTCCCGATGCTTCACGTACGGCCCGATAACGTGGCGAAAATGTTGTACGAAAAACTCGGCTATCGATGCCGCCGGACGTTGCGGCTGACGGTTGTCTCGAAGATATAGCTTCTCAGAGCAGCCGCATTGCGTCGCCCACCAGGTAGTTGCTCCCGCAGACCAGAACCTGGGCGTCGCCGGCGTCAATGGCGGTGTTGAGAGCCTCCTCAACCGTCAAGTGAGCCCGCGCGGGGATTCCCAGGGCCCGGATCACCTTCAGAGTCTCCTCCATCGGCATCGCTCTGGGCGAGTCGATCGGGGCGACTTCGATGCCGAGGGCGATGTCCTGAAACTCTTTGTAGAAGGGCGCTACTTCGTGCCCGGAAAGCATGTTCGACACCAGGCGAACCGGGCCGGGAAGGCTCCTTACTAAAATCTGCGCGGCGTCCGCGTTGTGGGCGCCGTCGAAGATCACGGGGACGCCTCGGATGGAGCGGACGTCGTAGCGGCCGGGGAGCCAGGCGCTTCGAACCCCCTCGATGAGCCCGACAGAATCCTTGATCCCCCCGGCGACTTGGCAGGCAAAGACGGCGAGGGCCAAGTTGTGGCCGACGCGTTCGCCGGTGAGGATGGGCTGAAGGCCGGTAACGGACCCTCCCGGAACGGCTACTTGCCAGCCGTGTTCGCCTTCGGCGTAGCACCCGCGAATGGAGAAGAAGGGGGCCTCCTTTTGTTTGGCGATCTCGCGGATGACGGCCTCGGCTTCGGGCGGCATTTCACCGATGACCACCGGGACTCCTGACTTGATGATGCCCGCCTTCTCGGCGGCGATCTCCTCGATGGAGTTGCCGAGGATCGAGGTGTGGTCCAGGCCGATTGAGACGATGATGCAGGCAGACGGGGTGACGACGTTGGTGGCGTCTAGGCGGCCGCCGAGGCCGACTTCGAGCGCGACCCAGTCGCACTGCTTCTTCTCCCAATAGGCGAAGCCCATCGCAGCTTCGAGTTCGAATTTGGTGGCGCCGCCGTAGGGGGTGTCGGCCATCGATTCGCCCACGGGGAGAAGCTCTTCAACGAGATCGGCAACGTCTTGCGGCTCGATCAACCGCCCTTCGGCTTGGATGCGCTCGCGGTAGTCGATCACGTAGGGGCTGTAGAAGGCGCCGGTGCGCCAGCCTTGATGGCGAAGGATCGACTCGACGAAGGCGGTGGTGGTGCCTTTGCCGTTGGTGCCGGCGACGTGGATGTAGCCCTTGTTGGAGAGCGACGGCAATAGCCCGGCGCGTTCGACAAAGGCCTGCATTCGGTCGAGCCCCAGCCTCCAGCCTCGACCTTCGAGACCGTTGAGCGCGCCCAGCGCCTCGTCGTAAGTCACGGGAGTTATTGTGACGCCAACGCGGCTTTCATTAAGGGTAACGTCCCTGGGTCCATGCTCACCTCTCGCCTTTTTACCGCCGCAACATTAGCGGCCCTGGCGTCCAGTGGATTCGCCCAGAAGAAGCCGCTGGACCATAGCGTTTACGACGGATGGAAGTCGATTCGCGGAACCGTACTCACCCGGGACGGCAAATGGCTGGCCACGGTGATCGCCCCGCAGGAGGGGGATACGGTCGGAACGATCCGCTCCGTCACCGACGGGCACACCATCAATCTTCCCCGCGCGAGCGCGATTCAGTTCACGAAGGATGGCAAGTTCGCACTGGCGACCATCGTTCCGGGGTTCGAAGAGGCGCGCAAGGCCCGGCGGGACAATGTTCCGGTGGCGGATCAGCCGAAGAATGCTCTCGCCATCGTCGACCTCGGCTCGGGCCAGATCACGACGCTAGACCGGGTGACGAGCTATTCCCTCCCCCGCGAAGACAGCGGCTGGATCGCTTACCGTCCCGAACCCCCGAAGCCAGCTCCCGCGGCAAAGCCGGAGGAGAAGAAACCGGAAGAGAAGAAGCCGGACGATGAAGAGGATCAGGGCGGGCAGGGCCGTCGGCCAGGTGGCCCGGGAGGGCCTGCTGGCGCGGCGGCTCCTGCGGCGACTCGGGGGGCTACTTATGTGTTGCGCCAGCTCTCGACTGCGAAGGAAGAGAAACTTGAGTTTGTGGACGCGAACGGGTGGGACAAGTTCGGCAAGCGGTTCTTCTATTCGACGGTCGCGGATAAGGATGGCAAGGGGTCTGGAGTCGAGCTTCGCGACCTGACGACCGGGACGAAGACGACGATCTTTAGCGGCGTCGACAAGGCGAAGTATCCGAAGATTGCCCTGACGGAGGATGGCGGCCGGATCGCGTTTGAGACGGATAAGGACGACCTGAAGGCGAAGAAGCCCACGCTTTCGCTTTACACCACCTTCGTAGCGACTCCGAAACCCGTTCTGGTTCCGATTCCGAACGCGACAGACACGATCAACGAAGGCGGTGTTCCCTACTTCACACCCAGCGGCAAGCGGCTGATTTTCCAGACCTCAAAGAAGCCCGGCCCGGACCCGGCCGAGGTTCCGGCGGACGAGAAGGTCAGCGTGGATATCTGGACCTATAGGGACCCCCTCATCATGCCGCAGCAACTGCTGCAGGCCGCGGCGGAGCGGGCGCGGGGCTACGACGCGATCTATGAAGTTTCAAACGGCCATTCGGTGCAGATCGAGACCTCGAAGATGCCCTCGGTCAGCCTCAGCGACCGTGGTGACGGGCCTTTCGGAACGGCCCAGCCGGAGTCCGACTACGAACTGGAGTCGACCTACAATCCGGGCTATTCGGATCTCGCGGTGGTCGATCTGAAGACGGGCTCCGCGACCAAGTTGCTTAGCCACACGAGAGGCGGGACCTCCTTCTCGCCGGATGGCCGGACGTTGGCGGTCTATCTTGGCGAGAAACGCGAATGGGTCGCCTACGATCTCACCAAGCCCGGTTCGGGGCCGGTCTCCTTGAGCGGAAAGATCCCCTTCCCCGTTTACGATGAGTTGAACGACGTGCCGGATATCGCTTCCGCATATGGGCTCGCGGGCTGGACGAAGGACGGCCGCGCGATCGTGCGCGACAAGTACGACCTCTGGCTTACCGATCCGAAGGGCGCGACGGCTCCGGTGAACCTGACAAACGGCCGAAACCGGGATCTGGGCTTTACGCCGGTCGATCTCGATCCGGAAGAGCGGACGGTTGACGTCGATAACCTTCCGCTTCTTTCGACCAACGATCGGACCAAGGACGGCGGCATCTACTGGCGACGTGGCGGAGCGGTCCAGAAGATCTTCGATCAGGACCGCAAGTACGCGATCATCGGTAAAGCCCATGATGCGGACACGCTCGTCTTCACACGTTCGGACACCACCGAGTACCCGGATCTTTGGCTAACCAACACCAAGTTCGAGCACCCGGAGAAGATCACGGAGGCGAACCCGCAGCAGAAGCAGTACAACTGGCTGAAATCGGAGTTGGTGACCTGGACAAGCTCGGACGGGATTCCGCTTCAGGGCATTCTGTACAAGCCAGAGGACTTCGACTACGGCAAGAAGTACCCGATGATTTCCTACTTCTATGAGCGGAACAGCGACACGCTGCACAACTATCTCTCGCCCGCGCCGAGCGCCAGCACGATCAACATCCCGCTCTTCGTGAGTCAGGGCTACCTCGTGTTCGTGCCGGACATCCCGTATAAGATCGGCGCGCCCGGTCTAAGCGCGCTCAATGCGATCGTGCCGGGCGTGAACTCGATTGTCGCGCGCGGCTACGTCGATCCGAAGCGGTTAGGCATTCAAGGGCAGAGTTGGGGTGGCTATCAAGTGGGCTATCTGGTGACGGCGACGAATATGTTCGCCGCCGCCGAGGCAGGCGCGCCGGTAAGCGATATGTTCTCCGCCTACGGGGGCATTCGGTACGGCAGCGGCTTGCTCCGCCAGTTCCAGTACGAGCACACTCAGTCGCGCATTGGCGGAACGCCTTGGGACAGCTTCCTGAAATACGTCGATAACTCGCCGGTCTTCCATGCCGACTCGATCAACACACCATTGATGATCATGTCGAACGACAAGGACGGCTCGGTGCCGCACACCCAGGGCATCGAGTTCTACTCGGCGCTCCGGCGGCTTGGGAAGCCGGTCTGGATGGTGGTTTATAACGAAGAGGATCACAACCTGATCCAGCGAAAGAACCGGAAGGATCTCTCCATCCGGCTTTCGCAGTACTTCGACCACTTCCTAAAAGGCGCGCCGATGCCGGTCTGGATGAGTCAAGGCGTTCCGGGGACGGAGAAGGGCCGGACGATGGGTACCGAACTCACGAAGCCCTGACCTGGCTAAACCTGCACCGGAGCGGCATCTCGCTCCGGTGCCAGGATCCATCGCTGCGAAAGACGAAAGGCGACGATCGCGGCGCCCAATAGCACGAACGCAACGGACCTCTCGATCACCAGCGGGAAGATGACCATGGTGACCCCCATGATCCCGTTTACAACAATGACGCGGCGGTATTCCTTTTGCCTCTTGTCTGTCCAAGAAGCGCCCTCTTTTCGGTTGGCATATAACGCGATTGCGGCATAGAGAGCGCATAGGAAGGCTAACCCCCAAGCGTATGCCCGGAGGGCAACCGGATCTCCGGGAAAGCGGAGATAGAGCTGGAGGGGATAGCTGTAGAGAGCGACGGTTCCAAGGACCGCGAAGGTCATTCCGATACTGAACGGATCGGAAATAAAGAACCGCTGCATCATTCGGTGATGGCGCAGCCACAACGCGCAGAGTAGGAGGAAGGAGAACGCAAAGATCACGAGATCTTTGCGGATCAGAACTAGTTCGCTCGGGGTGGCCGGAACCTTGATGTGCGTGGCCATCATCGCCACGACGAAACCGAAGACGATATCGCTAAACGACTCCAGGCGTCCCCGCAGATGGTGATCGTTCCCCTCCTCCTTCACCGCGCTACGTTACACCTTCAATAACTCGCGAAGTCCATGGAAGACCTCCGATTCCACCTCGGCGATTTGAAGGACCGTCTCCGCCATCGAGGCCCGTATGTCTCCTGCCATCGAAGCGAGCTTTTCGGAGCCGCCGACTTGCTCGATCAGGCAGCAAATTGCGGGACGAAGCTTGGCACGGTCCTCTCGCGACTCGGAATACTGCCGTTTCAATGCTTTCAGCTCTTTGAACTCAGCAATCTCATCCGGCATCGCCCGAGACGCGAGTTTCAGCCAAAGCTGGTGGGAGACATCGAGTTGCGAAGCCAAGTCGCTCAAGGCAGGGTTGGCCTCGCGAAGGAACGCGGCATAGGTTCCGCGGTCTCCCCCGCGGGCGGTGCCCCAGGTCTCGATCCAGTCCCAAACCCCGGGCTGGCCGATCCGGCCGGCGAGGGCTTGTACGAGACGAGGCCCAGGTTCGAATTTGGAATGCCACGCCTTGGGGCCTTTCGTATCGGTAAGGACTTTGGCGAAGGCGCGCATGCCCTGAATTCCAAAGTTGTCCGGCGACCCGGCCGGTGGTTTGTCCAACATCAGCGCCACCGCGGTTTCGATTCCGCGATTCAGCCCCTCGGCGAGGCGGCCTGGGTCGGGCCGCTCCACGATCATCATCCGGTGACGATCCTTCTTTACTTTCCCGCGTGCTTCGGCCAGAACCGAGGCTGGGACACGAATCGGATCCGTCGAACCATCGACAACGAGGAAGTCGTCGTCTTCGTATCCAACCACCAACAGTGGCTTCATCATCCACATCACCGAGGTGGGGAGTCCCAGGTAAGGGAGGGAGAAGGCGTCGGCCCAGACAAGGGGAAAGTGGCCGTCATCGAGGGCGATGCGAAGGTTTTTCTCGGCCCGAGCTCCGTCCGTGGTTTCCCTGGACTCGCGTCGGATGGCAAGGTTGTCGAGCATCCGCTCAAATGGAGAGAAGGTGTTGCGGGTGAGTAGCGCGACGTGGGGAAGGTCACCTTTGTATTCGAAAACGAAGTAGCCAAATGCAACACCGCCGCTGGCCCCGAGTGCGAGCGCCTCGCTCACTGGCGCGCCTAGGGCAGCCATTGCATTACTCAGCGTGCCCGTCTCGTAGTGCTTTCCAGAAAACATGAGGTCAGTATGTGGCGGGATTTTGGGGGCGACGAAAAAATGCGACATACCCTGTGCCTGCGCTCCATTAACGCGCTTCTGCAGAAGAGTCTTATAATGCGAGCAGTGCTGCGAAAGACCCTCTTACTTTTAACCCTCCTGCTGGTTCTCGTTGGCTGCGGCGGTGGGTCTTCCAATCCTGTCGTGAGGGGGCGGTCGCTGTTGGTGGACTGGCCGGAACGAAGTCGCGACATCGGTCACGCGCCCTCTTCGGCTCTGTCGGTCAAGATCACGGTCGTGGGCGGTAATCGCAACGGAACCGACCTTACGATCACCGAGGACCGCGAGAACCGCGTGGATGCCTATACCGCCACCTACGCGATGCCCGATTTTCGCAAGTCCGCTTCCGCGATGATCTTCCAGTTCTACTCGCTCGCCGGGGGGACCGGTGATGTCGTAGGCATCGCCTCGGCGCAGTTCAGCTCAAAGGATCCGTCGCTGTCGCTTGACCACATCGTGGTGGATGGCAAGATCGTGACCGTCGAAGCGACGGGAGCAACGGTGATGTTCGGCAACACGGCTCAGCTTCTGTTCACCGCGAAAGACAGATCTGGCAACGTTGTGGCCGTGAGCCCGGGTTCCGCAACTTGGGAGCTGTCCGGGGCATCCAGTAACATCTCCATTTCCAGCGATGGGGTTGTCAGGGCGCTCGCCGTCGGCACCGGGTTGGTTACGGCCACCGTGGACGGATCCACCAGCGCGGAGGCCAGCGTTAAGGTCATCGGCAACGTTTCGCACGTCTTCCACTTTGCAAACCCGACAGACACAATCCAGTTCAAGGGTGGCACGCTTGACGGTGCCGTGAGTCTCGGCAATGCCTTCACCGTCGAAGCCTATGTCCGACCGACAAATGATGGCTTCATCTGGCAACAGTGGCGAGATAGCGACATGAACGAGACTTTTGTGGTCTCCGGAGGAAGGCTCGACGTGACCGCTACGGGATCTGGCCAACCGGAAAGCCATTTCCTAAGCGACGCCCTCGACTTGAACGAGTGGAACCACGTCGCATGGGTCTACGACGGCACAAATGTCCGCCTCTATGAGAACGGAGTTCTCATCCAGACCGTGGCAAAAAACAGCAGCTTCGCCCCGGTCGTGGTGGCGCAGGCAGCCGCGCTTGGCAAGAATGGCGGAGTTCCGTTTAACAGCTCGGACGCCTCCTTCACCGGCGACCTCGCGTGGTTCAAAGTCTCGAACACGGTGCGCTATACGGGTTCCACCTACGTGCAGCCCGGTACCGCGGGGACCGCTGATGGCTCGACGCTGCTACTGATCGATGCCAGCTCCTTTAGCTCGGCCCCAACAACCTTTAGCGCGCCTGGCGCTCAGGGCATCACTGCGAACGTAGGCGTTGGAAACGGCTCCTCGACCTCCCCGACCTGGATCGCCCCTTAAGAAGAAATCCTAGCCGGTCTTCGCCGCCTTCGAGACGAGTTCTCGGAGGCGGTTTTCCGCTTCCGACCCGCCCTGTTTTCGGGCGTAGGCATAGATGTCGTCGCCAGACTTGTCCTTAAGGTCGATCCGGGCGTTGTGGTCCAGGAGCCATCCCATGGAAAAAGAGTTACCGGTCTTTACGGCGGCCATGAGCGGGGTAATTCCAAACTTTGGGTCCGCGTCGTTCACAGACACGCCAGCCGCGAGAATCATCTTCATGATCTCCTCGTCGCCATGCGCGACCGCGTAGTGCAGCGGGCCATAGCCGTCGGGCGTGTGGTCCGTTAGCTTGGTTCCATAGTCGATAATGAGCCTGACCAACTCGGAATCGTCGCTTCGGATGGCGTAGCGGATCGCATTCCAACCCGCCCGGTCGACGATGGAAGTATCGACCCCGTGCCGCAAGAGCCACTTGGCCGCGCTCTTATTGTTGTTGGAGATCGCCATCGTAAGCGGCGTCACCCCTTGCGGAGATTGGGCGTTGGGGTCATAGTTGGTCGCGAGGAGGGAATCCAGGACATCGAGATTCTTGTTTCGAACGGCCAGATGAAATGCCCGCATGCCATTCGGAAAGGTCGGTTCGCCAAACGCCCGGGGGCCGGCGACAGCTTCAACCTGGCGCCGCGTGCCAAAGAATAGCGCCACGGCAAGTGAGGAATATTCATCCGCGTTAACCACATCCCGAAGGGCGGGATCGCTCTTCAGGGTCTTCTCCACCACTGCGTCGCTGGATGTCTTGAGCCAGGTGGCGAAGTGACCAAGGTTGTGCAGGTTCTGGGGGTCGGAAGCGTACTTGACGCCTAAAATCTTTACCCTCACCTCGTCCCGCGGGCTCCACGCATCCACTGGAAGGTCGAACTTGAGGGGGATATCCGCGAATGCCCTCTGGCCAGGAACCGAGCCGTGCCGGCTCATAAAATAGTGATCGACGAAACGGTCGACATGGACCGGAGACCTCTTAACGACGACTTTATCGTCCCGCACCAGCGTCATTTCGAAATCGACGCTGCTCACCTCTTTCGTCGAATAGTTGTCGAACGCCACGATCAAGTTGTGGACAGTGTGCCCGGGCGTGGGAGAAGCCGTTTGGGGATAGTAGTTCCAGATCGCAAACTTAAAGCCGCGTGGGTCCTTAGGAGTGACCGGCCAGGATGAGTTCTGGGCGAAGCTGAGGGCCGCACAAAAGCTAAGAACGGCGCTCGAGAGAACCCGGGGCATGGAAGAACTCTACCTAGAGGGGCGGCGAAGCGCATCCCAAACCAGCATCGCGCCGCAAACGATCCCCAAAAGTATGGTCGCGTTAATTTTGGTCGAGCCGCAATCTCCCGAGACCGAAGAGATCGTCCATGAAGGATGGAGAATGAAGGCGGCGAGGGACACAAAGAGCGCTGCCATCCGGCGCAACAGCCAAGCCGTAAGCGCGATCAAAAGCGTCAAACCGGCACCGACTCGGGCGAAGTTGTTCGACCCTTCAATGATTTCGTGGACATTCAGTCCGCTGCAGGCTTCGGAAAACGAGGTCAGGACGAGGAGTAGGAGAAGTACGCTCGGAGACCTCATGGTTGGATTGTATAGCCATTCCCTCCGTAGCGAGAGTCGACTAGCTAAGGGACTTGAATATCCCAGCCGAGACGACCCATCCGCTGGGCCTCTCGATAACGCGGCTATCGCGCGCCGATGGGCTTTGAACCTTCGTCCAATACACTTCGGCCAGGACGATGGGATCCATTGAGAGGGTGCCACTGCTGCCACCTACCGTCGGCTTTGGCGCGTACCATTCTGAAAAGGGAGAATCCCAGGCGGAAGCCCAATCGACCACATAGGTCTCATCCGAAGAAAGTCCGATGTCAGCGAGACGCCAGCCATTTGGTTCTCGCACGGTAACCCCTATTCCCCCACTGTAATAGGCCGGATTCGGATAATTCAAAGAGAGGCGAACGAGGCGCCTCACTTGGCTCACAACCTTCCAGCCGGCAGGAATCTTCGCCTCCTGCCGGGGAAACCAAGAGAACTGACCGGACCAGGCCCCGCGCCCGTCCGATTGAAGCCGATTGAGGGAACCGGAGCGGATGCCGTACCACAAGGTAGGCGTCATCCTTAAGAATCCCATCTTCGCAGGGTTCGCGGCTTCCCTTTTGACCTCGGGAAACTGATCGAGAACCGAGTGAAACGATGCGTATCCATCGTATGGTTCGTTGCTTGATCGCGGGTGCAGCCGGTTGATGTCCTCAACGGCGGGACCGAACACCTTGGCGCTCCCACCGCAACCCCAAAAGCCGACGGCAAGCACCCTTTGACGCGGCAGAGCGCGATCCGGGGAGATCGGAAAAAGTCCGGGGCCGGAAGTTTGGAAGCTCGCGGCGTAGGAAACGCCGCCACAAAGTATCCACAAGGCCACTTTGCTCACGGAAAAAGACTACCACCAAGCACAAAAAAATCCACCCAGAAAATTAATTCTGGGTGGATTCGAGGCCACTCTGGCGAGCGGCCGTTTAATTTTGAAATCTCTTATTCGGAGATTTCGGTGATGGTGCCGGCGCCAACGGTTCGGCCACCCTCTCGGATAGCGAACTTGGAACCCTGCTCCATAGCGACCGGCTTACCTTCGATAAGCTCGATTTCCATGGTGACGTTATCGCCCGGCATGACCATCTCGACGCCCGCAGGAAGCTGGAGCGTACCGGTCACGTCGGTCGTACGGAAGAAGAACTGCGGGCGGTAGCCCGACACGAACGGCGTGTGACGGCCGCCTTCGTCCTTCGACAGAACGTATACCTCAGCCTTGAACTTGCGGTGAGGCTTGATCGAACCCGGCTTGGCGATAACCTGGCCGCGCTCGATGGAAGCTCGATCCACACCGCGAAGGAGAAGGCCGACGTTGTCGCCCGCTTCGCAGTAGTCCAGAAGCTTTCGGAACATTTCGATACCGGTGCAGACCGTCTTGCGAGGGGCTTCGGAAAGACCCACGATCTCGACTTCCTCCATCG
>OUNM010664123.1_pt1 | contig 15786 bp, 11 predicted proteins | sample 1769961 | NCBI WGS metagenome assembly OUNM01 (sample SAMEA3914820, study PRJEB12502) | metagenome | biome: forest; material: soil | place: USA | collected 2012-03-12 | depth 0.3 m | reverse complement strand
CTCGCGCTCCTTGTTGTGCGTGAGCGAGGCGGCGAGCAGGTCGACGCGGCCCTGCTGCAGCTCGGGGATGCGCGCGGCCACCGCGATCTGCTTGAACACGGGCTTGACGCCGATCCTGGCCGCGATCGCCTTGGCCAGGTCGACCTCGTAGCCGACGAGCTCGCGCGTCTTGGGGTCGACGAAGCTGTTGGGCTCGTCGGTGCCGAGCACGCCCACGACGATCTCGCCCTTCTTCTTGATGTCGGCGAGCTGGTCGGCACGGGCCGCCGACACGAAGGCCAAAGCGGCGAGCAAGACGGCGAGGACGGGACGGAGGCGGTAGCGCATCGGGGACACCTTTGTTGTCGAGTCGGCCGCAGGGTAGAGGCAGCGATCGCCGCCATCAAGCGACGAATGCGCATGACCATGCGCGGGCGGCCAGCATACGCCTGTCAGGCCGGCCAGTCCTCGGCAGCGCGAAGAGGCCCGGCCGCGACTCAGGGTTGCAGCAAGGCGTTGCCGACGCCGAAGTTCATCGCGTTGAGGATGTCGCCGTTGTCCTGCGACAGCTCCCACGCGAACACGCCGGCCAGGCCCTGCGCGCGCACGAGCGCGCCCTTGGCGATGACGGCGCGTGGGTCGTCGTAGCCCATGAACAGCCGGTTGCGCGCGTTGTACAGGTTCCAGGCCTGCGTCTGCGGGTCGTACAGCGTCGTGTAGCCGTGGCGACCGCGGCCGTTGCGGTCGACGTAGCGGGCCGCGAGCTCGCGCCAGTCGCTGGCGCCTTCGGGCGCGGGGTACACGCCCGTGTGCGGCTCGCCGCTGAAGCCGCGGCCCGCGGCGGGCGCGGCCACGCCGGTGAAGCCGCGGCCGTACATCGCCACGCCGGCCACCAGCTTGGCAGCGGGCACGCCGGCGGCGGTCATCGTCTTGACGGCGGCGTCCAGGCCGTCCTGCGCGTCCGGGCCGCTCGCGCGAGGGGCGGCGTGGTTGCCGGTACCGCTCGTCCAGCTGCCGTAGAAGTCGTAGGTCATCATGAAGATGTAGTCCAGTGACTTGGCGGCCGCGCGATAGTTGATCCTTCCCACCAGCGCGCGGTCGGTGTTGATGGCCGAGGTGAGGATGTACTTGTGCCCGTTCTCGGCGGTGAGCGTGTCCAGCGCCGCGCGCAGCGACGCCATCAGGTCGGCGTAGCCCTGCCCGTCGGCCGCCGGGCCCAGCTGCACGCCGTTGGCGGCGCCGTTGTTGGTGGGATGCTCCCAGTCGATGTCGATGCCGTCGAAGGCCGGGTGGGCGCGCAGGAACTCGGCCGCCGACTTGGCGAACACCGCGCGCGCCGCGGCGTCGTTGGCGATGTGGAAGAACGGGTCGGAGCCACCCCAGCCGCCCACCGACGCCACCACCTTGACGTGCGGCGCGCGCGCCTTCAGGCGGGCGAACGCGTCGTTGAAGGTGTCGTCGACGGGTGCCGAGCCGATCTGGAAATCGCTCTTGCCCGCGCACCTGGGCGCGTCCTCGGGCAGTTGGCCCGGCCCGCAGGCGTGCAGGAAGGCGTAGATGACGTGGGTGACGCTGTCGCCGTGCAGCGCGTCCACCAGCGCCGCCGGCTGCCAGTTGGGCGTGTACACGCCGACGACCTTGCCGCCGCTGCGCTCCCACTCCAGCGGCTTGCCGCCGAACAGCGCGTAGGGCGCCGAGGCGGCGGGTTCGACGGTCGTCGCGACCGGCCTGGCAGCCCAGGCGGACGGCGCGAGCAGCGCGCCGGCCGCGAGCAGCGGAAACATCGGGCGGCGAAGGACGGACGGGAGAAGCGTCATGGAGCTGGCTGAAATCGCGGACAGGCGCAGCTCGATCCATTCGAACCACTTTAGTACCACTATAAGTCCAAGGTGCCGGCGCCAGACCCCGGGTTGGCGAGCATGTGGACGTGGTTCACGGGCTCGGAGTGCCTGGCCGGCACCGCCGGCGCCTTGCGATGGATGGCCATCGGGCCTCGTCAGCGCGAGGAAACGCTCGCCGCCGCCTGCCAGCACGGCCCTCTGGTATACCCCTGCCGCCGACGATGATCGACTTCAAGAAAATTCGAGGCCGGCCCCGGCGGTGCGCCGACCTGCGGTGCGGACAGCCCGTCGTCGTCAGCCGACCCGGTCGAAACGCATCCTGGGAGAACTCATTCGTGAATGGATCGTCGGGTACATCGGGAACAGGTCTGAGGCTCGTGATGGCCGACGATGCGTCGCTGCGGGCGGACGCGACCACCGCGCTGGGCACCGGCGCCGGCACCAGCCCGCCATACGCCTTGGACAGCGTCAGCGCGTGGCCCCTGGCCTTGACCAAGCTGATTCCGCCGCTCCATTTGGCGCGCCATCCGCAGCACACCGAGGTGCTCGAGCGCCTGAACGCGCATCGCGGGCATTGTCTCGTGCAGGCGCCCACCGGCTACGGCAAGACTTCCCTGGCGGCGGCGTTCCTGGCCGGCCTTCCGGCACAAATGCGGCTCGGCTGGGTGTCGCTGGAGCCCGACGACGACACCGAGGCCCGTTTCAGCCTGGTCCTCGCCGCCGCGTTCGCCTGCGCCCACCCGTCGAGTGCCAGCCGGTTCGAGGGCATGCTTGTCCCCGGCACGACGCGCTCGATCGGCGATGTCGTCACCGCCATCATCAATGAAGCCGCCTTGGCGCGCGTCGACATCGTGCTGGTGCTGGACGACTGCCACGCCATCGGGCAGGTCGCGCTCCACCAGGCGATGTCCCAACTCATGCTGCGTGCACCGCGGAACTTGCGCATGCTGCTCCTGTCGCGGTCCCGATTGCCCATGCCACTCGCCTCGCTGCGGGTCAAGGGCGACGTACTGGTTCTCGGGGCCGAGGACCTCGGCTTGACCGCGGTGGCGTGCATCGGCCGTCTCACTCGAGGATGCCCTGCGCTCGCGCCGGCGGCCGTGACCTCGTTGGCCGAAGCGATCGACGGCTGGCCGCTCGCGGCCCATCGCCTGTCCGAGTTGTTGAAGGCTGCTCCTGCTGGCGCATCCGCGGTTTCAGAGGATCCACCATGGGACGCGACGCTGGACGAGTACCTTCACGAGCAGGTGCTCACCCCACTGCCACGGCGTTTGCTTCGCTTCCTGATGAGAACTTCGCTCCTGTCGAGCTTCGACGAGGCGGCTTGCAAGGCGATCATGGCCGACGGCGACGGCGCTGCCTTGCTGGGCGAGGCCTTGCAACGGCAGTTGTTCCTCGTCGCGCATGAGCAGCAGCGCGCCCACTACCGCTATCGCCACTTCTTCAGGGCCTGCCTGCGTCGCATGGCGGAACGGGAGTGTGCGGCGGAACTGGTGGAGTTGCACCGCATCGCGGCGCAGCATTGCCTGTCGCGGGACGAACTGGCCATGGCGATGGATCACGCGGTCGCCGCAGGTGACAAGGCGCTCATGGTCAAGTCGGTGGAGCGCCTCGACGAGAAGGCGGGCTACAGCACGCTCTGGGAATCGTTGGGCCGGGTGGTTTCGAACCTCGACGACGAAACCATCCGATCGAACCGGATCCTGCTGATCCACGCCTGCCGCTACTGGCTGTCGAAAGACTGCGACAAGGTGCGCACGCTGCTCGACCGTACCAATGATCCCGGACGTTACCGCAGAGCCGAGGCACCAGCCCCGGGGCAGCCGGTCGATGCCATCGTCGCCGTCTACCGCGCCAAGGTGGCGTTCGGCCGCGAAGAAGGCATCGAGGAAGGCATCGCCTGTGCGGAGTACGCCTTGAAGGCGCTGCCGGAAACCGAATTGAAGGGTCGCTGCGAAGCGCACCTGCTGCTGGCCGAAGCCAAGGCGATGCGAGGTGAGATGGAAACGTCCCTGGCGCACTGGCTCTATGCGGAAGAGCAGTCCCTGAAGGCCGGATTCCCTTCGCAGGTCATCTGGTCACGTCATCAGCAGGCCGTCATGGCGATGAGCGCAGGCAACTTTGCCAAGGCCGTGGCCCTGCAAGACTCCGCCATCGCTCACGCGACGAAACATGGCGACCTCACCGGGCACTCGATGTGGTGCCTCTACCGTGCGCGCGCCGACGCCGCCTGGGAATACTTCAACCTCGAAGACGTTGCACGCTTTGCCGAGCAAGCGCTGAACGCCTACAAGTATTGCGAAGACGAGGGCGCCGTTCCGGTCTTGATCCTGCATGCGCGGACGGCACTCCTGCTGGGACGGCCCGCAGCCGCCGAGGATCGATTGGCAAGAGCCTCGAAATTGCTTTGCGCGTATTCCCAGCACAGCTACGTCACGTCATATCTCGACCTGGTATTGGCCGAATACCACCTGCGTTTCGGCAAGGCGGCGCTGCTCGCGCAACTTGAAGAGCGACTGAGCATCCCCCCGGAATTCAACAATGAGATCGCGCACCGGCAAGGCCGGGCCGTCGCACTGTGCCGGATCGGCACGGGCCGCGTTCGCAGCGCAGCGACCCTCCTGGAGCACATGAACGAGGGCGGCGGCGATGGGCTGCTGGCCGAGAAATGGCGAAACCGCATCTGGCTGGCGGTCTGCCTGCAAAAGCTGGGGCAGGACGCCGCGGCAAGGATGATGTGGCAGGAGTGCCTGGCATTTGCCGAGCGGCGTCAGCTCGTCGGCAGTCTCCTGATGGCGGCGCCCTTTGCCGAACCGCTGGTGAAACCGGACGTGGCCAAAGGCCAGGCCGAGGCACGTCTGAACAGGCGCTTGCGCGAATTGATCCGAAGTGGGCGAGAAGATCCCGAGACCCAGGATACGGCCGTGCCAGCCCCGTTGCTCGCGCGCGGATTGACGACGCGCGACTGGCGCGTGTTCGAGCAGGTGCTCGCCGGCGCATCGAACGAAGAGATCTCGAACCAGTTGCACCTGGCGGTCGGCACCGTCAAGAACACGGTCACCGCGATCTTCCGCAAGCTCGACGTCACCGACCGGGAGGTCGCGCGCCACCTGGGCAACGCGTTGCTCGGAACCTTGCCGCCGCGGCGATAGCCATCCTGGCCGGCGCGTGTCGCAGCCTGGTCGAGCCGCGCACGATCGGCGACTCGCGCGTTCAGGACAAGGCGCCTTCTCGATTCACTGGTGTCGTAACAGTGACCTTCGTGTGACCCCGTGCACCTGGACGACACACCAAACTAGCCGTGTCGATGGGAACGGCAATTCGCCGCATCGAAGAGCTCGCATCGATCGGTTGCAAACCGAACATGCGGCGCGGACCGGCCAACGCGGTTTGAGACGACTCGAATCGCCTCCTTGCGAGGCATTCGGGCTGACCTTGCGTGGCCGGCTCGTTGATTTCACCCAGAACGGAGACTTGATGATGATCAGAAATGCCAGGCATGCATTCGTCGCCGGCGCACTCGCCTTGTTTGGTTCGGCGCAGGCCGCGACAACCTTCAATCCGGCCGATACCTCGGCACAGATGTTCCATTGGCGTTGGCCCGACATCGCGACGGAGTGCACCCAGTGGCTGGGCCCCAACGGCTACGGCGGGGTTCAGGTATCACCACCCGAGTCCTCGGCAAAACTCGGTCATTGGTACGACATGTACCAACCGGTGAACTACACGGTACTCAACAGCAACATGGGTACCGAGGCGCAGTTCCAGTCGATGATCAATACCTGTCACGCGGCACACGTGCGAGTCTATGCCGATGTCGTCGCCAACCACATGGCGGGCGGCTCGGGGACGGCGACGGACGGCTCGCCCTGGAATTCGGCCACCCTGACCTACCCTTACTTCAGCGCGGCGGATTTCCATACGGCATGCGACATCCAGTCGAGCGACTACAGCAACAACCGCCACAACGTCATTTTTTGCCGATTGGCGGGCATGCCTGACCTGATGACCGATGGCTCCTATGTCCGCGGGCAGATCACGAACTATCTGACCAAGCTGCTCAACATGGGCGTGGACGGTTTCCGTTTCGACGCCGCCAAGTGGATGCAGCCGGTCGATCTGCAGGCGTTCATGAACGGCATTGCAAAAACCACGGCCGCCGGCGAAAAGATCTGGGTCGCACAGGAAGTCAGCGAGGATGGCACCGTGGTGCGTTCGGACTACTTTCCGAGCGGCACCATCAACGAATTCCTCTACACCGGACTCATGCAGTCCATGTTCCGCAAGCTGAACGGAACCAGCATCTCGCAGATCCAGGCCTACATGGGCACTCCGGGCAACTGGGGCGGCACATGGGGCTTCGTCGACAGCAGCCACGCAACCGTCTTCGTCAACAACTGGGATACCGAGCGCGACGGCGCCTCGCTGGTCGCCAGCAACTTTGTCGCGGGCGTCACCAACGACACGAACGGCACCAAGGCCTACGATCTGGCCAACATCCTGATGCTGGCATGGCCGTACGGGAACGTGCAGGTGCACTCCGGCTTCCGGTTCACCGACGTCAATCAGGATGCACCGAGTGCCAGCCCCTATAGCGGCGGCAATCCGCAGATCAACGTGAATTGGGATTTCATCCACCGCTGGGGGGATATCTCCAACATGGTGGCATTCCGATCTGCCACCTCGGGCCAAGGTGTCGGCTATTTCACCCAGGGCACGGCCCACCAGATCGCGTTCAGCCGCGGCGCCAAGGGGTTCGTGGCCATCAACAACGACACGGTGGCGTGGAATGCGACGCTGCAGACCGGGCTGCCGGCCGGCACCTACTGCAACGTCGTTCATGGATTGCTCAACGCCAGCAAGACCGGCTGCTTCAGCGACAGCATCGTCGTCAGCAGCAAAGGCACGGTGACCGTGAGCATTCCAGCCAACAACGGTTCGAGCGTCACGGCGATCGCCTTGTACGTCGGGCAAAAGCTCTAGCGGCATGGCGTGGAGGGAAACGGCGCGGCGAGGAATCGCTCGCCGCGCCGCCCGCGTCACCGGATCTCGCACACGTACTGCCCGCCGTCGCCCACGCTGGTGTCGACCACGTCGACCACGCCGTCAGGAAACTCGCAGGCGCGCACGTGCAGGTACTTGCCGGGCCACACGTAGACGGACGTCGTCGAACGGCCCGGCGCCAGCGTGCCGGTGCCCAGCGAGCCGCCCCACCACTCGCCGATCTCGGAGCCGTCGGTCGGCGGCATCCGGCGATTGCAGGCACCGCCGAGTCCGGGCGCGTCGTCGAAGCAATGGAAGACGTTGATCCGCACCCCGCAGCGGTTCGCCAAGGTCCAGCGGATCCCGGTGGGAAGCATGACGTCGTGCTGCGTGACCTGCACGCAGTCGGTCATCGGCCGCGACAGCCGCTCGCCGCCGGCGCTCGCCAGGGTCGAGGGCGCGCTCGGCGTCAGCGGGGTCAGCGGCGTCGGCAGGGTCGGCGGCGGCACGAACGAAGGCACCGGCGCGCGGGCCGGCGCGCCCAGGCCCGCCATCAGCGACAGCCCTTGCGCGACGGCCGCATTGCCCTGGGCCACCGTGGTGCCAACGTCCTGCTCCGACTGCATGGGCACCACCGACTCGCCGAACGACCCGCTGGTGTCCATCAGGCGACCCTCGCCCACGCAGCGGTCGAGGATGTAGGCGCAGACCTGGGGGTAGTCGCCGAAGCCGCCGGGATTGCCCGACCGCCGCGTGAACCCGGTCGTGCGTCCGTCGCGCACCGAGATGCTCAGGACGCAGTACGCGGACGCGAAGCTCATGTACTTGGACACGCCGTAGACCCACGTCACGTCGTCGGCGGTCTGCACCTTGCGCATGGGTTCGCCGGCGCAGCTGCGCAGCCGGTCCTCGCTCATGCCGGCGCGCACCGCCTGCTGGCCCAGCGCCCAGCTGGCGCTCTCGCGGTTGACCTGGATCTGCGCACAACCCGCGGCGAGCGCCGCCAGGCCCAGCGCCAGGCCGGTTCTCGTGATCGTCATCGGGTGCTCCTGGCAGGCTGGCCGTCATTCGGACGAATGCTCGGCGATGTCGATGCGCGTCTCGCAGACGCACTCTTCGATCAGCTGGTTCGCGCTGCCGCAGACCGCCTGCTGCGCGAACCGGCGCCGCTCGCCGGGGTCGATGCGCATCTCGGCGCAGACGCGCCGGGCCTTGCCGGTCGAGCGCAAGCGCACGTCGACGGGCGACGTGCATTCGTTGGTCAGCGTCCAGACGGTGCGGCCGTCGGCGCCGGCGTCGGTGCGAGCCTGCACGCAGGCCGCCATCGAGGGCGCGGCGGACAGCACGCACGCCGGCAGCAGCAGCACGCGCACGAGCTTGAGGGCGATGTGTTCCATGGCATGCCTCCTGTCGATGAATGGGGCCTCACTGGCCGCCTTCGGCCTGTTGTTCGTCGCGCACACGCTGCATGGCCGACGGCTCCCAGCCGCGGTTGAAGCCGGGCAGGCGGCGCACGCAGCTGAGGTACCGCGGCATCCGCATGCCGAAGGTGGCGGGGTTGGTGTCGGCGGTCAGCAGCGAGACGCAGGCCGAGTCGTCGAACGGCGCCGCGTCGGAGAGCCGGCCCACGGCGTAGCCCATGCAGTCGAACAGGGGCGTGCGGTAGCGGTAGTTCGCGGCGCATTCGCAGCGCTTGCCGCCCACCGACAAGGTGCCGCCCGCCGCGACGCCGGGGCCGAAGTGCTCGCGCACGAGGCGCTCCGCCTGCGCCTGGGCGGCCTGGCAGGACTGCATCTCGCTCGGAAAGCTCGCGCTGTAGGAGCCTTCGTACTCCTCGCTCGCATGCGCGCCGAGCACGACGGCCAACAGGCCGCAGGCGACTGTGAACGTTCTCTTCATGATCGCTCCTGGAAGTGGGATGTGGCGCTCTGCGGGGTCGCCGTCTGCGACCACCGCCGGATCGCACGGGGCAACGAAAGGATGCGGCGCGCGCGGCGCGGAATCCAGGCGCGCAAGCGCGTACCGCGCCAGCCCGGAGCGCGTAGTCCTGCGGCGCCAGCGCCAGCGGATGCGCGTACGCGGTGCGGATCCCCTGATATGCTGGCCGCGCCGCCCCGCTCCGGAGATGCCGATGCAGTGCCTCATCGTCGACGACCATCCCCTGACCCGCGACGGCACCGTGTTGGTGTTGCGGACGGTGGACGCGGCGGCCATCGTCCACGAGGCGGAGTCGCTCGCCCGGGCGCGCGAGGTGGTCCTCGAACACCCCGGCATCGACCTGGTGCTGCTCGATCTCGACCTGCCCGACAGCCGCGGCATCGCCACGCTGCAGCACCTGCGGCAATGGCTGGAAGACCAGTCCATCGACGCGCGCATCGTGGTCCTGTCGGGGCTGGGCGACCCGGCGCTGGTGCGCGACGTCGTCAACGAATGGGGCACCGGCTTCATCCTCAAGGCCAGTTCGCGCAGCATCTTCGAAAGCGCCGTGCGGCTGACGCTGGCCGGCGGCATCTACATTCCGCCGCTGGCGCTGCGGCAGATGACAGGCGGCACCGACGCCTCACCCGCCGCGCCGCCGCCCCTGCCGCCCGCGCAGGCGCTGACGCGCCGCGAGGGCGAGGTCGCTGCGCTGCTGGTGCGCGGCTTCACGTACAAGCGCATCGCACGCGAGCTCGAGCGGCGCGACGGGGCGGCCATCTCCGAGCACACCGTGCGCGCGCACGTCGGCAACATCGCGTGGAAGCTCGGCGTGACCGAGAACGCCAAGGCCGGCGTGATGGCCGAGATCGCGCGCCGCGGACTGACGTTCGCAGACTCCTAGACGACCTCCGCCTTGCAGCCGGCGCACAGGTCCGGCGGGCACAGCGCGGTGAGGTAGCCCGAGCCGCAGTCGATCCGGTGGGCCTTCAGGATCTGCCCGAAATGCCCGCCGTCGAGCATGGCCTGGAAGCGGCGCGCGCGTTCGGCCTGCAACGCGGGCGAGTCGCCGACGATGTCGCCGTTCCAGTCGATGAAGCGGAGCTCGCCCACCGGGCGGTACTCCGATGGCGGCGCCGTGCTGCCCGGGCGCCGGTAGCCCGGCAGGTGCGGCGCGGGATCGTCGCGCCACTCGAAGCGCCGCGTGTCGGGCACCCGCGCGTCGTAGGCCCGTTCGAAGCCCGCGTCGCCGGGGCGCGGCGCCGCGAAGGTGCACACCGACACCGCGCCGCCGGGCAGCAGGCCCTCCTGCACGACGTTGCACGCCGCGAGGAAGGCCAGGACGCCGCCCTTGCTGTAGCCGGTGACGACGAGGCGGCGCGGCCCGGGCGCCGCGAGCGCCTGCTCGACCTGCGTCTTCACGCCGGGCCAGCACGCCTCGAACGCGCGCAGAAAGCCCGCGTGGACGCGCCCGGGAAAACCGCCGCCCGCGCGAAGGCGCGTCTCGAACGTCTCGGCCCAGTCCGCCACGATCGCCAGAGGGTCGCCGATCTCGGGCCCCGGCAGCGTGCCGCGGAAAGCAAGCACGACGCCGGCCGCCGAGCGCCCCACCAACGCGGCGTCGATGCCGAGAGGGCCGGCCGCCAGCAGGCTCGGCGGCTCCAGGAAACCGGCGGCCTCGTTGAACGGACGGAAGTCTCCCGGCCGGCCACGCACCGCGGGCGCGAACGCGAGGTTGCAGGCGCACAGCAGCCGGCCTTCCTCGGACAACGATGATGCCATCTGCTCCTCCGCTCACGCTGGCGACGAGTGCCATTCGGCAGGAAGGCGACCCGCAAGTCAATCGCGGCACGTGTCTACGCGCATTCGACGAGGGCTGCGCGCCGCCTGCTGCGGCATGATGGGCGCGCCGACGTCTGGAGCGTGTCCGTGACCTCTTTCGAACTGCGAGTCCTGGCCGCGCGCATCCGCACGCTGTACGGAGCGGGGCGCGGCCGTTTCGGCAGCGGCATCCCGGCGTCCGCGCTGATCGCCTTCGTCATGTCGCAGGATGCGGGCGCGTGGCGGCTGCGCCTGAGCCCGGCGGCCGCGTGCTGGTGGCTGGCGCTGCTGTGCATCCAGGTGCTGGGCATCGCGACCTGCCGCTGGGTGGAGGGCCGACAGCGCGACGACGCCTGGATGATCCACGCCTCGCGGTACTACGTCTGGCTCGCGGCGGCGAGCGCGGTGGTCTGGGGCCTGGCGTCGTGGGTCTTCCTGCCCGCGCCGAGCGCGCGGCAGGAAAACCTGCTCCTGGTCGGCATGGGCCTGGTGCTCATGGTGGGCACCGGCGGCGCGGCCGTCTACCGGCCCGTGATGCTGTGCACGGCGGTCATCGTGGTGGCGCTGTTCGCGGCCGGGCTGGCGCGGCTGGGCGATCCCACGCACGAGGTGTTCGCGCTCGGCTACCTGGCGTTCCTGGGCGGCCTCCTGAGCTACGCGTTCAACCAGGAGTCGGCGGTCACGCGCGCCATCGAGCTGTCCTTCAGGAACGAGGAACTGCTGGCCGAACGCACCGAACAGGAACAGCGCGCCCGGCGCGCGCAGGCGGAGGCCGAGGCCGCCAAGGAGCAGGCGGTGCGCTCCGAGCGCGCCAAGACCGCGTTCGTCGCGGCCGCGAGCCACGACCTGCGCCAGCCGATGCACGCGCTCGTCCAGTACGTCGAGCACATGAAGCGCGCGGCCACCGATGCGGCGCTCGCGCCCACGATCGCGCGCATCGAGGAGTCGGTGTCGGCGATGACCGAGCTCCTGAACGCCGTCCTCGACTTCTCCAAGATCTCGATGGGCGCCTTGAAGCCCTCGTTCGGCCGCGTCGACGTCGACCGCGTGATGGCCCGCATCGACGTGCAGATGCGGCCGTTCGCGCAGTCGAAGGGGCTGCGCCTGGACGTGCAGGCCGCGCCGCTCGCCGTTCGCACGGACGAGGTGCTGCTCGAACGCATCCTGCGCAACCTCGCCGTCAACGCGATCAAGTATTGCGAATCCGGCGGCGTGCGCCTGCGCGTGCGCGCGCGCGGCGGCGTGGCGCGCGTGCTGGTCTGCGACAGCGGCATCGGTATCGCCGCCCACGAGCTGCCGCGCATCTTCGACGAGTACTACCAGGTCGACAACGCCGCCCGCGACCGCCGCCGCGGCCTGGGCCTGGGCCTGACCATCGTGCGCGACCTGTCGGCGATGCTCGGACTGCGCGTGCGCGTGCGATCCGCCGTGGGCCGCGGCTCGACCTTCGCCATCGAGATCCCGTTGGAGGCCTCCGCGGCGCGACCCCGGCCGGCGACGACGGCGCCCCGATCGGCCGACTTCGTGCGGGGCGCCTGCGTCCTGCTGGTCGACGACGACCCGCTGGCCCGCGACGGCGTGGCGACCACGCTCGGCGACTTCGGCTGCCGGGTGATGGCCGCCGGCAGCCTGCAGGAAGCGACGGCGGCCCTCGTGGACGGCGAGTTCCCGCCACAGGTGATCGTGGCCGACTACCGGCTCGGCGGCGGCGTCGACGGCCTGCAGGCGATCGCGACGCTGGTGGAGGCCCATCGCGGCCTGCAGGGCCCGCGGGCCGACCTGCCGGCGGTGCTGGTGTCGGGCGACACGGCACCGGAGGTGCTGGAACGCGTCGCACGGCAAGGCCTGTCGATGCTCCACAAGCCGGTGAACGTCGCGCAGTTGCACGAGACCCTCAACGGCCTGCTCGCCGGGCTCGCGGCCGCGCACCTCGACGAGCCTCGCGGGCCCTGAGCGGGAACATCGTTTGCTCGCCCCGGCCCCTCGCCTTCCACCGGACATCGCTTGGACCCGCAACCCCGAGACCTCGTCGTCGCGCGCCCCGAAGGCCTGTACTGCCCGCCGGGCGACTTCTTCATCGACCCCTGGCAGCCGGTGCCGCACGCGCTCGTCACGCACGCGCACGGCGACCACCTGCGCCCGGGACACGGACGCTACCTCACGGCCGAGGCGGGGCGGCACGTGGTGCGCGCGCGCGTCGGCGACATCGACCTGCAGACGCTGCCCTATGGCGAATCCCTCGCGCACAACGGGGTGCGCATCTCGTTCCATCCGGCGGGGCACGTGCTGGGTTCGGCGCAGATCCGGCTCGAGCACGAAGGCCGCGTGTGGGTGGTGTCGGGCGACTACAAGACCGGCCCCGACGCCACCTGCGCGCCGTTCGAGTCGGTGCGTTGCGACGTGTTCGTCACGGAGTCCACGTTCGGCCTGCCGGTGTTCCGCTGGGCGCCGCAACAGGACGTCTTCGACGCGATCAACGCCTGGTGGCACGCCAATGCGCAGGCCGGGCGCGCGTCCATCGTCTACGCGTACTCGTTCGGCAAGGCGCAGCGCGTGCTGTCGGGCCTGGACGCGAGCCTCGGGCCCATCGTCGTGCACGGTGCGGTCGCATCGATGGACGAGGCCTACCGCGCATCGGGCGTGGCGCTGCCGCCCACCAGGAGCGTGCTCGAGGCCACGCCGGAGGAGCTGCGGCGCTGCCTGGTCGTGGCGCCGCCGTCGGCGCAGGGCAGCGCGTGGACCAAGCGCTTCGGCGACCACGGCGACGCCTTCGCCTCCGGCTGGATGCTGCTGCGCGGCGCGCGGCGGCGGCGCAACGTCGATCGCGGCTTCATCCTGTCCGACCACGCCGACTGGCCCGGCCTGCTCGAGGCGATCGCGGCCTCCGGCGCGCCGCGCGTGATCGTCACGCATGGCTACGTCGAGCCGCTGGTGCGCTGGCTGCGCGAGCAGGGGCTCGAGTCGGGCGCGTTCAAGACCGAGTACGGCGACGACGACGAGGAGACGCCCGCGCCGTCCCCGGAGCAGGCCGAAGAGGACGCCGCGTCGTGAAGGAGTTCGCCGCCCTGTTCGCCGCGCTGGACGCGACCACGTCCACCAGGAAGAAGACCGATGCGCTGCTGCTGTACTTCCAGCGCGCGCAGCCCGCCGACGCCGCGTGGGCGCTGTACTTCCTGGCCGGCGGCAAGCCGCGCCAGACGGTGCCCACCGGGCTGCTGCGCGCCGCGGCGCGCGAGGCCGCGGGCATCCCGGAGTGGCTGTTCGACGAGAGCTACGAGGTCGTCGGCGACCTGGCCGAGACCATCGCCCACGTGCTGCCGCCCGCGCCGGCCACCGTCGACCTGCCGCTGCACGTGTGGATCGAGGAGCGCCTGCTCGCGCTGCGCGGCCGCGCGCCCGAGGACGTGGCCGCCGCGCTCCAGGGCTACTGGAGCGAGCTCGATACCCCGGGCCGTTTCCTGCTCACCAAGCTGATCGGCGGCAGCTTCCGCGTGGGCGTCGCGCGCAACCTGGTGCTGCGCGCGCTGTCCGAGGCCACGGGCATCGACGCCAAGCTGCTCGCGCAGCGCGTGATGGGCTACACCGACAAGGGCCACACGCCCGACGCCGCGCGCTACGCGCTGCTGGTCGACCCGCGCCGGACCGAGGCGCCGGCCGAGTCGGGCCAGCCGTATCCGTTCTTCCTCGCGCATCCGCTGCAGGCGCCGGTGGAGTCGCTGGGCGAGCGCACCGAGTGGCAGGTGGAGTGGAAGTGGGACGGCATCCGCGCGCAGTTCATCCGGCGCGGCGCGCAGTCGTGGCTGTGGTCGCGCGGCGAGTACCTGCTCAACGGCCGCTTTCCCGAGCTCGACGCGGTGCACGCGCGGCTGCCCGACACCACCGTGCTCGACGGCGAGATCGTGGTCTGGCGCGACGGCCGCGTGCAGCCGTTCGCCGACCTGCAAAAACGCATCGGCCGCAAGACCGTCACCAGGAAGATCCTCGCCGACCTGCCCGTCGCGTTCCTCGCGTACGACCTGCTGGAGTCGGGCGGCGTCGACCTCCGCGCCCAGCCGCAGTGGCAGCGCCGCGAGCGGCTCGAACAGGTGGTGCGCGATGTCGGCGATGGCCCGCTGCAGCTGTCGCCGCTGGTCGACGCGCCCGACTGGCCGGCGCTCGCCACGCTGCGCGGCGAGTCGCGCGCCCGTGGCGTCGAGGGCTTCATGCTCAAGCAGCGCGAGGGCCGCTACGGCGCGGGCCGCACGAAGGACGTCGGCACCTGGTGGAAGTGGAAGATCGACCCGTACAGCGTCGACGCCGTGCTCGTGTACGCGCAGAGCGGCCACGGGCGGCGCGCCAACCTCTACACCGACTACACCTTCGCGGTGTGGGACGGCACGGGCGCGGAACGCCGGCTCGTGCCGTTCGCCAAGGCCTACTCGGGCCTGACCGACGAGGAGATGCGCCAGGTCGACCAGCGCATCCGCCAGACCACCACCGAGAAGTTCGGGCCGGTGCGCAGCGTCACGCCCACGCTGGTGGTGGAGCTGGGCTTCGAAGGCATCCAGGCCTCGCCGCGGCACAAGTCGGGCATCGCGGTGCGCTTCCCGCGGATGCTGCGGCTGCGCTGGGACAAGCCCGTCGACGAGGCCGACCACCTGCAGGTGTTGCGCGAGTTCATCGCACAGGCGGCCGCGGCGCGGTCGCCCGGCGGATGAGCGTCTCGCGCGCCGCCGCCGAGCGCTGGCTCGCCGCCCGCGGCTGGAAGCCGTTCGCGTTCCAGCGCGAGGTGTGGCGCGCGATGGCCGACGGCCGCAGCGGGCTGCTGCACGCCAACACCGGCACCGGCAAGACGCTCGCCGCGTGGCTGGGCGCGCTGCAGGCCGTGCGCGTGGAGACGCCGCGGCGGCAGCGCGGCAAGGCCGTCGCGCCGCCGCTGTCGGTGCTGTGGCTCACGCCGATGCGCGCGCTGGCCGCCGACACCACGCGCGCGCTGCGCGAGCCGCTGGCCGATCTCGCGCCGACGTGGACGATCGGCCTGCGCAGCGGCGACACGACGTCCGCCGAACGCGCGGCGCAGGACCGGCGCCTGCCCACCGTTCTCGTGACCACGCCCGAGAGCCTGACGCTGCAGCTCGCGCGCGCCGACGCGCTCGACACGCTGGCACACGTGCAGCTGGTGGTCGTCGACGAATGGCACGAGCTGCTGGGCAACAAGCGCGGCGTGCAGGTGCAGCTGGCGCTCGCGCGGTTGCGCCAGCGGCGG
>OUNM010111249.1_pt1 | contig 15806 bp, 10 predicted proteins | sample 1769961 | NCBI WGS metagenome assembly OUNM01 (sample SAMEA3914820, study PRJEB12502) | metagenome | biome: forest; material: soil | place: USA | collected 2012-03-12 | depth 0.3 m | reverse complement strand
TGATCGGGAGTGGCGGCGGCGAGATCGATCATCGCCATCGCCTTCTTCTGTCCCATCGCGAGCGCCTGCTCGGGCGTCATGCTGCGCACGACCGCGATGAGCCGCTCGGCGACGACCGCGGAGAGGCCAGCGTCCTTCTCGCAGACCTCGGCGAAGGATCGACGCCCGAGCGCGGCGACCATCTCGGGCTTCTCGAGCGCGGTGAGCGCGACGCCGATGTCGTAGAACGCTTCGGTGATCGCGTTGTCACGACAGAGCGCGCTCCTCGATCCAATCGACGTAGAGCTTCCGCTCGGCGAAGAGCCACTCGCCATCCTTCTTCACGAATGCGTCGTCGTAGCGGAGCGCCGCGATCATCAGGCGCCGCTTTCCACCTTCGATCGTGAGGTGGTGCGCCATCGTGTAGGCCTCACCCGTCGCACGATCGTTCGTGAGCGTGAGGATCGTGCTCTGCCCGACCATGTGCTGCGTCGCGGCGTACTTGTTGAGATCGGCGAACACCGGCGCGAGCGCGTCGCGGGAGTGAAGCTCCTGCGCAGGCTTCGGGTCCTTCGCGTCCATGAAAACGACGAAATGCGTGTCCGCCGTGAAGAGCGACATCTGGCCTTTCGCGTCGCGACGATCGGCGCGGTGTGCGTAGGCCTCGACGAGCTCGCGGATGGCGAGACGATCGGCGGCTTCCTCAGGCGTTATGCGGGTGTGCTTGCTCATGTGCGTTCCTTTCAGGGCTCGAGAATCGCCCTCGTTTCGACGAATGCTTCGATCCCGTATTGGCCATATTCACGGCCGACACCGGAGTGTTTGAATCCGCCCCACGGGGCCTGCGCGTCGGATGGCGTCGTCGTCCGACTCGTACGCGATGACGCTGAGGACGGGGCCGAAGATCTCGTCCTGCGCGCTGGGGCAAGACGACGGTGATGAGCGCAGACGGGATTGCCTGATCGAGCGACGCGTCGTCGAGTACGATCGTCGGCGACTTTCCGCCGAGCTCCAGCGTGACGCGCTTCATCGTGGCGGCGCCGTCGCGCATGATCGATTCGCCCACCGCCGCTGAACCGGTGAATCTCGTTCATAGCGGCCTCCCGTTGGGAGTAAACCGTCCGCCACGAGACGCGCTAATCCGATGATGCCAATCCCGCATCGAATCGCGACAACGTTCGCGACGAGTCATCTGGTCCTCCTCTACGGACTCGGCTGCGCCTTCAGCCTTTCGGTGAGAAACGCACCGATGGCATCGAGCGACTCGCCGGCCGCCTTCAGTCGTCCGACGCTGGCGGGAAATCCATGTGGCATCCCCATCCAGACGTCGGCGCGTGCATCGACGCCGGCGGCAACGGCACGCTCGACGAACCTAAGTGAGTCGTCGAGGAGCACCTCGTCGTCCCCGACGTGAATCCGGGTAGGCGGCATGCCGGAGAGCCGGCCGAACAGCGGCGAGGCCAGTGGCTGCTTCGCGTCGGCGCTTCCCAAATAGGAATGAATCAGCTCCGCGACCTGCGAGCGCGTGAAGAGCGGATCGGCATCCGCTCGCGTCTGATACGTCGCGCCCGAGAGCGTCAGGTCGGTCACCGGCGACAACGCAACGACTCCGACGAGTGTCGCGCCATCGGAGCCAGGCTCGCTGGCGACGCGCGATGCAAGTACGAGCGCCAGATTGCCGCCGGCGGAGTCTCCCGTGATGGCGACCCGTCGAACGCCGCTCCCAGCGAGCGCGCGATAGGCTGCGAGCGCATCATCGGTCGCGGCCGGAAACGGATGTTCGGGAGCTAGCCGATAGTCGGCGATGAACGCCTTCGCGCCGGCTCTCGCAGCAATCTGAGCGACGAGATTACGATAGCCCTTGGCGGACCCAAGGCTGAACCAGCCACCGTGCAGATGAAGAATCGCCTCGTCGGGCCTGCTGTTGGCGGGCTTCACCCAGATTCCCGGCACGCCGCCGAGAGTGCCCGCTTCGAACGTGACATCATCGCGAGCCTGTACGCTCCCCATGAAGCCGTCGAACTGCCCGCGCGCTTCGATGCCTTGTCGTGCGCCTTTGGCCGAGCGTGTCATCTCGCGCAGGGCGGCGGTGACCGGTGCGTCTGCGGGATCGAGCGGATGGCTTACGACGGACGTACGCGCCGCGTGTTCGGTGGCCGATGTTTGCATGTTGGTTGACGACACCTTCGCGCCATCCGCCGCTGGAACCGCGCCGCCGCATGCAGCGAGAGCGCCCACGAGAATGGTCGCGACAGCCGAAACTCCTTTGCCAATGCTCATGATGTTCTCCTCACTCAGTGCGTCGTGGCGCGCGCGACAGAATGCGCCGATGACGTCGACCAGAGCGCCGCTGAAGAGCGGGTTACCGCCCGCCATCCGATGGAGTGTGGTCGCGAGCTGCTCCGGAAAGCGAGAGTTCGGAAAACGCACCGTGAGGTACTCCGCCACGGCCGCTTCCGGCCACGTTGCGAGGTGCAGGGCAACCGCCTGCTTGTGCGCGCCGAGCTGCGCGACGATCTTCGCCAGTCCCTCTCCCTTCGTGAGCTCGGCAGGACGGCAGGTCGCGATGACGAGAACGCGCGCTGCTTCGCGGCGTGCTCCGAGCATCGCGATCAGATCCATCGTCGCGTGGTCGGACCACTGCATGTCTTCGAGCACGAGCAGCAAAGGTCTTTCGCTCGCGAGGACATCGAACGCTTCGGCGAGCTCGCGAAGCATGCGTGCCTGGGTCGCGCCTTGGATCCGCAGGAGCAGCGCCTGCAACCTATCGTCCTGGACGAGCCCCGGCATCTGCGCGAGCCACGTGGGCGCGTGACGCGCCAGCACCTCGGCGATGCGTTCGCCGTCCGGCCCGCGGCACGCGGCTCCGAGGGCGGCGAGAACGGGGAGATACGCTTCGGCCGCGCCGAACTGCTCCACGCACGAACCGCTGGCGACGAGAGCGCCTTCGGGCGTTGCGACCTGGGCGATGAAGGCATCCACGAGGCCCGTCTTCCCGATCCCTGGATCTCCCGTGACGAAGACCATCTGCCGTTTTCCCGCGAGCGCCTTTTCGAAGGCGTCTCTGAGGGCGCCCATCTCTTTGCTACGGCCGACCAGCTCGTTGTGGGCCGCTTCCAGCCGCGTTTTCGAGTGCGCCGTCGGCTTCTCCGCCTCGACGTCGACCAGGAAGCGATAACCGCGCCCGACCACGGTCTCGATGACGTCCTCGCCCAGTACCCGCCGAAGCTCGCCGATGTTGGTACGGAGAAGACTCTCGCTCATCGCGATCTTCCCCCAAACGGCCTCGACGATTTGTTCCTGTGTCACGAGACGCCGGGGGGCGCTCGTGAGGTACCGGAGGATCGCAAACGGCTTGCGGCGAATTTTCAGCTCCTCCTTGCCCTTCCACAGGCGCTCGTCTCGGACATCGAGACGGAACGGGCCGAACAAGCGCACGTCTGCTTTGCAATCATCGCGGGTGGTAACTGCCGTCATGGCTCTCCTCGTGCGGTTGGGTGCGTTACGCCGCGATCCCCTGCAACACTCCCTTGACCAGTCGGGACTTCTCGACGAGACGAGCGATCTGGCGTTCGCAGGCGACACAGACTCGAACCTCGACAATCAAGTGATCAGGCCACGAGGTCACGTTCGGCGTGATCTCCGTGGCGTCCAGGCGCGCGAATAGGGGCAGTGCTGCCCACCGTTCGGCGTCGTACTGGTTTCCACAAGCACATGACCGTAGCGAGCTGACTTGCATGACTCCTCCATCCGAACGACGTCCGATCCTCCTCGCGCTCATGAGAGAGCCCATTACTCGGAGACCCCACGCGCGCTGCTCAACGCGGTCCGAACGGCCTTCAGAAGCTCCGGGCCCGAGGCCGGCTTTCGCAAGAACGCAACAGCCCCGTTCCGCATCATTCGCTCTGTCTCCTCCGGGTCCGCACCGGCAGTGAGGACGACGAAGGGCAAAGGCCGACGCGACGTCTGCAGATGCGAGACGAGCTCTGCCCCCGTCATCCCGGGCATGCTCAGGTCGAGGACCAGACAGCTCGTGTCCGCGGCCTCTTCGGAGGCCAGGAAGGCAGCCGCCGACGAGAACGTTTGCACGCGAAATCCGCTGGAAAGAAGCAACGCTCGCAACGAGCGCAGGACCGACGGGTCGTCATCCACGACGGAGACGAGCGACGGATCTGCGGCGGAGCGGGCCTCGCCCTGACGAGTGTCGGACACGAGGAGAACCTACGCCGCCGCGCCGATCCTTCCATCCTACTTTGGGTGTATCGCCGCCTCGATCCCGATGCGCGCGCCGAATCGAACGAGCTCGGCCAGCGAGCCGGCGCGCATCTTGGACATGACCTGCGCCCTCTGTTGCTTCACGGTCGCCTCGGTCGTCCCGAACTCGGCGGCGATCTGTTTGTTGAGCAGACCCTCGATGACCTTGGCCATCACCTGACGCTCGCGCGTGCTGAGCGACTCGTACCGCTGACGGAGCTCCGCGAGCTCGAGGCGATCTCTCTGTAGCGCGCGGTCCGCGTCGAGGGCCGCACGGATGGCGACGGTGAGCTGCTCGTGCCGGAAAGGCTTCGTCAAGAACTCCATCGCCCCGGCCTTCATCGCCTTGACCGACATCGGAATGTCGCCGCGCCCGGTGAGGAAGATGATGGGGAGCTGCAAGCCGAGATCGGCGAGCCGCGCTTGCACCTCGAGGCCGTTCAGATCGGGGAGCGAGACGTCGAGGATGACGCACCCGAGCGCGTCGGGACGCAGGTTCGCGAGGAACAGCTCGGCGCTCGCGTAGGTCCGGGCCGAGTAGCCAAGAGAGCTCACGAGCCGGCCGACCGATTGACGGACCGATGAATCGTCGTCGACGATGAATACGGTCGGCGCTTGGTTGGTCATGGGAGCGACGGGAGCCGAACGGCGAAGGCTGCGCCGTAGGGCACGTTGGGGGAGACGCTGAGCTCTCCGTCGTGGCGCTGCACGATGGTGCGACTGATGGAGAGTCCCATTCCGAGGCCGTCCGGCTTCGTCGTGGTGAAGGCGTCGAAAATGCGCGCTCCGAGGTCCGGTTCGATCCCCTTGCCCGTGTCCGCGACGAAGGCCACGGACCAGGTCCGTTCGTCGCGATGCTCCGTTGCCGTACGCGCGACCACGCGGCGCCGGTCCGCCTCGAGCGAGCTGCACGCGTCCGCGGCATTGAGGAGCAGGTTGATGAGCACCTGCTGGAGCTGCACCGAGTCTCCCCGGATCGCACGAAGCTCCTGATCGAGCTCGGTCTCGAGCGTGATGCCCCTACTCTCCAACTGCGGCCTCACCAGCCGAACGACCCCGGAGACGATGGCGTTGAGATCGCACGCCGTCTGCTGGAATGGTGCTCGCCTGAGGAGCGCACGGATGTGGGAAAGGATGTCACCGGCGCGCTGGCAGTCGCTGTCGATCCCCGCCAGGGCGTCGCGGACCCCTTGCAGGTTGGGCGGGTCGAACCCAAGCCAGTTCTGGGCTGCCGTGGCATCCGCAGCGATCGCGGCGAGAGGCTGGCCGACCTCGTGCGCAATCGACGCGGCGAGCTCACCGAGGGCGGAGACTCGCATCACGCGCGCCAATTCCGCCTGTGCATTCTGGAGCGCAGCGTCCGCTTCGCGCCGGTCTGTGATGTCCATCAGCGCTCCGACGTACTCGACGGGCGTCCCTGGCTCGTGGGCAGGCTGAGCGATGACGCGAAGGAAGCGTGTCGAACCGTCCGGCATCACGTAGCGATGCTCGTATTCGATCGCCTCGCCGCTCCGGGTGCCGCGTAGGATCGTTTCCGCGACCTGCGGAGCGTCCTCGGGATGCACGCGCGCGAGGACCTCGTCGAGGGTCGGGAATGTCCCGGGCTCGATGCCCGTGATCCGGTAGGTCTCCTCCGACCACTGGATCTCCCCGGTCGATGGAATCCATCCGAAGCTACCCGTGCGGCTCACACGCTGGCCCTCGGCAAGGAACATTTCGCTCCGCCGCAGCGCCGCTTCGGTCTGCCGGCGAGAGTCGTTCTCGTGCCGCAGGTCCGAGTGGAGCAAGACGTTCTCGAGAAACAGCGCCGCCTGTGACGCCAGGAGCTTCAATAGCGCGGTACGCCGCGCCGTGAACACGCTGGGGGCGAGGTCGTTCTCCAGGTAGAGGATCCCTCGCAGCGTCTCCTGCTTGGCGAGCGGCAGGCAAAGGATGGACCGAGTGCGCCCGCCCGCGATGTAGGGGTCCTGCGAGAATTCGCTCTGAGAGGAGGCGTCGTCGACGACGACGGCCTCGCGCGCGCGCTCGACGTACCGGAGCACCATCTGGGGGAGCGCCACCGGCTCGTCGAGCATCCGAACGTCGACGCCCGATGCCGTCACCGTCGCCTCGGCCAGATGGCGTAGGTCGCCATTGGCGAGCACGAGAAGGACGCCCCGCCGCGCGCCGGCGTCTTCCACCGCGATCGTCAGCGCTTTCGCGGTCCACTTTTCGAGCTCGATCTCACTCGTGAGCGCCTGCATCGTTCGCACGACGGTGGCCAAGTCGAGCTCGTCCACCGACGCGCCGATGGTGGCGGTGGCTGCGATCTTTGCTTTTGCTTCGTGAAGATGCGGATGCAGCCGCTCGAGCTGCCCGACCTTGGCGAAAGCCCCCCAGCGCGCGTAGCGGTCGCGCGCTTCACGAACGTGGGCGCGGGCAGCCGTGTCGAGGCCGAGCTCTGCGTAGAACTGCGCCGCAAGCTCGAGCGCGAGTGCCTCGTCCTGAACGTAAGCATGCTCGCGCCCCGACCGGATCGCGTCTTCGTACGACCGCATGGCCTCGAGCTCGCGCCCCTCCACGCGCGCGATCTCCGCGCGCACCAACGCAAGGCGGCTGCTGAAATTCTCCTGGCAGTGCTCCGCCCACATCGCGAGCTTCTTCTGCGTGGCGGTGAGAACCCGCGCGTACTCGTCCCGCTCTCCGGGCGACACCGACGGCAGGAGCGCCGCGAGCGTGAGCGCATGGAAGACGTGGTACGTGGCTTCGATGGGCATGGCCGCCGCGGCGGGGAGCACCGGCTCAGCGCGCTTCGCGGCGGCGAGCGCCTCCGCGTATCGGCCGTGGAGGAAGGCCAAGACCAGCTTCATGATGTGATAAAAGGCGATGCCGCAGCCGAACGTCGCGTTGACGATGACGGCGAAGCTCGCCTCTTCATCGAACTCCGCGCTGCGCATCCCGAGAGGGTCCGCCGTCTTGCCCTGCAGGCTCGCGACGAACTGCTGCTCCATGCGAATCGTCTCGTAGACCGCCATGTTGTTGGTCTTCCAAGCGAACTCCTCGAAGTGCCTGGACTGCGCGAGGGCGTCGTCGAGGGCGTCGCCTTGCGCGATGAACAGCCAGACCATCTCGAAAGCGAGAAAGCCCGCGTAACGGAGCTCGCCGGCCTCCTGACACGCGGTGAATGCCTGACGCATCAGCGGTGTCACCTCGGCAAGGGGGCGACGCCAGAAGAGCACCTGACACCGGCATCCCAAGAGCAGGTGCGCGTTGGCGAACCTCTCGTTCAGCTTCAGCGCCATCGCCGAGAACTCGTCGGCGAGAGGGATGTCCGCCACGAGCGAGACGAGCATCACCGCGTAGACCCCGTACGCGAACGGTGACAGCTCCGTATTTCCGTAGCGCAGCGAGTAATTCACCGTGGTCTGCGTGAGCAGCGGAAAGAGAGATGGACGTGCGATGTAAGCGAGAGGCAGCGCGTTGGAGAGGAGATTGATGATGGTCCTGATCGACGGATCGTCGGCCTCCGGTGCGGCTGCCAGATCCGCCGGACGACGACCTCCGAGGTTTCCCGGGATGGCGCGAAGCTCGTCGGCGCTCGCGGCCTCGATGCCCGACGCCGTCTCCGGGAAGGTAACTCCGAAGAGTGCGAGTCCTTCGAGGGCGGCGGTGACCCCGGCGTCGTATTTCCCGGCGACCTGATAGAGCTCCATACGGAGCGCGACCACTTCGGCGCAATCGAACTTGGAGCGCGCACGCCCAAGGAGCTCGTCGAAGAGCGCGTCGGCGCGATCGAAATGGCCGACGAGGTACTCGGTCGCCGACAGATTCAAGTGGAGATCGAACGTGTCACGATAGGACGCGGTCCACGCATCGCTCGGCAGCAGAGCTGCTGCCTGCGCGAAGTAGTTTCGTGCGCTCTCGTAGGCGATCGCGGCCCTGGCCTTCCTTCCCGCAAGCACGTTCAGGCGGCACAGCGAGCCCCTCTCCGCCGGATCGTCGATGAGCCCAATCGCGCGATTGAGCTGGTTGACGACGTCGAAAACGTCGTCGGCGGGCGGGCCTTCGCCGAGCTTCGATTGAAGGATCCGCCCGATGCGGAGGTGCACTTCGGGCCTGGTCCGCTCGGCAATGAGCGAATACGCCGCCTCCATGACGCGGTCGTGCACGAACGCATAGGAATCGCCGGAACGACGCACGAGACCGAGCCGCACCGGCTCCCACAAGTCCTCTCCGATCGCGACCTGCGGCGCGTCGGAGACGAGGGCGATGGCAGCTCCCGCAGCACTGTTCCCGAGGCACGCGAGCATCTTCAAGGCCTGCTGCGCCCCCGCCGCGAGCCGCTCGATCTTCGTGGCCATCAGGTCGACCACGTTGTCCGTGTATCCCTTGGCGAGGATGCGGTCGCGATCCCAGCTCCACGAGCGGTCGGCCCCGTCACGAGAGAGCAGTCTCTCGTGCGCCAGCTCCGTGAGGAACTCGATCGTGAAGAACGGATTTCCTTGCGTCTTCTCCCAGACCAGCGCGGCAAGCTCGCTCGCGCGGGACGCATCGGTGCGCAAGGCGTCGGCGACGAGGTGCACGACATCGTCCGCGCCCAGAGGGGACAAGCTCACTTCGTGCAGCGGCGTCTCGGACTTTCGCATCGCGTCGATGGCGAGCGAAAGCGGGTGTGCGGCCTGCACCTCGTTGCTGCGGTACGCGCCGACGAGGAGGAGATGCATTCGCTCGCGCCTCACGACGAGCCCTTCGATCAGCTTCAGCGTCGCGGCGTCGAGCCACTGAAGGTCGTCCATGAAGAGGGCGAGCGGATGCTCCGGGCGCGCGAAAGCACCGATGAAATGGGTGAATACACGTTCGAAGCGGTTCTGCGCCTCGCCGGAGGGCAGCTCGGGCAAAGGTGGCTGAGGCCCGATGACGAGCTCGAGCTCCGGAATCAGGTCCGTGAGAAGACGACCGCTCGAACCCAGCGCTTCCATGATGACCGCGCGCCAGCGCGCGAGCTCCGCCTCGCTCTCGGTCAGAATTGCTCGAACGAGGCTCCCGAAGGCTTCGGCGAGCGTCGCATACGGAATGTCCCGCCTGTACTGGTCGAACTTTCCCGAGGCGAACTGCCCGCGAGGCCGGACGAGGGCCTTGTGGAGCTCGTAGACGACGGACGACTTCCCGATTCCAGAGTGCCCGGAGACGAGGACCACCTCGATCTCGGCCGTTCCTACCACCCGATCGAAGGCGGCCATCAGGCTTTCGATTTCGCGCTCCCGCCCATAGAGCCTCTCGGGAATGACGAGGCCCGCCGGAACATCCTCGCTCCCCAGCGGGAACCCGTGGATGGTTCCAAACTTCTCCATCGAGTCGAGGCAGCGCCGAAGGTCGCTCTCCAGACCGGCCGCCGTCTGGTATCGACCCTCCGGGGTCTTGGCCAAGAGCTTCTCCACGATCGCTCCCAGCTGCTCGGGGAGGTGCTTCTGGCCGGCATCTGCGCGCGGCGCGGCTTGGGCGAGGTGACAGTGCAGCCAGCCCATCGCGTCCGACGCGACGAACGGCAGCTTCCCCGTGAAAAGCTCGTAGAGGGTTACGCCGAGCGAGTACAGGTCGGTCCGCGTGTCGACGGACCGATTCATTCGGCCCGTCTGTTCGGGGGCCATGTACGCGAGTGTTCCCTCGATCACACTGGGCGGATCCGGAGGCCGCCGCTCCCGAGGTAAGCGCGAGGCGAGCCCAAAGCCCATGAGCCAAGCCCTACCGGTTGCGGCGTCTGTCAGGATGTTCGCGGGCTTGATGTCGCGGTGGACGAGACCACGCTCGTGGGCCCGTCCAATCGCGGCAGTCGCGCCGATGGCGACGCGCAAGAGTGTCTCGATCTCGAGAGGCTGGCCCACGAGCCCCGAGACGAGCTGTCCGCCCGGATCCTCGAACGTGAGCGCCGGTCGTCCCTCATCGTCCGAGAGCTCGATCGGTCGGACCGCCCATGCGGAGTCCAACTCCGCGCGCAGCGCCATCTCGTGGTGCAGGCGTTTGACTAGACCGCGTGCGGGGTGTCTCGCGGCGACGGACAGGAGGAGGCGAGACGCGCGGCCGTTTCGCCGTCGGGACAGGACAAAGTCACCGTCATCCCTGAGCGTCGCGCTGGGTGTCGCGAGCACCTCGGTCATCGTCAGCCGCACTCCATAGTCGCCGTTGTGGCGCGCGACATAGCAAGGAGCAGGCCTAGTGCTTGCGCGCGTAACATAACGGAACAACTTCACTTATGTCCAATCAACAATTGGTGAATTTTCGTCAATGGCGATGGGCTGGACAAACGTGTCGACGACCTTGCGCAAGGGCGCGTAGAGACAGCGCATGCGTGAATCGCCACGAGCACGGCTACGAACGACGCTGGACCTCATGCCCGCCATGGCTTGGTACGCGACGCCGGCGGGTGGCCTCACGTACGTCAACGAGCAGGGCGCCGAATACCTAGGCCTGTCGAACGAGCATCCTCTTCGCTCTGGTGTGGATGAGGCCGCTGGGTGGGACTCTCATCTCGAATGGCTCCATCCCGACGACCACGATGAGACGCGACGGGTCTGGTCGTCGTGCCTTGCGGAGGAGGCTGCCGGCGAGGTGACCTTCCGACTGCGAAACGCAGAGGGGGCATATCGGTGGTTTCTGTGTCGCGCCAACCCGATGCGGGACAGTGATGGAGCGCTCGAGGGCTGGCTTGGGATCAACGTCGACGTCGAAGACCGCAAGCAAGGTGAGTACTACCTCGCGGAGGGACAGCGGCTCGCGCACACCGGAAGCTGGACGTTCAACGGGGCGGCGTTCGAGTGGTGGTCGCCAGAGCTCTTTCGGATCCATGGTCTCGAGCCCACGCAGAACGCGCCGAGCGTCGCGGAGTATCTGGCGCTCGTGCATCCAGAAGATCGCGACGCCGCGGCCCGCGAAATCCAGACAATGCTCCTGACTGGCGCTCCCTTCGACTTCACGAAACGGATCGTGCGCCCCGACGGGGCAGTTCGCCATGTCCGCTGCGTTGGCAGCCAGACGCCGGAAGGTCACGTCCCCCACAAGTTCCTCGGAACCGGGATGGACGTGACGGAGCAGGAGCAGCTGGCGAGCTCGCTCCGCAAGAGCGAAGAAGAGGTCCGACTCGTGCTCGACCTCGCGCCGCAGATGGTCACGGTATACGGACCGAAGCGCGAACGGCTCTACGCCAACGAGATCGCCCTCACATACTACGGGACGAGTCTCGCCGAGTGGCAGGAGCGGTCTTCGGGCTCCGACTTCCACTCCGATGACGGAGAGCGCATGCGAGCGCTCCTCGAGCGTGCGTTCGCGGAAGGGGAAGCGTTCGACTTCGAGGCACGCCTACGCAAGCACGATGGAACGTTCCGCTGGTTTCTCGCCCGCGGCAAACCGGTCCGCGACCACCGTGGGCAGATCGCTCGATGGTATTTCGCGGCCACGGATATCGAAGACCGAAAGAGGTCCGAGGACAGGCTCGTCCAGGAGAACGTCGCGCTGCGCGAGCAGGTTGATGAGAGCTCGATGTTCGGGGATGTCATCGGGGCGTCGGCTGGTCTCAAGGCCGTACTCTCGCGAGTCTCGAAGGTCGCGAGCACCAATTCCACCGTGCTCGTCACCGGCGAGACGGGCACTGGCAAGGAGCTCATCGCGCGAGCCATCCACAAGCGGTCCTCTCGTGCTTCGGGTCCGTTCGTGGCCGTCAACTGCGCGGCCATTCCGAGCGAGCTGATCGCTTCGGAGCTGTTCGGGCACGAGAAGGGAGCGTTCACGGGGGCGACCCAGCGCCGGATGGGGCGGTTCGAGCTCGCCGATGGCGGGACCCTCTTCCTCGACGAGATCGGCGACCTTCCGCTAGACATCCAGGTCGCGTTGCTGCGCGTGCTGCAGGAGCGAGAATTCGAGCGAGTCGGTGGAACCCAGCCCATACGCGTCGACGTACGAGTCATCGCCGCGACCAATCGCGATCTACCGGAGGCGATCGAAGTCGGCCGCTTTCGCGAGGACCTGTTCTATCGACTCAACGTCTTCCCTATCCACGTGCCTCCGCTGCGAGAACGGGGAACCGACATTCCACTGCTCGCCCAGTACTTCATCGCTCGATTCGCGAGAAAGATGGGCAAGTCGATCCGTTGCATGAAGAGCGGTGCGCTACAGCACCTCCTGGCGTACCCGTGGCCCGGAAACATTCGTGAGCTGCAGAACGTCATCGAACGGTCCGTCATCGTCTGCGACACAGAGGAATTTTCCGTCGACGAGAGTTGGCTCTCGACGAAGATTGCGATCAGAGGCCCGACGAAGTTGGCTCACGGTCTCGCCGCGCAAGAAAAGGCGCTCATCGAAGACGCTCTGCGTGCGACCAGCGGACGTGTCTATGGGCCGCAAGGCGCTGCAGAGCGCCTAGGCGTGCCGCGCTCTACGCTGGAATCCAAAATACGCTCATTGAAGATCAACAAGCGCCGCTTTCGTGCGCGAGGGGGCAGCTAGCCAATTCGATACTGCCCGCCGTCCACCATGATCGCCTGAGTGGTCGTCTTCATTGTCTTCACCTGTGCGGTTCACTTCAGGTCGACGTTGTAGAGGGTGTGCGTCCCACTCTTCCCTTTGAGAGCGACGTCGAAGCGACCTCGAACGACGACGTCGTCGCGCACCTCGTCGTAGGCCGCCTGAGAGACGAGGAAGCGCGTACCCGTGACCTTGTTCGCGCTTTCGACACGACTGGCCGTGTTGACGGCGTCGCCTATCACGGACTCACGAGAGTTGCCGGGCCCTCCAAGCGCTCCGACGACGACATCGCCGACGTGCAGCCCGATGCGGATGTCGAGCTCCGCCCCGCCGAGGACGCGCTCGTAGGGCTTCAGCCCTTCGGCTTCCTTCTCCATCGCGAGGCACGCCCTGATCGCTCGCAGAGTCGCGCCGTTCTGGGAGTCGAGGCCGAACACGGCGAGCATTCCATCCCCCATGTAGTTGTTGACGATGCCGCCGTGACGCACGACGACTCGCTCCATCCGCGTGAAGAAGCGACGCAGGAAGTGGATGACGTCGTAGGGGGGTAGCGGCTCGGAGAATCGCGTGAACTCTTCGATGTCCACGAACACGATGGCGGCGTGCTCCTCCCGCCCGACGTAAGCGACGGACGCGTCCCTTCGGATCAAAGAGGTCAGCGCGGTGTCGACGTCGTCGAGGACGAGTCGGCGGATGACGACATCCCCGGTCACTCGCGTCTGACAAGCGAGGCGTACCTCCGTTGGGAATCCGAGTCGTTCCGCGAGCGCGCGTTCGGCCGGCGTCCGGGCGGTGCATTCATCGAGACCGCTGACGATCGCGACCCTGCAAGTGGAGCACCGCCCATGTCCGCCGCACTCGTGAATGTGCGGGAGTCCAGCGCCGAGGGATGCCTCCAGAATCGTTGCGTCGTCGTCAGAGGCTACCTCGACGCCGTCGGGGAAGATCTGAAGACGGCGCTTCGCAACGATGTGTCGGCCCGTGTCCATCATGTCGGTCGTGGCCGACCAGAGAGAAACCGTGGTTGCCATGATGTCCTCTCAATCTGATCGAATGCATTCGTGACATGCGGCGCAAGCACGACCCCGTCGTGCTCCTCGAGCCGATCACGCGACGGCCTGCGCAGAAGCGAGGTCGTTCTTCGCAGCCTTCGGCGCCACCTTGCGCTGAAGCATCGACGCGTAGGACTCGCGATACGACCACGCCGCGAAGAGCTCGAGCGCGAGGACGACCAGGGCGATCGGGAGGCCGCCCGGAGCCAGCACAGCGTGGAAGAGGACGATGTTGACGACGTTCGGCGCGATGAGCGCGAGAGCGAGCGGTACGTAGCGGTTCGAGAGAAGCATCGCGCCGCCGATGACCTCGACGCCCTTGATCAACGGGAACATGTAGCCGGTTGCTGCGAGGGCGCCCATGAAGGCGCCGGCACCTGCCGGCATCGGCGGCTGCGGCATGAACTGCAGGAAGCCGTTCAGCCCGAAGAAGAAGAAGACCGCGCCGAGGAGGTAGCGGGCAACCGTGGGAGCGAGGCGAGAGATCGTGTTCATGATCGTTCTGCTTTCTTCGTTGGGTGGAGATGAGACGTGCTCGGCTCAGCCGTTGATGGCCGCGCCGCATGAACTGAACCTACGGGCCAGCGCGATTGACCGCCGCGAAAGGTCCCGCGGATCCACGTCAAAACGGCGTCAACGAAGTCACTTCGAGGAGCGCTCGCGTCAAACGAGCCCGCGCTCGTTTATCGTCGTAGGAACGGACTTCAGCGATGACGCGCGGAGCGCCATCCAGGACCCGACGCCGCGGCTCATGGAGTGCCTCGCCCAAGAGGTGGCCGCTTCGAGCGCGGCCAAGCGTCCGTCCGGTCAGCTCTTGTCGCCGAGCAGCTCGGCGTCGATCTCGATCGTGACGTCGTCGTCGGTCGCGTTCTCGCCGATCTCCTCCACGAGCTCACGCACCATGCCGAAGTCCGCTCGCTTCGTGCTCGCGGTGGCTCGGAACGCGACGCGCGCCGGCTTGCCGTTCTCTGGCGGCGCCGTTCCCCTGAACTCGAGCGGAGACCGTCAGGGACGAACGGTCACCCGCGTGACGAACTTGTCGTCGGCGAATGGCTCGATGTGCGCCTTCGAGAGAGAGGCGCGCACGCAGCCATTCGTCGGTCGGTCGCCGCTGATGTCGACGCCGGAGACCGTTCCGTCGTTCTTGAACGTGACGGAGGCGTGGGTGACCGGATCATCCTGACCGAGGCATGCACGCGCGCCGGAGAGCACGCCGTTGATGGCGCCGAGCACCGCGCCCGGCGCAGGTCGCAGCGTACGCGCCGACGACGCCGGGCCTGCGACGGTCGCGGGATCCACCGCCTGCGCAGCATTCGCGCCGACCGCGCCGCGCATCGCGGCACCGAGGTCGGAGGGATCGCGCGTAGGCGAGTCGGGGAGGACGAGGGCGCTCACCTTGGGATCGACGGGCCGAGCGGGCTGTTCGTTGCGAGCGCGCGCTGCGCCGACGGTGCCGTGGGCGGCGTGGACGCCGCGCGCTGCGCCTTGCTCTTCGGCAGGCGGCGGCGCAGACGGCAGATCGCTCGCGCCGATCTCCGGAGCCGCAGGCGCAGGCGTCGCGGGCTGTGCCTCGACCGGCCCGCGCGTCGCCGGTTTCGCTTCGGCGCGCGCGGCCGTCGAAGCCGTCGCTGCCGCCGGCGATGCGCTGTTGCGCGAGGCACGATAACCAACCGCCGACGCGCAGAGGAGCATGGCGGCGGCGACGGCGACCGCGTATCCGCGACGTGACGACGTGGCGGTGGGCGCCGACACTCCCGCGAGCGACTCGTTGGGCTCGCGAACGGGGGTCACGGCGACTGACGCGTTGGGCTTGCGAACGGGCGCGGCCACCGCCGGCGCGGCGACCGCGGGCGCGGCGACCGCGGGCGCGGCGACCGCGGGCGCGGCCGCCGGTGTCACGGCGGCCGCGGGTGTCGCGGCGGGCACGGCCGCGGGCGTCGAGGAGGAGGCGGCAGCGGCGCGCGCCACGTCGCGCTCGGACTCGGAGGCCTGACGCATGAGCGCATCGAGATCGATGAGCCCGCTGTC
>OUNM011349908.1_pt1 | contig 15808 bp, 11 predicted proteins | sample 1769961 | NCBI WGS metagenome assembly OUNM01 (sample SAMEA3914820, study PRJEB12502) | metagenome | biome: forest; material: soil | place: USA | collected 2012-03-12 | depth 0.3 m | reverse complement strand
CTCGGTCAGGACTTCGTCGGGCTTCTGCTCGGCGTCGTACTGCGCCTGGAACATCGCCTTGATGATCGCCTTCAGGCCCGACGGATTGTCCTTCACGATGCTGGCGCGCGCGGCCAGCACGCAGTCTGTATAGCCCGGGCCGTACATGTCGATGCCGTCGGTCAGCATGATCGCGCCCTTCACGTCGGCGACCAGGGCCGAGGCATAGGGCTCGATGGTGCAGATCCAGTCGAGCGCGCCCGCCTTGAAGGCCTCGACCGCCTCGGGCGTGTTGCCCATGTAGCGGACCTTCACGTCCTTGAACGAGACGCCGTGCTTCTTGAGATAGTCGTAGGGCATCACCTCGAGCGTATCGAGCTGGAAGGTGCCCAGCGTCTTGCCCTTCAGCTTCTCCGGCTTGTCGAGGCCGGGCTGGGCCACGATCGCGCAGCCCTGGATGCCGCCGCCGGCCACGATCTTGACCGGGGCGCCGGCGTCGTAGAGCGCCATGAAGCTGGTGTAGGGCATCAGTCCGACGTCGACCTGGCCCATGCCGAGGAAGGTCACCATCTCGGCCTGCGTGGGCGTGTTGACGAACTCGAGTTCGACACCCGCCGCCTTCGCGTACTGGCGGGAGTGGGCGAGGAAAATGTTGAGGTTGCAGAAACCCGAGCCGTGCGTCGACTTGATGCCGGCGGCGGCGTGCGCGGGGCCGCCCATCATCATGCCGGGACCGGCCGCCATGGCGATCGTCGTGGTGGCGACGGCTCCCTTCAGGAACCTGCGGCGCGAGGCGCCGGCACCGGACAGGTCGACACCGGTGAGGTTGGGGAAATGCGTACAGCCAATTCGGTCACACATGATGCGTCTCCTCGAGTGGCAAAGTTGACGGAGATGAAAACCTGGCGGTCGGTGTTTGGGCCCTGACAACTCTGTCGGCACGCCAACCGAAGAGAACCGCTCCCGCGGCCTGCGCTGCGCAAAAGGTTGCAAAGCCTGTGCCATCCTCGCAGCTGCCGGAATTCGGCCGACACCCGTGGAATGCTGCAATGCACACGCTCAAAACTTGGTCAGATGGCTAAAAATCGATGGGAATTTGGTGGGAACGCGACGTCCCGACGGATTGACTTTACAGGTCGGATGAATCCCAATCCGGCCCAATTAAGAAGCATCCGCTTCGAGTTGGAGGAGATACCATGACGATTACCCGCCGCCAGATTCTGGCCGCCTCGGCCGCTGCCCCCCTCGCCGCTCCCTGGATCGCCGGCACCGCCCGCGCCGAGACCAAGAAGCTCAAGATTTCGCACCAGTTCCCCGGCGGCACGATCGATACCGGCGACTTCCGCGACCAGCTCTGCCGCCGCTTCGCCGCGGAGCTCGAGAAGCGCACCAAGGGCGCGCTGGGCGCCGACATCTATCCCAATTCCTCGCTCGTCAAGACGGTGGCGCAGTACTCGGCGATCCGCAAAGGCGCGCTCGACATGACGCTCTATCCGCTGAACTACGCCGGCGGCGAAGTGAGCGAATACAACATCGGCTTCATGCCGGGCGTGGTCAGCTCCTACGCCCAGGGATACGCCTGGAAGCAGGCCGAGATCGGCAAGAAGATGAACGCCCTGATGGCCGAGAAAGGCGCGGTGCTCGTCACCTGGCTGTGGCAGGCCGGCGGCTCCGCCAGCCGCGACGCCAAGCCGATCCTCACGCCCGAGGACGTCAAGGGCAAGAAGGTGCGCGGCGGCAGCCAGGAGATGGACCTGATGCTGAAGGCCGCCGGCGCCTCGGTCGTGTCGATGCCGTCGAACGAGCTTTACGCCGCGATGCAGACCGGCACGATGGACGTCTGCATGACGACCTCGACCAGCTTCATCTCGTTCCGTCTGGAAGAGATCGCCAAGAGCCTCGCGACCCCGCGCCAGAAGAGCTTCTTCTTCGTGTTCGAGCCGCTCTTGATGTCCAAGCAGGTGTTCGACGGCCTGCCGAAGGACCAGCAGACCGCGATCATGGACATCGGCGCGGAAATGGAGAAGTTCGCGCTCGAGAAGGCCAAGGCCGACGACGACGAGGTCGCCAAGGTCTACGAGAAGCGCGGCATCAAGACCTACGACATGGACCAGGCGGCCGTCGACAAGTGGAAGGCCGTCGCGGCGCAAAGCTGCTGGAAGCAGTACGCCGACAAGAGCGCCAGCAACGCCGAGTTCCTGAAGCTCAGCCAGCAGGTCTCGTGAAGCTTCTCGACCAGATCAACAGGGCGATCGTCGTTCTCTCGTCGATCGCCCTGGTCGTCGCCGGCTCGGTCCTCACCTACTCGGTAATCCTGCGCAATTTCTCGCCCGAGCCGACCGATTGGCAGGACGAGTTCTCCGTCTTCCTGCTGGTCGGCGTCACTTTCGGCGCGTCCGCATGGGTCCAGTCGCAGCGCGGCCATATCGGGATCGAGGCGGTCCGGGTGCTGCTGCCGCCGCGCATCGATCGCGTGCGCCAGATCCTCGTCGACATCCTCAGCACCCTGTTCTGCGCGTTCTTCGCCTGGAAGTCGTGGACGCTGTTCCATGAAGCCTGGGTCGAGAACTACAGCAGCGCCACCTCGTGGGCGCCGCCGCTGTGGATCCCTTACGTCGCCATGTCGCTCGGCATGAGCCTCCTTACGTTCCAGGTCTTCGTGCAGGTCTTCCGCAAGCCATGAGTATCGTCCATATCGGCCTGCTCTATGGCGGCGCAACCCTGCTGTTCATGTTCTCGGGCATGCCGATCGCCTTCGCCCTGGGTTCGGTCGCGACCGTGTTCATGTTCTTCTTCATGCCGCCGTCGGCGCTCGATACGGTGACGCAGAACGTCTACGAGGAGATGTCGGCGATCACCCTGTTGTCGATCCCGCTCTTCATCCTGAAGGGCGCCGCGATCGGCCGCTCGCCCGCGGGCCGCGACCTCTATTCGGCGCTGCATGTCTGGATGAGCCGCCTGCCGGGCGGCCTCGGCATCGCCAACATCTTCGCCTGCGCGCTGTTCGCGGCGATGGCGGGCTCCAGCCCCGCGACCTGCTCGGCGATCGGCTCGGCCGGCATTCCCGAGATGCGCAAGCGCGGCTATCCGCCGGGCTTTGCGGCGGGGCTTATCGCCGCCGGCGGCACGCTCGGCATCCTGCTGCCGCCCTCGATCACGATGATCCTCTACGCCGTCGCCTCGGAGCAGTCGCTCGGCAAGCTGTTCCTCGCGGGCATCGGCCCCGCCCTCCTCCTCGTCTTCTTCTTCGCCGCCTACGCCGCCTGGCGCTACGGCCACGAAACCCGCAAGGCGCAGGTCACGCTGGACGGCGGCGGCGCCACCTCGGCGCTGCTCGACGACGAGCATTTCACGCTCGGCCAGAAGTTCGCCGCCCTGCCCCGCGTCCTGCCGTTCGTGCTGCTGCTGACCGGCGTGATGGTGGCGCTCTACGGCGGCTATGCCACGCCGTCGGAGACGGCCGGCCTCGGCGCGATCCTGGCGCTGGTGCTGATCGCGGTGATCTACAACGTCTGGCGGCCCGCCCAGCTCAAGCCGATCATGGAGAACACGATCCGCGAAGGCACGATGCTGATGCTGATCATCGGCATGTCGCTCTTCTATTCCTACGTGATGAGCTACCTCCATATCAGCCAGTCGGCCGCCGAATGGGTCGTGGCGCAGCATCTCTCGCGCTGGATCCTGCTCGCCGCGATCCTGGTGATGGTCGTGGTACTGGGCTTCTTCCTGCCGCCGGTGTCGATCATCCTGATGACCGCGCCGATCATCCTGCCGCCGCTGCGCGCGGCCGGTTTCGACCTGGTCTGGTTCGGCGTCATCATGACCATCGTCATGGAGATGGGCCTGATCCACCCGCCGGTCGGGCTCAATCTCTTCGTCATCAAGAACATCGCACCCGACATCCCGCTGGGCGACGTCGTCTGGGGTGTCGTGCCCTTCGTGATCCTGATGGCCCTGGCCGTGGTCGTGCTCTGCTTCGCGCCCGACATCGCCATGTGGCTGCCCAATCACATCATCAAGTAGGCACTAGGTCTTGGCGCGGTATCGCGCCCGCTCGCGGTAGCCGATGTACAGGCCGGAGCCGATGATCACGGCGGCGCCGACCCAGGTCCACGTATCGGGAAAGTCGTGGAACACGACGTACCCCATGATCGTGGCGCCGATCAGCTGCGTGTAGTTGAAGGGCGAGACGATCGCGGCCGGCGCCTGGCTGTAGGCGATGGTCAGGAAGTAGTGCCCGGTGCCGGCCATGATACCCATGCCGACGAATATCGCGATGTGCCAGGTCGAGGTGGGCGTCACCCACTCGAACGGCAGGAACGGCGTCGCCGCGACCGTGCCGACGATCGTCGCCACCGTCGCCGACGCGTCCGGCCGCTCCGATTGGCCGTAGCGGCGCGAGAACAGCTGGTAGAAGGAGCTCGATATCGTGCTGCCGACGATCAGCAGGACGTGCCAGTCGAAGTCGGCGTGGCCGGGCCGGACCACGATCAGGGCGCCGATAAAGCCGATGCCGACCGCGATCCAGCGGTGCATCCCCACCTTTTCGCCGAGCAGGCGCGAGGACAGCGCCGTGACGATGATCGGGCTGGTGAGCGAGATCGACGACGCCGTGGCGAGCGGCAGGTACACCACGCCGTGGAAGAACAGGTAGGACGAGAAGAACAGCAGCATGCCGCGCACGATCTGGGTGTCGAGCCTGCGGTAGGTGAAGAGCCGGCGGCCGTTGCGCGGCAGGAACATCGCCAGCATGAAGATGAAGGCGAAGAAATAGCGCGACCAGATGACCTCGATCACCGGATAGCCCGAGGTCGACAGCGTCTTGGACATGCCGTTCAGGATCGCGAAGCAGGTCATCGCCAGGACCGTCGACAGGATCGCGCGCAGGATGCGGTCTGTCGGGGGCGGGGACGCGTTGACGCTCATGCCGGCAAACTAGCGCCCGCAGCCGTCGGAGCAAGCGGGACGACGCCGCGGCGGAATTCCGCTCAGAAGCCGATGCTCTTTATCTTCGCGGCCAATGCGGCGATCGAGAACGGCTTGCCGATGAAATTCACGCCGTGGTCGAGCACGCCGTGGTGGACGATCGCGTTGGCGGTATAGCCCGTCGTGAACAGGACCTGGAGACGGGGCCAGCGCTCCACAGCCACGCCGGCCAGCTGGCGGCCGTTCATGTCGCCCGGCAGCCCGACGTCGGTGAACAGCAGTACGATGTCGTCGTGTGCCTCGAGCACGGCCAGCGCCTGCGCGCCGTTCTCGGCATGGTGGACCGTGCAGCCGATCTCGCGGCAGGCCGAGATCGCGAACTCCCGCACCACCGGGTCGTCCTCGACCACCAGCACGACCGGTCCGCTGCCCGCGGCTACCGCAGGCGGCGTCGGCGCGATGTCGGCTGCGGCGACGCCTTCGGCCAGGGCGCGCGGCAGGTAGACCTTCACCGTCGTGCCGTAACCGATCTCGCTGTAGATCTTGAGATGGCCGCCGATCTGCTTCACGTAGCCGAAGGTCATGCTGAGGCCGAGGCCCGTGCCCTGACCGCGCTGCTTGGTCGTGAAGAAGGGCTCGAAGGCGCGCGCGATGGTCTCTTGCTCCATGCCCGATCCGGTGTCCGACACCGCGACCAGCACATATTGCCCGGGTGTCACCTCCGCGTTGGCCATGGCGTAGGCGTCGTCGAGATGCGCGTTCGCAGTCTCGATGGTGAGCGTACCGCCCGCCGTCATGGCATCGCGGCCGTTGATCGCGAGATTCAGGACCGCGCTCTCGAGCTGCGTCACGTCGGCCTTGGCGCGCCACAGTCCACCCGCCAGCACCGTCTCGACCCGGACTTTCTCGCCCAAGGTGCGGCGCAGCAGTTCCGACATGCCCGACACCAGCTTGTTGGCGTCGATCGCCTCGATCTGCAGCGGTTGCTGGCGCGCGAAGGCGAGCAGCCGCTGCGTCAGCGTGGCGGCGCGCGACACGCCGCTGCGCGCGAGGTCGAGGAAGCGCGTCACCTCCGGTGTCGGCTGGGCCACCCTGCGGCCCACCATTTCGACCGCGCCGCCGATCCCGGTGAGGAGATTGTTGAAGTCGTGCGCGATGCCGGCGGTGAGCTGGCCGATCGCATTCATCTTCTGCGACTGGCGCAGGCTCTCCTCGGCGCTCTCGCGCCGCAGCTGCTCCTGGCGGAGCCGCTCCAGGGCATTGCTCTCCTGCAGGGCGCGGCGCGAGGCCAGCACGGCCAGCAGGAAGAGGCCCAGGGTCGCGGGGACGCCGAAGATCAGGTGCGACGCCATGCGGGAGAACCAGGCGCTGCGGATGCTCGCCGTCGCTATGCCGTGCACCACGTAGATCGGCAGATCGGGCAGCTTGCGGTACATGAAGATGCGCGAGGCGCCGTCGATCGCGCCGGCATCGACCACGTAGCGGCCCTGCTCCGGCTCGAGTGCCGTCGACCGCCTGAATCCGGTCTCGGGACCGAGCCGGGTCGGCCCGCCGCCGGGAAAGCGTGCCAGGATCTCCCCGTCGCCGCGAATGATCGAGGCGGTGAAGTCCTTTTCGTTCGACGCGCGGGCAAACTGCTTGGTGAAATAGGCGGGCGAAATCGACACGGCGATCACGCCGTTGAAGGTCCCATCGGGTTTCTCTCGCCGCTCGCTGTACTGGAAGAACTCGAGGCCCTTCAGCCGGCCGCGCAGCGCTTCGCTGACGAAGCGCTGCTCCTTGCCGTCGCGGTGGGCGATGAAGTAGCCGCGGTCGGCGTACTCCAGGCCCGACGGCACCGGAAACACCTTGGCCGTGACCAGCGGCTTGCCGTCCTCGCCCAGGACCCAGACGTTCTCGACCTGCGGCAAGGCATCGACCAGCCGCTTCAGGCCTTCGTGGACCTTCTGCTCGTTCTTCCGGATGTCGGCGTTCGAATAATCGTCCAACAGCTCGGCTGCATTCGCGGCGACGAGATACTCGGTCTCGAAGGTCGTGCGAACGTTGGCGTACAGCAGCTCGATGGTTCGGGCCATGCGCTGTTCGGCCTGTTCGTGCAGCTCGTCGTAGGCCAACCAGCTCGCACCGGCGAACAGGACCAGCGGCATCACCAGGCAGGCGATCGCCACGACCATCGACGATTCGGCGGCGCCGGTGCCGCGAAGCGCCCAGGTGCGCAGTTTGAGAAGCCGCCGCATCGTCCGTCTCAGGTCGCGGAGCGCGCGATCAGCGACGCCACAAACTTCGAGAGCTCCGTCGCGCTATAGGGTTTGGGAAAGACGTGCACTTTCTGGCCGAGATCCGGTGCCGGCGCGGAAGCGCCGGAGCATCGGATGACGGGCGTGCCGGGACGGTGCTGGATGGCGGCCTCGATCACCTTCTCGCCCGACATGTCGGGCAGGCCGATGTCGACGATGATGGCCGAAAGCGGCTCGCGGCCGGCCAGGACATCCAGCGCCTGCCGGCCGGTGGGAGCCTCGATGCACGGCATGCCCAGTTCGCCGAGGGCATCGATCAGAACCGCGCGGATCAGAAATTCGTCCTCAGCCAACAGCACGCTCGACATGCGTCTTCCTATTCGGCCGCTCGGGAGACCATGGGCTGAGGCTTGAACGGCAGGATAGTGGTCGCACGGGCGACAGGAAGGGGCAAGGGTGGCGTGTCCACAGCCAGCGCGCGAGCGGCGTTCCAGCCCCAGCGCGGGTCGAGCAGGAAGGCCCGGGCATGCGCAGTGCAGTCGGCGTCGCCCGACGCCACGATGCGCTCGGCCTGCTCGGCCTCGGTGATGACGCCGACGGCCCAGGTCTTGATGCCGGCCTCCTTGCGCACCCTGGCCGCGAACGGCACGTGGTAGCCCGGCACGACGGCGATCTTCTGGGCGGGCGAGTTGCCGCCCGAGCTCACGTCGACGAAGTCGCAGCCCAATGATTTCAACTGTTTGGCCGTCTCGACCGTATCCTCGATCGTCAGGCCGCCTTCGACCCAATCCGTGGCCGAGAGCCGGATCCCCAGCGCCTTGTCCGCCGGCACGAGCTTGCGGCAAGCCTCGAAGACCTCGAGGGGAAAACGCCGGCGCTTCTCCATCGTGCCACCGTATTCGTCGGTCCGGTGGTTGCTGAGCGGCGAGAGGAACTGGTGCAGGCCATAGCCATGCGCGCCATGCAGTTCGATCACGTCGAAGCCGAGCCGCAGGCTGCGTTCGATACCGGACACAAAGGCCTGCTTCACGCGCTCGAGCCCGACGGCGTCGAGCGGCACCGGCGTGTGCCACTTGGCGGCGGGATCGTAGGGCAGCGAGGATGCCGACACGGTCGTCCACGGTAGATCGGGGGCGTCGGCCTGCGTCAGCGGTCCTCCGCCCTTCCACGGCCGCTGCGCCGAGGCCTTGCGGCCGGCGTGGGCGAGCTGAACGCCGAGCTTCACATGGGGCATCCAGCCGCGCACCCAGTCGACAACGGGCTTCAGCGCGGCCTCGTTCTCGTCGCTGTAGAGTCCGAGGCAGCCCTGGGTGATGCGGCCCTCGCGCTCGACGTGCGTGGCCTCCAGGCAGAGGAGGCCCGCGCCCGACATCGAGAGCATGCCGTAATGCACCTGGTGCCAGGGCTGGGCACTGCCGTCGACCGCGGAGTATTGGCACATCGGCGACACGACGATGCGGTTGGGCAAGGTAACGCCGCCCAGGTCGACAGGCGTGAAAAGCTTGGCAGTCATGAAGTTCCCCCGAGAAAGGTCAGCCGCTGCCCTCTTAACCGCTGATCGACGGGCCGGCCTCGTGGCCCAGCCACTCCTCGATCAGGCGGCGGGCAATGGAATCGCGGCGCGGCATGAAGAACGAGCCGTCCTTCGGCATGTTCTCCGGCTTCAGGTCCTCGCGGCTCATCCAGCGCGCCTCCGCCAGCTCGTCGAGATTGACCTCGAAGTCGAGCGACTCGGCCTCGGCATGGAAGCCGATCATCACCGACGCGGGGAACGGCCAGGGCTGCGAAGAACGATAGACGACGTTCTTCACCCTCACCTTCACCTCTTCGTAGACCTCGCGCGCCACGGCATCCTCGAAGCTCTCGCCCGGCTCGACGAAGCCCGCGAGCGTCGAATGCATGCCGCGCGGGAACTGCTTGCCGCGGCCCAGGAGGCACTTGTCGCCATGATGGACCAGCATGATCACGGCAGGATCGGTGCGCGGGAAATGCTCGGTCTTGCAGCTCTCGTTGGTGCAGCGCCGGACATGGCCGCCGCGGATCACCTTGGTGAGCGAGCCGCACACGCCGCAGAACTTGTGGCGGCGGTGCCAGTAGGTCATGCCGCGCGCGTAGGCGAGGATCGACCCCTCGCGCGCGAACAGCAGCGCGCCGACCTGGCGCAGATCGACGAACTCGCCGAGACCCGCCGCCGGCGTTTCCTTGCCGGTGATGTCGATGGCGAAGTACGGCGTGCCGTCGACATAGCCCAGAAAGATGTGATGGTCGGCTTCGCTGGCGACCGCGCGGGCCATCATGCCCTGCAGGAACACGGCCTCCGGATTGCCGCCGGTCTTCACCAGGTTCTTCTCCGAATCGATCGGCACGAACCGGGCCGCGCCCGACGACGCCAGTTCGATCATCCGCTCTTCGTTCTCGCGCTCGTGGCTGGAGCGCTCGATTTCGGCGCTGGAATAGGGATTTTGGGGTCTTTGCTGCATGCGCGCGGACGGTGCCACAGCGACGTCATGGCTGCAATCCGGCCGCGCCGCCTGTCGAACCTCCCCACAAAGGCCTCTAGACTGCAGGCCATGAGCAGTTCCGTGCCACCCCTCCTTCCCCATGCCACGCGTGACCTTGCCCGCTTCGCCGCCGCAATCCGGTTTGCCGATCTTCCGGCCGCCGTCGTCGACCGGGTCAAGCTCAGTTTCCTCGATGGGCTGGGCGTCTGCCTGCACGGCTCGACGCTGCCGTGGACCGAGCGGCTGCGCGATGTCGTTCTCGAGGATGGCGGCAAGCCCTTGGCATCGATCTGGAGCACCGGCACCAAGGTCGGGCTGACCGGCGCCGTGCTGGTGAACAGCACGGCGGGCCATGCCTTCGAAATGGACGACATCCACAAGGAGTCGATCATCCATCCCAACTCGCTTTCGGTACCGACCGCGCTCGCGCTCGCCGAGGCGGACAGGACACTCACCGGGCAGGACATCGTCGCGGCGATCGCGATCGGCGCGGAGATTGGCATCCGGATCGGCAACGCAGCCACCATGGCGCTGTTCCTGAACGGCTTCCATCCGCAAGGCACGTCCGGCGCCTTCGTCGCCGCCGTGACCGCCGGCCACCTGTTGAAGCTGCCGGCCGAGCAGATGCAGCATGCGATGGGGATCGCGGGATCGCTCGGCGCCGGCCTGATGGCCGCGCAGGAAGGCGCCATGGTGAAGCGTCTCCATGCCGGGCGTGCCGCGCAGGGCGGGATGTACGCAGCCCTCCTCGCTCGGAAGGGCTTCACCGGCATCTCCGACGTCGTCGAGGCGGGCTACGGCGGCTTCCTGAGTGCGCATGCACGCACGCCCAACCCGGCTCGGCTGCTCGCCGGCCTCGGCACGGATTGGGAAGTCGCGAAGGTCGGCTTCAAGATGTATCCCAACGTCACCAGCATCCATGCCGCCCTCGACGCCCTGCGCGCGGCGCTGGCCGAGGAGCGGCTTTCGGCGCCGGACATCGAGTCGATCGAGATCGGCTGCGGCCACATGACGTTCGTCCATACGGCCTGGGACTATCGGCCGGCCGGCGTCACCGCCGCGCAGATGAACATGTTCTACGGCATCGCCGCCATGGCGCTGCGCGGCGACGTATCGGTCGGCGACTACACGGAGGCTGCGATCGCCGACCCGCAGATCTTGTCCTTCATTCCCCGCATCAAGGTCTTCGTCGACGACGAGATCGAAGGCATGGGCGCCGCCTTCCGGCACGCCGCGCGCGTCAGTGTCCACACGACGGACGGCCGCACGGTGACGCGTGAAGTGCTCAACCGGCGCGGCAGCCCGGAGAACGCGGTGACGCGCGAGGACGTCGAGCGCAAGTTCGCGTCCAACCTCGCAAGCCTTTTCAAGTCTGGCGACATCGAACGGCTGAAGACGCTCGCGCTCACTCTCGACACGTTGCCGAATGCCGACGATATCCTGCGCCTGATCGGCCCGGCCCGCGCCCGTTCGGCCTAGCGACCGTCAGGATCGATCATATGCCTCCCCACTTGAATGGGGAGGAAAGGGCACGAGTGGCCTACGAAGCCAGCGCCCGCTCCAGCACCTGCGCGACATGCAGCGCCTCGCGGTTCGAGCCATCGGCGATCTGGTGGCGGCAGGAGGTGCCGTCGGCTACGACCAGCGTACCCTCCTCCGCCTTACGCACCGCAGGCAACAGCGACAGCTCGGCCATGGCGATCGAGGCAGTGTAGTGCTCGGCTTCGTAGCCGAAGCTGCCGGCCATGCCGCAGCAGCTCGACTCGATCGGGCTGACGGCGAGGTCGGGCACCAGCGCGAGCGCCTCTTGCACGGCGCTCATCGCGCCGAAGGCCTTCTGGTGGCAATGGCCGTGCAACAGCGCGGTCTTCTCCGGCAGCGGCTTCAACGCGAGCGTGAGCCGTCCTGCCTTCTTCTCGCGCGCCAGGAATTCTTCGAACAGGAAGGCGTTCTCCGCCGTTTTCCGCGCAGCCTCGCCAAGACCGAGGGCCAGGAACTCGTCGCGTAGGGTGAACAGGCACGAGGGCTCCAGGCCGATCACCGGCACGCCGCGCGCGACGAATGGCGCCAGCGCCTCGAGCAACCGCTCGGCCTCGTCCTTGGCCTTCTCGACCTGCCCCGTCGCCAGATAGGTGCGGCCGCAGCACAGCGCGCGCGAGCCGATGCCGGGCCACGCGACGGCGACCTTGTGGCCGGCGGCCGTCAGCACGCGCCGCGCGGCATGCAGGATCTCGGGCTCGAAATTGTTCGAGAAGGTATCGGCGAAAATCACGACCGTCGCATCGACCGCGTCGACCTCCGTGGTCGCAAGGAACGTGTCGCCGCGCCACCGGGGCAGCGAGCGTTCCCTGGCGAAGCCCAGCCAGGGCTGGACGAGGCCCGCGAGGTTGAACAGCCACGGCAGGCGCCGCGCCCACGGCGCGATTTCCGGCAGGTTGCCGATCAGCCGGTCGCGCAGCGAGAGCCCCTTGCTCATGCGCCGCGCCGACTTCACCTCGATCTTCATGCGCGCCATGTCGACGCCCGTCGGGCAGTCGCGCTTGCAGCCCTTGCAGCTCACGCAAAGGTCCATCGCGTCGGCCACGGCCTTTGAGGCGAGCGCCTCGGGGCCAAGCTGGCCCGACAGGGCGAGCCGCAGGGTATTGGCGCGGCCGCGCGTCAGATGCACTTCCTCGCGCGTCACGCGGAAGCTGGGGCACATCGTGCCCGCGTCGAACTTCCGGCAATGGCCGTTGTTGTTGCACATCTCGACGGCCTTCGCGAAGCCGCCGCTGGCGTCGCCGCCGGTACCGGGCTCGCTGAGTTCCTCGGTGCGCGGATCGTTCTGCACGTTCCACGCCGACCAATCGAGTGCCGGCTTGTAGGCCAGGTTGCCGTAGTCCGGCTTGAAGCGGAACAGCGTGCGGTCGTCCATCTTCGTCGGCCGCACGATCTTGCCGGGATTCATCAGGTTGTCCGGATCGAACAGGTCCTTGATCGCCTCGAACGCCTTGTTGAGGCGCGGTCCGAACTGCCAGGCCACCCACTCCGAGCGCACCAGCCCGTCGCCATGCTCGCCGGAATAGGCGCCCTTGTATTCGCGGACCAGCGCCGAGGCTTCCTCGGCGATCGCACGCATCTTGGCGGCGCCCTCGCGGCGCATGTCGAGGATCGGCCGCACATGCAGGGTGCCGACCGAGGCGTGCGCGTACCAGGTGCCCCTGGTGCCATGCTTGGTGAAGACGTCGGTGAGGCGCTGCGTGTAGTCCGCCAGATGCTCGAGCGGCACCGCGCAATCCTCGATGAAGGACACCGGCTTCCCGTCGCCCTTCATCGACATCATGATGTTGAGGCCGGCCTTGCGCACTTCCCAGAGGGCGGCCTGCGGGCCGGGCGCCGGCATTTCCACGACGCTGCCCGGCAGGCCGAGATCGGCCATCAACTCGACAAGGCGCTTGAGGTCCTGGACCTGCTGCTCGCGCTCCTCGCCCGCGAACTCGACCAGCAGGATCGCCTCGGGCTTGCCGATCAGCGCGCGCTCGATCACCGGCCGGAAGGCGGGATTGGCGCGCGCCAACTCGATCATGGTGCGGTCGACCAGTTCCACCGCCGTGGGCTTCAGCTTCACGATGTGCTGGGCGCTGTCCATCGCCTTGTGGAAGGTCGGGAAGTTCACGACGCCCAGGGTCTTGTGCTTCGGGACTCGCGAGAGCTTCAGCGTCATGCGCTCGGTGACCGCCAGCGTGCCCTCGCTGCCGACCAGCAGATGCGCGAGGTTCACCGAATTATCGGTCGTGTAGGGCTTCTCCGACTGCGGGAAGAAGATGTCGAGGTTGTAGCCGCCGACCCGGCGCAGCACTTTGGGGTACATGCGCGCGATCTCGTCCTGTTCGGCCACGGCGAGCGCGGCCACCTTGTCGGCGAGCGCCCGCACGGCGGGATGCATGTCCTCCGGCCGCTTCGCATCGAAGCGCGCGCGCGTGCCGTCGGCCAGGATGGCATCGATCGCGGCCACGTTGTGCACCATGTTGCCGTAGCGGATCGACCGGCTGCCGCAGCTGTTGTTGCCCGCCATGCCGCCCAGGGTGCATTGCGCGGAGGTCGAGACGTCGACCGGATACCAGAGGCCGTGCGGCTTCAGCCAGGCATTGAGCTGGTCGAGCACCACGCCGGGCTGCACCGTCACCTCGGCGCGATCCTTGTCGAAGCCCATGACGTTGCGCATGTAGCGCGAGAAATCGACGACCAGCGCCTCGCCCACCGTCTGGCCGCACTGCGAGGTGCCGGCGCCGCGCGGCAGGATCGCGGCTTTCGCGTCGCGCGCCACGTCGAGCGCCAATCCGAGATCGGTCTCGTCGCGCGGGATGACGATGCCGACCGGCTCGATCTGGTAGATCGACGCATCGGTCGAATAGCGGCCGCGCGAGGCGCGGTCGAACAGCACGTCGCCCTTGATCGTCTTGCGGAGATTTTGCTCGAGGGTGCTCACGGCTTATCCATCGTTTCGAGAACGGCTTGCAGCTTGGCGCGGAGATGTCCGATCAGGATGTCGCGCAGCCCGGCGCCGTCGCGCGCGGCAAGGGCTTCGAGCATAGCGCGATGCTCGGTCACCGCCTGATCCCATTTTGCTGGCACGAGGTTGGACCGGAAACGCAGCGCGTGCAGTCGCGTGTTCAAGGTCCGGAACGTGTGCGTCAGGATCGGATTGCCGGCGATGGCGTTGATGCGGTCGTGGATCTCGCGATTGACGCGGTAATACGTCGGCAGGTCGTGGCGGGCGTGTGCGGTTTCCATTTCAGCCTGAAGCGAGCGCAATCCGCCGATGTCGTCTTCGGTGACACGCTGGGCGGCGAGTTCGCCCGACAGCCCTTCGAGCGACGCCATCACCTCGAAGGCGTGACGCACGTCCTCGCGCGACAGTGCCACGACCTGCGCACCCCGGTTCGGCAGCTGGACCAGAAGCCCATCCGCCGCCAGCATCCGGAACGCCTCGCGCAACGGCGTGCGCGAGACGCCCAGCCGCTCGCTCAGCTCCCGCTCGTTCAGCCGCGCGCCGGGCGCCAGGTCGCCCTCTATAATAAGTGTGCGCAGCCGCTCGGCCGCCGCCTCGGGCAGCGCCTGTCGGGCGATCGGGAAATTCGATCCATCCATCTGGACTCAGTTTGGCATGTTGTATACAAAATGCAACGAGATCATTGAAGGGACCTCGTCATGCGCCTGAATTCCCATCCGAGCGGCCGTCATTTCCTGCAAATCCCGGGACCAACCAACGTGCCGGACCGGATCCTGCGCGCCATGGACAATCCGACGATCGACCACCGCGGGCCCGAGTTCAATGCGCTGGCCAAGAAAATCCTGCGTAGCGTTCGCCAAATTTTCCAGACAAAACAGCCAGTTATCGTGTTTCCTGCATCTGGTACTGGAGCTTGGGAAGCAGCCCTCGTGAACACCCTTTCGCCCGGCGACCTGGTGCTGATGTGGGAAACCGGTCACTTCGCGTCACTTTGGAAGAAGATGGCCGACAAGCTTGGAATCAAATCAGAATTCATGGGCGGCGACTGGCGCAAGCCGGCCGATCCGGCGGCCATCGAGAAACGCCTGAAGGAAGACACCGGCCACACCATCAAGGCCGTCTGCATCGTCCACAACGAGACCTCGACCGGCGTGGTGAGCGACATCCGCGCCGTGCGTGGCGCCATCGATGCGGCCAAGCACCCCGCTCTGCTGCTGGTCGACACGATCTCGTCGTTGGGCTCGGTCGACTATCGCCACGACGCCTGGGGCGTCGATGTCACGGTCGCCGGCTCGCAGAAGGGCCTGATGCTGCCGCCGGGCCTGTCGTTCAACGCGGTCAGCGAGAAGGCGGTCGCGGCCTCGAAGAACTCCAAAATGCTGAAGTCGTTCTGGAGCTGGGAAGACATGCTGGCCGTCAATTCGAATGGCTGGTTCCCCTACACGCCCGCCACCAACCTGCTCTATGGCCTGAGCGAAGCCTGCGACATGCTGCTGGAGGAAGGCCTCGACTCGGTGTTCGCCCGCCACACGCGCCACGGCGAAGCCACCCGCATCGCCGTCACCGCCTGGGGACTCGAGATCCTGTGCAGCGATCCCAAGGCCTACTCGGGCTCGCTGACCGCGATCGTCATGCCCGAGGGCCACGACGCCGACGCCTTCCGCAAGGTGGCG
>OUNM010248775.1_pt1 | contig 15811 bp, 11 predicted proteins | sample 1769961 | NCBI WGS metagenome assembly OUNM01 (sample SAMEA3914820, study PRJEB12502) | metagenome | biome: forest; material: soil | place: USA | collected 2012-03-12 | depth 0.3 m | reverse complement strand
GTGGCTCAGTTGGTAGAGCGTCCGCTTAGCAACTTCGGTTCTCCGACAGTTCGCACCTTGCGGAAGGTCCTGGGTTCGATTCCCAGCCCGTCCATTTTGTATTTCCCCCTCTCTGGTCCACTTTTTTGCCATCACATACATGGGCAGTACGGCACGGTGCAACGTTAGCTTCGATAACAAGACATGAAATTTGAGCAGCTCGGAGACATGGATGTGGTCAACATCAAAAATGTGTTCATCGCCGACCGCGGCTTGCAGTGGCCCCACGTGCCTGGGGAGAACGGTGGGGGTACCCGCTGGTCCTGAACCGGGTTACAGATCGTTCGCTGTCTGGACCGGGTTACGTCAGGAGATTTTCTGCGGTAACGCTCTGTGATTCGAGAATTCGGCCTCGTTTTATTGCTGCAGCTGGCCCGTGTCAACGCACTCATTCCGGGATGCAGACGGCCGGGTGGCATCCGAAAGGTGCCCTGGCGGGACGCTCTGCTGTGTTTCCCACCCGGAATTTCGGATGCATCCCAGGCTTGGCCGTAGCCGTGGCCGTGACCGTGACCGCCACTTTTTTGAGCTCTTGTTTGCTCGTTCGGTCCCTCGCTCGTACTGTCGTGGCAGCATGGACTGTGCATGGATTTTGCAGATGGATGCTGTGCTGTCAAGCCTGAGCGCCGGTTGGCCCACAAATAGCTTCCTCTACCCTCTGTTGTCTGGCCACGAGTTGGGCTTGAGGCACGGCGCATGGTCGACTGCAAGCCCCTGCCTGCTGGTCCGCATCAATTGCATGTTGTCTTTCATGTGTCTCGGTGCAGCGTGCAGGGGGTCCACCGAAAACCGTTCGGGGTCCGAATCCAAGACGGGAGCCTCTGGCTCATCTGGCTCTCTGGGAGCAAGGGGAGGATGGAAAGCGAGGGGTCGACGGCGGGGGAGATCGAGGTGTGGTGGGGCAGAGCGGTGGACGCCATCGGGTGCCCAATGGGAGCGGTCGAATGCTCCGGGTACGGCGAAATATTCTGCTTGCACTGTGCTTTGTGTAAAAGGTGGATGGATGGCCCCGCGGTGAATCTCGCTTTCCTCCCATTCCGAGTCGGTTTGGCTGGATCTTGGACTTTTCTCTTTTTTCCTCCCTTTGTTCTTCCTTTCCCCCAATCTCTCAGTCCCCCATCGCACATCCCGGGACTACCACCGGCCGGAGTTCAAGGGCACCACGGTGCAACGGCGGAGAGGTGTTCCGGTAGACGCTGTTCCCCTGTCCCGCAGAGGGAGTTGCGCATGTGCTGAGCTGCCCGCCGAGATTGAATTGTCCATGTATGCACTCCCCATCCGACCCGTGCTTTTCTCTTTTCCTCGGCTGCTTCTTCTTGGGTCTGCTTGTCGGCGACCCGCTTGGGAGATCTGTGGCGGTCTGGGAGCTGCAAGAATGCCTTCCCTCATTCCTGTCTTTGTTGCGTTGCCATTGTTTTCTCTCAGTCGGCTTGGCTTGTCTTGATGTCTTCTTCGAGCTTGCTTGACTCAGCCGATTGGTTTCGGAAAAGGGCGGTGACAGGAGGCTAACTCGGAGCTTCTCTCCTTCCCACCAGCAGTTGTATTCTTCCTTGCTACGAATCCCGTCGCTTTCAGAGACCCGGCCACGAGCATCTCGCCACCATGCACATCCGGGAGATGCTGGCGGAGGCCGAGAGGACCGGTAACCCGTCCTTCTCGTTCGAGTACTTCCCGCCCAAGACGGCCCAGGGTGTACAAAACCTCTACGACCGCATGGAGCGCATGTACAACTTCGGCCCCAAGTTCATCGACATCACCTGGGGCGCCGGCGGTCGCATCGCCGAGCTGACGTGCGAGATGGTGGTTCAGGCGCAGACTTACCTCGGGCTCGAGGCATGCATGCACCTGACATGCACCGACATGGGCGAGGAGAGGGTCAACGACGCCCTCCAGAAGGCGTACAAGGCCGGCTGCACCAACATCCTGGCTCTCAGGGGTGACCCGCCGCGCGAGAAGGAGAAATGGGTCGCCACCGACAGCGGTTTTCTCTACGCCCGTGACCTGGTGGCTCACATCCGCAAGGTATACGGCAACCACTTCGACATCGGCGTTGCCGGCTACCCCGAGGGTTGCGACGACAACAAAGACGAGGACCAGCTGCTCGACCACCTCAAGGAGAAGGTCGACATGGGCGCCACCTTCATCGTCACCCAAATGTTCTACGATGCCGACAACTTCGTCCGCTGGGTCGGGAAGGTCAGGGAGCGCGGCATTACTGTGCCCATCGTGCCCGGCATCATGCCCATCGCCACCTACGCGAGCTTCCTGCGCCGAGCGAACCACATGAACTGCAAGGTCCCCGAGTTCTGGATGGAGAAGCTAGAGCCGGTCAAGAACGACGACGTGGCGGTCCGTGACATCGGCAAGACGCTGGTCGCCGACTTGTGCCGCAAGATCCTTGCTGCTGGCATCCGCCACCTGCACTTCTACACCATGAACCTCGCCCAGGCCACCCGCATGGTCCTCGAGGAGCTGGACTGGCTGCCGTCAGCCGACCGCCCGCTCAAGCAGGCGCTTCCCTGGAAGCAATCCCTCGGCTTTGGCCGGCGCGGCGAGGATGTCCGGCCCATCTTCTGGCGTAACCGCAACAAGTCGTATGTCGCACGCACCCAGGATTGGGACGAGTTCCCCAACGGCCGCTGGGGTGACTCGAGATCCCCGGCCTTTGGCGAGCTGGATGCCTACGGCGTTGGCCTGACCGGCAGCAACGAGCAAAACCGCAAGAAGTGGGGAGAGCCGACCTGTGTCCGTGATATTGCCGATCTCTTCGTCCGCTACCTGAACAAGGAGATCGAATACCTGCCCTGGAGCGAGGCGCCAGTGACGGAGGAGGCCGATCTGATCAGGAACGACCTAATTGAGCTGAACAAGCGCGGCCTTATCACCGTGAACTCGCAACCAGCTGTCAACGGCGTGAAATCAACCCACCCGGTCCACGGCTGGGGACCTTCCAACGGCTACGTTTACCAAAAGGCCTACCTCGAGATGTTCATCTCGCCCGAGCTCTTCCCAGCGCTCAAACAGCGCATTGAGAACCACCCTGATTTGACCTACCACGCCGTCACCAAATCAGGAACCCTCGAAACGAATGCGCAATCCGAGGGACCCAATGCTGTCACCTGGGGTGTGTTCCCGGGCAAGGAGATCGTCCAGCCCACCATCGTGGAGCGGATAAGCTTTCTCGCCTGGAAGGACGAAGCGTTCCAGCTCGGCACGGAGTGGGCGCGCTGCTACGACGCCGGCAGCCCCAGCCGTATCGTCCTGGACGATATCATGAACAAGTGGTATCTGGTCAACCTTGGTAAGAATACCCCTTTCAGTTTCTGTGCCTGGGATAAGTGTTGCTGACACGCCACACAGTGAACAATGATTTCCACAGGGGGGAGACTATCTTTGAGGTTCTCAGCGGCCTCGAGGTCCCGAACCTGAACCAGGTCCCAGAATCCCAGACAAACGGAGTTCACCACCACACCAACGGCACCACCAACGGCGCTACTAACGGCGCTACTAACGGCGTCGAGGCATCAGCATAAATGATGCCTCATTGCTCGTCTCATGGTCGAGTTGGACCGCTCAACCAGGCCAGCCGACCCGCTGTGACGACGCATCGTTCTTTTCAACACCTTGCATGGCCGAGTTACACTTCAACCTCCCAACTTGCACACACACGTCCTTTTTAATAATCCATCTATCCATCCGCAGCCTGGAGCGGGGCGGAGACCAAGGCCTGGGGAAAAAAAACGCATTTGACGACGCAGGGCAACATCCAGCATTATTTAACATACAGCAGCAGCATGCATATGGGCAGGCGTTTTCATGAGGGGTCAGGCGAACAAAACAACACGCGCATGAAATGGGCATGGGCATTTTCCCCATGGGTCAGGTCTTGATTTTTCAACAAAAAAGGGGGGGGAGGCAGGCAGCCAGGCGTGTTGGAATAGGATGGATGGATTTTCAAATCATCAACTGGTAGACATTCGAAGACCGGGTCGGATGGAAGGAGACAGAGGAGGGAGGCGGAAGAAGAGGAGGAGGGGTTGATGGTCCAACCCGGTTTTTATGCAACGCCGATATCTCAACGATACCCAGGGGAATTCAGGCAGGAATCAATTTCTTATACATACCTCTGTCACCCTCCTTGTGGAAGGAGAGGGAGACAGAGAACAACTTCAACAGTGGTTGAGCTACGGGAAAGTTCAGGCAGGGGAAGGGAAGGGGGGCGTGCAGCCGAGAGGAGTGCAGTCAGACAGACAGCTAGTCAGTCAAAGTACACAAACAAGAACCCTGAATGTCGGACGAGATCCACTCAAACACTCAAGCCATGCCAATCACTTCAGTAGGATATGGATTTGATTGACCGTCTCTACCTCTATTTCTCCTTCCATAGACTAGAGAGAGCCATGTCCATGATATGCCTGCCGTCCTTTTTTTTTTTTTGGTTCAAGTGGCCGCTTGATGAAGCCCACTCCCCATAATCTCCCAAGCCAACCTTGGAAGCCAAGATCATAGACGTGCTGATGCACGTCCAGTACAAGTGCATTTTCGCAAACACGCCGTCCGACCAAACCATACTTCTACACATCCCATCCCAGTCTAGCAAAGCTCAGCAAAGCCAGCCAAAATAAATAAATGAATAAACCGCGCGAGACTCGCTTCGCTGAAAGCCCATCTCGTACGACTGCTGACGTTAATACCCCCACCGGTCATCATCTGCCACCTCGTAGTCCATCTCGTTATGATCTCGGTGGTGGTCCTGCGGTGGCCGTTCCAGGAGGATGTGCACGTCCTTATCACTGCTGGCATCCTCGTCTGTGTCGTCGTCGCCGCCTGCGTCGCCGTTGCTGGCGGCTGCTGTTGTTGGCTTTTTTGAGGTGGGGGTGGTTGTTGGTTTGTTTTGTTTCGTGTTCGCGCTTGCCCCGTTGGTGTTGAGAGGGGTGCCGTTGCGGCCGGTGGTGGTGGTGTTGGGAAAGGGGGCGCGTGCTGTTTTGCTGGCGCCGCCCGGGGTGGTGGGTGTGGAGCCTGAGGCGCCGTTGCCTCCGGCCCAGGTGAGCTCGACGGGGGAACCGTCGAGCCCAGGGATTTCTTTGTTGTTCAGGAGTACCGAGTTGAAGAATTTCTCTGCAGTTTTGCGGTCTTTGAAGGTAATTTCTGTCGAGGCAGAGGTGGTGTTGATGTCGGTGAACTCCCCGATGCCCTGGTAAATCATGTCAGTTGCTGGAAGTAGGGTATTGGTGAGGTGAGGGTTGGAGGAGACTCACGAATAGGTACTGACGCAGCGTCTCGTCCTTTTCGGACACGGTAAAATCGACCCCTGTGAGCGCCACCTTTTTGGGTCGGTTGTCAAGGGAATAGGCAGCATATGCGGCGTGGACGTTAGCCCGACCGCGAAAGCTCCCTCTGTGTGAGCCGCGCGGCGTGTATGGTGATGCACCCCGCCAGCCCCCTCTGCCCCGTCCGTAGCCACCCCTGGTAGGCCACGGGGCTGGAGCGTCCATGGCATCGGGGTCCAGGCCCATTTGCCGGGCTTCTGCCTCGAGAGCTGCCAGCTGGGCCCGGAGCGCTTCCGTCTGGGTAACGGGTTTTGCCGGATTCGATTCGTCTTCGTTGTTGTTCTCGGATTTGATGCCGTTACGCGCCCCGAGCTTGGCGGCGAGCTTGGCCTTCTCCTCCAACTGTTTGGCGACGAGCTCCTTCTGGCGCTTCTCAAGTTCCTCACGCTGGTGCTCCAACTCCTCCCGCTTCTTGGTCTTCTCCTCGAAGGCCTTTTGCTTCTCTTCTTGCTGCTTCGCAAATGCCTCCATATCGATCTCGGCATGGGGGCCAGCGTCGTTACCGCCAGCCACGGATGAGCCGTTCGTGGGGCGTGCCGTCTTTGACACGGGCGCATCCCCGTTCATGGGCGCCGAGGCGGGCATCGTCGACTCGTCGTCCTTGTACCAGAACACTTTGACAAAACGGTTGTCAAAGATGACTTTTGGTGACTGATACGCGGCACTAGCGGCATCCCAGCTGTCGAACTTGACGATAGCCAGTCTCTTATATGGCTGCATTGAAACTTCTAGAATGTTGCCGAATTGTGAGAAAAAGAACTTGACTTGGTCTTCGCTGAAGTTCTCCTCAGGGATGTTTTCTATGACGATTGTGGACTTTGTCCTGTCATGGACGGGACCGTCTGCGGAGAAGGCCGCTTTCTCGGACCGCCTTTGGCGATTTTGATGCCTCCCACCTCTCTGTTTCGGCGGCTGGCTGAAGTCGGCGAGCGGCGGCAGCCCTTGAAAAGGACCTGGGCCGTTGAAGATAGCGGGCATGAGAGCATTCGTAGGGTCGTACTCTGCTTGCAAGTTAGCTGCCATAAAGCTACAAAGCTCCGAGCGCTGTGCCATACCTTCGACAGATGAGGGTTGCGGCAACCCCTGGATGGCCCCAAACGGAGGGCCGGGCAGAGCAGGATAGGCAGCGTCGCTACTATGGTCAAACATGCAACTGCTCCCGCGCTGGCAGTAGCCCTTCTTCTCCCAATCGCGGCACTTTTTCCTCTTCTTAAGAGGGCGGCCGCGTTCATGCGACAAGAATTCGGGCATGGGATGGCCGGTGGCGAGGCTCATCCCAAACATGGTGCCCATGGCGCCCTTTGGATCGAAGTAGCCAACCGTCGAAGGTAGTGGAGGCCCCTGGGGCCCCAGCTGCCCAGGCAGAGGGAAAGCGGGCATCCCCGGAACACCTCCTCTGTTGACCATATCATCCTGCCTGGGACCACGGCCCCCTCGCCGGGGTTGCTTTAAGGGGCGGCCGCTAAAGCCAGCATCGCGGCCATTCTCGGCATTCGGGTCGTCCCAGTCGTTGTAAGCCCGCTTTCTCGACCCGTTCTGGAACTGCGGCGGGTAACTCGGAACCGCACCCACGGGGAGATCGTCGTAGTACAGATTCGGGGCATTGAAGTGCGCAGGAGCGCCGGGAACTCGGGACGACGCATGCTTCGGAGGAGGCGGCGGGGCGCCGGGGAGGTATGATCGGTATGCGATGGCTTCGAACACATCGCTCACAAAGACGGGCGAGTCTTCCTTGAGAAAGTCGGGGATCTCCTCCTCGCAGAGCTTGCGGACGTCGTTGATGTCGCCATCGTGCCGTAAGAGTGCCAATACGTAGTCGGCGAGCACATCCGGGTCGGCGTCAGACCTGTGGCAACCGAGATCCCAAATGTCAGTCAGGCCGAGCTCAAGGCGCAACGCAGCAAACGGCAGCAACAACGGCAACGCAGCAAACGGAACAAACGCACGTATTCTCGAGGCGCTTGACGATCCATTTTTTCAGGTGCGGCGAGTCCTCCTCGGGGAACAGCATTTTCGGTGGTCTCGTATGGCCTGTGGCAATTCCATGGGATGGGTGGTTGAGGGAGATGTGTTATGCGGCCGCCAGAAATGTTGTCGACATGACTTGGGCGCAGCCTCAAAGACGGCTGCTCGTAATAATTATTTCCAGCCAAGCTTGGCGGGCGCGTCGAGGCTCCCCTGCGGCCTGGCACACGCGATGGACGGCGGCGGTAATTTATACCCGGGTGTGACGTAATTAACGGTTTTTACTGTCATGAACTGTCTTCTGTATTCTGTCCGGACCTTCACAGTTGACACCAATCACTCTGCACCCATGAACCAGCCGCCACCATCCTTGACCATCTCTTCTGTAACTGTGTATTCTATCCAACCAGGCTTACAAATACAGAGTCTAGATGCCGACAAATACAACCATCCTACACCTATATGTACAGCACAGGACACCCACCGCTCCGTATCATACACACCCCTACCCCTACCCGCCCTTCAGCGCGTTGATGATATCCTCCTCAGACATCTCGACCTTCTCGCCCTTCTTTGGGTTCTTGGCCTTCCTTCCCTTCTTTAATTTCTCGCTATTTTGCGACGCGGGACCCTCCGCGTTCAGGAACCCACCCTCTGTCCAGCTGTCATCACTCAGCAAGCGCATCTCGCGCTCCAGCTGTTTCTCCCGCCGCCGCTGCTCTTCGCGCTGCTGGTCCACGCCCGGTGGGCCGTCATCGAGCGGCAAGCTTTCATCAGGTGGCAGACTGCCATTGAGCCTTTCTTCGGCTTTGCGCCGCGAGGTACCGGGCTCCCTCCTCGGCACACTCTTGAACACGGTCGGCCTGACTCCTCTCCCACCCCGCCATGTCAGCTTCGACCTCTCCTCCAGCTCTAGCCTCTCCCTCTCATCTCTCTCCTCCCTTTCCTCCGCACTCTGACCCTCAGCATCAACCCCCTCACGGCCCTCATGTTGCTCCATCTCGTCAAGCCCCACCTCGTCCAACCCTCCCCTCTCCTCCTTCCCAAAGATGTCCGTCTCCAGCCTCGAACCGGACTTGTGCATGCTCGTGACGGCTCGCACCGTCTTGGGACAGCTGGCGGTGACAAACTCAAACTCCCTGCTGGCCTCGCGCGACCAGAGCATCATCTGCTCAAGGTCCATGTACTCCTTGGCCAAGACCAACAGGGTGTGGGTAATGGGGCGGGGCCGCTGTGGGTCGCGGCCCGCACGGCGCAGCTCGATCGGCACCTGGTTCTTCTCGGGCGCCCGCACGCGCACGGCGTACCACCCGGTCCACTGCGGCATGAGCATCGTCTCGCAGACGGTGAAGGCCTCGCGCCACTGCTTGAGCCGCGCGAGCCCTTGGATGTAGTAGTTCCAGTTCTTGCTGTCGAGCTCGAAGCCGTGATGCCGGATCGTTGCGACTAGGCGGATCAGGCCTTCGTGGTCGCGCTCCTCGAGGTAGAGGCGCTGCATGGTCTTGAGCGGGTCGCTGAGCCGGAAGCGCTGCGCGTAGACGACCGGTCCGAGAACCCGGCCTCCTTTTTCGCCGTCTGTCTGGTTGTCTGGGTTGAGGTGGGTCGTGGCTGGCTGATAGCGCAAGACAGCTCTCCGGAGGATGATGTCCCACGTCGCCTTGACGGATCCAAACTTTTTCTCGGCGAAGTCGGTAAGCATGATTTGGTGGAGGAGCTTGAGCGGGAGGGTCTCGCCTGTGCCGCGGCTGGGGTAGCGAGTGTTGTGGAGGTGAATGATCTGGTGCACCGTCGCGAACTGGCGCATCTGTGTCAGGATAAAGAGAACTTTGGAGTAGAGATTGATGACGGAACGGATGTCGTCGGGCATGCCCTGGTCCTCGCGTTTCATGGCTTCGTAGAAATCATTCAGGACCTGCTTCAAGAAGTGGCTCGCGCCGACACCCCGCCGCTTAGTGGAGGGGAGCTGCTGCCATCTCCCCAAGGCGTCGATGACTTTGGTCATGCGCATAGCCGACTGGGGAAAGTTCATTTTGGCCATCAGCTCGTTGGTTTTGAGGGCCATGTGCGGTTCGCCGCTGTTGATGAAGGCCGCCATGAGGAGGATGAAGTGGTCCGCCGTCGGCTCAAAAACACCTTCACGATGGACGACTCGGAGTAGATGCATGGCGTGATGCGACTGGCGAGCGTAGAGAAGCGCTAGCAGAAGCTGAGAGTAGGTTTCCTCGTTGTACGAGACCCCTTGCGACGACATGGTCTCCAGCAGCCGGTTGACTTTGGGCAAGTCTCGCCGCCGAGCATTGTGCCGAACGAGCACGTTCCAGAGGGCGGTGGCGTCGCCGGGCACGCTTCGCTCTTTCGACATCCTGGCGCAGAGTTTCTCGGCCTCGTCGAACCGGTCGTTCTGACAGTACGCCTCCACCAGCGCCCGGAGCATAGCCATGGTTGGCTGGATGTTCCGCTCCCTCGACAGCTGAAAGAGCTCAAGAGCGAATTGGAGGTCGCCACGGAAACCAGCCATGCCCATGATGGTCGCGAATGTGTAGTCGTCAGGCTCGAGTTCGTCGCAAATGTAGGAAAAGAGCTCGATGGCCCCTTCGTAGTCGCCGGCCTTCGTGTAGGCGTTCAGCAAGATGTTCCACTGCAAGATGGTGGGCGTTTCCCCAGACTTCTCGGCAGCCGCGGTCATCACCTCATTGGCAGCATCGGGGTCACCCCGGACGGCATGGGCGTGCATGAGGTTGGCGACGAACTTTGGGTCATCCTCGACACTGATCCCATAATGCTCGGCAAACTCTCCCGCAAGCCGCATGATTGACTTGACATCGCCACGTCGACCGTAGAAAGTCATGAACTTTTGGTACGCGCGCTCGTCCAAGCGGCCATAGCCACGGTACCACTCCTCAAGGAGCTGCTCCATTCCTGCGACATTGTTTGGGAAATAGACGTCCAACATGACTCGCAGAACGGAATCGGCCACGCGGATTCCCGGGAGCGACCGGTATTTGTCATAGAGATCGCCGGCAAGCCTGCTGCGCTTTTGTTCCGCGCTGTATTTGATGTAGCGCTCGTAGCTGCCCGGGTCCTGCGCGCGATGCAGCATGAAGACGACATCGGCGGGCTGGAACAAGTCCATCGACTGCTTCAAGACATCTCTGAGAAAGGAGTCGGCGAGAGCAATGCGCTGGGGCATCGTTTCGGGGGTGTTCTCAAGGAACCTATACAGTTCCTTCAATTTGGCCTCAAAATTCATCGTTGCCGCGAGAGCTGTGTAGCCTGGTCCATCGTCAACCGGAGGTGCCTCGGCGATTTGGGCAGCAATGAGATCGGCGTCCTGAAGTTCTGTTGACTCGGAGACAGTTTTCACGTCCATGTCAATCTCAGGGTCGACGGTGTTCGAGAATGCCCGCTCAGCGACATCCTCAGGGGCCTGCGCCACGCTCGCTTGCGCATCTCGCGCCACCGTCGGTTCAACCACGGACTCGGTTTCGTGCGAGGCTGTTGTTTCCGATACAGCTTCAGCCGTTTGTAGTTGGGCCAACTCAGCAACAGATTCCACAGATTGGACCAGCGGGCTTGCTTCCCCCACACCGAGCCGCTCAGACTCAGGCTCGAGACCCTGGGGCCTCACCGGCTCAGAAGCGCGTGCAGCACCATTTGATTCGACTGGGGATTCTGCTTCCTGAATAGCGCTTGATCCGGCGCCAGGCTCAACCCCGGGTTCAAATTCCTGAAGCCGCGTTGTTTCCGGTCGTTGGGCCCAATCTCGCGGAGATGTCAGTTCCGCCACGGGTGCTGGTGTGGTCGGGGGTGGAGGCCCAGAGCCGGTTGGCTCATTGCCCTTGAAGCCGAAGTAGAGCTCCAGGGCTTCGAGGACCATGTCCCATGACGACAGCTCGAACCCGTAGGCAACAATGTGATCCAGCGGAAGGGCAAAGCCGCGTTGTTCCAGAGCAGTTCTGTAAATCGACATTGCTTCAGAGGCCTTGTGCAATGTCAGGTGCGCCCTGATTGCTGCGTAGGCGAGCTCCTCGGTCCAGTCGCTCACTGCGTACGGAGCGAATAGCTCATTGGCCCTCCACGCTTCGACTGGCCGGGTCGAGGCCGATAGGGCGACCAGAACCTCAGCGGTGAAGGCATCCTTGGCGCTCGGCTCGAGCCTCGTGTAGAGCCTGAAGATCCGATCATAGTCGCCGTTACGATCGGACTGCAGGAGGACTCGCAAGGCCTTGCCATCCTCCTCCTCCCCTGGTTTAACCACGACTGCCTCCTCCGCATCGGCGGATTCGCCAGCCGTTTCCACATCATCAGGGCTGGCAGACTCCTCGACATCGTCTGGGCTTGTGGACTCCTTGACGGCGACTTGACCTTCGGGAACCTGGGTCGATCGACGGGGGGCCGCGGATGTGAAGAGACGCGGCATGTGACCCTGCGACCTTGGCCCCAATCCCAGATGCCCTCCGTGGTGTAATGGGTATATGGGATAAGGCCTTTGCAGCAGAGCAGCGGTTCCGCTCGGGTATAGGAAGTCGAGGAGGAGCCCAGACGCGGTCATGGGCTCGAGTCTTTTGTTGGACTTCGTCGGAGTCGCGTAGATGGCGGTGGGTTCGGCGGGGGGCCTGGACACGGGGGCCCGGCAGAGATGGGCGAGCTCGAGTTCGGCGGCTCCATGGTGCCAGAAGGCGCTGTGGAGTCTTCGGCGGCTTTGCACACAAGACCTAGCCAAGGGAAGCACTCGGTGGAGGTTGCTGCGGCACGGCTCGATGCTCGTCGCGGTCCTCTCCAGCATGGCGGGAGAGGGGACAGCAAGACGGGCGGCCCACTCGATCCCCCAAGAAAAACGAAAGGTTCGGGCGGGTTACCGCGGCATGGTCCGCAGCGAGTTCGTGATGGCGCGGCCGGTGTCCAACACGGGGAAAACAAAAGCGTTGCGCTGTGCTGCTTCCAGGAGACCGGGTCGGCACCGTCGAGTCGTCACCGAGGCGAGATGCAGTCCTCGGGGGCGCCAGTCCAAGCCGGCTTTGTCGAGAAGAAAACCTGAGCAAGAGCGGGAGTGAGGCTCAGGTTCGGCGCAAGCGAAGGGTGAAAAGAAATGTCGTCAGGAAAAGCTGGGTTGTCGCCCTGCCACGGTGCATCTCAGTAGCTAAGGTCGTTTCCTGTATGCAGCACACGCTGTGTGCCCCGAAAAAGCAGCCAAAATTTTGGCCCGGCCCGGCTCGGTGGTGGAGCACAGGCCGAGCTCCGGGATCGTACCACTCGCCGTCGCGTGTCACAGAGAATTATTCTGGATTTGACGCCAAGGCCACACCGCCCGCGCACCCAGAAGCTAGTGTGGGTCGACAGGTCCAGCCCAGCCATACGATCAACCCCAACCCTGTATCGCGCCGATTCGGCGGTTTGGCGGGGGATTTTCAATCCGCCATCCACCAAAAACCACTGCCCCACATTGGAGCAGCTCCCGTCCCAGTGGCTTCGACGATCGAGGCACACGACAAGGGCAGCATCGAGCGACGACGCCCTGCCCGTTCCCAACACCGACAGCCATGGACATCACCAAGTTTGTCATCTCCCTGAGGGAGAAAGCCCTGCTGTATGGCGACTACTCGACGTACTGGTCGCAGCTGTCGGGGAAGCTGCTCAACTGTCGCAAGAAACTCAACATTGCGACCAAGAGCCGCGCGAAATTCAACCCCAAAGCCCCGGTGACCCCCGAGCAGATTGCCGAGAACCATGAGTGTGTTTGAACTTCCGTCTTTGCCATACTGTTTTGTGCTGGTCTGACACCTTGCGCCTCCACACAGCTACGTCTATCTCCAGCTGCTGACGGCCGAGCGGACCTGGGCCCAAGCCATGTCAATGAAGGCGTCCCACTCGGCCGACACGAAGGGCATGACCAGCAAGGCCAGATCTCACATCGTCTCAAGGCTTGATAAGGGCGCCCGTGCCGCCGAGAGGCTCGCCGAGGCCCTCGCCTCTTCCACCAGTGGCGCCTCGTCCACTGACATCCTCGACGCCCGCGCCTATGCCGCCATGCTTCGGGGAGCAGCTCTTTTCGAGAAGCAAAGCTGGGAATCTTGCCTCAAGAGCTACGCCGTCTCCCGCATCATATACAGTGCACTTGCTACCTCGGCCAAGGGCGACGTCTTCAAGGATCTGCTGTCCGAAACCATCGATCCCTCCATCCGCTATGCTGCATACCAGGCCAAGATTCCCCGCACGCTACCCATCGCCACCATTGCCCGCAAGGCCTTCGACCACGCCGACCCAGAGTTGGTTGATCGGATCAGGCAGCTAAACCCGGCTGTTTTGGAGCACGGCGACCCCGATGCAAAGCAGGGCGCCGAGGGCGCTCCGACCACCCTGGCATGGCGAGGCAGGGAGGTCAAGATTGAGGACGCCGCCATTGCGGTTGCCTGGGCTGTCGTGGGTGCGGCGCGCGGCCAGTTAACCGAGAAGCTGGCGTCAGCCGGCACGCTGCCTCCGAGGGACATGGCCGGGGCGTATGATGAGATTCTGAACGCCAGCCAGGATGCCGTCGACGCAACAAAGCAGGCCATTGATGAGCTCAGGGCAGAGGGGATCACACCAGGCGATGCCCGCATGCAGAGCCTACAGATTACGCGGACGGCCGTCAACTACGAGATGATCAGCTGGCGGATCGGCCGGAACAGGGTACTGGTGGGCGAGAATGACGGCGTGAAGCTCGAGTTCGGGGCCGCATCAAGGAGGAAGAAGCAGACAGATGAGACAGAAGCGGATCGGAGCAAGGACGAAGCGCCGGGCAGGCAAATCGCGAGGCTGAAGGAGAAGGTTGTGCTCTACGACGGCATTCTGCAGAGTATCGAATCCATCAAGGAGCTCCCAGGCGTGGCGAACGACCAGAATCTGTCGAGCCGGCTGGAGGCGACATCGCAGTACTTTGCTGCTCTCAAGTACGCGCCCATTCCCCCTCCATTTCCGACTAGCAGGAACATTAACCAACCAAACAGGTCTCTCGCCATTGCCCGCTCCCACGCCATCGCCGGAGACGCCGTCAACTCCCTCGCCCTGATCAAGCACGCCCACGATCAATGCAACGCCGCCACCCCCGCCCTCTCCAGCGCCGACGACCAAGACAACGACGCCTTCACCCCGCAAAACATTCAAGTCACCAAGCGCGACATCACCCTCCTCTATCAGACACTGACCGGTGAACTCCAGCGCGGCCGCGCCCTCGTCGAGATCTTCAACACCACCACCACCGGCAAGCCCGCAGCAGCAGGCTCATCCGCCAAGCCCCTCTCCGACCGTCTCTCCGACTACCCCGCCGGTGGCGTCGACCTCGAGAACATCGTGACCTACCCGCCGCGCCTGGAGCCCTTCCCCGTGAAGCCGCTGTTCCTGGACGTCGCGTGGAACTACATCGAGTACCCCGGCAAAGGCGAACCGGCGGCGACAGCAGCGCCGGCTCGGGAGGCGGGCAAGCCGCAGCAGCAGCAGCAGGAGACGGCGCCGTCGGCGTCGGCGGAGCCTGAGGCCAAGCCGCAGAAGAGGGGCTGGTTTGGGTTTGGGCGGTGAAAATGTCACATTAGAGGCATGCATGGCATCTAGTATGGTGTGGCAACAGAGGAGGGGAATATACACAAACAACCGCCCTTCCAACTGTCAACGAACAGCCCGTGTAATTTTCCAACGAATGTCCTCTGTAATGCTTTATTCTTGTGCCGAAAACCGATGGAATGGGATCAAAAGCCAGCACTGACACTTGCGGATCAGATCAAGAGGGATACCAGGCAGCACGCAAGTTGTAAGTGTGAGGGGGGATTTGGATTTATGTTGTTCTCGTTGCTGTGTCCGCAGATACACACGCATGCACCTTTATCCAGCCCCCATCCCAGTCCGGCCCATCATCAAAAATCGTGAGATGACCCTGCCCATGAACGCAGCAGTTTTGATGCTCAATAACGCCGTCCGCCGTCTGCATATTAAACAATGGAAACGCCCCGCGGGCCTCCAACACGCAAGATATGAGTACACAGAATATACACTGGAGACCGCTCCCAACCTAGTCAGACACACATGAGAGAAAAATGGAAAAGTTGAGGGGGTATAGAGAGGTCGTGATTGGAGACCATGTTTAAGCCTTGGGCTCATCCTTCTTCTCGCCCTCGGCGCTCTGGCTGGGCTCGCCAGACTCGGCGCGGGCCTTGTGCATCTTGTCAAAGAGGTTCAGGCTGGCGACCTGGAGCTCATCGGTCTTCTCCTTGATCTCGGCGGCGGTCGCGGTGACCTCGCCAGACTGAGCCTTGGCGACGAACTCGCGCAGAGAAGTAATCTTCTCGCGGATCTGGTCAGCCTCGGCCTTGTCGAGCTTGTCGGCATACTCGTTGAGAGCCTTCTCCGTGTCGTTCACAACGCTGTCGGCGCGGTTGGCGGTCTCAATGACGGCCTTGCGCTCCTTGTCCGACTCGGCGTACTTCTCAGAGTCCTCAACCATCTGC
>OUNM010421653.1_pt1 | contig 15823 bp, 12 predicted proteins | sample 1769961 | NCBI WGS metagenome assembly OUNM01 (sample SAMEA3914820, study PRJEB12502) | metagenome | biome: forest; material: soil | place: USA | collected 2012-03-12 | depth 0.3 m | reverse complement strand
GCTTGCCGACGAAGGGAAAGCAGATCGTGGCCGCCATCACGCCTCCTTGTGGCGGAGGGGCAGCGGCGCCCATAGCGCGAGACGCTCGACTTCCGATCCGCCACCGATCCGATCGACCACGAGCAGCCGCCGGCCGTCCGGCGACACCCGGAACAGTGTCGCCGCATTGGTCGCCCCGTTTGTCCGCGCGACCAGCAGCCACGCGCCGGGGCCGGAAAGATAGCTGACCACGTTGGCGAAGCCGCGCCGGAGCGTCGTCTCGTCGAAATAGCCAAGGTTCAGGATGTTCGCCGCGCGGATGAAGTCGAACCGCTCGACGAAGTGACCGGTCCGGCTGAAGATGTCGTTCTTCTCGATGCGGATGTCCGCCCGGTCGCGGAGCCGGGGGCTCACGAGCTGGAGCGGGCGGAGCGAGCCGTCATGCTCGCGCAGGCGGCGATGCACGCGATCCTCGCAGAGAAAATGCAGGAGGCCCCGCACCAGCACCATCCCCGTCACATAATCCGCCCGGCGCGCCCACGCGCGGATCGCCTTGCCGAAGACCTCATATTGCAGCGGATGCCCATTCTCGTCGACGAGCACGCGCAGCCCCGGCATCACCGAAACGAGATAGCCTGTCAGCGACAGGTCGGTGCCGACGATCTGGACAGGTTGTCCGGCGGCGCGGAGACGGTCGCTCAGGTCCAGCGTCGTGCTGCCCGACGACACCCCGATGTCCAACACCTCGCGCAGCTTCGGGCCGGCTCCCTCGAAATGCCGGACGCAGCAATCATCGATGTCGCGGAAGCGATCGCTCGCCGTCCGCTTGAAGGTGTTGTTGTACGTCTTGAGGTCCGTGAAGAAGCGATCCTCGACGTCTGGCGTCAGACGCGCGGGATCGATCGAAAAGAACCTCGTCGCCGTGATCGACATAGCCGCCCTCCCGTGAATTTTGTAACCGCGGGAGGGCATTTCGAGAGCGAGCAATTCCGGATTACAACGGCTGACAGGCTGCCGCGCGCGACCGCGACGGATCATCGATTTGCGCGGCACAGGAAGGGGCAGATCATGACCGATGAACAGGTCGGCGCGGGGCAGCCCGGCGTCATGCGATTGTTCACGCGGGGTCTTGCAGCTCTTCGACATAAACGGGTCCGGGCCGTCGGCCATCTGTTGACCGGCACGTCGGCTACTGTGTGCCTCAGCCTCCTCTCCATTGCGCTCGCCGCCCGCGCGCTCGGGCCGAAGGACTATGGTGTGCTGGCGCTGATCCTGACGTTGGGGCAAGCCTGCGAGCGGCTGCTGAGTTTCCAGTCGTGGCAGCCCCTGATTCGCTACGGTGCGACGCTCGACCCCGAGGCGGGGCGCGACGATCTCCGGTCGCTCTATAAGTTCGGGCTGCTGCTGGACGCCAGCGGGAGCGCCGGCGCGTGGGCGATCGCAAGCCTGCTTTCCGTCGTGGCGCATTTCCTGTTCGGGATTAGCTGGGCGGCCGTCGGGACAGCGTTGGTCTACATGCTCTCGCTTCTGTTCAACTTCAACGGCACCGCCACGGCGATCTTCCGCCTGACCGGCCGCTTCCGGACGATCGCCCGGCTGCAGGTCATCACCGCCATCGCGCGGCTCGCCGCGAGCGCCCTCGCCTTCGCCATGGGGGCGGGTCTGCTCGGTTTCGTGATCGTCTGGACGACGACGCAGGCGTTGGGATGCCTGCTCAACATCCTCGTTGGGATGCGCTACCTTCAGGTAGAGGGCACGACGGGGGTCCTGGGGGCCAGCCTGAAGGGGATTTCCGGTCGCTTTCCCGATCTGTGGCGCTTCACCTGGGGCGCCAATTTCTCGCTCACCATCTGGTCTAGCGCGCAGCAGCTCGACACGCTGATTGTTGGCTGGCTGGCCGATCCCGCCTCCGCCGGCATGTTCCACATCGCCAAGCGGGTGAGCCGCGTCGTCCAGCAGGTCGGCAGCCAAGTGGAGGCCGTCGTCTATCCGGATCTGAGCCGCATCTGGGCGGCGGGAGATCGCGCAAAATTCATCCGCCTGATCTTCCAAACCGAGTTCATCCTGGCCAGCTTCGGTGCGGCCTGCTTCCTCGGCGCGCTGTTGCTCGGCGACTGGGCGATCGAAATCAGCGCCGGTTCCCGCTTCGCCGCCGCGGGGCCGCTCTTGACCGTGCAGATCTTCGCCGTCGCGCTCACCATCAGTGGGGCAGCCAGCCGGGCGGCCCTGCTCGCGATGGGGCGGCAGCCCGCCATCTTGCGTACGGTGCTTGCCGCCGCCTCGACCTTCTACTGCCTGGTGGCGCCACTCATCTACTGGATGGGAGCAATGGGCGCCAACATGGCCCATGTCCTGTTTGGAACAGTATGGCTGACAGGGCTTACGCTCTCGCTCCGGCAGGGACTGAAGCGGGATCGCGCCGCCACGGAAGACGCGGTGCTCTCCGCATAAGGATCGGAGCGCGGTCTTGCGGCCACGCCCCTTCCCCTTTTAGACCGATCAAGCGAGGTGCAGCGCCTCCGCCGTCCGGCTCGGCCCGCGGCGGAACTTGCGTCCGGCGCGATAGAACCAGCTCCATCAGACATGCCCGGGTGCGGCCCGTAATAGGCCATCGACTGCGCGATATATGGATCGCGTAGGCGTAGCGACGGTTTGCATGGACCTCGTAATGGCTGACGAGGTTGACGCTCTCGCTCCGGCAGGAACTGAAGCGGGATCGCCCCGCCACAAAGAAACACGCTGCTCTGCACATAAGGATCGGGGCGCGGCCTTGCGACCACGCCCCCTTCCCCTTTTAGACCGATCAAGCGAGGTGCAGCGCCTCCGCCGTCCGGCTCAGCCCGCGGCGGAACTTGCGTCCGGCGCGATGGAACCAGCCCCACCGGCCATGCCCTGGGTCCGGCTCGTAATAGGCCATCGACTGCGCGATATGATGGATCGCGTCACCGTAACGACGGTTTGCATGGACCTCGTAATCGACACGGTTGAGCACCGCGCCCGTCACCGGCCGATCGAAGATGCCCATGGCGGCAGCGGCGGCCTCCGGGCTCGTCCGGCCCCAGCGCAGCACCATCAGCGTCGCGTCGGCATAATCGGCCAGCGTTTTGGCATCGCGCACCGGAAGGATCGGCGGCGCGTTCAGGATCACCAGCTCGAACCGCTCGCGAAGCTGAGCGAGCAGCTCAGGCAGGCGAGGCGAAGCGATGAGCGAGCCCGGGTCAACCGCCGCCTCACCCACGCCGATCACCGCGAAATGATGCTCATCCTCGGCGACGACGAGATCGTCGACATGCGCCCGGTCCGCGAGATAGGCGACCACGCCCGCCCCGTTCGGCACCGGGAGCCCGCCCGAACCCGAGACCTCCGGCCGGCGCAGGTCGAAATCGACCACGACGGCATGACGACCGATCACCGCCGCCGCCGCGCCAAGGCTGGCAGCGACCGTGTTCTTCCCCTCATCCTCCAGCGGCGAAGTAACCACGATCACGCGGCCGCCGGTCTTGTCGATGCGGGACTCAACCTCGATCAGCAGGTTGCGCATCGCCTCGGCGAAGCGGGAGCGCGGACGGCCTGCGACGATCGAGTGCACCGGTCCCTCGTCGCCATCCATCTCCGGGATCATGGCGAGCGTCGGGACGCCGAGCAGGCGCTGCACCTGCTCCGACGTCCTGAGCTTGGTGTCCATCGCCTCGATCACGAAGGCAAGCAGCGTGCCGAGCGCGACCGCTGCCGCAAAGGTGACGGCCAGCACGCGCTTGGGCAGCGGATAGCTCGGCTCGTCCGGTACGGGCGCGCGCGAGATCCGGGTGATGTCTGGATCCAGGTCGGGCGTCTGGCCGATCTTGGCGTTCAGTTGGTTCAGGAGTGTCGTGTAGAGGGTGTTGACCGCCTCCGCGTTGCGCTCCAGCGCACGAAGCGGAACCGCGGTCGTATCATCGCTGAACGACCGGCCGCGAATTCCCGCCAGCGCGGCACCCAGCGTGGCCGAGCGCGCTTGCGTCGCCGCCGCCTGATTGCTCAGATCCGCCGTCAGCCGCGTCGTTTCCTGATTGATGCGGGCGCGCAGCGCCGTCAGCTCGGCCTCAGTCTTCGCGACGTCCGGATAGCCGGCGCCATAGAAGCTGGTGAGCTCGCTCAGCTTGCGGGACAGGACTGCCTCCTGCCCGCGCAGGTCGGTGAGCAGCGCGGACGAGGCCGAGATGGCGCCGTCAGCTAGTGCCGTCGGCGACGCCTTGCGCGAATCCGATGCCCCCTCTGCCTGTGCCTGCGCCAGAAGGCTGGAGATCTGTGTGGCCTGCAGCGAGCCATTGTCCTCCGGCCGCGAGTTCATCAGCTGATGATCCTTGCGGTAGGTCGCCGCCGCCATATCCGCATTCTGCAGATAGACGCGCACTTCCTTCACGCGCTCCGACAGCGACTTGATCTCCTGCGAACGGGTCTCGTTCGCGTCGTCGATCTGGCCGCGGATATAGGTGTCAACCACCCGGTTCGCGATCCGCGCCGCCTTCACCGGATCGGCGGACGACGCCGTGATGCTGATGACGTTCGACCGCCCCTCGCGCTCGATATTAAGGTGCGCGACCAGCTTGTCGGTCACTGCCTCGTTGCGCGCCCTTTCGGCCGCCAGTGCCCTCTGGCTCGGCGACAGCGCGGTGTTCACGCCCGGCTGAAGGAAACTCAGAAAACGATCGACGAAGCCCGGTCCGTTGAGGCCCGGTGCAAACTCGGGATCGCGCGAGAGCTGAAGGCTCTCGGCCGTCTGCCGCGCAAGCGCGCGGGATTGGAGCAGTTCCACCCGCGTCTGGATCGCGGTCTCCTCGTTGGGGCTGGGCGCCAGCGTCGGCGCGCCGGGAGCCGCCTGGACGCTCTGGTCGGGCGGCGGCACCATCACGGTGGTGGTGCTGCTGTAGATCGGCTGGGTCTGCGACAAATAGAGCATGGTGGCCAGTAGCACCACGGCCACTACCAGCAGGATCAACCAGCGCCGTCGCCGGATGATCCGAAGCGAATCAGCGATCCCCAGATAGCCGGTTTTGGTTCCTGGCTGTTGGTGGCTCGTCCACATGCCGTATGCCTGGCCGTCCTGGCCCTGCCCTGGCACTGTGAGGGCATTGGCATTCTGCATCCCCGTCCCCCTCGATGAGTGAAAACCGCCGCCGGCTGTCAGGCCGGAAAGGCGTTAGGATAGGTAGGCGCCCCCACTCCCGAAGGCCCCACCGCCCGAACCATTGATCACGCCGCCGGCCGATGCGGCCACGGCGGAAGACTGCGAGCCGCCGGTCAGTCCGTGGCTCATTCCCCAGATCGCAGCCTGCGTCCGGTTCATGACGCCCAGCTTGCGAAGGATCGACTTGACGTGGACCTTGACGGTCGCCTCGGTGATCAGGAGCCGACGCGAGATCACCTTGTTCGGCTCGCCCCGGATCAATCCCTTGAGGATCTCGATCTCGCGGTCGGAGAGATTGGCGTCCCCGGTCGAGACCTTCATCTCGTCGAGGCCGCCGTCCGCCTTGAGCGAGGCGAGATCAAAAACCACCTGCGATGGGATCATCTTCTCACCCAGCGCGACCAGCTTCAGCATCTCAGCAAGGCTAGCGCAGGAAATATGCTTGCCGACATAGCCGTCGATCCCGGCGTGGAACGCTTCGGCCACCGCCCGGCTCTGGCAGTCGGCCGCGATGATGACGATCTTGCACTGCGGCCAGCGGTCATGGATGTAGCGACATGTCTCCAGCCCATCCTCTTCGCTGTTCGCGTCGATGATGACGAGCGGGATGCTGCCCGAGGGATCGTCGAAACTCTCGAGCTCCAGCCCGAGATGGTCCCGATGGACGCCGACGACCTCGAAGGACTGCTCCGTCAGGATCCGACGGAGGCCCTCGCCCTCGATTTCGTTCTGGCTGATGATCGCGATGTTGAGTTGCGCGTGCAAGGCTGCCCCCTTTGCACCGTGAAAGCGCGCCGGCCATCAAATCCGCGATGGAACTATCCCATACACGGACGCGCGCAACGCACGCATGAATTCGTGCGCTCAGCTATTTGACGGACCCGTTACGCCCCCACGGCATTACTCTGTTGAGCTGGCCGAACATTCCGGCGAGAACTCGATACCCGAGGATGTCACTCTATCTTCGTCTATGCATCACGCCGTTGCGTAAATCGACATCCCAGTAAGTCGTGGGCCGGTTCATGTGGATATCTCGCCAATATCCGAAATGGGTACTTCGTGGTTAACGCTTTGGCTGGCCGGCTCATTCCCCATGTGGTGCGGCCGATGTCCTCAGGCCTGCCATCCATCGAGGCTTTCAATCTCCCGCTCGGCCGGCTCCAGACAGGTCACGCCGTCCGTCCGAAGCCGGCCGGGCCGATTGATCTGCACAGTCCGCCAACCTATCCGCCGGGGCGCTACGAAATCCTTCTCCGGATTGTCCGCAACATAGACAAAGGCATTGGCAGGCAAGGCAAAGAAAGCCTGGACATGATCAAAGGCGCGGCGTCCGGGTTTCCAGTCCTGCCGCCCCCAGCGGTCGGTGCAGACGGCCATTTCCACGCCGAGTCGGTGCAGCCCGAGCGCGCGGATCTTGCGCTTCTGCGCATCGAGGTAACCATCGGTGATGACGGCGATCCCTGTGCGGTCCGGGCGGCGCGACAGGAAGCGCATCGCATCGTCGGCCAGCGCGATGCGAGGGTGATGCTGGCGATAGACCTGCACCATTCGAGGTATGAGCTCATCCGGGCGGTTCACGCCCGCCGAAGCCAGCGCCTCGTCGAAGATATGCCCCCGCGCGCCGTCCCTGAAACGATCGATCATCGCCAAGCCCGCGCCCGCTACGCCGAGCTGCCGCTCCATCCACGATCCGACCGCGAGAAGGCCGCTCTCCACATAATCGCGTTCCAGATAGAGCGTGTCGTCGAGATCGAACACGATCACGGCGTCGATCTCGCCGCCCGATCGCGGATGGTCCGTCACACAAACACCGCGTCGTCGAAGCGCAACATCACCACGCCGGGCCGCCAGTCGTCATGGGCTGAACGCGGCAGATCCAGTACCTGTTCGAGCAGCCAGCGCGTAAAGGTCGCGCCCGCCTGGTGCGCCAGCGGATAGCCGCCGCCGAAGCGCGCGTTGATCTCGAACAGCGAGGCGCGGCCGTCCTTGTCCATGATCGCTTGAAAGCACATCGCGCCGAACGGCCCGTCGAGCGCCGCGCCAAGATCGCGTGCCATGCCGCACAGGACCGGATCGCGGGTTGTCACCGCCTTCTCGACCTCACCCGCGCGCACCCTCAGGCGCTCATGTGGAATGGCGGTCTGAAGCTGCCCCTGTTCGTCGAAATAGAGGTTCACCGTGAACTCGCGGCCGCGCAGCATCTCCTGCACAACATAGGGCTCGATGGCGGCGAGCGGGCGAAGCTCGTCGCGGTTGTGGATGGTCTGGATGCCGCGGCTGGAGCTCCCGTGCCGCGGTTTGGCCATCAGCGGCCAAGGCCAGTCCTCATCGCTTGCGAGCAACCACTCAGCGCTCGCCGTCCGGGGCGAGGCGATCCCTGCACCACCGAGAAAACGCGCGGTCGCCAGTTTGTCGCGCGCCATTTCGACGATCGCGGGGCTGCCGATCGACACGGTGGTACCGATCGCGGAGAAGCGCTCGCGCGCGTGGCTGTACTGGACGAGCTCGGTGTCGATCGTCGGCACCACCAGCGCGATGTCATGGCGCTCGCAGAAGCCCAGCACCGTCTCGATATAGTCGGGCGAGGTCGCCCGCGGGACGGCGAAGGCATAGTCCGCCTCGCGACAGGCTGAACTCCATTCGGGTTCGAGATCGCACGCGAAGATCTCCAGCTGGATGCCCAGATCCTCGGCCGAGCTGCGGAACGCGCGGAGCAGCCCGACCCGGCGGCCGGCGGAACTGAGCAGCATCCGCATCCGGCGCCCGCGTTCACCCGGCGTCCTGCCGACGAAACGATCGAAGAAGGGGACGTTCATGGCTCAGCCCACCTCGCGGATCAGCATGAAGGCCTCCGCCGCCACCCGCGTGACCGTCGAACCGCGCACCGTGGCCAGCGCCCGCAGCGTCTCCAACGAGCGCTCGTCGGGCGGCGGCTGGCACTGCGACTCAAAGCAGGCGAAGGCGGCCAGCTTGGCCTCCAGATAATCGGTGATGTCGACGAAGACATTGGGATGGAAGGCCGGTGCGAGGGTGGGCGCTGACCAATTGGTCTCGGACACCGTCTCATAGGCGAGGATGCGCCGGGGATAGTGGCTCCCCCTCGGCCGCGCCGCGACCAGCGCCGCCTCAAACACCAGCCGGTGGTCGATATGGAGATCGCCCACGAAGGGCACGAACAGCGTGTCCGGCTCTACCGCCTTCACCACCTTTGCGATGGCATGGTTGAGGTCGGCCTGCGCCATCCGATCCAGTTCAGCCGCCGGCAGGTCGAGGAAGTGCGTCTGCGCGACGCCCAACCGTCGATGCGCCTGCTCGGCCTCCGCCCGGACCCGATCAGCCTGCGCATCATCGAAACGGGGCGGACGTCCGCGCGTGACGATCGCGACGTCGACGGTGCCGCCTGCGGCCACGATCCGAGCCATGGTGCCGCCGCAGCCGAGCACCTCGTCGTCGGGATGCGGCGCCAGCACCAGCGCGTGCGCTATGCGCGACACCAGCGTCATCGGCGCTCTCCAAGACGCGCATGAATCGGCGGGGGCGCCGACTTCGACCAGCGCCACGCCTTCACCCGAAGACCCCGGCCGTCGCCGCAGTGGACGGTAAAGCCCTCGGCGGATCGCCCGACGATCTGCCCTACCAGCGCGGCGCGATGCTCGGACAGATCGATCGGTTCCGCCTTGGCGATCACCAGCCGCTCCTCCCCCAGCATCGTCCAGGCGCCCGGATAGGGATCGCCGCACGCGCGCACGGTCCGCCAGATCGTAGCGGCACTTTCGCGCCAGTCTATCTCGCCGTCCTCGGGCCGCCGTCGGGCCGCGAAGGTCGCGTAGCGCTCGTCTTGAACCCGAGGCGTCAGGGTACCAGACGCGAGGCCCGATAGCAGAGCTGGCAGCATCTGCGACAGCACGGCCATGTGCTTCGCATACAGCGTCGCGGCCGTCTCGTCGGGGGCAACATGGAAGAAATGCTGGCCGAGAATGGCGCCGCTGTCGGTGCCCTCGTCAATCAGGAAGAGCGTGCCGGCGGTGATCGGCTCGTCGAGCAGGATCGTCCAGGGGATCACCCCACGCCCGCGCAGCCGGGGAAGCGGCGCTGGATGATAGCCCACCATCCTTTCCGGCGTGACGGCCCGGAGCGCCTCGCCGCAGAGTTGGGAGGAACCGATCACGAAGATATAGTCCGGCGACAACGCCGCGATCTCCGCCCGCACATCCTCGGCATTGGAGTTGGCGGCGCGGATCACTGGGCAGCCGACGGCGGTGGCCTCGGGCTCCAGATCGACGAAATCGGAATGACGGGCGGCCAAGTCGAGCGGCAGTGTCACCAGCCCGGCCAGCGTCCAGTCCGGCGCGTCTGCGATCGCGTGGAGCGCCACGCGCGTGCTCTCAACCGCGCCGATGAGGAGCGCCCGCATGCGCCCTCCCGATTGCCGCCATGTCCCGGCGCTCCCCCCGCAGGCTGACCAGCAGCGTCCGAACGACGATCCTGAGGTCCAGCCTCAGCGAGCGGTTGCGGATATACCAGTTGTCGAGCGCAATCTTGTCATCGTCGCTCAAGAGCGTGTTGCCATTGACCTGCGCCCAGCCTGTCACGCCGGGGCGCACCCGTCCGCGCTCGCGACCGGCGTCCTTAGCGTCCGCAATAGTGGAGGGCAGCAGCGGACGAGGGCCGATCAGGCTCATGTCGCCGATCAGCACGTTCCAAAGCTGCGGCAGCTCGTCGACCCGCGTCGCGCGGAGAAGGCGCCCGACGGCCGTGATCCGCTCGGGGTCGGGCAGCAGGACGCCTCCTGCATCGCGCGCGTCGCTCATGGTTCGGAACTTCACGACCCGGAAGCTGCGGCCGCCAAGCCCGCTGCGCGTCTGGGTGAAGAGCACCGGGCGCCCGTCGATCATCAGCAGGATCAGCCCGAACAGGATTAGGAGCGGCCCGCACAGGAAGAGACCTAGCCCCCCGACCAGCATGTCTATGCCCCGCCGCACGATCATGGCGCAGCGCCCGCCAGCGCGCCCGCCACCGGCCGTTCCATCGGAAGCGAAGGCGCACCCTGGCGCAGCCGCATCGTCGAAAGCAGGATGTCGTTCACCCGTTCGACCGAGAAATGATCCGTCGCCGTCTCGCGGGCGCGCAGGCCCATCTCGACCGCCAGTTCGGGCCTGTCGAGGAAGCGCCTCATGGCTTCTTCCAACGCATCGGCATCGCGGGGCGGCACGATATAGCCGTTGATGCCCTCCTCAATGGGCTCGCGGCACCCCGGCATGTCGGTGGTGATCACCGCCCGGCCGGTCGCCATCGCCTCCAGGATCGTGCGCGGCAGGCCCTCGCGATACCAGCTCGGCAGGACGAACACGCTCGAGGCAGCGAGATAGGGGCGGACGTCGCGCGCCTCACCCAGATAATTGATCGCGCCCTCCCGACGCCATGCCTCCACCTCGGCGGCATCGACGCCGGCGGGGCTGGGATCGAGCGGCCCGAGCAGCGCAAAGCGCGCCTCTGGATGGTCGCCCCGAAGCCCGCGCGCCGCCTCGACATATTCGGACAGGCCCTTGCTGTGCAGCAGCCGCGCGATCATCAGGAAGCGCAGCGGCCCGCCGGGCACCGGTGCGAAGGTATAATGGCCAAGGTCCACGCCCGATCCCGGCACGCGGACAACAGGCGCATCCTCCCGGATCATGCGATGGTGCAGCATTTCGCCGCGATCGTCGGCATTGAAGACGAAGATAGCCTCCGCCCGCTTCAGCGCCACGCGATAGAGGAGCGCCACGATCGTCCGGAGCCAACGCCCGCCATCCTCGCCGAAGGCCAGCCCCAGCCCGCTCACCATCGCAAAGTAGCGCGGCATGCGGGCGATGCGGCTGGCAATCCCCGCGTAGACGATCGGCTTTTGCGTATAGGCTAGCACAAGCCCCGGCCGCTCGGCCTGGAACAGGCGGATGAGCCACCAGAGCGTACGCAGGTCCGCAAACGGATTGAGCCCTACTCGCGCCATCGGCATCACCCGATAGGCCACGCCCATCGCCTCGAGCTCGCAGGCGACGTCGCGGTCGTCCTCGGGCGCGCAGGCCAGCACCTCATGTCCGCAGGCCACCATGTCGGCGAGGAGGCGCTTACGGAAATTGACGAGCGAAAAGGCCAGGCTCGCTACCACGACGATCTTCATCGCGCGCCCTCCACCAATGTCGCTGCCGAAAGCCGTGGGGAAACCGCCCCGCTATGCTCGTGACAGAGCGCCGCGTAGCGCTGGACCACGCTGGACAGTGTAAAATGCTCCTGCACCCGCTCGCGTGCCGCGCGGCCAAGGACGTCGCGGCCATCCGGCCCGAGATCGATGAGATCGAGCAGCGCACCGGCGAGCGCTACAGGGTCGCCAGACGGGACCGCACGGCCAGCCTTTCCCACGACCCACGCCGCATCGCCGACGTCGGTCGTGACACAGGGGACGCCTGCCGCCATCGCCTCGCCGAGGATGTTGGGGAACCCCTCTCCCCACGCCGACGGCAACGTCACAATGTCGAGCCCCGCCAGCCATGTCGCGACATCCGCGCGGTGCCCGGACAGCGTCCAGCTTCCTGGCGCGAGCCGGTCGAGCAGCGCGGCGCAGGCCTTCGAGGGCGCGTCCATCCCCTCGCCCACGATCAGTAGATGCGCATCGGGTCGCCGGCTGCGCACATGGGCGAAGGCGGCCAGCAAGTTGGGTACGTCCTTCATCGGATGGTTGCGCGCGATCATGCCGATCAGGATGGTCTTCTCCGGCAACTCGAACTGGGCATGCAGCGCCCGGCGCGCCGGGCCGCGCGGAGCGACGCCCTTGGCATCGAAACCGTTGGGGATCACCAGATCGCGCCGTGCGTGGTAGCCGAACGCCCGATACTGGGTCCGCGCAGCCCGCGAATTATAGACAATCGCCGCAGGCGTGGCCGAGAGCCAGGCGCCCACACGCAGCACCGCCCGGCTCAGCCGCTTTTCCTGTCGATACCCGCTGAGCGAATGGCGGACGTTCCAAAGGACGGGCACCGCACCCGGCGCCGCCAGCCCCGCAAGGCTGGCCGCAAGTTGGCCATGGTGCATCCAGCCCATGATGAGGTCGGGCCGGACCGCGCGCACCAACCGCGCCAACCGGATCGCCGCCGGGAGGGAAGGAATGCTGCTCCGCATCCCGAGGTTGTGGACGATCGTCCCGGTCGCGGCGATGCGTGCTGCCGTAGCGCCCGGCGCCATCAGAGATACCACTTCGGGTTCGATCTCCGGCGTCAGATGACGGCTTTCCAGCAGGCGGGCGAGCATCGTCTCTGCGCCACCGACGTTCAGGCCGGTGATGACGTGTAACAGCTTCACGCCGCCACGCTCCCCATGTCGGTTTTCGTGCCCATAGCCCCCTACGCGCAGCCGGTCTTCAATACCTAGGCGAAATGCGGTCGGACGCGGCCTGGCAATTTCGGGCATCATCCCTTCGCATCCAAAGGAGGGATAGCGGACGACCGGGACCCATCCTTTTGGACAGGTACGGTTCGACCGCAGGGATATGCTTCTCCCTATTGGCGTGCCCCTACTCCTAGGCGGCTGCCTCCCGATGCGCCGTTCCGCGTTGCAGCAGCGTCCATCTATGTTTGGTGGCGTCCAAGGGGCGGACGGGCAACCGCCGCCTTGCGCATCAACGGGTCGGCTTCAGCCGAAGGGGGACATGCGTGCTATGATCGCTTTACCGACCATTGGGCGCTTCGCGTGGCGCAGGGCCGCATATCTCCTCTATGACGCCGCCGCGATCTCCCTAGCACTGACGATGGCGCTGGCGCTGCGCATGAACGGCTCGATCCCGCAGAAAATGATCGACGGCCTGTTCGCCAGCCTACCCATCTTCGTGGTGACCGGCCTCATCACCTTCCATCTTTTCGGGCTATATCAGCGTGTCTGGCGGATGCCCTCTCTGTCGGACCTGAGTTCGCTGCTGGAAGCGGCCGCCCTGTCGATCACGGTGCCGGTGCTCGCGCTGGTCGCCACGTCCTCCGCACGCTGGTTGCCGACGTCGGTGCCGATCATCCAATGGTTCGTCCTGGTGTCGATCCTGGTCGCGGGGCGGATAGGCCGCCGCATCCTGACCGACCGCATCCGCGAAATCCGCCGGCAGCACCGATCCGCCCCGGCCTCCCCCGCCACGCCCAGCACGACGGCGCCGCAGCGTGCGCTGATCGTCGGCTTGCCCGAGCAGGTTGCGGTGGTGCTGCGCCAGATCGAGGCGATGCCCAACCCTGGCTACGTCCCCGTCGGCATCATCGATACCGGCGAGCGCGACGTGGAACTAAGGCTGCGCGATGTACCGATCCTGGGGGGCATCGATGCGCTGGAGCATGTCGTCGGCAAGCTCGCCGCCCGTGATGCGCGGCCGACCTGCCTGATCCTGGCCGAAGGCGCCGCCGAGCCCGGCAACAGTCAGCTCCGCCTGGTCGCGGCGGCCGAGACGCTCGGCCTGTCCGTGCTGCGTGCAGCACCGCCCACAGAGATCGGCAAGTCGCTCGACCTGGAGGTGATCGACCTCGCGGACCTCCTCGGCCGACCGCAGGCGAAGCTGGACGAAGCCGTGGTGCTACGGGCCCTGAAGGGCCAGCGGGTGATGGTGACAGGCGCCGGCGGCACGATCGGCCGCGAGCTGGTGCGCCAGATCGCCATCATGGAGCCCGCCGAGGTCATCCTGCTCGAATGCGGCGAGTTCAACCTCTACTCGGTCGAGCTCGAACTGCGCGAGAATTACCCGCACATCGCCTGCACGCCGCTGCTCTGCTCGATCCGCCAGCGCCGCAGCGTGATGGCCGCCTTCGAGCGCCACCGGCCGGACTTCGTCTTCCACGCCGCTGCGCTCAAGCATGTGCCGCTGGTCGAGACCAACATCTGCGCCGGCGTGCAGACCAACGTGCTCGGTACCCAGAACGTGGCCGACGCCGCCCTGCAATATGGCGTCCGCGCGATGATACAGGTGTCAACCGACAAGGCGGTGAACCCCGTCGGCATCATGGGCGCCAGCAAGCGGCTGGGCGAACTCTACTGCCAGGCGCTTGATCTCGACGGCGCCGGCCATCCGGGCGCGGCCCGCTTCATGACGGTGCGCTTCGGCAATGTGTTGGGGTCGAGCGGCTCGCTGATCCCCCTCTTTCAGCGCCAGTTGAAGCGCCGCGCGCCGCTCACCGTCACCCACCCAGAGATCACGCGCTACTTCATGACCGTCCACGAGGCGGTGCAACTCGTGCTGCACAGCATGGCGCGCGCGATGGAGTGCGATGTGCAGCGCGGCCGGATCGTCGTGCTCGACATGGGCGAACCGGTGAAGATCATTGACATCGCGCGCCGCATGATCCGCCTTGCCGGGCTCGAGCCGGACAAGGACGTTCCGATCAAGATCGTTGGCCTGCGTCCTGGTGAGAAGCTCTACGAGGAGTTGTTCGACGAGCGCGAGCAGCGCCTACCCTCGGCTCTTCCCGGCGTGTTCGAGGCGGAGCCATCGCCTGTCCCGATCGCCGTGCTGCGGGAGGGCTTCGAGGCCCTGTCCCGCGCGATCCTCGCGCACAACGAAGAGAGCGTGAAGCACCTCCTCTTCTCGATGGTCGAGCCCAGTGGCGCCGATCTGGTTCAGGCCGTACCGAAGCAGGTTGCGGCAGGGGCACGCACCAGCGTCGCCTGGCCGCCGGAAGCCCTCGTTCCCCAGTCGATGTAAGCGACCATGGCCCACACCATGCCCGACGCCGCCCAGGAGCAGGATGACGCTCCACCCTACGACACGGTGAAGCTCGCCCGCATCCGCTCGCACTGGCCGGTCTATGCCGAGGACGAGATCGAGGCAGTGGCCGCCGTGCTGCGCTCGGGACGGGTCAATTCGCTCCATCACGGCGAGAAATGCTCCGCCTTCGAGGCTGCTTTCTCCCGCATGTGCAATCAGCCTCATGCAATCGCGCTGGCTAACGGCACGCTTGCGCTCGAAGTCGCGCTCAAGGCGTTCGGCATCGGACCCGGCGACGAGGTGATCGTGCCGGCGCGGAGCTTCGTCGCGTCGGCGAGCTGCGTCGTCACCTGCGGCGCCAAGCCCGTCTTCACCGACGTTGATCCCGAGACGCAGGGGCTGACCGCCGACCTCGTCGCCCGCGCGATGACGGAGCGGACGCGCGCGATCATTCTCGTCCATCTGGGCGGTTACCCGGCGGCGGCGGACGAGATCGCGCTTCTGGCCGAGCAACACGGGCTCAAGCTGATCGAGGATTGCGCGCAAGCCCATGGCGCCACCCTCGACGGCCGGCCCGTCGGGAGCTTCGGTGACGCAGCGGCTTTCTCCTTCTGCACTGACAAGATCATGTCGACCGGTGGCGAAGGCGGAATGCTCCTGCTGCGCGACGCCGGCGCGGCACGGCGGGCATGGTCGCTCAAGGACCATGGCAAGGACCAGGCGGACGTTCACACCGCTGTCGCCGGGCACAGCTTCCGCTGGCTCCACCGCGAGTTCGGCAGCAATTACCGCCTGACCGAGATGCAGGCCGCGATCGGCTTGGCCCAGCTCGAGAAGCTGCCCGCCTGGACCGACATCCGCCGCCGAAACGCGGCCGCTCTTCTAGACGAACTTTCAGGCAGTCCCGTGCTGCGCCACATCCGTCCGGCGGCGGAGATCGGCCACGCCTATTACAAATTCTACGCCTTCGT
>OUNM010564828.1_pt1 | contig 15848 bp, 12 predicted proteins | sample 1769961 | NCBI WGS metagenome assembly OUNM01 (sample SAMEA3914820, study PRJEB12502) | metagenome | biome: forest; material: soil | place: USA | collected 2012-03-12 | depth 0.3 m | reverse complement strand
CTGTTCTCCTTCCTGCTCGGCGAGAAGAAGAAGACCGCGTCGGTCGCCAAGGAGCGGCTGCAGATCATCCTCGCGCACGAGCGCGGCGGCCGCTCCAAGGCCGACTACCTGCCGCAACTGCAGCAGGAGCTGATCGCGGTCATCTCCAAGTACGTGTCCATCGATCCGCAGGACATCAAGGTCAACCTCGAGCGCCAGGACGACCTGGAAGTGCTGGAGGTCAAGATCGAGCTGCCCGACCCCGGGCGCTGAGGCCAAGGGGCACGCACGTTGCCCCGCTCGCGCATGAACCGACACGAGACCGCCGCCGGCGCACCGGTCAAGGCCGCGCCGCCGTCCTGGGGCGCGCACCGCGCCCGCGCGATGGACGGCCAGGCGCTGCTGCGCCGCATGGTGGGCGACTGCCTCGCGCAGGTCGAGCCCAATGCCGAGGCGCTGCTGCGCGGCAGCGAGGATCCCGAGCACGTGCACCAACTGCGCGTGGGCCTGCGCCGCCTGCGCTCGGCGGTGCGCGGCATGGCGCCCTTCGCGGGCGGCCTGCCGGCGCGCTGGGAGGACGCCGTGACGCCGGTGTTCGACGCGCTGGGCGATGCGCGCGACCGCCACGTCCTGGCCACCACGCTCACGCCGAAGCTGCGGCGCGCCGGCGCGCCGCTGGCCGCGCTGGGGGACGCCTCCGGGGAGGGCGCGCGCGGCGTGTACGCGCACGTGAGCGACGCCGCCTTCCAGGCCCTGCTGCACGAGCTCCGGCGCTTCGCCGACGGCAGCCAGGACTCGCCGCGGCACGGCCGCCCGGGCGACGGCCTGGCGCACCTCGTGCGCCGCCTGCACAAGCTCTCGCGCCAGGTCACGCACGCCGCCAAGGACTTCACCGAGCTGCCGTTCGACGACCAGCACCGCGCGCGCAATCGCCTCAAGCGCCTGCGCTACCTGGCCGAGTTCGCGGCCCCGGCGTTCGACCGCGACGCGGTCCAGGCATGGCTGCGCGCCGCCCAACCGGCACAGGACGCGCTGGGCAAGCACGTCGACCACGCGCTCGCGGGACGGCGCTTCGAGGCACTGGCCGCGCGCGATCCGCGCGCGTGGTTCGCGGTGGGGTGGCTGCGGGCCAAGGGCGAGCGGTCGGGGCGCGCGGCGCGCAAGGCGTTGAAGCGCTTGCGGGAGGCGAAGGCGTTCTGGTGACGGCGCGGGCGTTTGCCAGAATCGCGCGATGCCTCGTCGACAAGTCCCGTCCGCACGCCGCCTCGCCGGCGGTGCCGTCCTGAGCCTGCTCGCCGCCTGCGCCACGCCGCCACCCGACACCCTGTCGCAATCCCTCGCCCGCCGCGAGCTCGACGCGATGCACCAGGCCTTGCTCGACGCCCACCCCGGCGCGATCGACGAGCAGAACCCGGGCTACCGCACGCGCATCGACGCCGGCTACGCAGCCGCGCTCGCGCGCCTGCGCGAGGTGCGCGACGATCACGACGCGATGGGCCTGGCTGACTGGTACGCCGCGAGCTTGCACGACGTCCACTTGCATCGCGGCAACGACGTCGCCGTGGGCGACGACACGATCACCAGCGGCTGGAGCGTCGGCCGCGCCGACGACGGCCGCATGCGCGTCCTCGCGGTGCTGCCCGGCTGGCCCGTGGCGCTGCCGCCGGTCGGTGCCGAGCTGCTGTCGTGCGACGGCAAGTCGCCGGATCGCCTCGTCGACGAGGACGTGCTGCCGTACCAGGTGCCCGTCTCGCCGTGGGAGCGCGATGCCTGGGCGCTGCCCGAGCTGACGCGGCCGGCGATGTCCAGCCTGCAGTGGGCGTCCTGCCGGTTCCGCCTGGCGGACGGCCGCGCCGTCGACCTCGCGCAGCGCTACCGGTCGGTGGGCCAGGCCGGCATGGAGGTCTTCTGGGCGGCGCTGCCGCATCGGCGCGCCGCGCACGTCGACGACTTCGAGGTGCTCGCCGACGGCACCTTGTGGATCCGCGCCGGCAACTTCCAGCTCGACGCCGCCGGTCAGAAGCGCCTGGCCGACCTGCTCGCGCGCCTCGAGAAGCTGCCGCCCCCGCGCCGCATCGTGTTCGACGCGCGCGGCAACGGCGGCGGCAGCAGCATCACCGGCGACAGGATCTTCGAGGCGGCGACCGGCGGGCTCGTCTACGACCAGGACGGCCTGGACAAGCTGCCGCGCATGCAGGCATGGTGGCGGGTGTCGCCGCAGGCCATCGCCGCGCGCGAGGCGTTCATCGATCCGATCGAGGCGGCGCGCGGCAACCGGGACGATCCCGAGATGCGCTTCGAGCGCGCGCGCGAGGCGGGCATGCGCGAGGCGCTGGCGCGCGGCCAGCGCTGGCAGTCGCAGGGCGAAGGCGTGCCGGTGCTCACGCCGGCCGAACTCGCGCGCCGCCACGCGCATCTCGCGCGCTTTTCGGGCGTGGTCGCGCTCGTGACCGACGGCAACTGCGTGAGCGCCTGCCTCGACTTCGCCGACCGCGTGCGCGCGGTGCCCGGCGCGATCCACCTGGGCGAGACCACCGGCTTCGACAGCGTCTACCTCGACATCGGCGTCATCAAGCTGCCCAGCGGCAACGGACTGGTGCTGCCGCTGAAGGTGTGGCGCAACCGCCTGCGAGGCAACGACCAGCCCTGGGTGCCGCAGGTGCCGCTGGCGGTGAGCGGCGTGGACGACGCGGTCGTGCGCGCCCAGGTGCTGGCGGCGCTGGATCGCCGGGCCCCTTGAGCGCCGCGCCGCCGGAAAGAAGAGGCGCCGGGATCGTCGAACCCGGGTGGATCCGCGAGACCGGCGCCAAGAGGAAATGTCGCCCGTCCACGATAACCACGGGCGACCCGGTCGGGGCGGCAAGAGTGCTCACGTTCCTGTGAGCGTTTCTTCCGCGCGGGCCGGTTGTTGCGCCGGCCCGACTCGGGCGGCAGCGTCAGACGCGCGGTTCGCCGTTGCCGTTGACCAGGATGGTGGGGCCGGGCGGCAGCGTGGTCTGCACGTGGTGGCGCACGCCGTGGTACCAGTACGAGATGTCGTAATGGTCGGGCGCTTGCGACGGCACCGTGTTGCAGCGCGTCACGGCTTGCGGCACTTCGGCGCCGCGGGCGATCTGCGAGCCGACGACGGCGCCCACCACGGCACCGCCCACGGTGGCGCCGTCGCGGTTGCCGCCGTCGCCGATCTGGTGGCCCAGGATGCCGCCGATCAGGCCGCCCACGAGGGCGCCGCCGGTGCGCGACGCGGGCGCGGCCGACTGCTCCACCCAGCACTGCTGCTGCGGCGCGGCGTAGACCACGTGCACCGACTCCACCGGCACCGACTCGACGAACTCCTGCGGGCGGCGGCGCCAGTCGTAGGCGGGCTGCGGCTCGGGCGCGTAGCGGTTGTCGTCGAAGCGCGCGTCGCGATGGATGCGGCGCACCGAGGAGATGCGGTCGTCCATGCCCATCGCGCGCAGGTCGGGGTAGCGGCCCGGGCGCAGGATCATGCAGCGGCCGCCGAAGTTGGCGTGCTCGCACACTTCCCAGCGGCCGTCGAACACCACCACCGACGACGCGCGGTCGTTGAAGCCGACCTGCTGGAAGTTGTCGATCTCGCCGCCGACGTTCAGGTCGCGGCCGTGGAAGCCGGGGTGCTCGTAGAACACGATGTCGCCGGTGGGCTGCGGCGGCGGCGCGACCACCACTGGCGGCGGGGGCGGCGGCGGCGCGGGGCGGGCCGACGACAGCAGGTTGCCCAGGCCGACCGCGTCGAGGTTGGGGTAGCTGCCCGGCACGAGGATGGCGCAGCGGTTGCGAAAGCCGATGTCCTGGCACACCTCCCAGGGCTCGCCTTCGACGATCACCGACGACGCGCGGTCGTTGAAGTTGAACTCGCGGAAGTCGGGTGCCGGCTGCGTGAGCGTGACGCGCGCCCCGCGGAAGTTGTCATGGCCGAACAGCGTGATGGCGGCGGACGCCTGGCCGACGGCGGCGGCGAGCGCCGCCAGCGCGAGCGCGCGGGGGAGGATGGATCGCATGGGGCTCCTGTCTTGTTCGTGTGCGGCGACGGCGTGCGAAATGCGTCGCCCTGGACACATAACGCGCGACGCGGCGATCCGCGGGACAGGCGCGACGGTAACTGCGCGTTTCCGGTTCGTGAGCGAGTCCCCACCCGCCCCGAAGACAGGATCAGAACGACGCCCAGTCGTCGTCGGCCGCCGCCACCGCTTCCTCGGCGCGTGGCGCGGGCGCCGGCTCGCGGGCGGCCGGCGCCGCGGCGGGCTTGACGCCGCTGCGAACCGCGGGGGCCTTCGCGCGCGAAGCAGCAGCCTTGGCAGCGGCGGCGCGCGGCGCGGGAGCGGGCGCGGGCGCGGGCGCCGGAGCCTTGGCAGGCGCCGCGGCGAACGCCACCTGGCTGCCTTCCTGCGCAGAGAGCTTGAAGACGGACACCACCTGCGCGAGCCCCGCCGCCTGCACCTTGAGGCTCTCGGCGGCCGCGGCGCTCTCTTCCACCAGCGCGGCGTTCTGCTGCGTCACCTGGTCCAGCTGGTTGACGGCGTCGCCGATCTGCCCGATGCCGGTGCTCTGCTCGCTGCTCGCGGCGCTGATCTCGCCGATCAGGTCGCCGACGCGGCCCACCTGCGTGACGATCTCGGCCATCGAGCGCCCGGCTTCGTCGACGAGCTGGGTGCCGCTCTCGACCTTGTCGACGCTCGCGCCGATCAGCGCCTTGATTTCCTTGGCCGCCTCGGCCGAGCGCTGCGCCAGGCTGCGCACCTCGGAGGCCACCACCGCGAAGCCGCGGCCCTGCTCGCCGGCGCGGGCCGCCTCCACCGCCGCGTTCAACGCAAGGATGTTGGTCTGGAACGCGATGCCGTCGATGACGCCGATGATGTCGACGATCTTGCGCGACGACTGCGAGATCTGCTCCATCGTGGCCACCACCTGGCCCACGACGCGCCCGCCGGCCGCGGCGGCCGACGTCGCGCTGCTGGCGATCTGCGTGGCCGCGCGCGCGGTGTCGGCGTTCTGCTTGACGGTGGCGGTGAGCTCCTCCATCGACGCGGCGGTCTGCTGCAGGTTGCTCGCCTGTTCCTCGGTGCGCTGGCTCAGGTCGGTGTTGCCGGCGGCGATCTGGCTGGAGCCGGTGGCGATCGAATCGGAGCTGTTGCGCACGCGCGAGACGATGGTCACGAGGCCTTCGTTCATGCGCTGGAGCGCGCGCAGCAGCTGGCCCACCTCGTCCCTGCCGGCCGCCGCGATCGTGGACGTGAGGTCGCCCTGCGCCACCGCCTCGGCCACCTTCACCGCGCGGCCCATCGGACGCACGATCGAGCGCGTGATGCCCAGCGCCATCGCCGCGCCCACGAGCACCGCGGCGGCGAGCAGGCCGAGGATGGCCAGGCGCGCGCCGGCGTAGGTGTCCTGCGAGGACTTGTAGGCCGTGTCGGCGCCCTTGGACTGGAATTCGATGTCGCGGCTGACGGCCTCGGACAGCGCGTCGTACGACGCCTTGGACTCGCCCTCGTAGAACGCGGCCAGCTTGTCGCGGGCGTCGGAGGCGGTGAGGTCCATCGCGAAGGTCTTGTCGCAGGCGGCGTAGTAGCGCTCGCGGGCGGCCTCGATCCCGTTGGCGATGGCGCGCTCGTCCGCCGTCTCCACCGTGGCCAGGTAGTCCTTCCAGGCAGTGGCCGCCTTGGCCTTGAGGCCGGCGATGCGCTTGGCCTGCGCCGCTAGCGCCTCGGGCGTGGCCGCGATGATGGCGGACGCCTCCGCGCGGCGCACGATGCTCAGCTCCGTGCGGAATTCGCCCAGCAGCCGGGTGGCCACGAGCCAGTTGGTGGCGATGTCGGTGGTGTTGGCGTTGACCTGGGCCAGGCGGCTGACCGAGAAGGCGCCGACGACGATCGCCAGCGCGAGGACGCAGCCGAAGCCGGCGAGCAGGCGCTGGCCGATGTTGAGGCGGGCGAGCAGGTTCATGGGATTCTCCCGTGTCTGTGGCAATGCGGTGGGGCGCCGCGACATGCGGCCGTTCCCGGGTTTCGGCATTAAATGAACAATATGAAGATTTTTCGCGACAGGGTCGCGGAGAATGAGCCCGGAATCGGGCCGTCTTCAGGTTTCCGCAAGCACGCACGAAATCCGGCCATCCCCATGACGACTCCACCGCCCCCGCACGCCGTGGCGCGCCTGCGCACCGCGCGCCTGGCGCGCAGCGCCAAGCCCTTCCTGGCCCGCGGCGGCTCCACGCGCACGCGCTGCGAGGGCTGCCGCCTGCCCGTCACGCACTGCACCTGCGCGTGGCGCACGAGCGTGCCCGCGGGCGCGGGCGTGTGCCTGCTGATGGCCGACATCGAGCCGCTCAAGCCCACCAACACGGGCTGGCTGGTGGCCGACGTGGTGCCCGACACCTTCGCCTTCGGCTGGGCGCGCACCTCGGCCTGCCCGGCGCTGCTCGCGCTGCTGGCCGATCCGCGGTGGCAGCCGTTCGTGGTGTTTCCCGGCGAGTACGCGCCGCCGGGGCGCGCGGTCGTCGAGAGAGTGCACGTCGAGCACGCCGACGAAGGCCGCCGCCCGCTGTTCGTGCTGCTGGACGCCACCTGGAGCGAGGCGCGCAAGATGTTCCGCAAGAGCCCGTACCTGGCGCGCTTTCCCGTGCTGAGCCTGCGGCCCGAGCAGGTGTCGGGCTACGTGCTGCGCCGCTCGCGCCGCGACGACCACTTGTGCACCAGCGAGGTGGCGTCGCTGTGCCTGGCGCTCGCGGGTGACGCGCGCGCGTCACGCACGCTCGACGCCTGGCTGGAGGTGTTCACGCACCACTACCTGCAGGCGCGGCACCAGTTGCCGCCGGCGCTCGACGGCGACGCGCACGCCCGCTGGCGGGCGGTGCGCGCCGCTTGAAGCAGCGCGGCCGTGACGCTCAGCGCGTCGTCGCCTGCCGCACCGCGCGCTCCCAGTCGGCCATCAACTGCCCCGCCTGCTCGCGCGACATCGTCGGCAGGAACGTGCGCTCGGCACGCCACTGCGCGGCCAGTTCGTCCAGGTCGCGGTACAGGCCGCACGACAGGCCCGCGAGGTAGGCGGCGCCGAGGGCCGTCGTCTCGATCACCTGCGGCCGCACCACCGGGATGCCCAGCAGGTCGGCCTGGAACTGCATCAGCAGGTCGTTGACGCAGGCGCCGCCGTCCACGCGCAGCTCGGCCACCGGCGCGCCGCCCGCCGCCACCGCGTCGCGGCTCATGGCCTGCAGCAGCGCGGCGCTCTGGAAGGCGATGCTCTCCAGCGCGGCGCGCGCGATGTGGGCCACCGTGCTGCCGCGCGTCAGGCCCACGATCGCGCCGCGCGCGTCGGCGTCCCAGTACGGCGCGCCCAGGCCCGTGAAGGCTGGCACGAACATCACGCCGCCCGAGCTGGGCACGCTCTCGGCCAGCCGCTGCACTTGGCCGCTGCCCTGGATCGCGCGCAGCCCGTCGCGCAGCCACTGCACCACCGCGCCGCCGATGAAGACGCTGCCTTCGAGCGCGAACTCGGGCGTCGCGCCGAGCTGCGCGGCGCTGGTGGTGATCAGCCCGTTGGTGGAGCTCTGGAACGTGGCGCCGGTGTGCATCAGCATGAAGCAGCCGGTGCCGTAGGTGTTCTTGGCCAGGCCGGGACGGAAGCAGGCCTGGCCGAACAGGGCGCTCTGCTGGTCGCCGGCCACGCCGCCGATGGGGATCGCGCCGCCCAGGAGCTCGGGCAGCACGTGGCCGAAGACATGGCTGGACGGGTGCACCTCGGGCAGCAGCGAGCGCGGCACGTCGAGGATGCCCAGCAGCTCGTCGCTCCACGTGTTGGTGTGCACGTCCAGCATCAGCGTGCGCGATGCGTTGCTCACGTCGGTGGCGTGCACCCGGCCGCCGGTCAGGTGCCACATCAGCCAGGTGTCGACGGTGCCGAAGGCGAGCTCGCCGCGGGCCGCCGCGGCGCGCGCGCCGTCCACGTTGTCCAGGAGCCACTTGAGCTTGGTGCCCGAGAAATAGGCGTCCACGATCAGGCCCGTCTTCGCGCGGAACGTGGCCTCGAGGCCGCGCTCGCGCAGCGACGCGCACGTGGGCTCGGCGCGGCGGTCCTGCCACACGATCGCGTTGTGGATGGGCTCGCCGGTGGCACGGTTCCACACCAGCGTGGTCTCGCGCTGGTTGGTGATGCCGACGGAAGCGATGTCGGCCGCCGTGAGCCCCGCCTTGGCGAGCGCCTCTCGTGCGGTGGCCAGCTGCGACGCGAGGATCTCCTTCGGGTCGTGCTCCACCCAGCCCGGACGCGGGTAGATCTGGCGGAACTCGGCCTGCGCCATCGCGACGATGCCGCCGCGGGCGTCGAACACGATGCTTCGCGAGCTGGAGGTGCCCTGGTCGAGGGCGAGCAGGTGGGTGGGTCGGTGGGTCATTCCAAGTCTTCGTCGCAATCGACCAGCGTGACGCCGGCCTGGGAGAGCAGGGCGGGAAACGGCTCGGGCGGCGGGCCGTCGGTGAACAGCCGTCCGATCCTGTCGAAGCGGGCCATCTCCACCATCGCGGGCCGGTTGAACTTGCTGCGGTCGGCGGCCACCCAGACCTCGCGCGAGTGCGCGAGGATGGCACGCGCCACCTTCACCTCGCGGACGTCGAAGTCGCGCAGCGTGCCGTCGGCCTCGATGCCGGAGATGCCGATCAGGCCGATGTCCACCTTGAACTGCTCGATGAAGTCGACGGTCATCTCGCCGATGATGCCGCGGTCCATCGCGCGCACCACGCCGCCGGCCACGATGACCTCGCAGTCGGCGTTGTCGGACAGGATGGCCGCCACGTTCAGGTTGTTCGTGATGACGCGCAGGCCCTGGTGGCGCAGCAGCTCGCGGGCGATCGCCTCGGTGGTGGTGCCGATGTTGATCAGCAGCGACGAGCCGTGCGGCACGCGCCGCGCCACCTGCCGCGCGATGCGCTGCTTGGCCGACGCGTTGAGCTGCTGGCGCTTGCGGTACGCAATGTTCTCGGTGGTCGAGCCGGGCAGGCGCACGCCGCCGTGGAAGCGCGCGAGCAGGCCGGCGTCGGTGAGCTGGCGGACGTCGCGCCGCACCGTCTGCAGCGTCACGCCGAAGCGCTCGGCGAGCGCCTCCACGGTCACGCTCTGCAGGCGGCGGACTTCCTCGATGAGTTCGAGCTGGCGCGGGGACGGGATCATGGCGAGCGAATCTAAACGATCAATATCGAATCGTTTTAGGGGTTTTCATCCACGGAAAGCGAAAACAAAACGAACAAAATCGCCGAAGATCGAACGGTCGATCCCTTGAAGAAGAGGCGCCCCGTGCCAAGCTCCCCGTCCGCCGCCAGTGCCATCCCCGCGTCCTGCGACGTGCTGGTGGTGGGCGGCGGCATCAACGGCGCCGGCATCGCGCGCGACCTCGCGGGCCGCGGGCTCCGGGTGGTGCTGTGCGAGAAGGATGACCTCGCGCAGGCCACGTCGTCGTCGAGCACCAAGCTGATCCACGGCGGCCTGCGCTACCTCGAGTACAACGAGTTCGCGCTGGTGCGCAAGGCGCTGGCCGAGCGCGAGGTGCTGCTCAGGAGCGGCCCGCACATCATGCGGCCGCTGCGCTTCGTGATGCCGCACGACCCGGGCATGCGGCCGGTGTGGATGATCCGCCTGGGCCTGTTCCTGTACGACCACCTCGCCCGCCGCGAGGTGCTGCCGGGCTCGCGCACCGTCGACCTGCGGCGCCATGCCTCTGGCGCGCCGCTGCAGGCGCGCTTGACCAAGGGCTTCGTCTATTCCGACGGCTGGGTGGACGACGCGCGCCTGGTGGCGCTCAACGCCATCGACGCGCAGGAGCGGGGCGCCACCATCCTCACGCGCTGGCGCTGCCGCGACGCGCAGCGCGCGGCCGACGCCTGGCAGGTGACGCTGGACAGCGCCGGCGGTGCCTTCCACACGCTGCGGGCGCGCGCGCTCGTGAACGCCGCGGGCCCGTGGGCCGGGCAGTTCCTGGCCGAGCATGCCCACCTGCGGCACTCGAAGACGTTGCGGCTCGTCAAGGGCAGCCACATCGTCGTGCCCAGGCTGTTCGACCACGACCACGCGTACATCTTCCAGAACCCCGACAAGCGCATCATCTTCGCGATCCCGTACGAGCACGACTTCACGCTGATCGGCACCACCGACGTCGAGCACCACGGCGAGATCGGTGGCGCCAGGATCTCGGAGGCCGAGATCCACTACCTGTGCGAGCAGGCCAGCCGCTATTTCGCCAAGCCGGTCGCGCCGGCCGACGTCGCGTGGACGTACGCCGGCGTGCGGCCGCTGCTGGACGACGAGTCGGGCGACCCGTCGGCCGTCACGCGCGACTACTCGCTGGAGCTCGACACCCACCAGGCACCGCTGCTCACCGCCTGGGGCGGCAAGATCACCACGTTCCGCAAGCTCGCCGAGGACGCGGCCGACCTGCTGATGCAGCCGCTTGGCGTCGATCCGCGGCACGGCGCGTGGACGCGCGGCGCCTTCCTGCCCGGCGGCGACCTTCGCGAATGGATCGGCCGCGCGCGCCGGCCGGACACCGACTTCGAGCGCTTCGAGCAGGCCGTGCGCCGACGCTACCCGCAGTTCGCGGCCGACGTGCTGCATCGCCTGGCGCGGGCCTACGGATCGCGCATCGACCGCGTGCTGCAGGGCGGCGGCAAAGCGGGCGACACGCCGGGCGCCGAGGTGGCACCGGGCCTGTTCGAGTGCGAGCTGCGCTACCTGCACGACCACGAATGGGCGCGCAGCGCCGACGACGTGCTGTGGCGGCGCAGCAAGCTCGGGCTGCATTTCGATGGCGCAGAGCGCGCCGCGGTCGCGGCCTGGTGCGCCGCGAACTGGGGTTAGGCCGGCGCGGGCACGTGATTGGTGTGAACAGGCCCTTGGCCCGGGGCGGCGCCGCGATGGCGTGCTCCGCGTACGCATTCTCGGCGATGGTCGGGTGGCTTCGGTGGGCGAGGTCGGCGTGCACGCCAACTTCGCCCGCCAACGTCGTCGAGCACGGCGGCGCGCTCGTGAGCGGCGGCTACGATGGGCGCATTCGCCGGCTGGAGGACTTCGCATGACCGCCCACGACGCCACGCCCCTGCTCGTCGCCGCCTGGCGCACAGCCTGGTCGGACCTGTGCCTGGCCGCGCCGCCCACCGCGGTGCTCGACTCGCTGCTCGCCCGCTGGGCCGAGCCGCATCGCCGCTACCACACGCGCCAGCATCTCGGCGAATGCCTGTCCACGTTCGAGCGCCATCGAGCGCTTGCCGAGCGGCCCGGCGAGGTGGCGGTCGCGCTCTGGTTCCACGACGCGGTCTACGACACCCATCGGCACGACAACGAAGCCGAGAGTGCTGCGTGGGCCGGGCGCGTGCTGCGCGAGGCCGGCGCGCCGGCCGCGGTCGCGTCGCGCGTGGAGGCGCTCGTCCTGGCCACACGCCACAGCGTGCCGGCGGCCACGCCCGACGAGCGGCTGCTGGTGGACATCGACCTGGCGGTGCTCGGCGCCGACGCCACCCGCTTCGACGAGTACGACCGCCAGATCCGCGACGAGTACGGCTTCGTGCCGGAGGCGCTGTACCGCGACAAACGCGGCGAGGTGCTGCGCGGATTCCTCGCGCGGCCGGCCATCTTCGCGACGCCGGCGTTCGCGGCGCGCTTCGAACGGCCTGCGCGGGACAACCTCGCGCGGGCGCTCGCGCGCCTCGCGTGACGCGCCGCCGCGCCGCCGCGCGCGACCCGTCAGGGCGCCTGGAAGTACAGGATCGGCGCCACCCGCAGGTCGCCCACCAGCTCGAAGTGCCGCAACGCGAGCTCGCCGCTCATGTGGTCGCACCAGGCCGCCTTGTCGGCGTCGTCCGAGGCGGCCATGAGCTGGGTCAGCCGGGCGCGCGCCGTCGCGCGCAGGATGTCGCGCTGCTCGCCGGTGAAGCGGGTGAAGGTGATGCGGTTGCTCTTGTCGAGGATCTCGGCACTGCGGTCGCGCCAGTTGCGCACGCCGCCCTGGTAGCGCTCGCTCGCCGCGGGGTGCAGCTTGCCGCAGGTCTCGATCAGCGTCTGCACGAAGTACTGGTGCACCATCACGTCGAGGATCGCGTCCGGCAGGCCGGGCGGGAACGGGCGGCCCGAGATGTCGAGTGCGGGGGTGGTGCCTTCGCTGGCGGCGGCGTGCGGCGGCAGCGTGGTGGCCGGGCGCAGGTCGAACGGCTGCGAGGACGGCGTCACGAGCGGCGCGGTCTCGACCCGGCCGAGCTCGCGCGTGTGCTGCTGCGGGTCGGTGGGCTTGCGATCCGAGAACGTGATCTTGCCGTCCGGGCCGACGCTGCGGTAGGTGGGACCGCTGTTCTGCTGGCCATGCGCAGCGCCGGCCAGCAGGGCGAGCAGGGCGAGCAGCACGGGAAGCAGGCGCGGAGCGTTCATCGGGGACGAGGATACGGCACTTTGAGGGCGCGATTGTCGTTCGGCGCGACGGCCGGACGCCAGCTATCGTGTGTCCTGATTGCGACGAAGGTCACGGGATGTCGCAGCCGTCCCGGCGACCACGCGCGCGGCGTGGCTCAGTGCGGCGCGCCTCGCGCGCCGGGATCCTTGGCCCAGGGCGGCGCCCACCAGGGCTGGTCGAGGCTGGTCGCGTCCGGGACGGGCAGGTAGGGCGCCGGTGCGCTCGCGCGGGACGGCTTGCCCGGCGGCGGCGTGGCTGCGGGGTGGCGGATCGCGGCCAGCAGCGCGTCGGCCTGCTGCTGTCGCTGTTGCAGCTCGCGCTCGCTGGCGCCGTCGTAGGGGACCGCTGCCGCTGCCGGGGGGCGCGGCGCGTCGGCCGTCGGCGACGACCAATGGCCCGCCTGGCTCAGCAGGTTCACGACGGCGATCAGCGCGAAGCCCAGGATCGAGAGCCCGGACAGCGGCTTGCCGCCGAGGTTTCGCGGCGGCGGTGCCACGAGCGGCAACGGCGGCTCCGGCCGCGCGGCGGGCCGCTCGCTCCACAGCTTGAAGCGGGCGTTCACCGGGTCGACAGGCGAGACGATGCGCAGCCAGTTCGGCACCCGCTGCACGAGGAACTGCAGCGCGGCCACCTCGTCGGCCAGCGTCGCCGGATCGGGCGGCAGCGCCGCGCGGATGCGCTCGAGCAGCGGCCCGATCGCCGCCCGCTGGGCCTCGGTGAAGCCCTGGGCGACGCTGCGGTCGCGCACGGCGGCCGTCAGGAGCGCGCCCACCTGGCCGAAGTTGGCCAGCCGCGCGTGGTCGCTGTTCCAGCCGAAGGCCTCGATGGCCGGATCGAGCAGGTGCTGGTGGCCGGGCCGCCACCCTTCGGCCAGCAGGTGCGCGACGCTCCATTCGAAGAAGGTGCGCGCGTCGATGCTGACGAGGCGTTCGTCGCGCAGCGCCCGCTGCACGGCGGCGTGCGCGGCGGCCTCGCTGTCGAAGACCTGGGCGCGCAAGTCCGCGAACGCCGCCGCGGCCACGGCCTCGGGCGCGCGCGCGGCCGGTGCCTCGTCGCGGGCGGTGGCGACGGCGTCCCGCGCAGGTGTCTCGGCGGTCGCCGGCTGCGCGCGTTCGCGCTGGGCGCTCCAGCGCAGCGCGGCCTCGAGCGCCTCGCGCAAGGCCTGGAAGCGTTGCGGCTCGGTGTCGATGTCGATCTGCTTGAGGCGGCGCGCGTAGGCGCGGCGCAGCGCGCGCTCGTCGAGCGGCTGCCCGTCGTCGTCGATGCCCAGCTCGGCCAGGAACGGCGGCTGGCTCATGCGCGGCCCCCGCCCGGCCCGATGGCGATGCCGGCGATCATCGGGCCGCCACCGTGTCGGCGCAGGTGAGCGGCAGCGTGGCCGCGAGCGCCTGCCGCATCGTGCGTTCGGGATCGGCGGGGCGCGCGGCCGCGGTCATCCAGGACAGCTGGTGCAGCGCGAGGCGCCGTCGGATCTCCTGTGCGGGCAGCAGGCGCACCCAGGTCTGGTCGGCGCGGGCCTGCGGCCGGCCGAGCGCCAGCGCGATGCCCACGGCGTTGCCGCTGGCGTCCCAGACCAGGCCTTCGGGCAGCGCGTGGCCCGCGAGCGTGCGCACCTGTGGCCAACCCGGGTCGCGCTGGTTGGCGCCCATGCGCTCGGCGAAGGCCGCGCTCACCCGCGGCTCGACACCCGACACGCCCAGCATCGTGACCGCCTGGCGCCCGCGCGAGGGCGGCGTGTCGGCCGCCGGCAGCACCTGCCACGGGCCGCCGCGGCGCAGGCGCAGCAGGGTCATGTCGTCCTCGTTGGCGATCAGCTCCAGCACCTGCCGCGCGGGGCCCGGACCGGTGACGATCGCGGCGCACCCCAGCGTGCGCTCGTGCGGCGCGATCACCACGCCGTCGGACGTGACCACGAAGCCGGCGAACCAGCGCGAGCGCGGCCCTTCCGGCAGCGCGCACGCGATCGCCAGCTCGCGCGCCTCGCGGCTGCCCGCGGCCGCGCGGTAGGCCATCACCCGCGTGCCGGCGGCCGCCTCGTCGTCGTGGATGACCGCGCGCAGCTTGCGGGCGCAATCGGCCTGGATGTGCTGCCGGGTGGCGTTGGCTTGGCCGGGGGCGATCGTCTGCAGCATGTAGCCGATCAGCGGGTCCTGGCGCCGCACGGTGTCGATGAAGATCGCGTGGGCGCCGTCGGCGTCGGTGCCGGCGTCGACGAGCTCGGACGCGGCCGCGGCCCGCAGGGGCTGCCCGGCCGCCTGCAGTCCGACGCGGGCGCAGACCAGCCGCAGCTCGCGGTCGGCGCGCGTGCCCTGCGAGATCGGGTGCGGGCTGGCCATCTCGCTGCCGTACTGCTTGACGTGGCCCTGGCCGTCGTCGGCGACGGCGGTCAGCTGCCGTCGCGTGCGGTGCGTGCAGTCCACCTCGATGGTGGAATCGTAGTGGTCGGCGCCCGCCTCGTTGGCGGCCAGCAGGCGAAAACGCACCCGCTCGCCGTCGCGCGCCACCGTCTTCGCTTCGATGGTGAACACGTAGCCGCCCTCGGTGCCCGCGTCGAGCATGGCCGGCTGGCCGGCCGGCGTACCCGGCGCGCACGACAGGCCGATGGCCAGGGCCACGGCGGGGCGCCAGATCGAGGGAGCCATCGGTTGGGAAAGCACGCGCACGCGGGGAACTCGGGTCAGGCCATTGTCGGGCTGGCCGCGGCGCCTTGCGATCGGGTCGATCCGCAGGTCAGCCGCCGGCCTGCAGCGCCTCGATCTGCTCGGTGAGCTCGAGCCAGCGTTCCTCCAGCTTGGCCGTCTCGGCGCCCACGTGCGCCAGGCGACGGCCTGCGTCGGCGATCTGCGCGCCGGTGAGCGTGCCGGTGGACATCGACGCCTCCAGCTCCGCCTTCTCAGCGGCGAGCTTTTCCATGCGCGCGTCGATCTGCTGCACCTCGATGCGCAGCGGGCGCGTGCGAGCGGCGACCTGCGAGCGTTGCTGCGCGGACTGCTTGCGGTCGTCGTTGCGGGCGGGGCCGGGCTTGGTGTTCGCGGCGGGTTGCTTGGGCGCGGGCGCAGGCGTGGCAGCGGGCGCGGACGACGGGGTCTTCGCGGCCTTGGGCGCCAGCGCGCTCGAGCCGCCGGGCAGCAGCTCGCCCAGGTTGCCCGGCAGCGGCGGCGCCGGCTGACCGCGCGCGATGGCGCGCGAGGTCTCGAGCAGCCACTTCTGGTAGTCGTCGAGGTCGCCGTCGAACGGCAGCACCGCGCCGTGCGACACCAGCCAGAACTCGTCGCACACCTCGCGCAGCAACGCGCGGTCGTGGCTCACGAGCATGACGGTGCCCTCGAACTCGTTGAGCGCCATCGACAGCGCCTCGCGGGTGTTCAGGTCGAGGTGATTGGTGGGCTCGTCCATCAGCAGCAGGTTGGGGCGCTGCCACACG
>OUNM010025106.1_pt1 | contig 15848 bp, 15 predicted proteins | sample 1769961 | NCBI WGS metagenome assembly OUNM01 (sample SAMEA3914820, study PRJEB12502) | metagenome | biome: forest; material: soil | place: USA | collected 2012-03-12 | depth 0.3 m | reverse complement strand
GATCTTGACCTTGCGGCCCTGCACTTCGATCTCCCCCGACTCGCCTTGGCTCAGCGGCTGCGTCAGGCGGGTCTGGATGTAGCCGAAGGCCACGGCGTTCACCGTGACGTCGTAGCGGCCGAATTCCTTGGCCAGCGTCTTGGTCAGGCCGATGATCCCCGCCTTGCCCGCCGCGTAGTTCGACTGGCCCGCGTTGCCGTTCACGCCCGAGGTCGAGGAGATGTTCACGACCTTGCGCACGATTCTCTTGCCCTCGGACCGCTCCTTCTCGACGGCTGTCTTGAAGTGCTGCTGGAAGGCGCGCAGCACGCGGAACGGCGCCGTCAGATGCACGTCGAGAATGGCGTACCACTGCTCGTCGCTCATCTTCTGGATGACCGAGTCCCAGGTGTAGCCGGCGTTGTTCACCACGACGTGGCAGTCGCCGAAGGCGTCGACTGCGGTCTTGACGATACGGTCGCCGAAGTCGGGCTTGGCCACGTCGCCGGCGCACATCACCGCCTTGCCGCCGAGCTTCTCGATCTCGGCTACGGTCTCCTTGGCGGGCGCGTCGTCGATGTCGTTGATCACGACCTTGGCGCCGTCGCGCACCAGGCGCAGCGCGATCTCCTTGCCGATGCCGCGTCCCGAACCGGTGACGATCGCCACCTTGCCATCCATCTGACCCATCTGATGTCTCCTAGGCCAAAGCCACGGTGGCGTGGCCCTGCAGCGTGTCCTGGCCACTCTGGTTGGTGCATTTGACTTCGAGGTCCACGAGCTTCTCGCCGTTGGCCTCGCGCTTGCCCGTGACCTTGCCGCTGACGGTGATCACGTCGCCGACCCAGGTGATCGAGGTGAAGCGCGTGCCGAGCCCCCTCACCTGCTTCTGCGGCACCCACGAGGTGACGAGACGGCCGAGGAAGGCCATCGACAGCATGCCGTGCGCGAACACGTCCTTGAAACCGAACTTCTTGGCGAAGTCGAGATCGACGTGGATCGGATTGTGGTCGCCCGAGCCGCCGCAGTAGAGCGCGAGCTGGTGGCGGCTGACCGGCGGCAGGACGAGCGGCTTCAGCTCGTCGCCCACCTTGACGTCTGCAAACTTCGGAGCGGTTGCGGTTGCCATGTCTGCCTCCCTCACCTTTTCGCCGCGTCGGGATTGCGCACGACGGTCACGCCCTTGCCCTTGGCCACGAGCTTGCCCGTCTGGTCCTTCATCTCCATCTCCTGGACGACGAACCACAGCGCGCCGCCCTTCTTGTCGTAGATGTCGACGACCTTCTCCTGGCAGGTGACGGTGTCGCCGACGACGAGCGGCGCGAAATATTCGAAATGCTGCTCGCCGTGCAGGATCAGGCCGATGTCGACGTTGAGCAGCTTGAGCAGGCCGCCCTTGTTGGGATCGTCTGCCGTCAGCGCCCTCAGGAAGGTGAGCGGTGTCGTGATGCCGCGGTAGCCGGCAGCCCTGGCGGCGGCGGCGTCCGTATAGATCGGATCGGTCTCGCCGATGGCCTTGCAGAACAACTTGACCTTGCCCGCCTCGACGGTGGCGGTGAACGGCGTGAACGTGTGGCCGATCAGCTTCTTGTCGAGCTCCATGTTTCTTCCTCCCTCAAATGAAAAACCCTCTCTCCAGCCGAAGAGCCAGAGAGAGGGTCGTTCGCTTCAGTGATTACTCGTAGCGGCCGACGATGGCGACGCTGGAAATGTTCTCGCGCGGCGCGCCGCCGAGATTGTGCGTCATGCCGATGCGCGGGTCCTTGAGCTGGCGGGGGCCCGCCTTGCCCTGGAGCTGCAGGTACATCTCGTAGAGCATGCGCAGGCCCGAGGCGCCGATCGGATGGCCGAAGCATTTCAGGCCGCCGTCGATCTGGCAGGGGATCTTGCCGTCGGCGTCGTAGAAGCCGTCGAGCACGTCCTTCCAGCCCTTGCCGGTCTCGGAGATATGCAGGTCTTCCATGGTCACCAGCTCGGTGACCGAGAAGCAGTCGTGCACCTCGAACATCGAGACCTCGTCGCGCGGGCTCTTGATGCCCGCCTCTTCATACGCCTTCTTCGAGGCGATGCGCGTGGTGTGGAAGTAGCTGCCGTCCCACGAGTTGTGACCCGACTCCGAACCGTTCGAGACCGAGAGCTGCAGTGCCTTCACTGACACGATGTCGTGCTTGCCGAGCGCCTTGGCGATTTCCGGCGTCGTCACGATCGCCGCGGCAGCACCGTCCGACACGCCGCAGCAGTCGAACAGGCCGAGCGGCGAGGCGATCATCGGCGCCTTCAGGATGGTTTCCATCTCGACGGCCTTCTGCAGATGGGCCTTCGGGTTCTTGGCGCCGTTCTGGTGGCTCTTCCACGAGACGTGGCCGATCGCCTTCTTGAGGTCCTCGGCCGAGACGCCGTGCGCGGTCATGTAGGCGGTCGCGAGCTGGGCGAAGTTGCCCGGCGCGGTGCCGCTTGCGTTCCACAACACCTGCAGCGGACCGCCGCGGCCGCCGGGAAGGCCGCCGTAGCCGGTGTCCTTGAGCTTCTCGACGCCGAGCGCCAGCGCGAAGTCGGCCGCACCCGAGGCCACGGCATAGCAGGCGCCGCGGAAGGCCTCGGTACCCGAGGCGCACATGTTCTCGACATGGGTCACCGGGATGTTGGGCAGGCGCAAGGTCGTCGACAGCGGGATGCCCGACTTGCCGACATGCACTTCGTCGATCGCGGTGGAGAACCATGCCGCCTGGAGCTGGTTCTGGTCGATGCCCGCGTCCTTGAGGCATTCCTTGTAGGCCTCGAGCATCAGCTCTTCCGCACCGGCGTCCCAACGTTCGCCGAACTTCGAGCAACCCATGCCGAGAATGGCGACCTTGTCTTTGATACCACGAGCCATTGCAGGTCTCCTTGGTGGTGGAAGTTGAACCCTTGACCTTTGACGATACCGGTCAGACCGGCGCCGCCTTCCAGAAATAACGCTTGAAGCCGCCGCGCATCGTGTCGTTGTCGCGCATGCGGAAGGTCATGCGCATCTTGGTGCCGACATTGACCTGTTCCTTGTCGCAATCCGTGAAGTCGGCCATGAAGCGGCCGCCTTCCGGAAAGGTGATCATGCCGTAGTAGCCCGGCGGATCCGGCGAATAGACCAGCGAGTCGGCGGTGAACGACATCACGTTGCACTCGAGGCCGGCCATTGCATAGGGATCCTGGCTGTCCATGGCGTGGCAGTTCGGATTGACGCACACTTGGCTGCGCGGGAACTGCACGGTGCCGCAGACCTTGCACTTGCCGCCGACCAGCCCGTAGAGCATGTCGCGCTTGCGCCACAGGACCGAGAGCGCGGTCTTCTTGTCAAACTCGGCGCGCATGCCCTTGTCGATCGGCAGCATCTCGTTGAAGGCGAGGAACTTCATGTAGTTCTTCTCTTCCTTGCGGCGCGCCATCCAGCCCGACAGGCCCTTGCGCTTGGCAAGCTTGGCGTTCTCGGCCGTGACCTCGAACACCAGGATGTCGACGCCCTGGCCGAACGCCACGACCATGATCTTGTCGCCGGCCTTCGCCGTCTCGAGCGCGTCGACGAGCATGACCAGCGCGTGCGCGGCGCCCGTGTCGCCGAGCGTCGCGCCGAGAAGATCGCGCACCGCACCCTCGCCGATGCCGCAGATCTTCGCCATCTGCTTGGGCACCGCCGGCATCAGGCTCGGCATGATGAAGTGGGTGATGTCGCTGCCCTTCAGCTTGGCTGCGGCGAGGCCGGCCTTGACCGCCGGCGGCACGATCTTCGAATAGCCCTCGTCGCGGATCCAGCGCTCTTCCCAGGTATAGTCGAAGTCGGTCTCGTCGCCGCGGAAGTGATCGACGAAGTCCATCGACACCGAGTGATGTCCGACCAGCTTGGCGATCACGTTCTCGGTGCCGCACAGCAGCGCCGCAGCACCGTCGCCGTAGTTCAGCTCGTTCGAGGAGGCGACCTTCGCCAGGCGCTTGTCGGCGGCGGCGACCAGGCTCGGCGCGCCATCCTTCGACGCGTTGAGGCCGGCGATCAGCGCCGATGTGCCCGCCTTCAGCGAGCCGCCGATGTCGGCGGCGGACAGGTTCTGCTCGACGTTCAACGCCGTGCCGATCACGCCGGCATTCTGGCGGTCCTTGAAGGGATGCGTCGTCGAGGCGAAGTAAATGTTGCGGACGTCCTCGGCCTTGTGGCTCGTCAGGCAATCGCGCGACGCCTCGACCGCCATGGTGATCGAGTCCTCGTCCCAGTTGGCCATCGAGCGCTCGCCCTTGGCGAGGCCGCGCAGGCCGGCGGCAAACCACTTGTTGGCGTCGTAGACCGACTGCCGGTTGAGACGAAGGCGCGGGACATAGGCACCGTAGGCCACGATTCCGACCATCTTGTCTTTCCTCCAACCCCTATGAACGCTTGTTCATTTCGTCTTAGCGCGACCGCCCGGACGGGGCAAACGGAACTACCTTCCGGTTTGCGGAACCGGTGTGGGCGGCATTTCCCGCACGAGATTGCGATATCCGGCCCCCTCGGGAATGTGCAGGTAGCGCTTGCCGTCACGCTCCTCGACCCACGGCTGGACCGTGACGATCTTGCGCTCGCTGGCCTGGCTCAGCGCGCCGGTGACCGTCTTGCCCTCGGCCAGCAGCTCAAGGTTCTTCGTCGTGGCGTGCACGAGCGTACGCTTGCCCGCCTTGGCCTCGTCGATCGCCGCCTGCGCGCCGATCCACACCGAGTCGGTCGACTCCGAGCCGTCGTGCAGCGCGACCTGGTCCTCCGGCGCCTCGGCCAGATAGAACCAGGTGTCGAAGCGCTTCGGGACAAACGTCGGCGTGATCCAGTGCGCGAACGGCGTCATGAGATCGGTCGCGAGTTCGAGATCCTCCGCTTCGACAAGATCGACGATGCTCGCGGTGTCCTTGGTGAGCTTGGCGCGCCACTTCTCCTCAATCGCCTTGAGGTCGGCCGCGGCGATGACGCTGCGCTGGCCGGGCTTGCGCGCCAGCAGCACGCCGCATTCCTCGAACGCCTCGCGGATGCCCGCGACCCGGAACTTCAATTCCTCGGGTGAGATCTTGTCGGCGCCGCCGCAGCGCGCCTTCAGTTTCGGATCGCCGTCGGCCTCCTCGAGCTTGCCGCCGGGGAACACCAGCGCGCCGGAGAAGGAGTCGATGGCGTGATGCCGCACCACCATGAACACTTCGAGAGGTGAGTCGGCATCGCTCTTCTTGGAGGGGCGCAGCAGCAGGACGGTGGTCGCCGGGCGCGGCGGCGAAGGCTCTTTCTTGTCGGTCATGCCAATATTGTTTCACAGCCGTGTGACCTCTGCCATCCGGGCCATTCCGCAGAGGGAACCGGACCCGCTCCAGTGAGTTACCGTCGTGGCGGCGTGTCTGTGGAGGGTTCAGTGGGCGGCAAATTCCGAGAAGGCATCCTGGCGGCCGCGTTGGTCACCTTCATCGTCCTGTCGTCTCCGTCGATCGCGCAGACTCCCACGCCCGCTGCTCCGCCCACTGCCCCGCCCCCGCCGTCGATCACCGTACTGCCCAGCACGGAAGTCCAGGCGATCCTGGGCAGCGAGGTCCGCAGCGCCGCCGACGAGAACATGGGCCGCATCGCCGACGTGCTGGTCGACGGCGAGGGCCGCACGCGCGCGGCCATCATCGACTTCGGCGGTTTCCTCGGCGTGGGCAGCCGCAAGATCGCCGTCGACTGGGCCGCGCTTCATTTCGTGCCGGCGGCCAGCAAGCGCTACCGCATCGTGCTGGAACTTACCCGCGACCAGGTGAAGGCCGCGCCGGAATATGCGGAGGGCAAACCGACTATCGTATTGGGCGTGACGGGCACCCTGTCGCCGCTGCCGTAGCGGGCGACCATGGCTGAGAGCGATTCGATCAAGCCATCGCAGCGCAGCCAGCGCGCGCTCGACTGGTTCGTCTTCTTCGTGGCCGACGTGCAGACCGGGTTCGGCCCTTTCGTCTCCGTCTATCTGACGACGCAGAAATGGACGCAGACCGACATCGGCCTGGTGATGAGCGTGGCAGGCCTTATCGGGCTGATCGGCCAGCTGCCGGGAGGCGCGCTGGTCGACGCCGCCCGGTCGGAGCGGGTCGTGGCCGCCGTCGCCGTCGCGATCGTCGGCGGCAGTGCGCTGGGCTATGCCCTCTTCCCGATCTTTCCCATCGTGCTTGCCGCCGCGGCCCTGCATGCCGCGGCGAGCTGCGTCCTCGGGCCAGCGATCGCTGCGATCAGCCTCGGCCTGGTCGGCCATGGCGCGATCGGCGAACGCTTCGGCCGCAACGCACGCTTCGCCTCGATCGGCTCGGGCCTGTCGGCCGCCGCGATGGGCGCCTGCGGCTACTTCTTCTCCGCACAGTCGGTCTTTTTCGTGACCGCCGCCCTGCTCGTCCCCGCCCTGCTGGTGTTGCGCCGCCTGAGATCCGAGGAGATCGACCCCGAACGCGCCCACGGCGCTCCACCCATGCGGGAGGCCGCGGCGAGGCCACCGGTCGACCTGCGAAGCTTTCTGCAGAAGCGCTCGCTGCTGATCTTCGCGGGCTGCATCATGCTGTTCCATCTGGCCAATGCCGCGATGCTGCCGCTGATGGGCAGCGTGCTCACCATGCGTTCGAGTCAATGGGCCACGGTCCTGATCGGCGCCTGCATTGTAGGACCGCAGCTCGTCGTCGCCGCCTTCTCGCCCTGGGTCGGGCGCAAGGCCGCACAATGGGGACGCAGGCCGCTGCTGCTGGCCGGCTTCGCCGCGCTGCCGGTCCGCGGCCTGCTCTTCGCGACCGTGACGGATCCCAACCTTCTGATCTTGGTGCAGTTGCTCGACGGGCTGACCGCCACCGTGTTCAGCGTGATGGTGCCGCTCACCATCGCCGACCTCACGCGGGACACCGGACGCTTCAACCTCGCCCAGGGCATGGTCGGCACGATGACCGGACTGGGCGCCTCTCTCAGCCCGACCTTCGCCGGCCTCGTGAGCGACACCTTCGGCAGCGCCTATGCCTTCTTCGGCCTGGCCGCGGTTGCCGCCGTCGGCCTGGTCGCGGTCTGGCTGCTGATGCCGGAGACGCGGCCCGCCGGGAGTTCGGAATCGCAAACGTAAGCGGCGCTAGTGCTCCGCGACGGCACGGCGCTTGCGGGCGAACAGGCGGGAGCTCCGTTCCCGGACTCGCTGGAAGACGACATAGAGCATCGGGATTAGGAAGATGCCGATCGTGCTGGCCACCAGCATGCCGGCAAACACGGAAGTGCCGATGTCGCGCCGGCTGATCTGCGCGGCGCCATGGGCGAAGACCAGCGGCACCAGCCCCAGGATGAAGGCGAAGGAAGTCATCATCACCGAGCGAAACCGCATCCGGGCGCCAAGCACGGCCGCCTCGACGATGTCCTTGCCCGCTTCGCGCTGCTCCTTGGCGAATTCGACGATCAGGATGCCGTTCTTGGCAGCGAGCGCGATCAGCACGACGAGGCCAATCTGGGCATAGAGATCGAGCGTGAGGCCCGCGATCAGGATTCCAGCATAGGCGCCGAGCACGCCGACCGACACCGACAGCAGCACCGGGATCGGGATCACCCAGCTCTCGTAGAGCGCCACGAGGAAGAGGAAGGCGAAGACCACCGCCATGGCGAGAATCGGCCCGGTCTGGCCGCTCGCCTCGTGCTCCTGGTAAGCAGTGCCCGTCCACTCGAAGGAGTAGCCTGGCGGCAAGGTCTTGTCCGACACTTCCTGCATGGCGGTGAGCGCTGCGCCCGACGAGCCGCCCGGCGCCGGACTGCCGTTGATCGTGATCGAGCGATAGTTGTTGTAGCGCGTGATGACCTGCGGGCCGACGACGAAGCGCAGTTCGGCGATCGAGCGCATCGGCACCATCTCGCCCGCCTTGTTGCGCACGTTGATCTGCCAGATGTTCTCGATTTCCCGGCGGTTGGCCGCCTCGCCTTCGATATTCACCTGCCAGGTGCGGCCGAAGAGATTGAAGTTGTTGACGAAGAAGCCGCCCAGCGTGGACTGCAGCGCGGTGAACACGTCGTTCATCGCCAGCCCCAGCGCCTGGGCCTTGTCGCGATCGATGTCGAGGTAGAGCGACGGCGTCGTCGCGGTGAAGGTCGAGAAGACGCGCGCCAGCCGCGGGTCCTGGTTGGCGGCCGCCACGATGCCCTGCATGACGCCGCCGAGCTTGACGGGGTCCTGCCCCTCGAGCGCCTCGAGCTGGTATTCGAAGCCACCACTGGTCGAGAGGCCGATGATCGGCGGCAGGTTGAAGGCCACCACGTTGGCGGTGCGGATCTGCAGGGCCCTGCCGTACATCTGGCGGATCAGCGCCTGCGCGGAGTCGGCCGCCGCGCGGCGGTCGGCGAAGGGCTTCAGCTTGGCCAGCATGAAGGCGCCGTTGCTGGTGTTCGCCGAGTCGAGCAATGAGAAGCCGATCACGGCGAAGACGTCCTGCACCTGGGGCATGCTCTTGAGGACCTGCTCGACCTGGCGCGCGGTCTCGCTGGTCCGCGCGACCGACGCACCGTCGGGCAGCTGGATATTGAGGAAGAAGGCGCCCTGGTCCTCTTCCGGCAGGAAGCTGGTCGGCGTGAGCCGCGACAGGCCGAAGATGCCGGCACCGATCACCAGCACGGCCGGCAGGGAGAAGACGGCGAAGCGCGCCAGCCGGCCGACGATGTTCGCATAACCGTCGCGCGCCCGGTCGATGCCGCGCAGGGTCATGGCGATGAAGCCGCGCTTGCGCGGCTCGTGGCGCAGGAAGATGGCGCAGAGCGCGGGCGAGAGGGTGAGCGCGTTGACCGCCGAGATCAGCATGGCGATGCTGATCGTGACCGCGAACTGCCGGAACAGCTGGCCGGATATGCCGGGAATGAAGGCGACCGGTACGAAGACCGACAGCAGGACGAGGCTGATGGCGACGATCGGACCGGTGATCTGCGTCATTGCCTTCAGGGTCGCGTCGGTCGGGGACAGGTCGGGCTCCTCCTCGAGGACGCGCTCGACGTTCTCCACCACCACGATCGCATCGTCGACGACGATGCCGATCGCCAGCACCATGGCGAGCAGGGAAACGGTGTTGGCCGAGTAGCCCGCCAGAAGCAGGACGGCGAAGGTGCCGATCAGGCTGACCGGAACCGCAACGGCCGGAATGATCGTGGCGCGCAGGTTGCCCAGGAACAGGAAGACCACGACCACGACCAGGCCGAAGGCTTCCAGGAGCGTCCACAGCACTTCCTGGATCGTGTCGTTCACGAAGACCGTCGAGTCGTAGACGACGCGTGCCTTCAGGTCCTGGGGAAAGCGCGCGCCGAGACGGGCCAGCGTCTTGCTGACGGCCGTGGCGGTCTGCACGGCATTGGCGTCGGGCGCCAGATAGAGCGCCACGCCCACGGACGGCTGGCCGTTGATGCGCGTCTCGGTATCCTCGTTCTGCGCGCCCATCTCGACGCGGGCGACGTCGCCGATGCGCAGCACCGAGCCGTCGGAATTGGCGCGCAGCACGATCTTCGAGAACTGCTCCGGCGTGCTGAGCGTGCCCTGGGTCTGCACGTTGATCTGGAACTGCTGGTCGTCGGACACCGGGCGGGCGCCGATGCGGCCGACCGGGGCCTGCACGTTCTGCGACTGGATGGCCTGCACCACGTCGGACGGCGCGAGGTTGAGGCTGGTGAGGCGCTGGGTGTCGAACCAGATGCGCATCGAATAGTTGAGCTTGCCGAACAGCAGCGCCTGGCCGACGCCCGGCACGCGGCTCAACTCGTCGAGCACGTTGATCGTCGCGTAGCTGGTGATGGCGACCGGACTCATCTTGCCGGTCTCGCTGTAGAGATTGAGGAACTGCAGGATCGCGGCCGAGCGCTTGATCACCGTCAGGCCCTGCAGCTGGACCGCCTGTGGAAGCTGCGGCAGCGCCGTCTGGACGCGGTTGTTGACGTTCACCGTGTTGGTGTCGGGATTGGTCCCGACCGCGAAGCTGACCGTCAGGCTGTAGCTGCCGTCATTGCCGCTGGTCGACTTCATGTAGATCATCTTGTCGACGCCGACGATCTGCGCTTCCAGCGGCTGGGCGACCGCGGCCTCGACGACGGCGGCGGAGGCGCCAGGATAGTTCGCGGTCACCTGCACGCGCGGCGGCACGATGTCGGGAAACTGGGCCACCGGGATGCGCGTCATGGCAAGCCCGCCCGCGATCGTCGTCACAATGGCGATCACGACTGCGAGCCGGGGCCGCCGGATGAAGACCGCTGAGATCATTTATCCGGTGTCGCGACGGCCGGCGCGGTCGAGGCCGGCATGGGCACGCGCGGGGCTGCGGGGCCTGGCGACACAGCGACACCCGGCCGGATGCGCTGGATACCGTCGACGACGACATTGTCACCTTCCTGGACGCCGGTGACGATCGCGGCGATCAACGGCGTCGACTGACCGAGTTTGACCCGGCGCTGCTGGACCTTGTTGTCGGAACCAACGACGTAGACGTAGTCGCCTTCCTGGTCGGACAGCACGGCCGCGCGCGGCACGGCCAGCACATCGACCGAGTCCGCGGCCGCCAGGATCACCGTCACGAATTCACCGTCGATCAGTTCGCGCGCACCGCTGGCCGACTTCGCGAGCACCGGATTGGGCAGCCGGCCGCGCAGGGTCATGGTGTCGGTGTTGCCGGCCACGGAATTGTCGACGAAGTCGAGCGTGCCCGACTGGCCGTACAGGCGGCCGTCCGGAAGGCGAACCTTGATGACCGGCGCCTTCTGGTCGCCGGCACGATTCTGCAGGTCGATGACCGTGCGCGTCGACACCGGAAAGACGACGTACATCGGATCCTGGCTCACGATCGACACCAGTACGCCCGTGCCGGTGTTGACATAGTTGCCGGCGGTGACCGCGGTGCGACCGATCTTGCCGCCGATCGGCGCGCGAATTTCGGTGTAATCGAGATTGATGTGCGCCTGCTGGAGCATTCCTTCCGCGCCCATCACCTGGGCGCGCAACGCCGCCTCGGCGGCGAGTGCCGCGTCGACCGAGGATTGCTGACCGGCCGGCGTGCTCAGCAGCGACTGGGCGCGACTGAGGGTGAGCTGCGCATTCTTGAGCTGCGCCTTGAATTGATTGACCGTGGCTTCCTTGGCCTGGACGTCGGCCCTGAAGGGGCCCTGCTCCAGTCGATAGAGCAGGTCGCCCTTCTTCACCTCCGCACCCTCGGCGAAGAGGACCTCGTCGAGAAAGGCCGACACGCGGGCCACGAGATTGACGCGGTTCGTCGCCTGGATGCGGCCGGTATATTCCGCGGATTGCGTGATCGGCTGACGAGTCGCGGCGACCACGCCGACGGCGGGCGGCGCCGCCGGCGGCTGCTGGGCGAGCGCGCTTGAACCGGCCAAAGCCAGCAAAACAACGATGCTCGGAAGAAGTTTCGTCCTTTTCAACGGCAGTCCGGCAGAGAGGCGCATTTCGCTTGGCGCTTGCATATACGGCCTCGCCCGCGGGGACAAGAACGCCGAGGCGATCTATCGAATATGCTAAGACCGGCTTCCGATGAGTATGGCCCTGCGTACCTATGTCTGCCTGCCGGGAGCCTGGATGGGCGCCTGGTCCTGGCAGTTCGTCCTCGAACGATTGAAAGCCGCCGGCCACGACGCCCGCGCGCTGCCCTTTCGCGGGGTCGGCGAGCGAGCAGCCGAACTGTCGCCCGCCTGCGACAACGACCTGTTCCTGGCCGATACGATCGCCACCCTGGAGAAAGAAGACCTCCGTGACATCGTGCTGGTCGGCCACAGTTTCGGCAGCCTGATCGCCAGCCTGGTCACCGACAGGGTGCCCGAACGCATCGGGCACCTGGTCATCGTCGACGGCGGCATCGCGCAGGACGGGCAATCGATCTTCGGGCGCATTCCGCCCGAGATCGTGGCCAAGCGGAAGAAGCTCATAAAAAAGGTGAACGGCACCGAGGTGCTGCCCTTCGCGCCGGTCGGCAGCCTGATCATCGACGATCCCGAGCTCGCGGCCTGGACGCACCGTCGCCTGACGCCGCATCCGGTCGCCTGCTACACCAAGCCGATCACGATGAATCGCCCGGCAGGCAACGGCCGGCCGATGACCTACATCGCCTGCACCAAGCCGCGCTATCCCGTCTCCGCCGGCATGCACGAGAAGGTGCAGACCATGCCGCATGTCCGCTTCCGGCCGATCGAAGCCGGCCACAACTGCATATCTCGGCGCCGGACCTGCTTGCGCGCGAGCTATTGGAGATCCCGTGATGGCCGAACAAGAGATGATCCTGGTCGCCGGCCCCTATCGCGGCGGCACCAACGACGATCCCGTGCTGATCCAGCGCAATGTCGATGCCATGGAAGACATGGCGCTCGCCGTGTTCCGCCGCGGCCATCTGCCGGTGCTGGGCGAGTGGTTCGCGCTGCCGCTGCTGAAACACGCCGGCTCGAAGAAGATCGGCGATCCGATCTTCGACGAGATCTTCCATCCCATCGCCCGCGAGCTGATCGGCAAGTGCGACGCCGTGCTGCGCATCGGCGGCACCTCGAGCGGCGCCGACGACATGGTCGCCACCGGCCAGAGGCTCGGCAAGAAGATCTATCGTGCACTCGAGGAGATTCCTCTTCTGGACCGCGAGCGTCCCGCTCGCTCATGAATCCGAGCGAGCCAGAGGCTCGCGGTCCGGAAGATCAGAACGTCTCCTTGTACGGACGCAGGTCGATCTCGTGCGTCCAGGCGCTGCGGTGCTGGCGGTGGACATGCCAGTAGTTCTCGACGATCGCCTCGACCTTCAGCAGCCCGTCGGGACCCGCCTTCTCCACCCGGTCGGGCATGCGCGACAGCAGGCGGTCGCCCTCGATGCCGCCGTCGATGATCACGTGCGCGACATGGATGCCCTGCGGGCCGAACTCGCGGGCCATCGACTGGACCAGCAGGCGCAGCCCGCCCTTGGTGGCGTTGAAGGCCGCGAAGCGCGGCCGGCCGCGCATCGAGCCCGAGGCGCCGGTGAACAGCACCGTGCCGCGACCGAGCGGCGCCAGCCGGCGCATCGCTTCGCGCCCGAACAGGAAGCCCGCGAAGCAGCCGACCCGCCAGGAGTCCTCGAAATGCTGGGCCGTCATCTCGCGGAAGTCGACGGCGGCGTTGTTGCCCATGTTGAAGACGAAGAGATCGGCCGGTGCACCGTCGGCATCGTCGGCCATCGCCTTGTCGAACAGCGCGATGATGTCGTCTTCCTTCGTGCCGTCGACCACGACGGCCGTGGCCGAGCCGCCCTCGCGCTTGATGGTCGCTGCGACCTTGTCGATCTTCTCGGCGGTCCGTCCCGCCACCAGCACGTGATAGCCCTCCCGGGCGAAGCGCCGGCTTGCGGCGCCGCCGATCCCGCGTTCCGCGCCCACGCCCAACACCAGTGCTTTCGGCTTCTTCGCCATGTGAATTCTCCAGGAAAAAGAGGTCGCGTTGAACTTGCGGCGCACAGGCTGCGTTCGCTACGGTCCGGCCGCATGAAATTACCTCCCTACCCCATGATCGAACCCGACCTCGGGGCGCCGCTCGACATCCATCGCGCGACAGTGCTGCCGGAGTGGATCGACTGGAACGGCCATATGAACGTCGGCTACTACGTCGTGGCCTTCGACAAGGCGACCGACACGCTGTGCCAGCAGTTCGGCGTCGGCTGGGAATACACGCGCGACAAGATCGGCATGACCTTCGTGCTGGAAGCGCACGTCACTTACGACCGCGAGGTCAAAGAAGGCGATCCGCTGCGCATCACCACGCAGATCCTCGACCACGACGCCAAGCGCGTGCACTACATCCACGAGATGTACCACGCGACCGAGGGCTATCTCGCCGCGACCAACGAGCTGATGCTGATGAACATCGACTATGCCAGCCGCCGCTCCGCGCCGTGGCCCGAATGGGCGATGGACCGCCTCGGGAAGCTCGCCACCGCCCACAAGGGCCTGCCCGTGCCGAAGCAGGCCGGCCGCCTCATCGGTATCAAGAAGAAATAGAGAAAGAGTAAGCGTTCATGTCCGTCGTGCTGACCTATGAAATGCCGCCGCTCGTCACCGCCGCCCCGCTCGACACCCACCGATCGACCGTATTGCCCGAATGGGTTGACTGGAACGGCCACATGAACGTGGCCTTCTTCGTGAAGGCCTTCGACCAGGCCTCGGGCGCCTTCATGCGCAACATCGGCCTGGGCCGGCCCTACGTCGACAACAAGCTCGGCATGACCTTCGTGCTCGAGATGCACATCACCTACGACCGCGAGCTGCGCGAGGGTGCGCCGATGCGGTTCGCGACCCAGCTCCTCGACTGCGACGCCAAGCGCGTCCACCTGTTCCACGAGATGTTCCACGCCGACGAGGGCTACCTCGCCGCGACCAACGAGACGATCGTGATGAACATCGACTATACGACGCGAAAGTCGGGTCCCTTCCCAGCGCAAGCGGCCGAGCGGTTAGCAAAGGTCTGGGCCGAGCACCAGAAGCTGCCGAAACACCCCAAGTCGGGGCGCTTGATGGGCCTCAAGAAGAAGTAGCGAGCTTCTCCAGCGCCTCGCCGCTCAGGCGGTAGGGCAGCCAGTTCCGGATCCAGCGGAAGCCGATCTTCTCGTAGAAGCCGCGCGCCGGATTCCAGTCGAGCACGTTGAGGTCGACGCGTTTGTAGCCACGCACCTTGCATTCCTGCGCGAGCGCCACCATCAGCGCGCGGGCGACGCCGCCGCGCCGCGCCTCGGGCACGACCCAGATGTCCTCGATGAAGATGCCGCGCGCCGCCGTCCAGACCGAGTAGTTGAACGTGTAGAGCGCGAAGCCCACCGGCTTGCCGCCCAGCTCGGCGATCAGCGCGGCGAATTGCGGGTTCTTGCCGAAGCCGTCGCGCGCCAGGGTCTGCGGGGTCGCGGTAACGGCGTTCGGCTCGTCCTCGTAATGCGCCAGATCGACGGAGAAGCGGTGCAGAAGGTTCACGTCTTCGACGGTGGCGATCCTGACGATCACGCCCTTGGACTTATCAGACGGCAAGAAAGCCTCCATCGACTGCCAGGATGGCGCCGGTCACGTAACTTGCCGCATCGGAGCATAGAAAGACCACCGGTCCCACCAATTCTTCCGGTTGGCCGGCGCGTTTCATCGGCACATGGGCGAGGAACGCCTCGAGCTTCTTCGGATCGGCGCGCGTGGGCTCGGTCATGGCGGTTTCGATGAGCCCCGGCGCCAGCGCATTGACCCGCACGCCGTCCATCGCCAGCTCGGCCGCCAACGCGCGGGTGAACTGCGCGAGTGCGCCCTTCGAGACCGGGTACGACCCCGTGCCGTTGCCGACGACGAAGGAATTGATCGAGGCGATGTTCACGATCGTGCCGCGCGTCAGCTTGAGCTGGTCGATGAAGGCCATGGTGACGTTGAACGGTCCCTGGACATTGACCGCCATGGTCCTGTCCCAGCGCTCGCGGCCGTCCGAAGCAACTAGGGGCCCGCGCAGGAAGATGCCGGCATTGTTCACCAGGATGCGGATCGGCCCGATCAACATGGCGATGTCGGCGGCGAGCTTGGCGCAGCCCTCCTCGTCGGTGACGTCGAGCGCATAGCTGCGCGCCTCGCCGCCCGCCTTCACGATCGCCTCGGCGATGGTGTGGGCGGCGTCCTTGTCGATATCGGTGACGATCACCTTGGCGCCGGCCGCTGCCAGCCCTTGCGCGATCGCAGCACCGTTGCCGTGGCCTGCGCCGGTGACCAGCGCCAGGCGACCGCTGAGAGGTCCGTCGGTCATGATGCGGCTGCCTCCTTCAGGGCCTCGCGGATCACCGCCTCGTCACCGACATGGTTGACGAGCAGCAGGATCAACTTGGCGTCGAAGGCGCGCGCCTGCGCGTCGTCG
>OUNM011136494.1_pt1 | contig 15854 bp, 19 predicted proteins | sample 1769961 | NCBI WGS metagenome assembly OUNM01 (sample SAMEA3914820, study PRJEB12502) | metagenome | biome: forest; material: soil | place: USA | collected 2012-03-12 | depth 0.3 m | reverse complement strand
GCCTGTTCCTGCCTGTTCCTGCCTGTTCCTGGCCCCCTCCTGCAGGTTCGCGGGGTTCGCGGAGCCCTGCACGATGGGGCTGCACGACATGCAGACGGCCTTGCCCAATCCGGCCGGGCCCAGCGCCACGCGGCGACGGCGGTGACGAAAAAGGAAGCATGGCTTTTGTTGATACGCACACGGCCCGGGATACTCGAAAGGGGAATCGCATCCATCAGTATTCAGCACATCTGTAGTGTACCTCCACGCCGGCGCCTCAACCACCATCACCGGCCGCAGCCCCTTCGATACGGGCGTCGCAGCCTTGAGCCTCAGCTGACCACGAGACAGCTGACCACGAGAGGCGCGCTCTGCCGGCTCGCGTCGCCCAGATGGCCACCGCGCTCGTGTCGTCCCCGCCAGTGAGGATGCTCTCGGGCACGGGGAACCTCTGCGGCCCGACGTGGCTGATGTAGCGCCCGAGTTCTGCAGCCTCTGGTCAGCACAGCACAAGTGCCTGCCGATGTCTCGTCTGTCCGTCGTCTGAGACTCTGAATGGCGGTCTGGGCCGTGTGGCTCGGCGGGAATTTACCTCGCAGGCAAGATTAGACGGCGGATTTGGGCACCGGCGCGAGCCAAAGCAGGTACCCGGGGCAGAACAAAACAAATGTGAGATGTGATTTGTACTGCACCTATGTCGGGCGGTTTCTGTGCAGAATAGAAACGGGAGGAGGGTGGGACTTGCGAAACTCTTCCCCCAGAGTGTCAGCTGATAATTACATCCCCGACAACCCGGCTGGGTCAGTCGCCGGAAACTCGAAGCTCACCGGCACATTCCACTACTCCTTCGGCGCATCTAGCCTCATCCCGGCCGCTCAAAGCTCCACCCCGGGCTCCGCAATCCACTTCATCGGACTTCCGGCCCCGACAACTCGGCCCGGCCTGGAATATCGGGACACAGAATCCATGGCATTGAGGCACCCCTTCAAGCACTGTGCTCAGCTACCATTTTATCTTGAGCTCCCATGGTCTCCATTATCAAGGTATACATAGTCTGTGAGTGGCGGTAAGATACCCTGTTGCCGTCCAGAGCGGGTGGGAGAAATCCTATGTGTCTTGACTTCTATTTCATGTTGTATTGAAGCATGCCAAATCCTCTCGAGAAGAAACCTAAGACCGAGTAGCTAGCCTGTCACAAGTAACCGAGAAGGGGCTTTGGTATCATTGTCTTCGCTGGGGTGCCAGTTTCCCCATGCCCGCGTTGACGCAACATCCTGGCCGGCAGATGTGGGAAGAGTCGGTCTAAAACCCCATATCAGAGGACCCCATATTAGAGGACGACTCGGCAGGACTCTGAGTAGACGGCGTGAGGTTGGACGTCGAGTCCCCCGAAGTTCTCCACATGCCCGACGCCTGCGTCCTCTCCTCGACGAGACGCTCAAGTTCCTCGGGCCACTGCGACGCAGCAACCATGTCCACCGGCAGCCCATCCCGTTTCCACACGCGGCCATCCTTCATGACAAAGCTGACCTTCCGGAGCGCCTTTGGGTCTTTCCGAGGGTCGGCGTCCAGCGCAATGATGTCCGCTCGGTTCCCCTCTTCCCAGCACCCAAACCTGTATCCGCACCTGTCCCCCCCGCAAGCCTGCCACCCGGTGTAAGTGCCCGCGACCAAGACATCCTCGACCGGAATCCCGGCCTCCATCATGATCTCCATCTCCCTGGCATTCAACCCATGGTTGAACACGCCGGCATCCCCGCCCGCCGCCAGCCTCACCCCCTTATCAAACGCTTCTTTAACCGCCTTTTTGCACCTCTCCAGCTTCTCGGCCTCAAAATCCTCCTCGGCCGTCGCCAACGTCGGCACCCATATCGTCCCACGCTTCACCATCTCTCCAACCAACTCATCCATACACCCATCCGAATCCTCAAACACATGCTCCACGCTATCCACCCCAGCCCTCACCGCCATCAGCGCCGTCTTTGCCTCCCCAGCATGCGCCGCAACCGGCGCGCCGGCCCTCCTGGCCTCATCCACAATCGCCCGCATCTCCTCCCCACTAAACAACACCACCGCCGGATTCCGCGGCCCCCAATCCGGCGGAAACAGCACCCTCCCCCCGGGGCCAGGCACATCCGGCGGGAACCTCATCACCCTCCTCCGATAATCCCCATAAAACTTGATCACATCCGCCCCCTCGGCAATCCGCCTCCTGACCGCAGCCCTCACCCCGGCCTCCCCATCCCCCACATCCGACGCCCGCGGCAGGCTCACCCCGCCACCGGAGGAAACAACACCCCTACGATTCTCACTCCGCAACTCATACCCCCCGCTGGAAGCGAGCGCCTCGGTGGCGACGAAAAGCCGCGGCCCGGGCGTCAGGCCGCGGTTGACACAGTCGCGCAGGGAGGCGTCGGCGCTGCCGAGGGCTTCGGTGCCTAGGTCGCGGTAGGTCGTGTAGCCTGCGAGCAGGGCGGCGCGGGCGTGGTTGGTGGCGCGGACGGTGCGTTCGGTGGGGGATTGGTCGCGCATTTGGTGGGTGTGGGGGCGGTCTCTGTTTTATGAGGGGGAGTTGTTAGATAGGGGTGGGTTTGGAAGGCACAAGGGGAGGGACGGACTTGTCGGAGTGGAGGAAGATGTGGGTGTGGGAGTCTACGAGGCCCGGGAGGACGACTTTGCCGCGGAGGTCGATGTGGTCGTCGATGTAGGGGGGGAAGTGGAAGAAGTTGGGGGTGTTGCGGTGGTTGAGGCTGATTATGGTGCCGGTTTGGGGGTTGATGTTGATGGAGACGTTCTCGAGGAAGGTTTTGGTCTTGGGGTCGAAGAGGAGGGAGGTGTGGATGGTGCGCCAGGAGGCCATGGCTGGTTCTGTGGGGGGTATTTGATCTTGCTAAGGCGAGGGTTGAAGTTAACGGGATGATGAAGAGATGACTGGGTGGGTGTCATGGACGGATGAGTGAGCGAGAAGAGTGGCATTTTAAGCAAAGACGAGGGAGAAAGAGCAAGAAAGAGCGTGGTAGGGAGTCTAGGGACCTTGATGGCCGGCCCGCTCGAATCCATGCCTGACACGAATCTCGAGCCCTTGGCTTCACTTTGAAGACAGCGGTGAGCCATGAGCCACGAGCCACCGAATAAATGTAAAATTATTTCTTCACTAAGCATATCTCCTTTGGGCTCCGTTTCAGCTCTCATGGAAGCATGGATACACAGAAGCAATAGAAGCAGTGATGTCATGGAGTTTAGCTGCCACACAATCGCATCTTCGGCTCCATTGCACCTGGGGTGCCGCTAGAGCAATGTCAATCTGGGACGCGACAAAGAAGGCCGGCATGATGGGCATTTTCACGGTGCAGACACAAGAAACTTCCATCTCGCTCCATGCGCTCTGTGTTGAAAGAGGTCCTGACCGTGTCTCGGAGCCGTTGGGGTTGAGCTCAGGCACCCACCAATCACAGGACAGCAACGGCAGCAGCGACTTGGCATTCGGCAGCCCAACCCGGCGCTAAGCCCTATGGAGCCGCAACGCATGGCCCAAGCTCCCCAAGGTGGGCCCGATAGGAACCTCACCTCATTCATCCAGGCAGGCAGGTGCTGGGGAAAACAAGTCAAAAAGGGCAGCTCTCAAACCACCAATCCCAGTTGATCACGGCAAGGCAATACACTCAAAATGTTTCGATTTGTGAGGACCTTTCTTTTTTGAAAAAAACAGAAAGAAAAATAACCCCTCTCTGTCAACCTGTTCTGACGTCTTCCTCGTACTAAATCTCTCTCCAGCGCAAATCTCTCGACATCATCACCCTCTTCCACAAGGCCGCCTCGCCGGCCTCAGTGAGGGTGGCCTCCGCCTTGCAGCAGGCGTCTGCTGCTGCCGCAGAGAGCTCGGCCTCGGACTCCAGCACCCAGCGCCCCGAGTTCAAGCTCCAGATCACCGAGGACACCCCGACGACCGACCAGCTCATGACCATCCTCGACTACGTCGGCAAGGACCGCATCCCGAGCATCGTCAAGGGTGCCCATGACAAGGCTGAGGCCCTGAGGAAGTTCAAGGAGAGCTCTGAGAACTTCCAGTGGCCTGTGGTATGTGCAGATCCTTCTTTGTCCGCTTTCTCACGCTCTGGCTACAGAGTCGCTGACTGGCTCGCAGGTTGTCGATTGGAACAATGGCAAGGCAGGGTCGGGGGAGAACGAGTCGGAGATTCTCAAGATGCTCAACGCTCTGCCGAAATAGTCGTCAATCACGCCAGGAGCCTGCCTGAGCCCTTCTCTGCTCTGTGTTTGTGTACGATTGCTTTGGCGTGTTCAATCCGGCATTGCTAGATTTTCTTGTCCTCCTGCTTCTCTCCTCTCTTGTATTGATTAATTACGACTGTTCCCCATTTCCCAAAAGTTCTCCCGCTTTGTGTGCTGCTTCAGCTGCCAGATTGTCAGAGGGCGTTGGGGACAGGTTATTGGCAGGCTTGGGGATTCGTGACAAAACAACCGGCATTGTGCTGGCCATGCCATGCAGAAACGAATCCAGCAGAGAATCCGGTTGACCAGAGAATGTTTTGGAAAAGAGCCTTCGCTTTCCCCGGCCACTCTTCACCCAAACCAGCCTTCAAACTCCGGTCAGTGGGAGAAGGGTTTGTTGCTGCTTTCACCCGCCACCTTTCCAACCCAATCCACTCATTCTACCACCCAAACCGACCTTTTTCCCTTCTTCCCATCCACACTTGAATTTGGCCGGCTTGCTAAATTATTTTGTCTCCCTTTCACTCTTTCTTCGCCAATTAGTCCAGACCGCGAGCTTCACCACCAACCGACCTTCGTTTATTCCGCCTTGCCTCGACCTACCTTCTTCAGTCGTTGCCTCTTGACGGAATACAGTCAGTTCTGGGTCTGTCTCGCAGCTCGCTGGTCGAGGTGTTTCGATCGCAATTTCGGAATCGCCTCGAATTCTCGTCCTCCTTGCCTTTCTTCTCGCCTTCTCTCCCACCAACCACACTCTCTCCCATCACCTTCTCTCCTCTAACCTCCTCTCCCTCCATCTCTCCGGACAACCTTTCTCCCATCGTCTCTACTCTTCTCCCAACTTCCTCTCTCCGCTCCCCCTTCGTCGCCACCGACCTTCGATTCTGTGAGTTCGAGCTCTCCGTCTCCCATCCCCTCCCACTGGTCGCTTTAGACGCTCCCAGTCTGCCAAATATTGAACGTTCATCGGCTAACTGAGTATGATGGGCAGCACAAATAGCCGACATGACAATCGAAATGACCCAGTTCTTTCAAGGAGTGCGCATGCCTCTCCCATCCAAGACTGGCTGGGATTGGGGCAGGTCTGCCAACTACAAGAGGACTCCTCAACCTCACATGGGCTTTTACTGGAACATGCCCGCGGATGCCGCATGTGCTTTCTCCAGCAACAAGAAGTATCGGTCGTTTGAGCGGGGTGAGATAGCACCTCATCGCGTTGTCACTCTGAATGACAATCAAGTTCATGACATCGCCACTGCGCTGCGGGCTAGTCATGGTCACAAAGCTCAGACACTTGTTCGGCCTCAAACATGGGAGGATATGTACCAGTTTTTCGACGCGGTCGATCTCAGGATGAAAGGACCCTGGAATCTTTGGCGGGTCCTTCATCTTCTCTGCGACGAGAACGATGGTCTGATGACGACTTCAGATGCAGAGACGGGTTCAGACATGGATCCGGCTGCCCGCGATGAGATCGAGGGCTGGGCCTACAACTGGTGCACTCATGAAACAAACCGCATCACGTTGGGCACATGGGATCAAACATCTGATATCCTGCAGCTCCTGTCGTCGGCTGATTCTCAGGACATCCACGGCTGTGATGCCCAAGTCCTCGACGCGCTTCGCGATGCGCTCCAGTACTGGCACGACAAGTACAAGGAGACCCCGCATCCGCAAGACGATGGCAACGCTGTCAACGTTGACCGATCTGGCGACATGCCGGAAGTCTCATTGGCGATTACAACTCAAGATGGTAAGCACAGTCTGCATTTACACTCCCTCTTCTCCCGCCTCACTTCATATACCACCCATTCCTATATCCTGAACCAAGACCGCTGACCATGTCTGCTCAGATAACGCTATCACGTCGACTGAAATCTCGCCGGAGCACTCCGTTGTAAATATCCCACAGGGTCGATCTAGGCGCCGGTCGAATTCGCTTCCACCCGTACCCGCCACCAGACAGCCGCTGATGGACCCCCAAAGCATGGGAATCATCATTGTGAATGGAACGACGCCGGTCAAGGCGCAGCGGCCACTCTCCGGTCGCGGCTCTGACGAGTCCATTGCCAACGAACCTCCCAAGAAGTGCCATCAGCCTTCCAAGTCTGGACCAGCTCCCAGAGTCTCGACAAGTCCCGCGTTTTTGACTTCTCGGGGAGCTGGTGTCGAGGATTCCGGTCCTTCCCGTCTGCCCATGCGTCCCGCTCGGGAGTCTCAAGCAGAAAAACCGCTGCCGTCTGAGCCTTCATCGCCTGTGGCCAATGACGAACCCACTTCGCGTCCATCAGACGGCCGAAAGAGAACTGGGACAGGCCCGCAGACTCAGCTGGGCAGCCCCCGCTGCAAGAACTCCGACCGGTACGCTTGGTCTTGCGAGGCCCCGGAAGCCAGTTTTCTGGACTGCCCTTGCCAGCGATGCTCGGACATGTCTCGCACCGTCTTTGTTGCTCGCCTGCGCGTGGGAGAAGACGGAATTACCAACAACGACGTGTGCGTCAGCCTGACAGAATACTTCAGCCGATGGGGACATGTTGAGACATGCCACGTAAGGAGATCAAATGGGCCGACCACCGGATCCTTTGCCTTCGTTCGGTACACGAGCGAAGCCAGTGCGGTTAACGCCGTCGCGGCGGCCAAGGGACTTCCGCTCAAGGGACGGCCTTTGGTCGGGGCAAAGGTCAACCACCCACACTTCTCCAAACATTTCAGGAACGTGCCATGGGAACCTCGGATCAGGAGCAGCGGGAGCTCAAACTCACCTCCCTGGGGAAACGCAAGGGCGCGCAACTTTGACCACAGACAACAGCGGCAGCAGATCGGCAGTCCGCCACGCCGGCCGGCCCAGAGCGCTGCTCAAGCAACTCGCTGGAGTCCTCCTACTGCTGCGTCTACCGTAAAGACGAGCCCACACCGGGATGGAAGCTGGGCTGGACAGCAGCCTCAGGGCAGTCCTCCCTCTCTTCCGCCGCCGCCCAGATTATATGGGCCTCTCCCGCCAGCCCACGCTATCCCCCATCCACAGCACGGTTGGCATGAGATGCCCATGCCCGTGCACATGCCGCCTGGTCCGTTGGCCTTTTACCCTTACCCGCCCCCACCGCCAATGTATCATCCTCATGGCCCGGAGCAACAGGATGGCGTGCACGGCTTTCCGCCGCTGCCGCCGCCGCCGCAGCAGTTCGTGTCGCCACTGCCCTCACCTCACGAACCCAATTTCCACGACCAGCCTCACGGTCCCGACTTTCAGGACCACCGTCACGGATCCCAGGGCTCCTATGGCCAGTCCTGGTCCCCGACGCCGCCCAGCTGCCCGGTTCCCGCTACTTGTCCCGAGCTCGAACCCGTCTTCAACAACGAGGACTCCATGCAGACCAAGCCGCCTTCCGACGACGAGGTCAGCGAGGGCGATGTACTCACCCCGACCGGGAGCTCCACTGCCTCGGCCCACAGCTCTGCCGGCAGCATGAGCATCCGCGTCCGTCTCCCTGGTATGCCCTCCGACTCGGAACCCGAGGAGTGTCCGGTCGCCACCCCTGGCCGGAGCACGCTTCGGACGGACAGCCCGGTCCGGCAAATTACGTTTGGGGATATTCATACGCCAGTCATCGATGCCAGCACGGTCACCGAGGAGCCTGTGGTCCTCATCGAGGACCACAACAGGGTTGGGGAGGGCAGCCCTGTTCGGCGTATCACCTTTGGAGACTTTGTGCCGCCTGAGATGCACACGGCTTCGGCTGCTGAGGAGAATGAAATCACTCCAACTCCGCACCACGCCACCACGGACAAAGACCGTGCCGGCCAAGAGCCCGCATCGCTGGTTTCTGCCGAGCACGGCCACGGGCACAACACGTTTCAGTGGCAGTTGGATCCGTCGTCGGCACAGCGCAACTGCGGGGATATCCGCCTTGAGCCAGACTTCAGCGGCACTGTGATCCGGCGGCCCATTCGGAGGCAGCGCGTGCCCTGGGGCGAGGATGAGGAGGGTTTCTCTGGTTCATGGGACCCAAACCACGGGGCGTATCCAGCAACCCACGGAGGAGATGAGATGCGGCACCCGTCGCACTTTGCGCCTCCTCCAATGCCCAACGGGATGAGCAGTGGGATGCATAATGGAGTGCACAGCGGGATGTATCACCCATTCAACGGCGCACCTTACCACCCATTCAGCGAGCCATACTGGCATGGCCCTCACCAGGCACACCCCCACCCGGCCAACAAGCCATACCAGCATCACTGGAACGGGCCGTACCAGGCACCTCCCTCGGGGTTCCAAGGCTCTCCGCCGAATCCATCTGGAACCCACGGGTCTCCTCCCAGCCAAGTAGGCTTCCACGGATCTCCTCCCAACCCCCCAGGCTTCCAAACCTCTCCGCCAAAACCTCCCCCAAGCCAGCAAAACGCGGAACCCGGTGCTCCCAAGGCCAAGCCCAAGAAAAAGAAGGCCAAAAACAAGAAGAACCAGTCTGGTACCAACTCCCAGGCAACCTCCCGCTCCGCAACGCCCCTACCGCAGGCTGCGAACGGCCACACCGCACCTCCAAACACCGTGCCAGGTTTCACCACGAGCGGCAACGCTCCTCGAACCAAGCACAAAGCGTCGACTCGACCCAGCACTCCCGTCCCTCCCAATACTAGTACCAAGGGCGTCGAGAACAGCGGGAACGCCATCAACCAGCCCCCTAGTACCGGGGAAGCTGGCAAGCCTTTCAAAGGCAAAAACAGAGCCCCCACCCGGCCGACCACTCCCGTCCCTCCCAAGACGGGCACCGAGAATGTCACCATCAATCACCCCCCTCCCAAACAGTCTCAAGACCCTGGCACTGGCGCCGAAACCACCATCAAACCCCCCAAGCGCAAACAACACAAGCCATCATCAACCCGACCCACAACGCCCCTGCCTCCCAAGAACGAGAACACTTCGTCTGTGGAGGAAAACAACATCAACCCCACCACGCAGGCCCAGTCCTCCAGCACTGCCGCGAATACCGCCACCGGCGCCGACGAACCCGCCAAACCCCCCAAAAACAAACGCAAGCCCTCCACCCGGCCCCCCACGCCCATCCCACCTCCCAGCATCAACGGTGACAACAACAACACCGCCCCGGGCCCCGAGCAGCAACAGGCTGAGAAAACCGACCGTGGCAAGGACAAGAACAACAAGAGTGAGAAGCCGAGCGAGGGTGTTGCTAAAGACGAGACATATGGCCAGGGTGAGAACGGTGGCGACAAGGATGGCCTGAAAACCGGCCAGAATGGGAACGGTGGTGGTGGGTTCCGGGCTGGTGCTGGCGGGTCGTTGAGGGTTGCGAGACATCGGCCGTGGGGGAAGGGGGCGAGGCGGGTGCATGTTAGGGAGTTTTTTGAGGGGGGTTAGAGTTTAGGGGTTCGGTGATGGCGAGTACTTCTTTTCCTTCTTCTTCTCGGCGGGGAGAGGAGCGAGTATTGCTGGGAGAGGGTAGGAAGAGTAGGGCGAAAGGATGAAGAGTGCTGGAGGGAAAGGAGGTGGTCGATGGATGGATCTGGGTGTTGGTTGTTTTGTTTGTTTTCTTCTTCTTCTTCTCTCCCGGGCTTTTCTCGCTCGGATTGGAACGCGCTGAGGGGTCTGGATAGATCCGGGCTTGGTTTCCACACGAGAAGGATATCGTGGCTCAGGATGAGATTGGCTGCCAAGTGGCAGTCATTGGTTGGGTGAACTTGGTAGTTCGGTTGGCTTGGTGGTCTCTCTTGGGGGTCCACTACATGAGATGATGGGGTTACGACGCAGGATGGTGATGACGAGGGCAATGACTTCACTCGCCGGGAGGGGGCGACGAGAAAGATCTGGGAGTGAGATTGTCATCCGGTTTGGTGGATTTCCGATTCGTTTCGGCGATCTGTTTGATGTATGTCTCATTGATACCAAAAAATGACAGTGCCGTCAACCTGCTCAAGATATCCCACTCCGGTGACTGGCCGGCCGCATCAGTAAACAGTCGGCACCAGTTAGTTCCCTTTCTGTCCAACAAACAACCCACCCATTCCCTTGAATGTCCAAACACAGCAGCACACCCACACCTAATACTCAACAATCTTGAGCCACTCCCTGACCTCAGGCCCAAGCTCCTCGGCCTTGACCAGCCCCAGCAACACACAATCCCCCAAGAAGAAGTACGCCCTGTCCTGCGCATACGCAAGGTAATCAAACTCCTCCTCGGCCTCCTCCACCTCCTTCTCCCCTCCTTCTCCATCCACCACCTTCTCCCCCTCCTCCACCACCCCATCCACTTTATCCCCCCCAACACCAGAACCATCAGAAACCCCAAAAGAAACCCCCGGAATCTTAGCCTGCACAACCCCCCAAGCAACCCACTGCGCGCTATTCGCAGTCCGCCACAGCCTCGTCTCCTCCAACAACGCCGCAATCCTCCCCTCCCGCTCCTCCTCCCCCCTCCGTTCCTCCTCCTTCCACCCCCCCGCCGGCACCCGCGCGTCCAGCATAAACTCCACGATCGAACTCGACGAGGAGACGGGGTGCACACCCCCCGCTCCCAATGTCGATGATGGTGCGTCAGCAGGCGTGAGCATCGCCGACGGAGAATCGGTATACGGCAGCGAAGGCCTGCGCGCCGCCACCCCCGGGCGGTGATCCACGTACGCCTTGACGGCGCGGCGCTGTTCCTCGGGCGTGGGGTAGCGCGAGGCGTCACAGGCGTGCGGGCGGGCCGGGTCGTGGTAGTTGTAGGTCCACTCGGAGAAGTGGTTTGCGAATTCGAGACCCGGGAGGTTGGCGGACGCGTACTCGAAGTCGATTACCACGAGCTGTTTGTGTTCGTTTGCGGGCTGGAGGAGGGGGGAGGTTTGGTCGTCTGGGAGGACGCGGAGGATGTTGCCGTATTGGGTCTGCGGGGGGGTGTTAGTTATACATGGCGGGGAGGAGTAGAAAGAAGGGGGAGGGGACGCACATCGCCGTGGGCAAAGACGAGCTTGTCGCGGATGGTCTTGGCGCCGCCGTAGTAGGCTTCGAGGTGGCGGCGGTATTTCTCGACGAGGGCCTTGAAGACGGGCCACTGCACGCCGCAGACAAAGCCGCGCGTCTTCCACTCGACGCCGGGCAGGTTCTTGTCCAGCGAGTTGGCCAGGATCTGCTTGTCGAGGTACAAGACCGTCTTCTCGACCTGGGTGAGCCACTTGTCCCAGTTCTTCCACACGCCCGGCCCCTGGTCCCGCTCCTCCTGCAGGAGCTCGACGCCGTCGTGCAGCTCCCGCATGCGCTTAGCAATCTGCCTGGAGGTGTCGGGCTCGCGCATGCTGGCCGGGGTGAGCGCGGTGGCGTTGAGGTACTGCTCGAAGCGGCCGTTCAAGAAGGTGCCGAGCAGCCGCGGGCCGATCTTCTTCCTAGCAAGTCGCTTCAGCACGCCCAGCTCGTTCTCCCGGTCGATGAGGTGCTCCACTTGAGGCCCGTAGATGCGGAGCAGCACCTTGGTCGGCTGCTTCTTGCCGGGCTCCCGGGGCAGGACAGACTCGGAGGGCGGCGACACGACGTAGACGGCGTTGGTCAGCGCGCCGCTAAGGCGCTCGACGGAGATGGTCTCGCCGCTGTCGAGCGGGACGCGCTTCCATCCCTTGAGCCGGAGGGTGTGGGCGAGGCGGATGATCTCGTTCTTGAAGGTGAGCCAGTTCTGCTTCTCCTTCTCCTCCCTGCGGCTCTCCCTGCGAGTCAGGACGGGAGCAGACTCCTCGGAGCCAGCGTGGCCGCCCGTGTAAGCGAGGGTCTTGGAGTTGTCGAGCGAGGCGTCGCAGCTGGGGACGACGACGTCGCCGTCGAACCACTCGGTATCGGAGGACGCCGTCCGGATGAGGTTCTTGCTCGATCTCTTGCGGTGCTTCCGTCCGAGGCGAGGCGGCAGGATGGATTTCAGACCCAAGGCGGCCATGTTGTCGTCCACAATCCTTTGCAGGCGGTCTAGCGACACCTCGCTGGAGTTGGACTCGATGGAATCAGCGCGCTGTCTGCCGAGGGCCGAGTCTGGGACGGGGTGGCTGGGCGAGTGCCGCACGGAGTGTCGGGACTTCTTATGCTCCTTCTTGACTTTCTGCCGGTCGAGCCACTCTGCTACCTGGCCCAAGAGCTTCTCGGTAGCCAGGTCGAGCTTGTGGCGGTGGGCGTGGGGTTGGTTCTGTGCTTCATCCAGAGGGGCGGGAGACACGACAGGCGCCAGATCGGCACCGCCTTCCATGCTGACCTGGCTGAGGAACGAGCGTGGAGGGGTGGTGGATGGTGGCGGGCGGCCGCTGAGGCGTTTGGCAAGGCCGACTGAGAACTGCCTCTTGATCTGCGGGTCTTCCAGAGACAAGGGCTCGGGTTCGGGTTCGGCAATTTGAACAGCTGTCAGGGGTTAATATGAGTTGAGATAGGATGAGAGGGACCACTTGGATGGTCGCGTGCCCAGCGATGGGCCGAAGGATGCAGAAAGCGGTGCGGGCCGAGTACAATGGAGCCGAACTTGGCAAATCCAAGAGTATGCGACAGGAGAGAAGCGACAAACCTTTGGTGGAGGCACTGAGCGGGGGTGTGCTCTCGTGGTCGGTGTCGGCTTTCATGGCAGAGCGTCTCGGTTGCGTAACCTGGGCTGTGGTTTCAGAGGTTGGTTCAGGCATGGTGGCGTCAGAGCGGGATGCTGCCTTGAGGCAGGCCAGGCACTTCTTTATCTCTTCGGCGGGATTCTGAGACGGGGGCGCGGGGGTATGCGCGATGATAGGCGCTGGGCTGGATAAGACTGAGGTCAGGCGACAGCGGTCCAGTTGGAACTTGGATGCTTCAAGCCACGCCGTCTGCTGTCTCGTGATCGAATTCCCAAAAAGTCCCTTCAAAATCTGGAGGAGCGGGGCACTAAAAAACGGGACTGTCGTGGGCTCCAAGCCAGTGATGGGATGAAGCGAGGTTTTCACGTGGAAATCCGAACTCTAAAAGAAAATTACTTTAGTTTGAGTTCATCGCTCCAAACGGCCGGCAGGCACTGGTCGAGACCCTGAGCTGGTGGAGAAGGCATCAATGCAGGAGACCCAGGAGGAGGGGAAATGGGAACCTCAGGATGGAGGGGCCCAGACTCCCACTGACATGTGCCTCAGTGCCTCAGTGCCTCAGTGCCTGCAGCGAGCGATGGCCCGTGCCCCACATGACGTATGGTGCGTGGGCGGGCAGCGTGAGCCCCCTGCCCCTCTCCATGTTGCCCCAACCGCCACCAAAACCATGCCACCAACACCATGCCACCAAGCCATGCAGTCACATTCGTCGAGCAAGCGGAGATGTGCTCAATATGGTACATTTTTCGTACAGCTAGCGCCCTGGTCTTCTCCTCAACTCGTCTTCAGCGCCCCCTTCCACTCCTTGATGTGGTCGACGATGACCTTGGCGGCCTGGTCCGGCGAGTGCTGCCGCCCGAGGGCCTCGACAAAGTCGCCCTCGGGGTCCATCAGGTAAAAGTAGATGCTGTGGTCCACCAGATAATCCTGGCCGGGCTGCACCTCGGTCGGCGTGCTGAAGTAGACGCGGTAGGCCTTGCACATGGCCTTGATCTGGTCGTAGGTGCCCGTCAGGCCCACAAACTTGGGGTGGAACTCGAGCAGGTACTCCTTGAGCTCCTTGGGCCCGTCGCGGGCCGGGTCACAGGTGACAAAGACGGGGTTCAACACGCCCGGCCGCTCCTTCTCGACCAGGTCGAACATGGTGGCCATCTTGTCCAGCTCCTCAGGGCAGATGTCGGGGCAGTGGGTGAAGCCAAAGTATACCTGATGCAGAGTCAGCACGGGCATCCGCCTTTTTGCTTTCGGTGTCCCTTGTCCACTCACCAGGGAATAGCGCCCCTTGAGGTCCTGGTCCGTCACCCTGTTCCCGTGCTGGTCGACGAGGTCGAACGCGCCGCCCACCTTGGGCCTGCCCACGCCCTTGTTGGCCTCGGCTATCCTCTTGCTGTGCATCCGCTTCTTCTCGTCCTCGAAATACCACACCAGGCCCGCGCCGGTGACGACGAAGAGAAGGCCGGCCTTCCATGAGAAGGGCTGCGGACAGAGGTTAGCCGCTGACAAATGCCCTGCAAACCCAAACCCGGTGTTCTGTAATGCGTACCCCCGACTTGTACCGGCTCTTGGCCTCCTCGACCGTCTTGAAGGAGCGGCGCTGCACCAATGGCTGGCGGCACTGGAAGTTCTGGACTTTGGCGGGCCTCGGAGCTGTCGGTCTGGTCTGGCCTGGGGCGCTGCGGGCGGTCGACATCAGCCGGGCGCATTGTCGCGGTGCTGTCCTCGCTAATGACAAGACATTGGTGGCGGCGCGGGCCATCGCGGCTGGTTGTGACATGATGTCGGCGGGTGCTGGTGAAGACTCCAAAGGTTCGGATGTGCTTGAAGCCTCGAACTGGAGCTTGAGCCCGAGCTCGGATGATCCAGTTCCAATCAATAAAATCTCCTGATTGGCGCTTCAGAGATCTCGCATACATGCATGCCAAGGGCTGAGTGTGGGGCGATCGCGTGCATTCCCCGGAAATTCATTAACGTGCTAAGTTTAGCCCGTCATGCATCTATTCAACTCACTCTCACGACGGGTTCTCCTCGTCTCAAACGAGCTCTGTTGACGTGCTAAAACCATCACACCAACGGGCTGCAGTGTTGGATGTGCCATGTACACCTGGGCATTTGAGGTGCAGTTGGTAACGTTGCCGGCCGGGATCTCCCCTGGATGAATGAAATTGCTGTTCACGGACTGCGGAAATAGACGATGGCCTTCTCGTCGTCCTTCTTCACCCCGACCCTCGACAGGGACGCCGCAGCAGCGCCTGCCGCCGGCAACAGCAACAGCAGCAGCCAGCCGCACGACCACCGGGCCCCGGGCTCTCAAACGGACGGAATGGAGGACGGAAACCAGACCCCGAGCCAGGCCAACACGGGCCGGCAACCCGCCGAACAGTCGCCTTCATCACCCAGCACCCTGCCCACGTCCACCAGCGACGGCATCAACGGCGACAACGGCACCAACGGCGAAGTAGGTGACGCCAACTCAGTAGCGCCCAAGATGGCCCCTTCCAAGAAGAAAAAGGGCACCGCAGCCGCCGTCAAGGCCCCGCCAAAGCGCGCCCGTTCCGGCACGAGCGCCGTCGCGGGCACCAACACGGCGAAGAAGGCCAAGAAGGGCGGCAGCAAAAAGGTCAAGACCGACACCACCAGCGCCTCACCTAAGCCGGATACGGGCGACGCGGGTGACGACGGCGGCGAGTCCAGCGGGTCCGACAACGGGCCCTACTGCCTCTGCCGCGGGCCCGACGACCACCGCTTCATGATCGCCTGCGACCGCTGCGAGGACTGGTTCCACGGCGAGTGCATCGGCATGGACAAGCACACAGGCGAGAACCTGGTGCAAAAGTACATTTGCCCCAACTGCACCGACGGCGGCCGCTACGCCACCCGCTACAAGAAGATGTGCTCCCTCCCCGGCTGCCGCAACCCCGCCCGCATCTACGACGTCGCCCGCCCCAGCATCTTCTGCTCCCCCGACCACTGCCAGGCCTGGTGGGAGCAGCTGATCGCCGCCCTGCCACGCACAAAGTCCGCCCCCGGCGCCGACCACCTCACCCAGGAAGAATTCACCGGCCTGCTCGACACCCCTCCCG
>OUNM010246234.1_pt1 | contig 15859 bp, 12 predicted proteins | sample 1769961 | NCBI WGS metagenome assembly OUNM01 (sample SAMEA3914820, study PRJEB12502) | metagenome | biome: forest; material: soil | place: USA | collected 2012-03-12 | depth 0.3 m | reverse complement strand
TGCCTCGTTGGCGTGGGCGGGCCTATGCATCAGCTTTTCCGGCCTTGCAACCCCGTTTGCGCGTTATCCACAGCTTAAACGGCGAATTGCTCCATCGTGATGCGATCGTCCAGCGCATGCTCGGGATCGAACAGCAGGGTGAGCGCAATCGAGCGGTCGATCGAGATGTCGACCACGGAAACGTCGCGAATCTCGCGCTGGTCGGCCACGGCGGAGACGGGGCGCTTCACCGGATCGATCACGCGGAAGGAGATGCGCGCCGTCTCAGGCAGGATCGCGCCCCGCCAGCGGCGTGGGCGGAAGGCGCTGATCGGAGTGAGCGCCACCAGTCCCGAGCCCAGTGGCAGGATCGGCCCCTGGGCGGAAAGATTGTAGGCGGTTGATCCCGCCGCCGTCGCCGCCATCACGCCGTCGCAAACCAGTTCGGGGAGCACGATGCGGCCGTCGACGCTGACTTCGATCCACGCAGTCTGGCGGGTTTCGCGCAGCAGCGAGATTTCGTTGATGGCCGGGCTGGCACAGCGCTCGCCGTCCACGGTCTCGGCCTCCATGCGCAGCGGCGCGACCGAGAAGGTGCGCGCGCGAGAGAGCCGATCATGCAGCGCATCGAGGCGCCACTCGTTCATCAGGAAGCCGACCGTGCCGAGATTCATGCCAAATACTGGGCGGATCTCGTGCCGATCCAGCATCGCGTGCAGCGTTTGGAGCATGAAGCCATCGCCGCCCAGCGCCACCACCATCTCGGCGTCGGCGATGTGTGTCCATTCGTAGCGCTGGCGCATCTCGGCCTCCGCCGCCTGCGCGGCAGGCGTCGGCGAGGCGACGAGCGCTAGGCGGGGTTCGTGCCGGTCGTGCCGGCCTTCGTGCTTGCTCATCCGCCCGTGACGCTCATGTGGCGATCGACGGCGGGCGCGGCGCCGTGGCCGGCGATCTGGAAATGGTGGCGCGCCGGCTTGTGCAGCAGCGCGTCGTCGATGGCGGCGTCGAGCGCGGCACGGCCGCCTTCGCGCAGCGCCTGCTTGAGATCGACGCGGTCGTCATGGCCGAGGCACATATAAAGGCGACCCTGCACGGTCACGCGCATCCGGTTGCAGCCTTCGCAGAAATTGTGGGTCAGAGGGGTGATGAGGCCCAGTCGCCCGCCCGTCTCGGCAACGCGCACATAGCGGGCCGGCCCGCCCGTGCGGTGGCCGTCGGGCAGAAGGGTGAAGCTCTCCTCCAGTCGGCGGCGCACGCCGTCGAGGGGCAGGTAATGGTCGGTTCGGTCTTCGTCGACGACGCCGAGCGGCATCGTCTCGATCAGCGTCAGGTCGAAGCCCTGCGCGCCGCACCACCGGAGCATGCCGGGTATTTCGTCCTCATTGAGGCCCTTCAGCGCCACCATGTTGATCTTGACGCCAAGCCCCGCCGCCTTCGCCGCCGCGATGCCGCCAAGCACCTGCGCCACATCGCCGGTGCGCGTGATGTGGCGGAACGTCTCGGGATCGCGGCTGTCGAGGCTGACATTCACGCGGCGAATGCCGGCCTCCGCCAGCGCCTCGGCATGATCGGCGAGGCGCGTCGCGTTGGTGGTGAGCGTCAGCTCGTCGAGCGCGCCCGTGGCCAGATGGCGGCCGATCATCCGCGCGAGATCGGGGAGACCGCGCCGGGCGAGCGGTTCGCCGCCGGTCAGCCGAATCCGGCGCACCCCGCGCGCGATGAAGGCGTCGGCGAGCTCCGCCAGTTCTTCCAGCGATAGCAACTCCCGCCGCGGCAGGAAGCTCATCGCCTCCGACATGCAGTAACGGCAGCGCAGGTCGCAGCGATCGGTCACCGAGATGCGCAGATAGTCGATGCGCCGACCGAAGGCGTCGCGCAATATGGTCGCGTCTGCGCGGGAAGGGGCGACGTTTGTCATCTCTTCAGAGCTAGGCCTTGCAGTGCCGCTCGACAAGGCCGGCCGGAGCGCCCAGGAGGGCCGAATCCTGCCCATGACGGGACAGGGTGACGGTCAAAGCCCGTTGGCGATGCAGGCGGCGGCGTCTAGCGTGGTGATGGCGATTATGGGTGTGCCCATGCGGCTCACCCGCAGGAGACAAGAGATTTCCATCAGCGACGAAGCTCCGGCCGGGTCGACGCCTTTGTTCATGTTGTCGTTTCGGCAGCGGGACGAACTCGCTCGCATGGCGGAGCGCGCCGGCTGGGCGGCGTTCGCGGCGCGGCGGAGCGAGGGGTTGGAGCGACGTTTCCTCGCCAGCGGCGCTTCCGTCGCGGTGATCGACGCGCGCGACACGCTCGCCGAAGGGTTGGCGGCGGCGCGCGCGCTGGCGGACGCGGTACAGGCCAATGGCGCAGCGCTGCTGTTCCTCATCGGCCGGCGCGAAGCTTCGGCGGTGGCGGCTGCCTTTGAGTCCGGGGCGACTCATTACCTGACCTCGCCCTTCGCGGAGGGCGAGTTCGCGCAGGCGCTGCGTTTCGCCAAGCGCCATGCCGAGCGGCTGGCCGGCGGACATCGCGCTGAAGCTGGGCGCGTCGAGATGGCGGCGAGCGAGGCGATGGTCTGGCGCTGGTCGCCGGACCGGCCGGCGATCCTGAAGCTGAGCCCCGCGCTGGCGCGGGCGAGCGGGTTGCGCGAAGGCGGCGTTGAGGTGACGCGCGGGCAGGCACAGCGGCTGCTCGGGCGGGGCGGGATGCGCGCGGCGCTCCACGCTGTCTCGCGGTTGCGCGAGGAGGGCGGGGTGGCGCCCTTCGCCCACAGTTCCGCCGACGGTCGGCGGATGGCGCATCACCTGGTTCTGGAGGGCGAGGGCCATCGCGGCCCGTCGGTGGTCGGCCATGTCGAGCCGCTCGATGGCGAGCGTGGCGGTAGCCCGCGCGACGCGCTGACCGGGCTCGACGACGGCCATGGAGCCCGCCGTTGGATTGAGGCGCGGCTGGCACGCGGCGAGCCGACGATCCTCTTGGTGATCGGACTCAGCCGCTTCGACATGGTCAACGCCGCGTTCGGGCGCACGGTCGGCGACACCATCATCGGATCGGTCGCCCGCCGGATTGAGCGGATTACCGGGCCGCTCGCGGCGCGGCGGCGGATGCTGGCGCGACTTGCCGGTGCGGAGTTTGCGATCGGGATGCCGATGCCGAGCACGATCGACGAGGCGGAGCTGCTGGCGAGCGAACTGCTCGCCGCGATCAGCCGGCCATTTGTGGCGGGCGAGCATGTCGTGACGCTGACCGCCCGCATCGGCATCGCGAGCTCCCGCCCGGACGAGAAGGATGCGAGCGAGTTGCTGCGCCGGGCAAGCCTTGCGCTGGCCGACGCCCGCGAGGGCGAGGCGGGGCGCGTGCGCGTCTTCGCGGAAGGTCAGCAGAGCCGCCGCGCCGAGGATCGCCGGCTCGAACTCGACCTCCGTCTCGCGCTCGACGAGGACCGGATCGAGATCCTCTGGCAGCCGCAGGTATCGGTGGCGACGGGCCGTATCGTCGGCGTAGAGGCCTTGGCGCGCTGGCGGCATCCGGTTCTGGGCGAGCTTGGCGCCGAGGCGCTGTTCGCGGCGGCCGAGCGCTCCGATTACCTGGTCGAGCTTTCCAACCATGTGCAGGGCAAGGCGATCGCCGCCGCCGCCGGCTGGGAAGGGGCGCTGGCCGACCTGCGCGTCGCAATCAACGTCACGGCGGCCGATCTGGCCGAACCGGGCTTCGCGGCCAGGATGCTCGCGCGCGCGGAGGCGGCGGGCCTGCGTCAGCGGCTGACCGTCGAAGTCACCGAAAGCGGGCTCATCGAGGATTTGGGTCATGCGGCGCAAATCCTCGCGGACCTGCGCTCGGGCGGACTTCGCGTCGCGATTGACGATTTCGGCACGGGCTATTCCAGCCTCGCCTATCTGAAGGCGCTGCCGCTTGACACGATCAAGATCGACCGCCGGCTAGCGCAGGACATCGTCGGCAGCCCGCGCGACCGCATCGTGGTGCGCTCGGTGATCGACATGGGCCGTTCGCTCGGCCTCGCGGTGATTGCCGAGGGCGTCGAGACTGAGGAGCAGCTCACCCTGCTAGCGCGGGCGGGCTGCAACTTCTTCCAGGGCTTCCTCTGCGCCCCGCCGGTCGACGTCCGAACGCTGGAGCAGCTCGTCCGCGGTTAGGTGGCTATTTGCTGCACGGGCCGAGCCGCTTGCCCGATCCCGCGAAGCTCATCTTCATGCCGCCGCGTGGACTGCTAGTCGTCATCGTGCCCGTGCTGCTGTAGCTCGTCGGTGTGAACCGGCCTTCGCTGTGCATCGTCATGTTCGGGCAGCTCATGTCGATCCGGAAGACGCCGCCGGCCATGGTATAATTCTTCATCTGACACTTGCTGTCATGCTCTATGGCCTCTTGAGGCCCGCGCGCGGCATCCTCGGGTGTGACGCAGTGGCGGATGGTGTGAGGCGTCTTCATCGCCGCCGCCATGCCGGGCGGCATCCCGGGAGCGTCCATCGAGGTGACTGTGCTGGTGTTTTCCCACAGGCCGGGCGTGATCGGCCCGGCGGCCTCAGCCGCGAACGGCAGCGACGCGACGAGAGCGAAAGTCAGGAAACGCATCGGCAACCTCCCTGTTGAAGCGCCATCGAACTTCCTTGTGGCGGCTTTGTAGCGCAGCGGAATGACGCACGGAAGGCGCGCCCGCCTCGACTTCGCCATAAGGACGAGGCAAAGCCCGCGGCCATGACGAAGCCCCGTTTCTCCTTCCAGATCGCCGCCACCGATGGAAAGGCGCGCACCGGCACCATCCAGATGCAGCGCGGCGAGATCCGCACGCCCGCCTTCATGCCGGTCGGCACCGCCGCCACCGTCAAGGCGATGAAGCCCGCCGATGTCCGCGCGATCGGTGCCGACATCATCCTTGGCAACACCTATCACCTGATGCTCCGCCCCGGCGCCGAGCGGGTCGCGAAGTTGGGCGGCCTGCACCAATTCATGCAGTGGGTTCGTCCGATCCTGACCGACAGCGGCGGATATCAGGTGATGTCGTTGTCCGCGCTCACCAAGCGCAGCGAGGAGGGGGTGGCCTTCGCCAGCCACGTCGACGGCTCGCGCCACATGATCTCGCCCGAGCGCTCGATCGAGATCCAGCGGCTGCTCGGCTCGGACATCGTGATGGCGTTCGACGAGCTTGTGCCGACCACCTCGACCCGCGAGGTGCAGGCCAAGGCGATGGAGCGTTCGATGCGCTGGGCGAAGCGCTCGCGCGATGCGTTCGACGGCGGCGGCGAACATGCGACACGCGCCGCGCTGTTCGGCATCCAGCAGGGCGCACTCGATGAGGCCTTACGCAAGTCATCGGCCGATGCGCTGCTCCAGATCGGCTTCGACGGCTATGCAATAGGCGGCCTTGCGGTGGGTGAGGGGCAGGAGGCGATGTTCGCCTGCCTCGACTATGCGCCGGGGCAGCTCGACGCCTCGAAGCCGCGCTATCTGATGGGGGTCGGCAAGCCCGACGACATCGTCGGCGCCGTGGAGCGCGGCATCGACATGTTCGACTGCGTGCTGCCGACCCGTTCGGGCCGCAATGGGCAGGCGTTCACCTGGGACGGCCCGCTCAATATCCGCAACGCCAAGTTCGCCGAGGACCAGTCCCCGCTCGATCCCGAGAGCCCGACGGCGGCATGGTCGAAGGCTTATCTCCACCACCTCGTCCGTTCGGGCGAGATGCTGGGCGCGATGCTGATGACCGAGCACAACCTCTGGTTCTACCAGCGGCTGATGCACGAGCTGCGCGCGGCGATCGCGGACGGGCGGCTCAAGAGCTTCGCCGATGGTTTCCGTGCGCGTTATGGCGCGCGGGGGAAGTAACACTCGGCGCGGGCAGGCTTTACGATGACGCCTGCCCGTCATCTTCGCCAGCGCGGGTCAGGGCGTCCGCATGCTCTGGACCGGTCCGCCGAAGCCTTGTTCCAAGTTTCCGATCATGGCCGCGATCATTGGATCTTTGGCGCTTTTGCGCACTGCGACCGACCTCATGTCGACGGTCGCGGACTAATAGCTAGGGCCGCTTAGCCGCCCTTAAGGGTTGTATCCCGGGATAGATTTTCCGACAGAGGTTTGGCCGTAGGTCTCTGCACGACCGCGGGTTCCAACCGGCGACGGGCAGAGGGGCGGAACGAGAGGAACGGCGGAACGAGATTCCCCCGGACGGCGGCGTTCGTCGCCCGGCTTCGGGGCGGCCTGCCTGCTGGCGTCCGCCGATCGAAGCTTCTTCGCACGGCTCCATTCCACGACCCTGCCTTTTGCGGTGGGCGGCATATTGGGATCGCTGCCGACGCTCCATTCCCCGCTGGCCGAACCGGACGTCTTCTTCGCCCACCCCTATCGATATTTCACGGAGCTTCACGGCCGCTATTTCGCCGAGCTGGATGTCCCCAAGACCATCTCCGCTGGAGAGATGCAACTTTCCGGGACGGTGTGGTTGGCTGGATCGACGTTGCTGGCGGCGATGTTGGTTTGTGGCTGCTCATCGGAGTGGCGATGGTGAGCGGTGTGCGACAGTGTGTCGCCTCGCTGGACTGGCCAGCGGGTCTTGCGGCGGCGCTGGTCGTCTGCGGGATGTTGGTCTCGTTCGTGCCGACGCCGTCCTTCCAGCAATATTATGCGCCGCCGATTGCCTTCACAATCGTGCTGGCGCTGATACTGTTTCGGGTATTCGGTGCGCTGCTATGCGAGACCGCGCTGACGGTGTTCGCGGCGGCCGCCGGCATGGCGCTGGTCACCGCCGCACCTCAATGTTCGGCGATCTCGGACGGAGCCTCCGTCCGTCTCTCTGGACAGGCGTGAAGGTGCATCGACGGGGTGTACAGATGGCGGAGAGCCAGGCTCGAGGTTACAGGGACGCTCCGATCGGTCATGCGGTGATGCGTGGCGGCACGCTGCACATTTTTGATGCGGCACGCCGCCGATGTTCATCGAGGGCGAATCTCGCTTCCGGCTAGGCTAGAAACGCAGTCAGGTTTGCCACGAACTTCTCCCAGGCGGGCTCGGATTCCAGCAGCAAGTGATTACGGCTTTCCAGCGCAACAAACTGCGCGGCGGGAATGCCGGCAGCCAGCGAACGGCCCACGGCGAAGGGCACGACCGCATCCTCGCGGGCATGCATCACGAGCGTCGGCACCGCTACGCGCGCGAGCAACGGGCGGACGTCCATGATCGCGAACGCCTCAGACAGTCGTTCCGCGTTCCGCGGCGATGTGGTCATCCGCTGCAACTCGTTGAACCAGTCCATCTCGGTCTGGCTCGCGTCGGGAAAGAATAAGCTGGTGTACATCTGCCGGAAGGCGGGATTGTTTTGGCCCCAACCGTCGCGCGTCAGCGTAATCATCGCTTCGCGCCGCGCGAGCTCGCGCATATCGCCGCGGGCGCGCCATCCAGCGGCATAGCCGCCATACAGGACCAACCGTCGAATCCGGTCAGGATTGCGCACCGCGTAGGCGACGGCCACGCAACAACCCTGTGATACGGCGAGCAGGTCGAACTGTTCGAGTTCAGCGGCGTCGACGACGCTGGCCAGGTCGTCGACGAATGCGTCAAAGGATATGTCAGCCGCATCCCAGTCGGATAATCCATTACCACGCTCGTCGTACCGGATCAGCGATCGGCCATCGACGAACGTCGTGATCCAGTGGCGCCAGACGGGGCTATCGAAATCATATTCGAGGTGGTTCAGCCAGTTTGCGGTCTTGACCAGCGGCGGTCCCGTGCCGACGCGCGACCAGGCCAGACCGGTGCCGTCGGAGGCCACGCAGAACCTCACCTGCTGCTGGAAAGCATCATTGGGTCGTGAGTGGACTGTCGGCACGCCCACTTGCCGGAGGGCCATGGGAATGGCGATGGCGCCCTCCTCAAGCTTGGCGAGCGCGAGCGCACGTTGTCCAGCGACTTCCGCATGGCGTCCGGTGCGTTCGAGCGCGGTGAGGAGCGCAATGCGGGCATCGGCATCGAACGGTGCGCGTTCGGTCCACCCTCTGGCGGCCTCGAGTATCTCCTTCGGATCGTCGCTGCGCCGTGCGAGCGCCGCCAGAAGGGCGACTTGCCAACGGCGGGTGTCCTCGCGGATCGAGAGGAGCCAGGCCTGGAACTGATCGCAGTGCGGTAGCTGGAGCCCCTCCAGGAATTCGCCTCTCAGCGCCGCGAGTTGGCGCAGTTCAGCGATGGGCATTGTTTCGAGATCGCCGCCGGCTCCGGCGCGTAAGGCGGCCCAGTCGCTGGCGATCGCGCCCATTGCCAACGCGACCGTATCGCGGGTCGCTGTCAGCCGATCGTATCCGCAGGTATCCACTAGCCCGCGCAGCTTGCTCAGCGACCAGCGTAGCGCTCCGCGGGGGTCGTCGGGGACTGCCCATAACAGCTCGCACAGAAATTCGCGACGCACCGGTCGGTTGGCGAGAGCGAGATAGGCCAGCAGCGCACGCGTCTTGCGGGAGGCGGGCAGGGGCTTTTCGGTGCCGTCGTGCATCAAGCGCATGCTGCCGAGTAGCGTGAGCTCGATGACGCTCGCTGATCCCACGCCTCCCATGCGTGGAAACTACCCCGAATGCCGGGCGGCGGCAATTTACACGCTGATTACCACGGCCATTCAAACCGGGTGCGCTGAATAAGCCTCCATGGGCCGCATCGGGCGGCGCGAACAGGATGGAGACACAAATGACCTTCCTCGACTTTCCCCTGCAGCCCTTCCGGCAGGCGGGCACCGCGCTTGCCAGCCTAGTTTCCACAGGCCTCGTGATTTTCCTGGCCACGCTGCCGTTCGCGTGACGGTAGGAAGGGAGAGGCAATCATGTTCACCGATTTCACCTACCATGCGGTCCTGGCGTCGTCGCAGCGTGCCACTTGGCGGATCGAAGACATCATCGGTCCTGGTCGTGCGCTCGACTTCACCCGGCCGTTCTTGCCCGAGAGCCTGGCGCGTACATTCATGCCGGATTTCGACGCCGCTGATCGCCGGCTGCTCAGCCAGATCCGCGGGCACGAATATCTCTCGATCTTCGGGCTGGTTGAGGAATTCATCCTGCCGTTCGTGCTCGATCACGCCCGCGACCAGCTCGACGAGGATGACGACCGCGTCCGAGCACTGTTGCAGTTCGCGGGCGAGGAAGCGAAGCATATCGCGTTGTTCAAACGTTTCCACGAGGCATTCACCGGGGGCTTCGGTGTCTCGTGCGACGTCATCGGTCCGGCCTCGGCAATTGGCGCGGAGGTGCTGCGGCACGACCCGTTGGCGGTGGCGCTCATCATCCTTCACGTCGAATGGATGACGCAGCGCCATTATCTCGAAAGCGTGCGCGATTCAGCGGACCTCGACCCGCTGTTCGCCAGCCTGCTCAAACATCACTGGATGGAAGAGGCGCAGCACGCCAAGATCGATACGTTGATGGTCGAGGCGCTCGCCGACGGACGTTCGGAAATCGCCATGCGGCGCGCGGTCGATGAATATCTGGAGATCGGCGGCTTCCTCGACTCCGGGCTCAAGATGCAGGCCGAACTCAACCTCCAGGCGTTCGAACGCGCCGCCGGGCGCAGCTTGAACGAGCGCGATCGCACCGCGTTCGTGACGAAACAGCACCAGGCGGCGCGTTGGACATATCTCGGCTCGGGCATGACCCATCCGAAATTCCGTCGGACGCTCGGGCAGATCTCGCCCGAGGGCTTGGCGCGCATCGACGCCATCGCGCCGACCTTTCTCTGACCCCTGAAAACTTCAAGTCGAAAGGACTGGAAATGATGGCCACCATCCTGATGCCAGCCAAGGCCAATGGCATCGACCTCAATGCGCTCGGCCTGATGGTCGAGGCGATCAAAAGCGATCCCGTCGAAGCGCGCGTCGAATTTCGCGTGCGGACGGGTTGGACCGGCGGTACGCGCAGCGAAACCGTCGTCGACAGCTATGTGCTCGGAGGCGAGACATTTGCGCGCCGTTTCAAGATTGTTGCGGACGAGCCGCTCGAACTTTGCGGCAGCAACACCGCACCCAATCCGCAGGAACTGCTGATGGCAGCGGTCAATGCCTGCATGATAGTCGGCTACGTCGCCAATGCCGCGCTGCGCGGAATCAATCTCTCGTCGCTCGAGATCGAGATGCATGGTGAGCTCGACCTTCGCGGGTTCCTGGGCCTCGATGAGGCGGTCGCGCCCGGCTATCATGTGATCGACTATACCGTCCGCGTGGATGGTGACGGTTCGGACGCGTTGTATCAGGAGGTCCACGAGGCGGTGATGCGAACCTCGCCGAATTACTTCAACATGGCGCGGCCGATCCGCATGAACGGACGGCTCGAGCCGATGTGATCTCTCGGCAGCGGCGGCGCAGGGCCGCCGCGGCCACCGAATTCGGGATCGACCCTCGCGGGCTTGCTTATTGTCGCTTAGCCATCATCAACATACGCAACAGTGATCATTTCTCGATGCCGTGCATAACTGGGGGAGCGGAGGCGGGCGGCCGCCGTGCCCCTCGGACAGAACGAGAAAGAGCCATGACGAGCAAGCGAGAGGATTTCGGCGAGTTCGATTATATCGTCGTGGGCGCCGGCAGCGCTGGATGCGTTGTCGCCAACCGGCTGAGCGAGGACCCGGCGAACCGGGTGCTGCTGCTCGAAGCAGGCGGTAAGGATAACTGGATCTGGATCCACATCCCGGTCGGCTATCTCTACGCGATGGGCAATCCGCGTGCGGACTGGTGTTTCCGGACCGATCCCGATCCGGGGCTCGGCGGGCGCGCCTTGAACTATCCTCGCGGCCGCACGCTCGGCGGCTCCTCCTCGATCAACGGCATGATCTACATGCGCGGGCAGGCCGGTGACTATGATGGATGGCGCGATGCTGGCAATCCGGGTTGGGGTTGGGACGATGTCCTGTCCTATTTCCGCAAGTCCGAGGATCATTTTGAGGGCGAAGGCGCCTTCCACGGCGTCGGCGGCGAGTTGCATGTCGATAAACAGCGCCTGCGTTGGGACCTCCTAGACGCCTTCCGCGATGCCGCCGAACAGTTCGGCATCCCGAAGACCGATGATTTCAACCGGGGCGACAATTTCGGCTCCTCCTATTTCCAGGTAACCCAGAAACGGGGCCTCCGCTGGAGTGCGTCGCGCGCCTTCCTGCGGCCGGCGCTCAAACGGTCGAATCTGCGCGTCCAGACGAACGCGCTGGTCGATCGGGTGCAGATCGAGAGCGGCCGGGCGACCGGCATCCTCTTCGAGCTTGCCGGCAAGCGCTATGTGGCGCGGGCGCGGGGCGAGGTTATCCTCTCCGGCGGGTCGATCGGGTCGCCCGTAATTCTCGAGCGATCCGGCATCGGCGAGGCTGCTCGTCTCCGCGATCTCGGCATCGCGCCCGTCCTCGATCTGCCCGGCGTTGGCAACAATTTGCAGGACCATCTCCAGATCCGCAGCGCCTACCGGGTGGAGGGCGCGGACACGCTCAACACCCGCGCCTCGACGCTATGGGGCAAGGCGTGCATCGGCCTGGAATATCTGCTCAACCAGTCCGGACCGATGTCGATGGCGCCAAGCCAGCTTGGCCTGTTCGCTCGCTCGCATCCCCGTTTTGAACGCCCCAATGTCGAATATCATGTCCAGCCGCTGAGCCTTGCAGCCTTCGGTGGCGACCTCGATCCGTTTGCGGCCTTCACGGCGAGCGTCGCCAATATCCGCCCGGAAAGCCGGGGGTCGGTGCATTTAACCGAGGCCTGTGCTGCGGCGGCGCCGTCCATCCGGCCCAACTATCTGTCGACCGAGGAGGATCGCCGCGTGGCGGCGGAGAGCATCCGGCTGACCCGCGCGATCGTCTCGCAGCCGGCCATGGCGGGTTATCGACCGGAGGAGTTTCGCCCAAACCCCGGACCGGACGATGACGAGGCGCTGGCGCGTGCGGCGGGCGACATCGCGACCACCATTTTCCATCCGGTCGGAACCGCCGCGATGGGCACTGGTAGTGATGCCGTGGTCGACGCTGAGCTCCGTGTCCGGGGCATCGCCGGCCTGCGCGTTGTGGATGCGTCGATCATGCCGACTATCACGTCGGGCAACACCAACGCACCCGCGATCATGATCGGCGAAAAAGGGGCTGACATGATCCGCGCGGCCGCCTGACGCGTCGGTTGGGCGCGCACATATCTCCCGGCGTGCTGACACGAGCGTGGAAGCGACCGCGATCGGCGTCTCATCCTCGCTCGCAAATGCGCCAGCGGCGCGGCGTCATTCCCGTTTCCCGATAGAAGATGCGCCTGAAATAACTCTCTCCGGGGAATCCGCTGCGCTCGGCGACCTCCTGGAAGGAAAGTCGGGTCTCTTCGAGTAGCCGCTTGGCTTGCTCGATGCGAACGAGCTTCAGGAAACGCATGGGCGGCATTCCGAAGCTCTGGTGGAACAGCCTTCCAAACTGGCAGGAGCTGAGGCCGGCCGCTACCGCAAGGTCTTCAAGCTTGATCCGTTGATCCAAATTCTGATGGATGAAGACCTTGAGCACGTTGACCTGCCAGGCGGCGAGCTGGGCCGCATCCGGCCGGCTGCTTCCGTCTTCGGGATCCGACAGCGGGCGCAGCAGATCGAGAGTTTCTCGAAGCACGTCCTGAATATCTTCGGGGTCGATCGCCGGGGCAGAATTCCGCAGCGACCAGCTCAGCGATTCCAGTCGATAGATGGCCGTGGCGATGGCCTCGCAACGCCGGTCTGCGGGTTGCGCCAGGAAGGCGTCGAGGCCGGAGTCATGCACGTCCTCTGCCCAGCCGGCAAAGTGGAAAGGTCGGTGCGATGTTGTCCAATGCGATCGTCACGGCCGCCACCTCAGGCCAGACCGCCGAGATTTCAGCGGCGCGTTGTGTCCGGGACAAAACCACGCAACTGTCAGGCATCTTCTTCTGAGCGTTTGAAGCGGCTCCCGGAGGAGCCGCCCCCCTCATGCAACAGTGCGAAGATCAGAAGTTGACCTTCGCCGACATCACGAAGCGACGGCCCAGCGCGTCGTAGGTGGCCGGGTAGGTGTTGCCGCTGTTGTAGGTGGTGGATCCGACATCCGAACCGACGATCGGCGGCTTGCGGTCGAGCAGGTTGATCACTTCGAGCGTCACCGTCAGGTGCTCGTTCACAGTCACCTGCGAGGTCAGGTCGAAATAATCCGCCGCCTTGATGCGACGGAAGCGCGGATCGATCACGCAGCCGCCGGTGTCGGCGCCCGCGAAATCTGTGCCGCAGGTGGCCGGATCAGAGGCCGCCGCTACGAGCTGGTTCTCGAGCGAGCGGGGCTCGTACTTCATCTTATCGATATGGCGCCACAGCAGCGACAGCTCGGCCTTGCCGAAATCGAGCGTGGTGCGCTGGCTCCACTGGAACTTCGGCAGGAGAGAACCAAGCGACTCGCCGCCGCCGATGCCGCAGTTGGCGCTGAAGTAGCCTACGCATTCGCGGTTCAGACCGCCCGGAACCGAACGGAACTTCGACTTGAAGGTGTAGTTGCCGTTGAACGACAAGCCCAGCTTCGCGAAGCCGATGCTCCGATTGTAGTTGACCGACAGGTCGAGGCCCGAGGTCAGCAGTTGGCCGCTGTTGCTAAGCGTGCCCGGCAGGCCTGTGCCGGTGCCGGCCTGGTCGCCGTCCAGGCCACCCGTCGTTGGGTCGCGATGGATCAGCAGGCAGGCCGCGCTTGTGGCGCTGGCGGCGGTCAGGTTGTCGAAGCAGGCGCTGACCGAGTCGTCCGAGGCGGGCGCCGAAATCGCGTGCTTGATCTTGATGTGGTAATAATCGAGCGACGCGGAGAAGCCCGGCAGCAGGTCGCGCGGCTGCGCCACCAGGCCGATCGTATAGGTGTTGGCCTTTTCCGGTTTCAGGTTGATGTTGCCCGAATTCAGGATGTTGGCCTGTGCCGCCGACGGATTGGTGATGTTGCCGATGCTGCTCGCCGGTGCACCCTGTGCGAGGCAGACCGCCGCTAGGTTGGCGTTGGTGGTGGGCGCCGCGCCGGCGCACGGGTCGACGATCAGGTTGGTGAGGCCGACCGCGACCGGGTTGAACAGCTCGTTGATGTTCGGTGCGCGGACGGCGTGCGAGTAATCCGCACGGACCTTGAAGCCCTTGATTGGCTCATAAACCAGGCCGCCCTTGTAGGTGGTGGTGTTGAAGCGGTTCTCGGTGCCGTAGATCTTGTAGTGCGAGTAGCGGATGCCGCCGTCGAGAATGAGGTTCTCGATGCCCGGCTTCGCCTGGATCAGCGGCGCGTTGATTTCGCCGAAGCCTTCATACACGTCGAACGTGTTGCTGAACGGAATGACAGCCGAGCCCGAGCCGCCGAGCTCCCCGGGGCTCTGCGCCAGCGTATCGGCGTCCTGCGAAGCCTTGTACTTGCGGTACTCCGCGCCGACGGCGAAGTTGATCGGATCGTTGGCCATTGGGCTCGACACGCCAATGTCGCCGCTGATGTCCGCATGGGCCTGGGCGAGAGACGTCTCGATCGACGTCGTGCTCTTCACCTGAAGGAACGCGGCCTGTTGAGGCGTAATGCTGCCCGGAGGTCCGAAGATATCGATGGGCACGCAGCCGTTCGACGGGTCGACGCAGGTGCCGTCCGGATTCAGCGTCAGGCCCTGCTGGAGGCGCTTGATGTCGGTATAGCCCTCAAGCGTCTGGGTGTTCTTGCTGTTACCGTAGGAACCGAAGACATTGAACTTGATGCGGTCCGTTATATTACCGCGAAGACCGAGCTGATAGTCGAAGATGTTCGTGCGATAGTTTGAAACGCGGTTGCCGACTTCCGACGTGCGGCGACGAAGGGCAACGCCCGTGAGCGTGTCGGTCGTCGTGCAGCTTGCCGCACCGGCCGCCGCGCAGAGCTGGGCGCGCTGCGAGGCAGAAAGGAATGGATTGCTGAGTGAAATGTCGACCGTGTTGCCGAACGAACCCGACGGAGCGACGATCGTGTTGACCGTGTTTTGCGAATACAGGCCGCGGGTATAGACCTCGATGTTATCCGCGACCTGATAGTGGCCCTGCGCGAAGATGTTGTAGCGCTTGAACGGCGTCTGCAGGACGTTGAACGGGTTGAAGTTGTACTCGGTGAACGCCGGCACTAGAGCGCCCGTGGTCGGACTGAATTGCTGGTAGCCCGAGCCGAAGTTGAAGGCGCTCAGCACATCGGTGCTCGAACCGCCGGTCTGGCCGGTCTGCGAGGCGAGCGAGTCGTGCGAGAAGCCGCGATCGCCGGCGAACACCGCATCCGACTTCTGGTAGCCGATGCCGAGCACGACGTTGCCGCGGCCGTCATCGAAGTTCGCGCCGGTCGTGAGATCAATGCGCTGGACATGGCCGTCGCCGCGCTGGGTCAGCTGTTCGGAGGCGTCCGCTTCGAAGCCGGCGAAATTCCTGCGGGTTACGAAGTTGACGACGCCCGACACGGCATCGGCGCCGTAGGTGGTGCTCTCACCACCAGTCAGCACGTCGACGCGTTCAATGAGCGAGAGAGGGATGTCGTTGAGATCGACGACGCCGGTGAGCGTCGCGGGAACGATGCGCGTGCCGTCGAGCAGGACGACGTTGCGGTTGTCGCCGAGGCCGCGAAGGTTGACGGTCGAGAAGCCGCCGCTGCCATTGTTGACGGCGTTGCCGATGCCCGGGACCACGCCCGGAATGTCGCGGATCAGCGACTCGGCGGTGTTCGACTGCTTGAGTTGCATTTCCTTGCGGTCCGTCACCAGCACCGGCGCCGACGACACAAGGTTCGGATTCTTGATGAGCGAGCCCGTGACGACGATCGCGTTGGTGTCAGTCGCGGCAGGCGGCGCTTCGGGAGCGGTCGGAGCAGGCGCGGCCTGTGGCGGCGCGGGCTGGGCATCCTGTGCGACGGCCGGCGTCGAGATGCCCAACATCAGCGGGGC
>OUNM010447155.1_pt1 | contig 15860 bp, 11 predicted proteins | sample 1769961 | NCBI WGS metagenome assembly OUNM01 (sample SAMEA3914820, study PRJEB12502) | metagenome | biome: forest; material: soil | place: USA | collected 2012-03-12 | depth 0.3 m | reverse complement strand
GATTGAAAAAAACTTTGGGGAAGAGGGTGCCAAGACAGTGGCCAAGGCAGCCAAAGAGGCGATGGACCTGATAGAAAAGCATGTAGAAACATATGACATAGCGTGTACCTATAAAAAATTGTCAGGGTTTTTATATTCCCAAAGTGAGGAACAAACTAAAGAGTTACAGAAATTAGTGGAGGCTTCGCAAAAGGCGGGTATAGACATTTCGTATACCTCTGATTTGCCCATCCCTCTCCCTTTTGAAAAAGCCGTGGTGTTTCCAGAACAAGGCCAGTTTCACCCCATTCAATATATCTTTGCTTTGGCTCAAGAATTCGAAAAACTAGGAGGCCTGATTGTACAAAATTGCAGAGTAACCGAACATGAAAAAAGAGAGGTGCTTGACATTGCCACGTCCCTAGGGCCTCTCCAAGCACGCCATCTTATTTATGCCACCCATACTCCTCCCGGGGTCAACGTATTGCATTTTAAATGTGCCCCCTATAGGACGTATGCCATCGGATTTAAGCTGAACAACGATGCTTATCCCGAAAGCTTGGCATACGATATGCAGGACCCTTATAATTACCACCGTACCCAAGAAATTGAGGGAGAAAAATATGTCATCGTCGGAGGGCAAGACCATAAAACAGGACATATAGAAAATACAAAACACTTATTCGACAAATTGGAGGCCTATGTGCATCAGTATTACGATGTGGCAGGCGTGTATTTCAGATGGTCGTCCCAATACTTTGAGCCCAACGATGGAATTGCCTACATTGGCCATTTGCCCAATCATCCGGAGGATGTTTTTGTCGCCACAGGATTTGGTGGCAATGGAATGATCTACAGTCACATTGCGGCGATGGAACTGTGTTCTTCGATCGTCAATGGTAGAAGCAAGTATGATCACTTATTTTCTCCATCCAGAGTGAGTTGGGGCGGGTTGTCCAATTTTGTGAAAGAATCGGCCGATGTAGCAAAAGAGTGGATCGGGAAATGGTTTTCCGTGAGCAAATTGGAAGAGCTGGCAGGCTTCGCCCCCGGAGATTCCAAAGTAGTGAAATACGAAGGCCATTCCATTGCCCTGCATAAAGACGAATCGGGCAATTTTCATGCCTTGAACCCTTCGTGCACCCATCTGCATTGTTCGGTCGCTTGGAACAATGCGGAGAAATCTTGGGATTGCCCTTGTCACGGTGCGCGTTATTCGCTGGATGGGGAAGTATTGACAGGGCCTGCTTCCAAAGATCTGGAAGTATATAAGTTGGAAGAAGAAACAGGAAAAGTGTCGGAAGCATCCAGGTCGTGATGAACATATCAAGGTCCATCAAAAAGCCTGTTTTAATATGAGCCATCCGGAAAGACCTTGCCTAGTTTTCACGTACCCAAACTTTTCGTACACTGCCAGAAGTTCTACTTCTTCCAACGGTGGAAGTAGAACCATGGGAATAGCGTTTTCGTCTGCTCCCTGGAGCAAGGAAGTTTCTTGTTTCAATTGAAAGGCCGTCCCTTTTTTAAGAGAGGAGAGCCATTTCTTTGCCACGTATCCTTCTTCTCCATTGGGCAAGACGACTCTGCACCAATCTTGGGAATAGCCCACTACGTTCACATATTCCTCTTTGGTAAGCGTATTCCGAACGGGGCTTTTTTTACTAGGGCCTCTGTATAGGGGAGCGTTTTTTGCATTTACTTTGAATGCCTGGGATTGAAACGTGGTATCAAGTACCGTAGCGTGCAGAAATCCCTCCAAGGTATGAATGTAATAGAGCGGGTCTTTCGTACCCGTCTGATAAATTCCAAAATGAAGATGGGGAGGAGTGGAAATGGCATTTCCTGTATTTCCCACAGTGCCAAGGACATCCCCTTGTTGTACATGCTGCCCAATGTGCACCATTTGAGAATCCAAATGGGCAAAATAATAGGAGTGTCCCCTGCGGAAATCAAACATCCATACCACTTTTCCTCCTATTTTCGTGTCGGTTACCCGGGAGATATGACCATCGGTGGGAGCTAAAATGGGTGTTCCTCTAGGGGCAAAGATGTCCACTCCTTCATGTTTTCTTGTCCCGTTGTCCCTTGCGTCCCCATAAAAACTCCCGATGGATTTGTTCGTGGCCCCTTGGACAGGGTTGATCAAGACGGGGGTGCGTGCCAAGGTGATCGTGAAATAGGCATTGATCAACAATTCCGGTTGCACGCGCAGCAAACATGTATACCCTTTTTCAAACTCATATTGAAAGTTAAGGCTAGTATCTGCACTCGCTGTTTCCTTCCATTCCCCATTTTTCAAAATGAACAGGTCGATGAACAATTTGCCGTTTGGAGGTGTTTTCGCCAATCCCTTGACAGTAAGCACTTGGCCTTCTTTTACCTCAAAACGGTAAGATCTGGCTTCCGGGTCGGCGGCTTGGAAAAAACCAGATTCCGTGAAAGGCAAAGAGATGACGATGGAATCTTTCAAGGCTTTGTCCCCTGCCTCCTTCCACGTTATCCCCATAGCTGTTTCCGCCAATCCTGAACTCTTCAACGATTGGGCATATTTTTGAGATGGACTGGCATTGGAAAAGGTATGCTTGATGGAATGGAGGCCCTTGCAGGCCATCAAGCCCATGGCGAGCAGGAGTATTTTGAATAGATGTTTCATTCTAAGTTCTTATCTCTCTGTAAAACAAAATGTATGCCACCTAGATATAGGTGAGTATGTATAAGGACGACTCAGGAGAGATGTTTCTCATTTACGGAGGGAATTTGCTGCCAAAGGGTTTTTAGCCGGGACATCGTACTTTTGGATTTCACGATGGACACCGTGGCCAACAAAGAAATCAAACCTCCCAATACTGATTCCATAAAGCGCATGCCTGAAAAAAGCCAAACCTCCCGATTGGTGTAATTGTGGGCACTGATGCCGACAATCAACACGGTCGCACAGGCTATTTTTAAAGCCCCGTCCCATTTGAAAAAGATGACGCACAGGCATACACAGAACAAGGCAAAACAGACAGAAAGCATTACATGACCAAACATGTCCAAGAACAAAGCCGACAGAAACGCTCCCGAAAACGTCCCGAGCAGACGGTCCCTCATTAAAGCCAAGGCATTGGTAGGAAGGTCGTCGAACACCACGATGGCTGTCACTGCACACCACATGCCACTGATGGAGTTGTTGGGTAAGTTCAAAAGGAGGGAAATGCCGTACCCTGAAAAATAACTGACAACAATCACCCCGGTCAGCAAGCAAGCCCGAACAACGATTCTGAACTTTTCCCTTACTTTTTCCCTGTCAATTGCCATGTGAAGTCGTTTCGTCGTTTCGTCAAAAATTGTGCCTAGAGGAAAATGCCACATTTGGGTTGGCGCGTGAGAGCAGACCTGCAGGCCATGTTCCCCTTGGCTTTATGTATGCCCGAATGGTAAAACGATGTCTTGGTGAAACCGACCAGAGTTGATTGTCGCTCTTTCGGTTACCTGACTTCCGCCTACTCCGAAAATAGCGTTGAATATGTTAATATTTTTTATAAAACATACATCTTTATTGTTTGATTTTTTCGGAACTTTTTCTGTTTTTTTGTCATTATATAGAGAATAAATATGAAAATACGCATAATTATTCTTCTTTTGTTTGCGAATATCCTTGATTCTTTGTCGCAAAATGCCTCATTTATTACAAGCAAAGACCAAGATTGCAATATTCTAAAAGCAAATTTTGACGCCTCAGGTTCCACTGGGGCGCCCCCACTGACCTATTATTGGGATTTTGGAAATGGAAACACGACTTCGGGTCCGGATAAGGCCGTAGTGGATGCCGTTTATGTTCAACCTGGAGATCCCGTAGTAAAGCTTTACGTGATAGACGCCAACGGGTCGAAAAGTGCTCCTGTTTCTAAAACCCTTCATATATTATCAGGTCCAAAAATTGACTTCTCCCCAAGCGATGCTTCTACGTGTCCGGGAACTGCCGTCCAATTCCATAATGCGACCCAAGCAGGGAGTTCTCCTATTACGGGGTACATTTGGAACATAGGAAGCAACATTTCTATTCGTTCGAAGGAGGCGTCCTATACGTTTGGCTCCACTGGAGAGTACGATGTGACGCTCATCGTGACTGATTCCAATGGATGCAACATGAGCCTCAAAAAGGAAAAGTTGGTTTCTGTCCAGAATAATTTTGCTTCCTCATTTTATGCCGACAGCACCTATCGCTGTACCGCCCCTTTTCAAACTTCTTTCCATGACGCCACCGATTACTCGAAAACGCAGGGACATTCCTTCTCTTATCACTGGGATTTTGGCGATGGAAGCACTTCTGGGGACCAACATCCAACAAAGACCTACACGAATCCAGGATCCTATGATGTGAGTTTGCTTGTTTCTGATCAAACGGCAGGTTGTACCTCCTTTCACTCCCAATCCCAATATATTTCCATAGGGGCACTTCGTCCACACACGCAAATTATATTGTCCTCCAGCCAATGTAATAGATATACATATGCCCTGAATCCCAACAGTAACGTCCTGCCTAGTCGGTTTGTAAAAACAGTAGATCTGGGAGATGGCCAAACCTATACCTTGACTTCGGAAGATTATTTCTATCACACCTATACAAAAGCGGGCACTTATATTGTCCGGACACGTTATGCGGACCCGACCGACAAAAGCTGTATCCAAGTAGGATTCGACACCCTTATTGTCCCTCCTTCCGAACAGGATGTGGTGGCGGACCAAGTAAGTAGCTGTCTGACCCCAATGACGGTTCATTTTAGTGCCAGCCATATTCCCGATGGTCTCTTTTATCAATGGGACTTTGGCGATGGGACATTTTCGCAAGAAGCGGCCCCTCAAAAGATATATACCACCAAGGGAAATTATACCGTAAAGTTAAACGTATCCACCACTTCCGGATGCAACTATGCCATTGAAAAAAGCCAATTCATCCAGGTAGGAACTCTATCCGCATATTTTCTTTCTGACGCTCAGAAAGTTCAAGAATTACCCAAGGAATTTAATCTCCACCCCATCAAAGATACGAGTGTGTTGCAGGGCGGCTGCATTCCCTTGACCGTGCATTTCACTAACCAATCCGTTGGAAATGGCCTGAGTTACCAATGGAATTTTGGAGATGGGACCACGTCCACTACATCTTCCGCCCAGGTCACCCACACGTATTTAACGGAAGGAATCTATTCTCCCACATTGACTGTTTCAGAAGCAGATGGCTGTACCGACACGTATACATGTGCTGCTTGTGTCCGGGCGGGCAGTCCTCCTAAAACGACCATTTCTGCTACGGGCCCAGACACGGTCTGTTGTTTGTACGACAAAACATTTACGACCGACGTAGATTTGAACAAAGTGGACTTTTTATGGTACGACATCGCGCTGAATGATGGGAGCTCCACGGGACTCACGCAAGCGTATTACAAAAATGCCCATGGAGATTGGACCTTGGAAGACAATACTGGCACTACGCAGTCCTATACACCTATCGGAACAGGATTGCACTTCATTCAAAGCAATTTTGCCACTCCTACTGGCAACCAGCCAGACCTCTACTTCTATGCCTACAAGAATGGATGCCCAACAAAAATAGAGTTGCCGGATTTCCAAAAGCATCTGCTTCCTTGGGGCACTTTTAGCCCCATTTCATGTGAAATAGAACAAAATTTGAAAGGAGGGGATACATTGGATTTCAACAAGATAGGAGGGGACTGGCTCATTGGGAAAGACGCAAACGGGCAATGGATGAAACTGAGTAAGGCTACCGTCACATTTGAATACAAAAGCACAAACGGTTGTTCAATGCCTGTATATACCCAATCATATACCCCGGCCTCTTTGGGATTTGACATTACGCAAGGATCTTTTGAGAAGATCCGACAAGCTGGAATGTTCCCCAAAATTGTCTTGCCTGCCTGCGCCGGTTACGGGGATCAAGTCCTCTCCACTACCTATTTATATACCAGCGATGATGCCCAAACTTACTACAACCAGGGCAAATGCCTCTGTCAGGAACATTGGCCTTATAAAATCGGTCGTCCAATCTTGCCTGTTTATTCCCTTAATGTCCAAAAGGGTTGTGCTCCTTTGCGCGTGGATTTCAAGGCGGGTTCTTCCGATTTCAATTGGACATTTGAAAACGGAATGGTGTTGACAGGTACTGCCGTCACGCACACGTTTTCTTCACCGGGTACTTACCGGTTCCGAAACATATCCCATGGCTGCTCTTCCACCTATTGGACGGATTCGATTGTGGTATATGGGTTGCCCACCGTCCATTTAAAAGCCAATCAAACCGTCTTTTGTTTGAATGACAATACGGTGAACACCACTAACAAGACCATTGAGCTGACGGATACTTCTATTCATGTTGCCCCCATCCAAAAATGGGACTGGGATTTTTCCAGCGGACACCTTCTTTCCACCTCCGACAATAAAAAGGTGAGTTTCGCTTTTTCGGAAAAAGATGTTCCTATTGACCCTAAAAATGGAGTGTACGTAGGGCTTACCGTCACCGACCAACATGGTTGCCAGGCAAAGGATTCGCTCCGTATTATATTAAGGAAAACCACGCCTGCCTTTTCATTATCTAGGTCCACGGGTTGTTATGACACATTGAAGATAACCCCCAATTTTCAACAGGCTGGTTCGTTCCCATCTTATTCTGGCAAGGTTACGGCTAACTTAAAAAACCAGGGAAGTACCTACAAGGTCTACGAACAATCCTTAAGTGATCTAGCCAATCATCCAATCTTGCTAGATTACAATGGGACATATGATGTTCAAATGCGTGTGCAGAATGATGCATTGGGTGTATGTCCCAATGAAAAAGATACTACCCTCTATGTCCACTATCAATCGTTATCACCTGACATGCAGATACTCGGTCCCACCACATTTAGCTGTGTCCCAGCCATGGTGCAGGTGAAGGACATTTCAACACCTTACCATTCGAACCCGGTCACCGCGTGGGATTGGACCTTTGTGAATACAAAAACAAATGTCCAATTGAAAGGAACTGGTGTCTCGCCCAGTCCTTTTGCCCTGACAGATTCGGGCTATTACAATGTGGGCTTGACAGTTCAAGACCAAAAAGGGTGCAAGAAGACCATTTGGAAAGATTCTGTCATCTACATCAACGCATTGCAAGGACATATTGATTCCTTGCCCCCACCACTATGCCCAGGAAAAATGGCCTTTTTCAAGGGCTCTTCATCCAATAAAAACACGGTGTATTGGGATTTTGGGGATGGTTTTATCGGGACAGGAAGAGAGGCGTACCATGCCTATAAATCGAGCGGAGAACGTAAAATATCCTTTATCGTAACCGATTCCTCCCAATGCCGCAAATCATTCATTGGCAAGGTGATGGTAAAAGAAGCCCCTAATTTCACATTGGGGCATGATACACTTTTGTGTGAGGGCAACACTTTGATACTACAAGGGCCGAGTCATGCCAATTATTCCTATGCATGGAATACAGGAGCCGTTACTTCCTCTTTGGCCGTGACAAAAGCAGGATTTTATGCCCTCCAAGTGAGAGATACAACCCTCAATTGCCCCAATGCGGATTCCATCCACGTAATGATTTCCATTCCTCCTCATGTATACATCCTGCCCATTCCTCCTATTTGCCTAGGCGAAACAATCCATCTCAAGGCGCAAACGGACAAAGAGGCTACAAACCCTATTTGGAAAAACAATGGCGCAACGATCGGAAGAGATACTGCTCTTATTTGGGTAGTGAATGACACCTTACCCATTTATCTTCAAGTCGAAAACCAAGATCATTGTAAAAATCTGGCGCATATTTCTTTGCCTATCTTGCAAAGACCTACTTTGCAGCTTTCCGATCAATTTGTTTGTCCCGGAGACTCGGCACTTCTTCTTCCTTCTGCCACTCCCAAACACCCTCTTTTTCACTATCAATGGTATCAACACAATGTCCTTATTGCCCATGATACATTTCCTTCAAAGGAGGTCTATGAACCTGGCAACTATGAAGTGACCTATGGGAAATCCAATTGCATGGCTTCCGCCAAAGCCGAATTTGGTTTTCATCCCTTGCCCCCTACCACCACCAACGAGCGGAAGGTGATCTTTTGCGAAGAATATGGCAGCATCCAAATTGACGGTGGCATAGCAAGCACCTATGAATGGTTCCAAGAAAAAGAATCTACCCGGTACCTGAGCATTGACAAAATAGGAAATTACATCCTCAAAATAGGCAACGAGTTTCACTGTTATGCGTTCGACACCGTGATCGTGGAAAACCGTTGTGCCCCTAAATTGTATGTCCCCAATGCCTTTACTCCCGAACAGGAAGGGGAAAACAAGGTACATACTCTTTTTGGATACAACATCGGAAGCTTCGAACTCTTGATCTTCAACCGATGGGGAGAGGTCATTTATGAAAGCAAGGACTTCCATCAGCCTTGGGATGGGTACTACCGCAATGAACTGATGCCTTCCGGCTCTTATCCATGGATCATCAAATATTCAGGCAATAACCCAGACAACACCTCTGTTCATCAACTAGAAGGAAAAGTGGTCTTGGTGCGCTAGCTCAGAAAATGAAAAAAGCAATTCATAAAGTAGTTCCAGTACTTGTTTTGTGCCTGATCTTGGGGAATGTGCAGGGTCAGGATATCCAACTGTCCCAATATTATAATCTTGTCCAATATTCCAATCCTGCCTTTGTTGGAAGTTCTATGGGATGGAGGGCGACCTTTCAAAACAGGCTTCAATGGCCAGGAGTGGACTCGAGATACGCTACTTCCATTGCCGCCATGGATTATAACCTATCGAAGTACCGAAGCGGGGTAGGAGGAATGTTAATAGTGGATGACCAAGGGGCTTCGAGCATCAAAACCTACCAAGGCATCGCCCAATATTCCTACCAACTTAATTTGTCTTCTGCTTCCACATTGCGTGCAGGAACCAGCGTGGGATATGTACGCCGTACGCTTGCCAATTCCAACTTGTACTATCCAAGCCAGTTCAATGGCACTGGATTTGACAACAGTGACAATTCCTCTTATTCGCGTAACTACTTGGATATTGGGGCCGGCATCCTATTTCACACTTCCCAATTCTGGATAGGACTGTCAGCCGCCCATTTAAATCGACCCAACCAAGCTTTCTTGGGAAATGCTGACCGACTTCCTACGCGATTTGACGTATTGGCTGGATACAAAATTGTTTTACATGCAGAACCAACCATGCGCTATTTGGAAAAAAATGACAAGGAGGTGTGGGCACTGTACCCTTCTGTCCTTTTGAAATCCCAAGGAAAATCTACCCAAATGGATATAGGACTCTACTCTTTGTACGATGTTTTTCAAGTGGGACTTTGGTACCGCGGCATTCCGATCAAAAATTATTCCGAACAAATTATAAACAACGAAGCACTCATTCTATCGGCTGGATGCAGGTTCGACCATTTTTCAGTCACCTATTCCTATGATCTCAGCATTTCTAAATTGAGCCCCTATTCCAAGGGGGCACACGAAATCAGCCTCAATTTTTTAATGCCAAGGAAAGGCCTGGTAAGGTCTGGGTTCAAATACAAAATATTGCCTTGTCCAAGGTTGTAATGCGCCAACAACCCCGTTAGAAGAGATAAGAGTTTGGTTTCTAATTAACATGATGACCTGAGTGCTATTGAAATCCCTGTTCGTAATAAAAATGTCATACCGTGAGCTTGATCCTACTTTTAAGGGGAGGAGCTGAATTTTTGGCAGAAGATTGCCAAAGAAAGTACAAAAAAAGCGAGTCTAAGACGGCCACTGCACCGACAAAAAGCGGCCAAGTCTGAATTGAAATAGGGACGCATAGGCCAGTTTCTTCTAAAACGAAAGGCGAGCAAATGAAGAGCTGTCCGTCTTTTCTTTTAAACTAAAAGTTAAGGGTGGCATAATAGTTTCGATCATAGGTCAATCCCACTTAATCATATCCTTATGTTTCATCACATCAAAGAATTACAATTCAATGCACGAGTATCCAAACCAGACCCCCGATTTGCCACTATTTTGCTGGAACAATTTGGAGGAGCGAATGGCGAGCTCGCAGCATCCATGCAATATTTTCAACAAGCCTTCGGAGCAAAAATGCCCCATCCGGACAAGTATGATATGTTGATGGACATTGCCACCGAAGAACTCAGTCACTTAGAAATCGTAGGTGCGACCATTCAAATGCTTTTGAAAGGAGTAAGTGGGGATTTAAAAAATGCCTCCGAAGAATCCGAGATCATGCAAGTGATGGAAGGTAGTGCCGCAAAAGAAACCCTCATCCACGAAGGGATCACCAATCCTCAGTTTTATATCATCAGCGGGGGAGGCCCTGCCCTTGTGAACAGTCAAGGAATTCCTTGGTGTGCTTCCTACACCAATTCGAACGGAGATTTGACAGTGGATCTGAGAACCAATATCGCTTCTGAATCGAGAGCGAAATTGGTCTACGAACATTTATTGAAATTCACGGACGATTTCTATGTAAAAGAGTCCTTGCGGTTTCTTATGACGAGGGAAATTGCCCATTTTGAAATGTTTCAAGCTGCCTTGGAAACCATTCAGCCTAATTACCCTCCAGGAGTATTGCAAGCAGACCCTCGTTTTACCACTCAATATTTCAACCTTTCAAATGGACAAAACGTGCGGGGCCCATGGAATGAAGGAGATATGCCCATCACAGGCAAAAAATGGGAGTACATCGAAGATCCGATCGCACACATAAAAGAGACCGATGGTTTGGAAATAGAAAGGAAGAGCATGAAAAACGAACTTGAGCAAAGTCATTTGCTGGATAGTGAGCTGAGCAAACTAAAAAGCGAGGAGGTGACGAAAACGGAACCTACGGGCGTTTGTCAATGGAATTAATAAGAGAATAAAAAAAGGAGAGTCCTATGATATGGACTCTCCTCTTTTTTCATAAAGACCTGATCTGGCGAATTAGAGGAAAAGAAAAAAGCAGACGATCCCTTTAAGGTCGTCTGCTTTTTTGGATAGAGAAGCGATTACACCCTAGCAGTGCCCGAGCCTCTTAGTAAATGAACTGCAATGAGGACGATGCCAATTACCAAAAGTAAATGGATCATAGATGGAGCGGCCCAAACGAAGAAACCCAAACCCCAGCCCAAAATGCAAATTAGTCCGATCAACCATAGTATACTTCCCATAATGTGTAATTTAGTTTCATCAACCTGTAAAGTAGTGTGCCAAGAAGGCCTTTCAGCACTTGGGCCTAGTTGCCGTTTTGTTGTTTATCCTCTTTGTCGTGCCCTTCCAATTTTACCAGTTTGTTGTAAAGACCGAACAAAAGGAAAGGGGCTGTCCACTGCCCAACAAACAGTGCTTTATGGTCTTCTTTGGCAATCTTAAGTCCCAATGACAATGCCATAGAGCCGAGAGCGGCCCATAAGAACAGGTCCGAAGGGAGTTTGGCTGTCTGCTCTTCAATTGTTTTAGCTACAGGGCCTTCTTTGTGATCATAATTGGTGGTTATCTTTTCTATCGTTTCCATGGTTGTTTTTTTACACTCTACTCTTTAAAGGAGTGTGCCATTCATTGCCTTCTACTTTAAAATAAACTAAGGAGATGACCTCGGTGGTATTACCTGCTTTTGGTGAATAGTGGCATTGTTTTTTGGACTTGATATGCCCACGTAGGTTTACATCGACAAAGCCATCCGCATTTTGTGCATTCATCCCGATCAATTTAATTTTAATAATGACCCATATGGAGAAATCAAGTAAAATGAGCAGGCGTAAAGCGATTGGAGGCTTGGGATTTGGACTAGTTGCGGCAATCGGCACTCCCTTTGTTTCCAAGGGAACAGGAAGTAATGACGATCCCTTAAAACTTCAAGACCCGACGAGTAAATATCCAAAGCCCCCGTTCAAAGGCCAACTCCAGACTTGGCCGGGACTGGCTGGGCAAATGGATCCTCGTCCCGATCATGGGGAGACGAGTTACAAAGGATCTGGGCGTTTAAATGGAAGGAAGGCACTCATCACAGGAGGAGATTCCGGCATGGGTCGGGCGGCTGCCATCGCTTATGCACGTGAAGGAGCGGATGTGGCCATCAATTACCTTCCTTTTGAAGAACCTGATGCAAAAGAGGTCATCGCATTGATCAAGGCCGAAGGCAGAAAAGCAATCGCGATACCGGGAGACATCCGGGAAGAGGCATTTTGTAAACAACTGGTGGCCGAAGCAGTAAAGGGGCTCGGCGGGCTTGACATTCTTGTGAATAATGCAGGGAGGCAACAGGCCAATTCCTCTATCCTCGATATCACTACGGAACAATTTGATTGGACCATGAAGACCAATATCTATGCACCCTTCTGGATTATCAAGGCGGCTTTGCCACATTTGCAGGCGGGTTCAGTGATTATCGGCACCACGTCTGAACAGGCATACGACCCTTCTGCCGACTTATATGATTATGCCCAAACAAAAGCGGCGACCATGAATTACATAAAATCGCTTGCAAAGCAGCTCGGCCCAAAAGGGATTCGGGTCAATGGGGTGGCACCGGGGCCCATATGGACTCCCTTGCAAGTAAGCGGGGGTGCCACACAAGAAAAATTGAAGCATTTTGGCGGTCAAACTCCATTGGGAAGACCTGGCCAACCTGTGGAACTCGCTTCCATTTATGTACAACTGGCAGCAAGTGACGCAAGTTTTGCCACTGGGCAAATTTACGGTGCTGCAGGAGGAGGTGGACAACCTTAAACAGAGGAGGAGCCTCGCCTCCTCCTCTGTTTTTTCCTATTGAATAATCAGGTCTATCCATTCAATGCATCAATCAATTCTTTCATAGAACGGTCTTCAAGATGTTGGATAGTCTCGATTAAAGCGTCCTGTTTGGACAAGGAGGCGACATTTTTAGACAACCTCTTGAATTTATCCTTAGTGTCCTCCCAGCTAAAAGGCCTTGTGTAATACCCCTTGAAATCCTCTTTTTCATTACTGAATTTAGTGTCGTTTTTCAAACAGACCTCCACTTTGCATTTCAGCTTTTCAGGATAGGCCGAAGTATAGGGATCTATCATACCTACGATTTTGACTGGCTTTGTAATCGGAAAACAGGTGTCCACTTCTATCCTCTTTAAAAGCTCTTGCACATCCTGTTGGTTAATCCGTTCCGGCAACAATTGTGTTTCTTCCACCTTCCCGTCTAGAAAAGCCACTGCTATCAAATAAGGAAGGCTATGGTCCGCTTGTTCCTTGGAATGGACTTCTTTCCTGTCGCCATACAACCCACCGCCCACGATATGATAAGAGGTGAGAAACGTAGTGACTTTTACATCTTTGATTTCGTCAGCAGCAATCGCATGCTCTTCCTTCATTTCGAGAACTGCTTCCAAGATGGATTGGGTGTGCACTTCAGAGTTATAAGACTTCAAGGAGCATTTTTTGATCAGTTCAAAATTTTCTTCCTGCCAGTCATACGTTAACTCCATGCCGAAGACATCTTTGAATCCTTTGGGCCCTTCAAAGAGTGAAATGGGCCCGGTTATTCCTTGTTTGGCGAGAGCGACGATGTTGTATATCCCCAAGGCCACGAAGGAAGAAGCAAGTCCTTTCCATTCATAAGTATAAGAAGCTCTGGAAGTAACAAGAGGGTTAAATGAACATCCTGCAATTCCCAAGGCATGCGAAGTTTGGTCTTCCGAAAGAGACAATAGCTTGCCAAGGGCTCCCGTGAGCGAATAAGAAAGCAAAAGGGTATGATCGAAACCTTTCATCATGACCGGGATTTCCTCGATCAGGCGGCACTCTATTTCATATCCTATCGCCATCGCGAGAAGGAAATCCGATCCACTTGATTCCATCTGTTGAGCGGCTGAAAGCAATGCCCCTATATTGTCACTTGGATGGCATGTAGATTCCTTCCCAAGAAAATTATCCATATAATCAGGATAGCGGATAAGGGCAGTATAGAACTGGGCTGCCCTATCAGGAGCGAGATGACCTAAAACTGGGACGCTGCACATGCCGCCTTCTCCATATGACCTCATCTGAGTCGCTAATTTTTGGATAGTAGGCCTTTGTGTGGCATAAAGGAGAGATCCAATCGAATCCAATAGATGTTTTTTGAGTTGATCCACGCAATCAGGATCAAGGTCTTTGAACGCGGCATGCGAAACAAATCGGGCCATTTCCTGAGTTTGTAGTTTTCCCATAGTAATTTTTATCGGTCAGAGGAAAAAAACATGCCGTGATAAACAGACAGAAAGAGGTGGATGCACGGCAGATTGTTTAAGATGGGTGGTTTCAAATCGCGCCTACCTTCAACACTTTGTTACAAATAGGGGTCAAAAGAAAAAATATTTTTCCCAATTACGTTCGGTCAATGTTTGATGCGTATTTGTCAAATTAAAATCGAGTCTGCTCCTTTTGTTTTGTACGCGTACTTCTTTCTCCATTTTTTTAAATTTAGCAAGTAAAAAACGGACGGATTCTTGTGGTACCACTTTGCCTTGTTCTGTATACTGGTTGATAAAGTAGATGGCGCAAAATCCACTTTTCTGTAACTCCAGAAACTTTGTTCTAAGTTCTTCCCGATCACTTAGGTGTTTGTGAAGGATTTTCTTGGTCAAGGAGTAACGTGAACGAATCAATTTCAACTGAGTTGAATTCAGAACTTTCTTTTGTGAACCTGTCCTATCGGAAATAAAGGAGATATTTCTGAAGAGCGTATTCCATATCTTTTTTAACTGCGAAAAATTTGATTTTACCATCTTACTACATAGATGGGGAATTCAAGGGCAACTATGTTACACACTTAAGTGCTTGACTTACATATATCACATGTTACTTTTGGTCCAGGGCCGCAAAGAAGGATAAGAGGGGAGAAAAGTGGATTATATGTAATATTCTTATATAAATCTATAATACTTCAAAACCCTGCTATGTCTTACTTTGTTTAGTACCACATCACATAAAATAATAAAAAGGTACTTGAGACATCGTGGAGAGAAGAAACTGGGTAAAACGCTTTGAATCACAATCAAAGGAGCGTCGGAAATTTAGATGCTGAAGAAAAGCCTGGCGAAGAAGTGCCCAATGAAATCTGCAATCACCTCAACGCAAAAAGAATCAAGGCCATGTTTGAACCATGACCGTCTTTGAAGAACAGGAATTTAAGCAATTAGTTGACTACTGAATGGGAATTATAAATAGTGAATTGGAAAAATCAAAAGTGCACATCATCGTGGAGATCATAGAATACGTCCCTCATGCGGTGCTGAGCAAAACGATCATTAAAAAGACGACTGGCAACATTACGGTGTCATCCTTTGCCGCCGGAGAGGAGCTGGAGGAGAAAACCTCTCCCTATGATACATTCATCCAAATCATAGACGGAACGGCGGAGCTTAGCATCCTCGATGAAAAGTACAAGCTTAAACTGGGGGAAGGGGTGGTGATACCAGCCCATGATAGGCACTGTTTCTATGCCAATGAACAATTCAAAATGATCTCGACCATAATAAAGACTGGGGATGCTTGATAAGATATTGCCCAAACAAACTGTTCGTTACAAATGACATCTTTCATTAAAAAACACTAGTCGTACACAAACTCTCAAAGCATGGAAAAAAAATTGGCTATAGAAATGTTGAATGATGAATCTATTCGATGTTTGAGCACACTTGGAAACAAGGAAGCAAAAGCCAAGCAGTGTTCCAGTGCCTGCCCCTCTTGTTTGAACCATTCTACAAACAAATGCATATATGAATCTCAAGGTACAAGCTTGGAAAGCCCTGCTGGACAGTATCCCTAGGAGAGAGGCGTAGAAAACATCCAACGGTAATTTGATGGGTACCAATCCCAAAAAGATGGAATTTATACAATATTCTTAAGGAATAG
>OUNM010503618.1_pt1 | contig 15869 bp, 13 predicted proteins | sample 1769961 | NCBI WGS metagenome assembly OUNM01 (sample SAMEA3914820, study PRJEB12502) | metagenome | biome: forest; material: soil | place: USA | collected 2012-03-12 | depth 0.3 m | reverse complement strand
GATCGCGTCGGCGCCGGCTTCGACGAGCGCCCGGGCACGTTCCTGCGCTGCTTCGATGCCGTCGACGGCGCGGATGTCGGTGCGGGCCATGATGAGGAAGTTCGCATCGCGGCGGGCGTCGGCCGCGGCACGGATGCGCTTGGCGGCAGTGTCGACGTCGACCACGTTCTTGCCGTCCAGGTGCCCGCAGCGCTTGGGGTTGAACTGGTCCTCGATGTGGCAACCGGCCAGTCCGGCGTTTTCAAGTTCCTGGATGGTGCGGGCCACGTTCATCGGCTCGCCGAATCCGGTGTCCGCGTCCACCAGACAGGGCAGTTCGGTCATGCGGGCGATCTGCCCGGCCCGGGTGGCGACCTCGGTGAGCGTCGTGAGCCCGATGTCGGGCAGGCCGAGGTCGTTGGCGAGGACGGCACCGGAGATGTAGACGCCGGGGAAGCCTTTCTCCTCGATGAGCCGTGCCGAGAGCGGGTTGAAGGCGCCGGGGAACTGGACGATGGTCCCGGAAGCGAGCATCTCGCGGAGGGCGAGGCGCTTCTGTTCGGGCGTGGTCTTGGAGTAGAGCATCTAGAACAGTCCCTTCGGTGCGGCGGCGAGGTCGATGACGCCGGGGGCGGCTTGGATGTTCAGCTGGTCCAGTTCTCCCGGTCCCAGTTCCGGGAGGCGCTCGACGGTGCCGAGGAACCTTTCGATCTCGGCCTCCTCGACCAAACCGGCAGCAAGGGTGCGGAACTTGTTCACGTACTGTTCCCGGGCGAACGGTCGGGCGCCGAGCGGGTGGGCGTCGGCCACGGCGATCGATTCGGTGATGACCGTTCCGTCCGTGAGCGTGATTTCCACGGTGCCGCCGAAGGCCTTCTCCGCGATGTCCAGGGAGTGGTAGCGGCGGGTCCATTCGGAGTCTTCCACGGTGGTGACCTTGTGCCAGAGTTCCACGGTGTCGGGGCGGCCCGCCCGCTCCGGCGCATAGGAGTCGACGTGGTGCCAGGAGCCGTCCTGCAGCGCGACGGTGAAGATGTACGGGATGGAGTGGTCCAGGGTTTCCCGGGAGGCGGTGGGGGAATATTTCTGGGGGTCGTTGGCGCCGGAACCGATGACGTAGTGGGTGTGGTGGCTCGTTTTGATCAGGACGGAGGCCACGTTGGCCGGGTCCGTGGCCTCGGGGTGCTCTTTGTGGAGTTTGCGGGCGAGATCGATCCAGGCCTGGGCCTGGTATTCGGCGGAGTGTTCCTTGGTGTAGGTGTCCAGGATGGCGCGCTTGGCTTCCCCGGCCTCGGGTAGCGGGACTTCGTAGGAGGCGTCCGGCCCGTCGAGCATCCAGGCGATGACGCCGTCTTCGCCTTCGTAAATGGGCACGGGGGAGGTCTGGCCCCGCATGGAGCGGTCTACGGCTTCGACGGCCATTTTGCCGGCGAACGCCGGAGCGTGGGCCTTCCAGGTGGAGATTTCGCCCTTGCGGGACTGGCGCGTGGCCGTGGTGGTGTGCAGGGCCTGGCCGACGGACTGGAAGATCGTTTCGACGTCCAGGCCCAGGAGGGTGCCGATGCCGGCGGCGGCGGAGGGGCCGAGGTGGGCCACGTGGTCGATCTTGTGTTTGTGCAGGCAGATGGCCTTGACCAGGTTCACCTGGATCTCGTAGCCGGTGGCGATGCCGCGGATCAGGTCCTTGCCGCCGGAGCCGACGTGCTGGGCGACGGCGAGGATCGGGGGAATGTTGTCGCCCGGGTGGGAGTAGTCCGCGGCCAGGAACGTGTCGTGGTAGTCGAGTTCACGCACGGCGACGCCGTTGGCCCAAGCGGCCCATTCCGGGGAGACCTTGTCGCTGATCCCGAAGACGGAGGAGCCCTTGCCGTTGGTGGTCGGCGCGTGCGTCAGGGCCTGCGCGCGGGCGGCGATGATCGGGGCACGGTTCAGGGAGGCAATGGCAACGGAGGCATTGTCGATGATCCGGTTGATGATCATGTCGGTGACCTCGGGAGTGACCTCGACGGGGTCGGCGGCGACCGTGGCGATCTTGTGCGCCAGCTGATCCTCACGGGCAAGGTTCTCTTCGCTCTTGTAGACGCGGACGTGGTTGTTCTTCACCATGGTGCTCCTTTAGTGAGGTGTGTGGGTCGCTTTGACGTGGGAAAGACTGCGGTGCAGATGAAGGGTGGTGGCGGCTTCGGCGAGCCTGGGGTTGCCTGCCGCGATGGCTTCGGCGATCGCGGCGTGCTCGGCCGCGGCGGCATGGAGGCGTTCGGCGTCGTCGGCCGCGAGGCGCCGGACCCGCACCAGGTGGACGCGCAGGCTGCGCATGGCCTGGGCAAGGTAGGAATTGGAGATGGCCTCGTCGATCGCTTCGTCGAGCCTTCCCACCAAGGCGTAGTAGTCGTGCCGTGCAGGATCGGAATCGTTGAGCATCTCCGGGGCCCGGAGGAGCTCTGCGTGGAGTCGGGCGAACACCGGGCGTTCGCCGCGTTCAGCGGCGAGGGCGGCGGCTTTGCCTTCCAGGGTTTCGCGCAGCTCGAACAGTTCGTCGATGTCCTCCAGCGAGATGTCGGTGACGACGACGCCGCGGCCGCCTGCCGCCGCCGTCAGCCCTTCCGCGGTGAGCCGGCTCAGCGCCTCCCGGACGGGTGTGCGGGACACGCCCAGGCGTTCGGATTGTTCCACTTCCGCGAGGACTGTTCCGGGTGCCAGGCGCCACTCAATGATGTCTTCGCGCAGGGCCGCATAGGCTTTGTCGCTGGCACGCATGGACCCTCCTTCACTGGGCGGATGTCCTCAGTGTATACATAAACAGTGATCAAGCCCAGCTTTTCTTGAGATATCTCGGCTGAAGCTCTAGTTGTGTATACATCCGCGGTGAATTGGCGGCTAGCTCCGGTTCCAGCGGTACTCGTTCTCCGGCCGTCCTGGGGTGCCGTACCGTGCATTCCTCGTGGCCAATCCGGCGTCGGCCAGGTATTCGAGATAGCGGCGTACGGTGACCCTGGACATCCCCAGGGCGACAGTTGCCTCGCTCGCGGACACGGCCCGGCCCAGGCTGGCCAGGAGGTCTTTGACGGACTCCAGGCTATGGGCCGAAAGGCCCTTGGGCAGCGGGACTTCGGTGGGTGCGCGGAGACTGGCAAACGCCTGGTCCACATCGCTTTGCGAGGCACCACTGGCCCGAGCGCCCGACGCCGGGGCGGCGAGTTGTTCGCGGAAGGTGCGGTAGCTGGCGAGTTTGTCCGCGAACGTTGCGAAGGTGAACGGCTTGATGAGGTACTGCACGACGCCGATCGACACCGCACTGCGGACAATGTTCACTTCCCTGACGGCGGTGATGGCGATGATGTCCGCAAGGAGTCCCGAAGCGCGCATTCGGCGGGCGACGTCCAGTCCGTGAAGATCCGGCAGGTTCATGTCCAGCAGGACGAGGTCCACCGGTTGCCCGGCAACGGCGAATTCGTTGAGCAGCCGTAGGGCCGATTGTCCGTCCGGTGCGGTTCCCGCAACAGTGAAGCCGTCGATTCGGCCGACGTAGACGCCATGGGCATCGGCGGCGATGGGTTCGTCCTCGACAACGAGAACGCGGATATCGGTCATTCGGCTTCTTTCCTGGAGTCCGGCGCGGGGAGCGCCACGCGGAAGGACGCACCGCCCAAGGCGCTCGTGGATTCGCTGATGGACAGCGTACCGCCAAGCCGCTGCACTGCTTGCCGCACCAGGGCCAGGCCAACGCCGCGGGAAGGAGCTCCGGGTTGGCCGGCCTGTCCGATGCCGGCGGCCTTTGTGCTGAATCCGTATTGCCAGACGTCGTCGACGATGCTGGGGTCGATTCCGTGACCGGAATCGACCACCGTGAACGTGGTTCCCTCAGGTCCGGATTCGATGCCCAGTTCCACTTTGCGTGGCGGGCGAGCGGCCGTGGCAGCGTCGAGGGCGTTGTCCAGCAGATTTCCCAAAATGGTCACGAGGTCCTGGATGGCCAGGCCCTGGAGGCCGTCCCCGCCGCTCACCGTGACAGTCAGCTCCGCGCCGCGTTCGTGCGCCTCGGAGGACTTCCCCATGATGAGTGCACTCAGGACGGGCTCGTCCACCGATGCCACGAGATGGTCGGTGAGTTGTTGGCTCAGTTCAAGGTCCTTGGTGGCAAAGTCCAGGGCGTCGGTGGTTCGCCCGAGCTCCATGAGGGACACGATGGTGTGCAGCCGGTTGGCGTGTTCGTGGGTCTGGGCCCGCAACGCGTCCGACAGTGTCTTCATGGTTTCGAGTTCACTGCCCAGGGACTCGATTTCCGTCCTGTCGCGGAGCGTGGCTACCGTCCCGAACACGGCAGGCCGCTGCCGGCCCCTCATGCCGGGCGGGCCCACCGCGGGCGCCTGGTTCACCACAAGGATCCCGGACCCGCTGAGGTGGATTTCGTCGTGTGCCGTCCGGCCGGATTCGAAGAGCCCGTGGAGGCTGGGCTCCAGGGGCAAGTCCGAAAGGCGCGGTGCGGCTCCTGCGGCGGGATCGACGTCGGACCGTTTCAGTCCCAGCAGATCAGCGGCCTGGTCGTTGTACATGACCACGCGGCCGCCCGTGTCGATCAGGACGACACCTTCGCGGACAGAGTGCAGGACCGACTCGTAGTATGCGAACAATTGCGCCAATTGCTCCGGTCCCCAGCCCCGGGTGACAGAACGGAGGTATCGGCCCAGCAACCAGGAGGCCAGGGAGCCTCCGGCAAGCATGGCCAGGGAGAACGCGATGATCGTCGTGAGCCGGGCTGATACCGCAACGTCCACCGTCCGCACCGTGACGCCCGCCGCCACCAGGGCCCGGACTTTTCCGGATGAATCCTCCACGGGAACGATGGTGCGGACGGACGGGCCGAGCGTACCGGCCGTGACCTCAGTGAACGTCTGCCCGTGGAGGGCAGGGTCGATGGTGCCGATGTAGGGCTTGCCGATTTCGTCGGGGTTCGCATGGGTCCAGCGCGTCCGGTCCGGGGCCATGATGGTGATGAAGTCGGCATGGGCGTTTGCCATGACCACCTGGGCGTAAGGCTGCAGGGCGGCGGAGGGATTTGTCGTACCTGCTGCCTGGAGGACGAGGGGATTGGCTGCAATCGCCGCGGCCACAGCCTGCATCCGCTGGCCGGCGTCGTTGTAGGCCCGGTCCCTGGCGTCCACGAAGGCCACCGTTCCCACGATCGCGGTTAGCGCCAGGATGAACAGCAGATTTGCCACAAAGAGTCTCCGGGCAATGCTCCAGCGTCGGATCACGTACTCCTTTCTGCGGGCAATCCTGTGACCAATATGAACGCAACAGTGATACATGTCACGCCGCGCCCAATGATGGATATCACAACAGAGCGGCGCAGGGACATTTTGCAGGGACCACGGCGCTTTCCAGAGTATCTATAAGGAGCAAAGCCATGACCTCTCAAAGAGGAGAGATTGCACCCGCGAAGGCCGGGCGCAAGGGGCTGGACAAGTCGCACTACCTCTACATCGCCGTGATCGCCGCAGTCGTGCTGGGCGCCGTCGTCGGCCTGCTTTTCCCCGAAGTGGGTAAATCCCTCAAGCCTTTGGGCGACGGCTTCATCAAGCTCATCAAGATGATGATCGCCCCCGTCATTTTCTGCACCATCGTCCTGGGCATCGGGTCGATCGCCAAGGCAGCCACTGTTGGCAAGGTCGGTGGCCTCGCCCTGGTCTACTTCCTGGTGATGTCAACGTTCGCGCTCGCCATCGGTCTGGTAGTTGGCAACATCATCCACCCGGGTGAAGGCCTGAAGCTGATTCCGTACGACCCCAATGCGAAGGCTGCCACAAACAGCACCGCCGATTTCCTGCTGGGCATCATCCCCGGAGACATTCCCGTCCTGCCGACGCTCCTGGCCGCCATTCTGGTGGGGTTTGCGCTGCAGCGCATGGGCTCGCAGGGCCAGCCGGTGCTCAAGGCCATCCAGCACGGGCAGGCGCTCGTCTTCCGTATCCTCATCATGATCATGTGGCTGGCACCCGTCGGTGCCTTCGGCGCGATCGCCGCAGTGGTCGGTGCCACCGGCGTGAAGGCAATCTTCGGAATGCTCACCCTGATGGTCGCCTTCTACATCACCTGCGCATTGTTCATCGTCGTGGTGCTCGGCACCTTGCTTCGGGTTGTGTCCGGCGTCAGCATCTTCCAGCTGATGAAGTACCTGGCCCGCGAGTACCTGCTCATCTTCTCCACTTCATCCTCCGAAGCGGCGCTGCCCAGGCTCATCGCCAAGATGGAGCACCTCGGCGTTTCCAAGCCGGTTGTCGGTGTCACGGTCCCTACCGGCTACTCCTTCAACCTGGATGGAACTGCCATCTACCTGACCATGGCTTCGCTGTTCGTCGCCAACGCCATGGGTATTCCGCTGGACCTGGGCGCCCAGGTATCGCTGCTGGTATTCATGATCATTGCGTCCAAGGGAGCTGCCGGCGTTTCCGGTGCCGGCCTGGCCACCCTCGCGGCAGGCCTGCAGGCACACCGGCCCGAACTGCTGGGCGGCGTCGGCATGATCGTCGGCATCGACCGCTTCATGTCGGAAGCCCGCGCCCTGACCAACTTCACGGGCAACGCCGTCGCCACGGTGTTGATCGGTACCTGGGTCAAGGAAATCGACCGCAACCAGGTCACCAACGTCCTGTCCGGTGCCACGCCGTTCGACGAGCTGACCATGATCAGCCACCACGCTGAACCCGAAGTGAAAGAGGCCGTGGCCGCTTAGCCTGCACACTGTTTGGAAGCATCCGCGCAGTCATCCGCGCAGGCAAGGCAGGAACCCGTCACGGGGACCTGCCTTGCTTGCGTTTTATCGACACCGGGGCCCAACCTTCTACCTCAGCTAGAAGGTAAAGGCTCAAACTGCGCGCAATGTCAAGTTCCGCAGAATGCCGTGTCGGGCGCTGTAGCCTAGGTGGGGAGCAGTGTTGGTGCTGGAGACAGCCGCAGGAAATGACCGTCGTGGAGAGAGTGGATAGATACGTGAGCAGCGAACGGGGAACGACTACGCTGGAGGGCACGGATTTCGATCTGGAAGACGCCGTCATGGGGCCCACGGGCCGCCCGCACCGCGACTTCCCCGAGCCCGCGCCACTGGCCTCCCACGGCCCGGCCCGCGTCATCGCCATGGTCAACCAGAAGGGTGGCGTGGGCAAGACCACGTCAACCATCAACCTCGCCGCTGCGCTCGCAGAATTCGGCCGGCGCGTCCTGCTCGTTGACTTCGACCCGCAGGGAGCTCTTTCCGCGGGCCTGGGCGCGAACCCGCATGAACTCGACCTCACTGTTTACAACGTCCTGATGGACCGCAAAGTGGACATCCGCGACGCCATCCAGAAGACCGGCGTTGAAGGCATCGACCTCCTGCCGGCGAACATCGACCTCTCCGCGGCCGAGGTCCAGCTGGTCAACGAAGTAGCGCGGGAGCAAGTGCTGGACCGCGCGCTCAAGAGCGTCGAGGACGACTACGACGTCGTGCTCATTGACTGCCAGCCGTCCCTCGGCCTCCTCACGGTCAACGCCTTGACGGCTGCGCACGGCGTGATCATCCCGCTGATCTGCGAATTCTTCGCCCTCCGCGCGGTGGCACTGCTCGTCGAAACCATCGAAAAGGTCCAGGACCGGTTGAACCCGCGCCTGCAGGTGGACGGCGTGCTCGCCACGATGTACGACGCCCGCACCCTGCACAGCCGCGAAGTCATTTCCAGGCTCGTGGAGGCGTTCGGGGACAAGGTCTTCGAGACCGTCATCAAGCGTTCCATCAAGTTCGCCGACGCCACGGTTGCCGCTGAGCCCATCACCAGCTACGCCGGAAACCACATCGGTGCCGACGCCTACCGCCGCCTGGCCAAGGAACTGATTTCGCGCGGCGGCGCACCCTAGCCCGCGTGGCAGAGCCACTCACCGTTGAAAGCGCGCCCGCCCGGACGGGCGACGCGCCGCCGTCGTACTCTTCTGCAAGCAACGCGGACGACGCCGGAGCGTCGCCTTCCGGGCGAAAGGCCGGCTTTGAGGTCAGGCTGGCGAACTTCACCGGCCCGTTCGATCTCCTGCTCGGCCTGATTTCCAAGCACAAGCTGGACATCACGGAAGTCGCGCTGGCCACTGTGACGGATGAGTTCATCAAGTACATCCGGCGCCTGCAGGAACTGGGGGAGGACTGGGCCCTGGACGAAGCCAGCGAATTCCTGGTCATCGCCGCGACGCTCCTGGACCTCAAAGCCGCAAGGCTCCTGCCGGCCGGCGAAGTCGAAGATGCCGAGGACATTGCCTTGCTGGAAGCCCGGGATCTTCTCTTCGCCCGTCTCCTGCAGTACAAGGCTTTCAAGCAGGTGGCCGCGATTATGTCCGGCACTTTGGAGTCGGAAGCCCGGCGCTTCCCGCGTCAAGTTGCGTTGGAAGGGCATTTCGCGGCAATGCTGCCCGAACTTATCTGGCGCCATACGCCCGAACAGTTCGCCGCGCTGGCGGCCAAGACCCTGGCTCCGAAGGACAACACGCCCGAGGAAGTCGGCCTCGACCACCTTCACGGAACACCCGTCAGCGTCAAGGAACAGGCCGAGATCATCGGCTACCGCCTGCAGCGCGGCCAGCCACAATCCTTCAGGGCACTGATTGCCGACGCTGAGTCCACGCTTGTTGTCGTGGCCCGGTTCCTCGCGCTCCTCGAGCTGTTCCGCGACCGTGTGGTGGCGTTTGAGCAGCCGGGTCCGCTCGCCGAACTGACCGTCCGCTGGACAGGGCGCCCCGAAGGTTGGAGCAGCGACAACTTGAGCGACGAGTATGAGCAGATCGACAAAGGAGAGGAACCGCTGTGAGCGAGCAGGAACCAGACGGGGACGGCCTCGCCGAGCTTGAAGCCCTACCCGGCGGCGCCCGCGCGGCTCTCGAAGCCGTCCTGATGGTGATCGACCAACCGGCCACCGCGGAAGAGCTCGCTGCCGGGCTCAACGTGACGGTCGCCGTCGTCGAGGATTTGCTGGAGGGACTGCGGCAGGAGTATAGCGGCTATACTGTTAAAGCCCCGGGCAGGGACGCTGATGACTTGCACACTGATGCAAGTGCCAGCGCTGCACCCCGGGGTTTTGAGTTGCGGAACGTTGCCGGAGGGTGGCGGATCTATTCACGCGCGGATTTTGCCGACGTCGTGGGAAGGTTCGTTCTCGAAGGCCAGACCGCGCGGCTGACGCAGGCAGCCCTCGAAACCATGGCGGTCATCGCGTACCGGCAGCCGGTTTCCAGGGCCAGGGTGTCGGCCATCCGCGGCGTCAATGTCGATTCAGTCGTCCGGACCCTTGTCCAACGCGGGCTGATCGAGGACTCAGGTACCGATCCTGAATCGGGGGCGATCCTTTACCGGACCACCTCGTACTTCCTTGAGCGCATGGGCATTGGCTCGGTGGCTGAACTGCCTCAATTGTCCCCCCACCTTCCGGGGTTGGAGGGCATCGAGGAGTTCTTCGACGCCGAACGCATGTAGTCGCGGGAAAACACCGCGGCCGCAGGCAAATCGAAACAACTCAATATTGCAAGGATCTACAAACGCCCGGCTAGTAGCGGGCAGACACACAGGGCAGATATCCTCTGTCCGGCTGGCTTATGTTGAGAAAGAACAAGCCGGCCACCATAACAAAAGGACGGGTCATGACACAGGCGGGACGCCAGGGTTCACCACGTAATAGTTCGGGACGAAACAATTCCGGACGCAACGAGTCGCAAGACTCAGGCCGCAGCAATGCAGGCCGCAGCAGTGCCGGCCGCGCAGGCGGCAGCAGTTTTGGCGCCGGCCGGGGTGGCGCAAGCCGTGCCGGCGGCGCTAGCCGTGCTGCCGGCGCCTCCGGAGGCAGCAAGCGCAGCTTCTCCCCGGGCGGAGAACGCCCCTTCAAGCCCACCCGTCCGCGTGAGGAACGCCCCTTCGATCCGGACAACCCCACCTCGGCCAGAGGCTATGAGCGTCGTGAAGACGCCGGCCGCCAAGATTCGAGGCCGGCGAAGGCACCCCGCAAGCCAGGCTCCAACAAGCCCGGCTTCGGCAAGGCTCCGGGCACGCCAGGCGCGTTGAAGCCCAAGGCCGGCAACAAGAAACAGTACGCTTCCCGCGCCTTCGGCAGTGAGCGCTTCGGCCAGAACCTCGGCCCGATCCGCAAGCCCCGCGGCCGCCGCGGCGAGGTGGCCCAGTCCGAGCAGCACGACGCCGATGGCGTGCGCCTGCAGAAGGTCATGGCCCAGGCCGGCGTCGCTTCCCGCCGCGTGTGCGAGGAAATGATCGAGGAAGGCCGCGTCGAGGTCAACGGCCAGCTCACCACCGAGCTTGGCATGCGCGTCGACCCCACGACCGCCGTGATCCACGTCGACGGCATTCGCATCCAGCTCGATGACACCATGCTCTACATGGTGTTCAACAAACCCAAGGGTGTCGTTTCCACGATGGAAGACCCCGAGGGCCGTCCCTGCATCAGCGATTTCCTCAAGTCCGCCAAGAACAAGGGCGAGCGTCTCTTCCACGTTGGACGTCTTGACGTCGCCACCGAGGGCCTGCTGCTGCTGACCAACGACGGCGAACTCGCCAACCGCTTGACGCACCCTTCCTACGAGGTCCCCAAGACGTACCTGGTACAGGTCCGCGGTCCGTTCCCGCAGGGCGTCGGTGCGCAGCTGAAGGCCGGCATCGAGCTCGAAGACGGCATCGCTTCCGTCGACTCCTTCAAGCTCGTGGATTCCACTCCGGGCCACGTGCTGATCGAGGTCGTGCTGCACTCCGGCAAGAACCGTATTGTCCGCCGCTTGTTCGAAGCCGTGGGGTTCCCCGTGCTGCGCCTCGTGCGCGTCAAGATCGGTCCGATTGGCCTTGGCGACCAGCGCCAGGGGAGCATCCGGAACCTCGGCAAGCAGGAAGTCGGACACCTCCTGGCCTCCGTAGGACTGTAAGGCATGTCGGCATTCCACTCGCACGGCCGGGGCCACCTTGACGGCCCGGTGGTCGTTTTCGGCACCGGCCTGCTCGGAGCCAGCATCGGTCTCGGCCTGCGCGGCCGGGGTGTCTCCGTGTTCCTTTCGGACCCGTCGCCAACCAACCAGGCCGTGGCGGTGGATATCGGTGCGGGCAGGCCTCTGTCCGAGCTCGAGAATCCGCCCCAGCTGGTTGTTGTCGCGGCGCCACCGGATGTGACGGCCGACGTCGTCGAGCGGGCCCTGGGTGAATACCCGGAGGCCGTTGTGGTGGACATTGCCAGCGTCAAGCTGGCAATCCAGGCCGAGCTCCGGGGCCGGGGAGTGGACATGTCCCGTTACGTCGGGACGCACCCGATGGCCGGGCGCGAGAAATCCGGGCCCGTCGCGGCCCGCGGCGAGCTCTTCACGTCCATGCCTTGGGTCCTTTGTCCGTCCGACGAGACCAGCGCCGACGCGCTTCAGACCGCGCGTTCCCTTGCCGGAGACCTGGGGGCAATAGTTTCCCAGTTCACCGCGGAGGAACACGATGAAGCCGTTGCGCTGGTATCGCATTTGCCCCAGGTGATGTCTTCGCTTCTCGCCAGCCGCTTGCAGGGAACACCGCTTCACGCGCTGTCCCTGGCCGGCAACGGGCTGCGGGACACCACGAGGATTGCTGCCAGCGATCCCACCCTGTGGGTGCAGATCCTTGGCAACAATGCGGCCAAGATGGTGGATATCCTCCATGGTGTCCGTGAAGACCTCAACCGATTGATCGGTACCCTGGAGGATCCCACTGCGCCCGGCGCCCGCCTGGACCTTGCCCAGCTCATCAGCGAGGGCAACGCCGGGCAGGCCAGGATCCCGGGAAAGCACGGCGGACCCCCTCAGGCATATTCATGGCTTACAGTTCTGGTAGACGACCGGCCCGGGCAGATCGCCAGGCTGTTGACGGAGATCGGTGAGATCGGCGTCAATGTTGAAGACCTCCGCCTGGACCACTCGTCCGGGCAGAACGTTGGCATGGTGGAACTTTCCGTCATGCCCAACAAGCACGACCTCCTTGTTGAAGCCTTGACCGACCGTGGATGGCGGGTACTCCAGTAATGAAACGTGAACTTTTCGGCCCGGAGACCGTAGTACGTCCGGGAAAGCCGCTGGTTGTCGCCATCGACGGCCCGTCCGGCTCCGGCAAGTCCAGCGTCAGCAAGGAAGTTGCCCGGCGCTTGAAGCTCGCCTATCTGGACACGGGTGCGATGTACCGTGCGTTGACCTGGTATTGCCTCAAGACCGGGATCGACCTCGGGGACGGTGCCGCCGTCGAGCAGGCCTCAAAGGATCTGCCGCTGGAACTCAGCACCAGCGCCAACGCCGAATACGTCAGTGTTGCCGGAGTGGATATCACGGAGGAAATCCGTGAGCCGAGGATCTCCTCGTCTGTCAGCGCCGTTGCAACCACCCTGGGTGCCCGCAACGAATTGATTCGTCGCCAGCGCCAGCTGATCGAACAGCACCACCGCCGCATGGTGGTCGAAGGACGGGACATCACCACCGTCGTCGCGCCCTATGCCGAGGTCCGCATGCTGCTGACCGCCAGCGAGGAAGCCCGGCTGCGGCGCCGCGGCCTCCAGTTGGGCGGAACGCAGAGCCAAGAGCAGCTCGCGGCCCAAGTGATCCACCGCGATGCCAAGGACTCCACTGTGGTGAACTTCACCCAGGCGGCCGACGGCGTCGTGACCCTGGATTCCTCGGACCTGGACTTCGAAGAAACGGTCGAAACGGCACTGAGCATTGTGGGCAAGGTCATCTACGGTGACTGAAGCCCGGCTCCCGGCACGCTGGACCATGATCTGGAGCCGGCCGGTCGGCTGGCTGTTGGACCATGTCCTGTACCGGACCGCGATAACGGGACGCGCCAACGTTCCCAAATCCGGCCCGGTCATTTTCGCGGCCAACCACATCAGCTTCCTGGACGGGCCGGTGATGTTCGGCGCGGCTCCACGGCCCATGCACATCCTGGTCAAGAAGGAGATGTTCAAGGGTTTCCTGGGCAAGGTTCTTCGTGCCTCGGGGCAGATTTCCATCGACCGCTCCGGCGACCGCGCGGCGCTCCAGCTCGGAAGACAAGCGCTCGACGCCGGCCGTTGCGTGGGGATTCTCCCTGAAGGAACGCGGGGGAGCGGCACCGCCGGAAGCATCAGCAACGGCGTCGCATGGCTAGCCCTGATGTCCGGTGCCACAGTAATTCCCGTGGCCATCCTCGGAACGCGGACCGGAGACGAACACCGTGACTCCATTCCGGGGCCGCGCCGCCGCCTGCACGTCAGTTTCGGGGCTCCCCTAAATGTGACCCGCAGAAATGGCGAGCCGGGGCGTGTTTCAATGGACAGGGCGGCTGCGGAGATCCGCGCTGCGCTGGCTGGACACGTCCAGGATGCCGTCAAGACCACCGGTCAGTCCCTTCCGGGGGACTAAATGAACCGGCCCACAGCCAATGCAGCACCGCCAAGAAGAAGTAGCCGGGACGCCGGCAGATCACCACTAAGGAAAGTGCAATGAGCGATACGACTCACAAATCCGGCAACATCGGAGCCGGCGACGACGAATACACGCCCACCGGCACCGACCAGGTGGCTGAAAACCTCGCCGCTCTGGACGACGACGAAGCCGAACTCCGCGCGGCCTCCCTCCGGGCAGGCCTGGAAGACTATGACCTCGACGAGGACGACGCCGCCCTGCTGAGCGGACTCTACGACGACGAAGGCGAAGACGGTCCCCTCAAGCTGGACCCGGTCCTGGCCATCATCGGCCGCCCCAACGTCGGCAAGTCCACGCTGGTGAACCGTATCCTCGGCCGCCGCGAGGCCGTCGTCGAGGACACCCCGGGCGTGACCCGTGACCGTGTCATGTACTCGGCACACTGGAACGGCCGCAACTTCACGCTGGTGGACACCGGTGGCTGGGAGCACGACGCGAGGGGCATCCACGCCCGGGTCGCCGAGCAGGCCGAGATGGCCGTGGAACTCGCTGACGCCGTGCTCTTCGTGGTGGACTCCGCCGTTGGCGCCACTGCCACGGACGAAGGTGTCATGAAGATGCTGCGCAAGTCCAAGAAGCCGGTCATCATGGTGGCCAACAAGGTTGACGACTTTGCACAGGAAGCCGACTCGGCAACGCTTTGGGGCCTTGGCTTCGGCGAGCCGTACCCGGTGTCCGCCCTCCATGGCCGCGGCGTTGCCGACCTCCTGGACCACGTCATGGATACCCTGCCCGAGTTCTCCACGGTGGAAGGAGTCGAGCGTTCAGGCGGTCCCCGCCGCATTGCCCTCATCGGCCGCCCGAACGTCGGCAAGTCCTCGCTGCTGAACAAGCTGGCCGGCTCCGAGCGCGTCGTCGTTGATCCCCTCGCCGGGACCACCCGCGACCCCGTGGACGAATTCATCGAACTCGGCGGCCGCACCTGGCGCTTCGTGGACACCGCAGGTATCCGCCGCCGACAGCACATGGCCCAAGGCGCCGACTTCTACGCTTCCCTGCGTACGCAGGCCGCGCTCGAAAAGGCGGAGGTCGCCGTCGTGCTCCTGGCCGTTGACGAGGTGCTCAGCGAGCAGGACGTCCGCATCCTGCAGCTCGCCATCGAGTCGGGCCGCGCGCTGGTCCTCGCCTTCAACAAGTGGGACCTGCTCGACGACGAACGTCGCCGCTACCTTGAGCGGGAAATCGAGCAGGACCTGGCACACGTTGAATGGGCTCCGCGAGTCAACATCTCCGCCAAGACCGGCTGGCACAAGGACCGTCTGGTGCCCGCACTGGACCTCGCTCTGGAGAGCTGGGACAAGCGCATCCCGACAGGGCGCCTCAACGCGTTCCTGGGCGAGCTCGTGGCTGCCCACCCGCACCCGGTCCGCGGCGGCAAGCAGCCCCGCATCCTGTTCGGCACCCAGGCATCCAGCCGTCCGCCGAAGTTCGTGCTCTTCACCACGGGCTTCCTGGACCCCGGTTACCGCCGGTTCATCACTCGCCGGCTGCGCGAAACCTTCGGCTTCGACGGCACGCCGATCGAGGTCAACATGCGCGTCCGTGAAAAGCGCGGCAAGAAGCGCTAATTGAGACGCGCATCACAGATGACACCCGCCAAGGTGTCATTGGGAACCTCGAACATCGTGTAAGCTTTTTGAGGTGGTTCGGCCGGACTGCTTAGGTGAAAACCTAGGCGGAGAACGGCAGGACTGACGGGCTGTAGCGCAGCTTGGTAGCGCACTTGACTGGGGGTCAAGGGGTCGCAGGTTCAAATCCTGTCAGCCCGACCGCAAGGTATGGATAGCAAAGTCCCGGGAACGTAAACGTTCCCGGGACTTTTGCGTTTAAGTGTTGGTGTGGCCTCGAGTGAGCGGCGGATTCTGCTCAATCACTCGAATGGACAAATTCCGGCCGCGCGGAATCACGGGACCGGCAACTTCGGCGAGAAGAGTGATCCAGCAGAATCAACGCCGTCCCCATGATTCTCCCGATCTGACCTCGCCGTCCTGACCCTTTTTTGAAGGGCCAGGGCGTGGAAGCGACGTGACTCGCCGTGTCGAAGACGATTTCCCAAACCAAAGGAGGTCAGGACGACACAAGCATCGAGGTGCGGAATGATCCATCAGAATCAAGTGCTGTCCGGGGAAGGCGCACCCATTTCCAAGGCCATGGGCACAGACCGCGACAAATACAGGAGTTCGGCCATTTTCATCGAAGCAGCGCGTGCAAGCGCCGGCTACTCCTCACGGATCCGCCCTCTGCTGTACCTATTTTTTCGTGAAAAGGCACTCATTTTGAGTTGTTTGAGCACTCAATTTGCAGCATGGGACAACCTGGCGGGCAATTCCGCGGGTAGCTTGACGCCAAGGGCGCTTTTTAGTGGCACTCTCAGCATGGGGACGCCACGACGTGATCTTCAACGCCGGGCAGTT
>OUNM011177169.1_pt1 | contig 15876 bp, 1 predicted proteins | sample 1769961 | NCBI WGS metagenome assembly OUNM01 (sample SAMEA3914820, study PRJEB12502) | metagenome | biome: forest; material: soil | place: USA | collected 2012-03-12 | depth 0.3 m | reverse complement strand
GGTGTCGTTTTCCAGCCCGGCGTCGTAGTCCTGCAGGACGCCATTCGCATCCAGATACTTGCCGGTGCCGGAGAGGAAGTCGTTGTCGTTGCCGATGAAGAGGAAGTAGTCGTTCGGGTTCGCGGGGTCCTTGGCGGAGACGAGTCCGAGCGATTCCCACTTCTCGCAGATGGTGTTGATGTCACCATTGCCGCCCTGGAGGTTCAGGCCGAACTTCTCCACTTCCGCCATCGTCGAATCGAGCTTGCCGATCATGTTCAGCGCCTCGGTCCAGCTAATCGGCGTGACCGTCGGTGCGAGCACTCCGGCGGGAGCCACGGCGTTCCCCGCGTTGTCGTAGATGCCATCGATGTTCGTTGCCGTGGAGAGATCGGCGAGCAGGATGGACTTGAAGACCGGGGACGCTGAGCCGGGGACACCGCGGCCATTGCCGTCGCGCGCCAGGATGAGCAATTGGTGGTCGTTCAGCGCAATGATGGAGCTCTGTGCGCCGGTGCGGCTCACGCTGTTGCCGTTCGTCGTCAGGCCCGTGTCGTCGATGCGCGGGAGCTGGATGACATATTGCGCAACGGGATCGGCCGGCGTGTCGCTCGAGGAGATATCATACACGAGCAGGCGGGTGTTGAAGCGGCCCTGGTTGCCCGAACCGCTGTCCTGCATGGTCGCGCTCTGCATGAGACCGAAGAGCTTCGTGCCGTCCGGACTCTGCGCGATGCCTTCCATGCCTTGGTTAACCCGGCGTCCGTCCACATTGGCCGGCACGTCGATGAAAGAAATCGGGCCGCCGCTGGTGGCGTGCGGGATCAGCGCCGCGGGCAAATTCACCACGCCGTCGATCTGCTTGCTGCTATCGAAGTGATAGATGTAGGCGCCGTATTCATCGCCGACCCAGCCAGTGCCGGCCTTGCCGAGGCGCGAGTCGAGGATGAGTCCTTCCGAATCGAGCGTGAGACGATTGGTCACCGTGCCATCGCTCTCCGTCGAGTTGCCGAGCGCCACCGGCACCGTGGTGCCGAAGAGCGAAACACCGCCATTGGCCAGGAGGCCCGTGGTGAAGACCGGCGCCGTGGCCGGGTTGCTGTCGTGGTCGTAGGTGAAGCGCGTGGAACCCGCGAACGTCATGGCAATCTGATGCTGATCCGTCGTCGGAGCCACCGCCGTGTAGGGCGTGAAGGTGATATCGAACCGGTTGATGCGCGCGGCGTAGTTCGAGAAGATCGTGCCGGCATTGTAGCCGCGATCCGGCAGCGTATTCATCGTGCCGCTGTAGGAGCCGTCGCCGTTCTTATGCCAGCCGGTGATCTGCATGTCCGAGATCGAACCAATCGATTCGCCCGTCACCGGGTCCTTCGCGGTGGCCGGGAAACGGCCCACGCCTTGCAGGCCGAGATTGACGAATTGCGTGCCGCTCACATTCACGCCGGCCGGATTCCACGCGGCGGTGTTCGGATTGAGGATGTTGATGTTGCCGCTGCTGTAAGGAGTGGCGTAAGCCAGCGTGATGACGGCGGTGTTGCTGTCCGCGGAGCCCTGCGCATTGCTGGCGCGCACCCAGTAGTTGGCGTTGGCGAGGAGCACCGGCGTGGTGAAATTTGCCGACGTCGCGCCGGAGACTGGATTCGAGATGTCGCCCGACATGCCGGCATACCACTGATAGGTCGCCGCCGGGAAGGCATCCACCACGACACTCAACGTCACGCTCGTTCCCGTGGCGATCGTCGGACTCGCGGGATGCGTGGTAAAGACCGGCGCAAACGCGTCGTCATTCACAATCGTGCCCACGCCCTGCGCATCAGAAATCGTCGCGTTGCCCGAGGTGCTCACGAGGTTGCTGAGATTCACGAAGAACGTTTCGTCGTGCTCCACGTTGGTGTCGCCGTTGACGAGGATCGAGACAGGCTGCGTGAGCGCACCACCAGCGGTGAAGGTCACCGTGCCCGTCGTGTCCTGATAATCGTTGTCCGCGACGGTGGCCTTGTTGGCGCCAGTGCCATCGGCGGTGGCGAAGTGCAGCGTGAAGTCGCCGAGATTATTTCCGCGCGTCACCGTGAACGTCAGCGTGGCGGTGCCGGAGTCCCCTTCACTCACGGAGACGTCATTGATGCTCACCTGCGCGAGCGGTCCCGCCAGGAAGGCGGTGGTGTCGAAAGGCAGGAAGGAAGCACCGTCGCCATTGCCAATGTCGTCCCAATTCGCGGCGACGTTGCCGAGGAGCGAGAGGTAGCCGGCAAAGGTCGTCTGGCCGATGCGAGGCCCTTTGTAGCGAGCGCCATCCGAGCTGGAGGCGAGCACTACTTCGGTGCTGCCGGCGGTGAGACCGGTGTTGGCAAACGAAGCCGCCGTGTCCGTGGTGATTCCGGTGAGGAAAACCGAGGGCACATGCGTGGAGCCCTGGAAGACATAGACGGCGTCCGCCGTCGTGCTGAAGCCGCGATTCGAATTGTCCGAGAAGGCCACCGAGCCCACGTTGGTGGAAGTCGCCGCCGAGATGTTGCTGATGGTCACGATGGTTCCCGCCGCCACGCCGCCGGGCGGCGCAATCCACACCATCTCGCTTTCATTGAAATCAAGGAAAGCGCCGCCCGAGCCGATGGCTGAGCCGTTCCACTCATTGTCCGAGAAGAAGATGGCCGAGTTTTCCGGAATCGTCGTCAGGGCGACGAAAGCGATGTCGTCATTCGCGTCCGCATCGAAGCCGGTAAAAGCGATGGCGCCGGTGGTGAGCGCCGGGGCGGAGCGGAAGGTGTGGATCGTGTAAGTCTTCGTCGTCAGGCTATCTGCCGCCGTGACCAAAACCGTGATGGTATTCGCACCTTCATTCAGGTTGATCGAAGCGCTCGGGGTGGCGGAGGCCACGGGGTTGCCGTTCACCGTGACCGTGGCCCCGGCGTCGGCGAGGGTCGGCGTCACCGTGATGCTGGCCGTGTCGTTCGCGAGATAGGACCGATAGTCCGTCACCGCCGCGAGGAAACCAAGGCTGGCCGTCGGCGCCGACGAGCCGTTGCTCAGCAAGCCGGTGCTCGTCGTCAAATTGGAGAGGTTCGCATTCGTGCTTGCGACCCGCGTCACCACCACGGTGTAGGTTCTCGTGGAGAGGTCCTCCGCCGTGACCGCCACGCCAATCGTGTTCGGCCCGGGATTCAGCGGAACCGCCGTGGGAGCGCCGGACGTGGCCGGGGTGCCATTCACCGTGACCGTGGCCGCCGGATGCGTGACGGTGGGCGTGATGTTGATTGTGGAAGTCGTATTCGGAACCGACGCGCTGTAGTTCACCGTCCCTGCATCAAAAGCGGGAGTCAGCGTCCCGGCGCTGAGCACGAGACTGCTCAGGCTCGCATCGTTGCTCAGGCGCGTCACCGTGATCGTGTAGGTCTTCACGGTGAGCGAGTCCTGCGCGGTCACCGCGACGGAGATGATATTGGCTCCCACATTCAGACCAATCGGGTCGCTCGGGCTGCCAGAGGCCACCGCCACATTGCTCACTTTCACCGTGGCCATCGTGTCCGCGGTAGTCGGCGTGACCGTGAGGCTCGTCGTCGCATTGGGAACCGTGGCCGTGTAGCCGATGGTCGCGCTGGCAAAGGCCGGGTTCAGCGTCCCGGTGCTCAGCACGAGGTTCGAAAGATTCGCGTTCGCGGCAGAGATGTTGACCACCGCCGTGTCGCTGTCGGCACTCCCGGAAGCATTGGTCGCGCGAGCCCAGTAGCTGGTGGTCGCCGTCAGCGCGGGCGTCGTGAAATTCGCCGAAGTCGCGCCGCCCACCGGGTGGCTCGTGTCGCCGCTCAGCCCTTCATACCATTGGAAGGTCGGAGCGAGGAAACCACTGGCTGCCACCGTGAGGTTCGCCGTCGTGCCGCTGGCGATGGTCTGGCTGGGATTCGGCTGCGTGGTGATGGCCGGCGCCTGCAGCACATTGGTCGCGGCGGCGGCGGTGGAGGAATTATTGGCCTCGTTGCTTTCAGTGATCGTATTACTCGGGTCGATGACTGCCGCACCTGCAGGTGCCGTGTAGGTGGCGCCGACGGCCGTTTGCACCGTGACCGTCAGGGTCGCATTCGCACCGGCGTTAATCGCGCCACCAGTGAAATGAACCACTTGCCCCACCGTATTGATCGTGAATCCGGTTCCGGCGGTGGACTGAACATTCAGCCCCGCGGGCACCGTGAAATCAACCGCCACCAGCGCGGCGTCAGCGGCGCCCGTATTCGAAGCGGTGATGGTGTAATCAAAATTGGTTCCGACCATCGCCGAGGCCGGTGCCGAAACGCTGACCGTCAAGTCCGGCTGCGCCACGGCAGCGATCGGGGCGAAGTCGATGCCCTTGATGATCTTGCCGGTAGCGGTGTAGAGCGTGACGTTGTTCGAGGTGGTTACACTCATCGCCGAGTTGTATCCCGCCGTGTCCGTGACCTTGATCACGCTGTTTCCCGTCGTAGCGCCGGTACCCGTCGTCACGTAGAGAGCTGCACCGCTGCCGCTCTTGGCCGCCGCGAGTCCAAACCCGCCAAAAGAAGTAGCGTAGCTGCCGTTCGCCGCCCACGTCCCGCCGACCAGCGAGAATTTGTTAATGGTGCCCGACGTGGCGTTCGACGTTACCAGCACATACAAAACGTCGTAGCTGGCGCCGTTGCTGCCCGAGGAGATCAGATAAAAGTCCTGGTGATTGCTGGTGCCGTTCGCGAGACCGGGTAAGCCCACCACCGATCCGCCCGAGGGCGCGGAAACGGTTCCAACCGGCGCCGCTCCCGTCGATGCCGTAAACACATACACCGTGCCGCCGAAACTTTTCACGCCGCGCCAGTTGCCCGTGGGACTCGGCGTCGTGGCGCCATTCGTGTAGAAGCCGCCCTGGTCGGCGATAAACCACGTCGTGTTGTTGACGCTCGTCGCGCCGCGCGTCTGCTGTCCGCTGGATCCCGTGTAGCTGGTTTGGATGGCGAAGATTCCGGCGGCATCGAGCGTCCCGACCACGCGCGGATTCAGCGTGTTGACGTTCGCCGTGTTGTCCACCGTGTTGTTCGCACCGGTAAAGGTGAGCAGCGTGCGGTCATTCGTGCTGGCCACATACGCGGTGCTGGTGGCCGAAGCGCTGAAGCGCATCGCATTCGCACCCGCACCCGGGATGGAAATGAGATTGGTTGGGGTTTGCCCTGCAATGCTCGGGCTCAACTCGATGATCGTGGCGGGAGAATTCGCATCGGTTTCATCCATTTGCAGGATGGCGAGGTCTCCGGCGGTAAAGGAGCCGGCGAGGGCCGTAGCGGCGAAGAAAGCCAGCGCAAAAGTCGCGACCAGGCAGGCACGGCGGCCGAGGGTGAAAATCGAAGCCAGCAGTGCTCGGACATGGGGACAATGAGACGCAAAGCGCGCGCGTGAGGTGCAGATCATGGGCGTTAGGTTGGTGCGGGGCGAGACCTAGCCGCCCGGCGCAGCGCATGAAAAGACACGGCATGTGATAAATTCGCTGCGTGTGTGTCGGACCGGCGACAGGAAGGTGTCTGCACGGTTGAGATCGTGCTGACTCGAACCAATACCACGCCGGCGAGCCTTCAAAAGGCATCGGATCGGATCCTCTAGTCCGTGGTTACCGAGACTTTGCTCACCGTTCCCTTGAGTGGATTCGGCGGCGTGTAGTCGCCCACCGCTGTCCGTTCGTCCCGGGCAATGCTCAGCCCGTCCTGCGGCTGCACGGGAATCAGCCCCGGCGCCTTCCCGCTGGCGGCGGGGTGACCATCCACCGAGAACTGCATGGCGCCATCGGCGCTGAGCGAAGCCGCCAGGACAAATTTTCCACTCACCGCCGAGGCGGAGGTAATCGCCGTCGGCTTCGAATCGATGCGAACCGTGAACACGACCTTGCCGTCCTTGAGATGCAGGGCGTATCCATACTGGCGGCCACCCTGCGCGAGGATCACGCCGTCCCTGGCATTCGTCTCCACGGTGCAGCGAATGGTCAGCGGTTTGTTTGCGATGTTCGGCGTCTTCACTCCACTGTCCCCTTCCGGCTCCTTTTCCTCCGCGAGGTCCACGTGGCAGCGAATGGCCCAAGCCTTCCATTTCGCGATCAACTCGCGCGCCTTCTCCGGCTCTGCGGTGATGAGATCCCGCATTTCCGTGGGATCCACATCGAGATTGTAGAGTTCCCACGCCTCGTCCTTGAGCGACACCAGCTTCCATTTTCCATCGCGCACCGCCCGGCTGCGTTCGTGCTCGAAAAAGATCGGCTCGCTCCTCGTGATGACCTCGTTTCGCACCACAGCGGAAAGGAAACTGCGGCCCTCCATCGGCAGCGTCTTCACGCCCGCGCGCTCGGCGGGATAGGTGGCGCCCGCCACCTCGGCGAGCGTGGGCATTACGTCGATGACGTGCGCGATTTGCGTCCGCAGTTCCCCGTGCGCACTCAAGCCCGCAGGCCATTGAACGATGCACGGCGCACGCACACCGCCCTCATGCGAAAAGTGTTTGTAGAGCCGCCACGGCGTGTTGCCCGCATTCGCCCAGCCGCTGCCATAGCTGATGTAGCTGCCGGGCAGACCGAGTTCTTTCAACGCCTCGCCCGTGTGCAGGATATTCTTCGGCCCGCTGCTCCCGTCGAAACCAAAAGGGTCCCATTCCCAGCACGCCCCGTTGTCGCTGAGGAAAACGATCAGCGTGTTTTCAAACTCGCCGTGCTTTTTCAAATCGTCCACCACGCGCCCAATCGCCGCATCCATGCGGTCAATCATCGCCGCATACACCGCCATGCGGCGGGCGAGATCGCGGCGGCGGTCCTCCGGCAGATCGTTCCAGGCAGGATTCTCCTTCCCGGCGAAAGGCGATTGCCGGGCGAAACTTTTGGCCGGCACGATACTCCGCGGCGTCAGCGCCAAAGTCGGCGGGACCAAGCCAAGCTCCTTTTGTCGCGCGAGGCGTTCCTCGCGAATGACATCCCAGCCTTTCTCAAAATACATCGCCTCGTACTTTGCGATATCGCTCTCATAAGCATGCAACGGAAAGTGCGCAGCGTTGAATGCGAGGTATTGGAAGAATGGCTTTTTCGCCGCCCGGGCTTCCGCGAGAAAATCGATCGCGTAGTCGGCAAACGCATCGGTGGAGTAAAAGGTCCCGGGCTTGCCGTCCTGCGCAGAGGTGTAGCTGCGCGGCGTGCGGTCCTTGGGCCAGCGCGTGTAGAACGGATGCTCGTCCCAGCAGGAATTGAAACCGCCCAGCATCCCGTAAAATTCGTCAAACCCGCGGTCCGTCGGCTTCACATCCTCCTGATTGTGCAGGTGCCACTTGCCCACCATCGACGTGTGATAGCCCGCGCCGCGCAGCAACTCCGCGAGCGTGACCGTGTCCGGCTGCAGCGTCCCGCGATATCCAGGAAAAGCCGGACCCCGGTCATTCGTCATGCTGCCGACCCCGGCTTGGTGCGGATACAATCCCGTGAGCAGCGAGGCCCGCGTGGGGCAGCAGCGGCCGCAATTGTAAAACTGCGTGAACCTCACCCCGTCCCTCGCCAGCGCATCCAAATTCGGCGTTTTGATTTCCGCCCCCTGGCACCCGATGTCCGACCAGCCGAGGTCGTCGGCGAGGATCAGCAAAATATTCGGACGCGGCGCGGCTCCGCGGCTGGCCACCGTGGCAAGGAGGAGAGCGGCGACAAGCACGGCAAGAGGTTTCATGCCGCCAACTTTGGCAGAAACATCCGGCCCTCAGCAACGAAGAGGCCCTTAGTTTTTCCCACACCATCCGCAGGTACCCCCACACCCAAAGGGAGCGCTCCCGCCCGTTACCGATGGCGCCGCCGCGTGCGCTGCCAGGCGACGAGCGCCCCGAGCCCGCCCACGAGCATCCATGCAGCGTCCGGCTCCGGCACCGCCATCAGCACCACGTCATTTCCATCGCCGCCGGCGTAGGTGATTTTGAACATCTGGGTATTCGCACCGCTGGTGGCGGTGAAAACCGCGCCCTCGTCCAACGGATTTCCACCATAGGTGAAGACTCCGCCACTGATGAATACCGGGTCATTCGCATCATTCGCCAGAATCGTGAACGCATCGACGGAATCCAGGGGATCGTAACTGCTGAAATCGAGGCTCAGCGCGGTGTTGGCTGCGAATGTGGCGACGCCCGTCATGTTGTCCTGATCGTAGGTGACCCCATCGATGATGCGAATGGCCAAGGTGCCGCCGCCGAGGCTCAGGTCGCCGGTGTTCAAAATGTGCGCGACATCGCCGGGCGCAAGGGTTCCGCCGGCGACCAGCACCAGCCCGAGAGTCCCGCCACCGGAAAGCGTGCCGCCCGGGTTCACCGTGCTGATGCCGTTGCTGATGCTGCCATTCACCACCAGCGTGCCGGCATTGACCGTGATGCCGCCGAAGAAGCCAAAGCTCGAGCCGGTGAGCACCTCCCGGCCGCCTCCCTGCTTGATGAACGCGCTGCCCGGGGAGCCCGAGAGCGCGCCATCGAATGCGCTGGTGCCGGCCGCAACATTGACCGTCAGATTTCCCGTACCGATCTGCACGCTGCCGCTGACGCCACCGCTCAGATTGCTCACCGTGTCCGTGTTTCCGGCGAGATTGAAGGTCCCGTTAACCTGCAAGCTTCCCGTGTCGGGAATGACGTTGTTCGTGCCGGCGGTGAGCGTACCGGCCATCACGACGGTGCCGCCGGAATAAGTGTTCGCGCCCGAGAGCACGAGCGTGTTGGTGCTGCCGGCGCCCAGCGTCAGGCTGTAGCCATTGCCGCCATCGCCGATGATTCCCGAGAAAACGATGTTGCCGGGAGAATTCGTCGTCAGCGTCCGGCTGCCCGTCAGCGTGACCGGGCCGTCGAAAGTCAGCGGATTGTTCGCCCCCGCAATGAAGGTCGAGTCCGCGGTGATTTGCACCGCGTTGCCGATCACCCACGTTCCCGCCGCCGTGGTGGGCCGCTGCCGGCCGCCATCCAGGAAGAGCGTGCCCGTGCCATAGGGCCCGCTCACCAGCGTGCCATTGGAGGCCGAGCCTGTGGACGTGCTGTTAATTACCGCGGTCGTTCCGGCGGTCAGATGCGTCCCGCCGGTATACGTATTTTGCGTCACGGGCACATAGATGCCCGTCCCCGTGCCGACAATGTTCAGCGCTCCCGCTCCGGGACCGGCATCTTTGATCACCCCGTTGACGTTGAAATTGCCGGTGGCGTTTTCATTAAACGACGCGCCATTGGGCCCGATGGCGATTTGCCGATTGGCGTTGATCGCGAAGCCCGTGTTTTCCTGCAACGTTCCGCCATTGATGGTGATGTTCGTCGTGGCCGTCCCTGGCACGGCGCCCAGGTTGTTGTCCGCGGTGATGATCAACGTGCCCTGGTTGACCGTGATACCGCCAGTGAACGTATTCGCCGCGCCAAGCTGGAGCGTGCTTGGCCCCGTTTTGACCAGCGCGAGATTTCCCGTGAGCAGACCGCCAGTAACTCCGGTGCTGGCGCCATAGGTCACCGGGGCGGGATTGTTGATCGTGAGCGTGGACAGCGTCGTGGACGTATTGGTGATGGCCCGGGTGCTATTGGCGTTGCCCGCGACGTAAAGGATCGCGGGCAATTCCTGATTGAAGCCGTTCAGGTCGAAGAGGGAATTCGCCGCGTCGCTCGCCTGCCCCACGCTCAATGGGGCAGTGATGGGCAGCGCATTATTGGCGCCGATTTTCAAAATGCCGCTGCTCACCGTGGCCGTTTGCGCCCAAACGTTGCCTGTGGAATTCACGATGACGGTGCTCGCATCCGTGCGGGAGAAAATGCCATTCGGCATGTTGATCGTGCCGTTGATCACGGTCGTGCCATTGCTGCGCGGGAAGAACGTGCCGGTGAAATTATTGGCCACTCCATCCACGTTGCCATTGAGCGTCAGCACCCCGGTGGCCGTGGTCGGCTGGAATTGAATGATGGCGCCGCCGCTCAAAGTCATCGGGCCATTGATGGTCACGTTGCCCGTGGTGTTGATTTGAGTCCGCAGGCTGATTCCCCCGTTTTGCAGGCTCGTGAGATTGAGCGCGAGTCCCGCGGGAAGCACGATGCCGCCTGGCAAATTGAGCGTGGTCGCACTGCCGGTCGCACCCAGCGCAGCGTAGTTGAGCGTGATACTGCCGGTCACGGGCACCGCCGCCTGGGAGATCAGTTGCAGCACCGTGATGCCCGTACTGAGCGAGTCCACCGTGATGTTGCCCGCAAAGGCGGAATTGTCGCCGGTGAGCGCGAAGGTGCCCGCGCCCGCCGCCGCGCTGGCCAGGCTCAACGTTCCGGTGCCCGTGAGACTGCCCGAGACCGTGGTGGTCGCCGCGGTCCCGCTGTTGTGCACCAGCGCGCCGCCGCCCGTGCCAACCGAGATGCTGCGCGTCGCACCGAGATCCATGGCCGCGGTCCCGGTGTAGCTCAGCCGCCCGCCACCGCTCAGCGCGATGGAATTGGTCACCCCGCCATTGCCGAGGCTTGTCGGCGCCGCGTAGGACACCGTGCCGCCACTGAGAACTGTCTGCCCGGCGTAGGAATTCGCGCCGACGAGCGTCAGCGTGCTGGCGCCTGATTTTTCCAGGTTTCCAGGACCGCTCAGGCCGATGCCGGCGGAGGTGAAGGTGTAGTTCCTGGCGTTGGAGATGACTGAGGTCTTGAAAGGCGCCACTCCGCTCACGACCGACACCGCGATTTGCGAAGGATTGTCATCGAAGCTCACCGTGTCGCCGGCAAAGAAAGTCTCCGGCGTGAACAGCGGGTCGGCCCAGTTCACGGTGGCATTCACATCCCACGACGCCCCGCCATTGCCCGCCCACGTGAGATTTTTCGTCGTGAGGCTCAGCTTCACCGTGCCCGGCACACTCGTGTCAAAGTTTGCCGCGCGATAGCTGATGGCATTGGCGAGGGCGAAACTCAAACCGCCGGTTGCATTGGTGTAGTTCAGCACCGTGATGGGCGTGCTGGTGTTCGCGGGCGGCACGGAAAAATCCACCGTGGTGTTTCCATTCAGCGTGAGATTGGTCACCGTGAGCGCGCCCGGCGTGGAACCATTGATGAACAGATTGCCGCCGCCGAGATTGCCCAGCGTCACCGAGGCCGTCGTCGGTTCGCCGCCGAGCCCGGCACCATCCGCGACGTTGATCGTCGACGCGGCGAGCGTGGACGGGACGTCCAGCCGTCCGCCCGCGATGGACACCGTGCCCGTGAAGCCGCTGCCATTGCCCGCGAGCAGCAGCGTCCCATTGTTGGTTTTGGAAATGGTCCCCACGCCGGAGATGGCACCCGTCCAGATCTGGCTGCCGGTCCGGTTCACCTGCAACGTGCCGGTGCCGGTGTTGAACGCGACATTGCCCAGCGTGCCGCCCGGCATCGTGCCACCCACGGTGGTGTTGGCGCCCGCGCCTCCGTCCACCACCGACAGCGTGCCACCGCCAACGAGGTTCACGGTGCCTGAACCGGCAAGCGGTCCATAGAGGGAAAAGATGCTGCTCCCATTCGTATCCAGCGTGCCGCCATTGGACCCCACGGTGATGCGGTTCGTATCGAGCGCCGGATTCACGCCCACTGCCGCACGAATGGTGCCGCCGTTGAGCAGGAAGGTCGTGGTGTTGTAGCGGCTGATGATGCCGAAGGCATTGTTCAACACCAGCGTGCCGCCATTCAGCGCATACGTGTCCACGCCCGTGGGTGTGTTCGCGGCGAACGTGGTGTCCGTGCGATTGTCGAGCACCACAAAGTTCGTGGTCACGGTGCCTCCGGTTTGGGTGAGATTGCCGGTGCCGTCGACACCGAGATAGATGCCGCCATTTTGCTCCGTCGCTCCCGTGGTGAAGGGGAACGCGACGGGCGCCGAGGCAGTCGCGGTGAGCGTCCCGCCGCTGATATTATAGTTGCTGGTTTCCGTTGCCAAATTGCCCACGCGGAGCTGCGTGCCAAAGGATACATCGCCACCCGTTTGATTCACCGTCGCGGAGTTGTTGGCCAGTTCGCCGACGTGCAGATTATTGGCGATCGTCACGATGGCGCCCGCGGCGATGTTCAACGCCGCATTCGCGCCGCCCGCGCCAAGCGTCACGCTGCCCACGGAAACATTCGCCCCGGAAACTAAATTGAGCGTGGCATTCGCGGTGGTCGCGCCGACCAGCACGGTGCCGCCGGTCAAGCCACCGCTCACCGTCGCATTCGCTCCCGTGCGCGCCACGCCGACGCGGAACGAGCCGCCCGCAGCCGCGGTGCCGAGATTGATCGCCACGCCGTTGGTGTTGAGGCCCGGACCCTGGGTATCCACTTGCACCTGGGTGTTCGTCAGCGTCGTGCCGGTGGACGTGATGGTGTTGCCCGGCAGCAGCGTATAGCCGTCCGAACGATCGAAACGCAGCGCCGCCGTGCCCGTGTCGCCATTGAGCGTAATCGGACCCACCCCGACCGTGCCGCTCGTGCCATTGGCGCCAATCTGGAGCAACTGCACGACTGCAGCTGTGCTGCCCGCATTCACAAAAATGGCGCCCAGCGGCGAGGCCCCGGCATTGTTGGTGCCGGTGAAAATAAACGTGTTCGCGCTGCTGCCGCCGCCGAGGGACAGAATATCCGCGGCGTTCGTTACGCCGATGCTGCCCGACAGCGTGCTGGTGGAACCGAAGGCACCGAGTTTCGCGTTTCCATTCAGCGTGATTTTTCCGGAGACCCCCGTGCCCAATCGCATCGCTCCGATGCCGCCGGTAAGCGTCCCGCTGTACGGTGTGAGCCCGGTTCCCGCCGCCGGCGTAGCGCCCGCCGTCTCCGCGTACCCCATGCCGCTGATGGTGATGTTATTCGTAAGCGCCCCCGTGAACCACAACTGGCCGCCCGCATCGATGACGATGTCGGCGGACCCGAGATTCGCTTGGTTCGTAGTCGACACCGTGCGGAAGGTGCCGAGTCCCGTGCTGACTCCCACCGTGGGCGACAGCCGCCACACGCCAGCAAAGGCCGCGCTGTTGCCGGAAATCGTGATGTCGCGCACCCCCGCGCCCGCCGCCGAGTGCGGATCGATGATCACCGTGCCCGCACCCGAGAGACTTCGATCGAAAGTGAAGTTCCCGTCGTCGCGCGTGAGCTTCAGCGTGGCACCCGCGGCCACGGAGATGCCACTTGTCCCGGTAAGCACCACGTTGCCCGTCGCGTCGTGGTCGAGTTCCAAGGTGCCCTGGTTCACGCTCGTCGCCCCGGCATAGGAGTTCGGGTTGCGCAGAATCAGCGTTCCATTGCCCGTCTTGGTCATCGTCGTGAAACCGGCCATGCCCGCCACACCCGTCACCGTATAGGTGGTGGCACTGGTGTTCGTGAAGCTCACCTTGGACGGCGACACGTTGGCCGCAATGTCCACCGCGCTGCCCAGCGGGTTGTCTTTGAAAACCACCTCGTCGTTTTCGATGTAGAAATCCGAAGCGCTGGTGGACTCGAACAGCCAGTTGGGGCTGAAAGTATTCCACGACGGGCTCACCGTGCCGTCCCAAATCATGCGATCATTGCTGGTGATGGTGTAAGCAATCGCCGTCCCCGTATCGGTCAGCGTGCCGATCGCATGGCCGGGCGTCGGGCCGAGAAGAAAATTCGCAAGCCCCGGACTCACCCCGGAGTAGGTGATAAGGTTGTAGGTGCCGGGAGCCAGCGCGCCGTTGAACTGCGTGAGGTTCACCGTGGTGAGGCCGCCGCTGGTCGCGAGCGCCCCCGCGGAAATCAAATCGGCGCCAGGTCCGATCTTCATCCGCAAATTCGTCAACCCCGGGCCAAATGTGAGCGCGGACGTCGCAATATTTCCCGCCAGCGTGGATGTCCCTGTCGCCAGTGTGCCGGCATTGACGGTGAGCGGACCCTCCATCGTGACATTGCGCAGAGCCAGCGTGCCCACGCCGGCCTTGGTCACGCCGCCGAATCCGGTGATGGCTGCGGAGTCGATTCGCAGATCGTCCGCCGCGAGGCTGTCCGTGATGGTGAAAGTGCGCCCCGTAAACCCGACGTCCACCGAACCACCGGCGGTGGCGTTGATCACGTGGGTGACGTTGGCCGTCGTGGTGGTGTTGTCATTGATGTCGCCCGTGAGCGTCAACTTCCGCGCGCCGAGCGTGATGGTGGAAAGATTGTTGTTCGCCGCCGCGCCATTGCCGAGGACGATGCCGGCCAGCGTTTGGTCGAATCCGTTGAGATCGAGCGTCGCGTTGCCGGAGCCGCCAAGCTGGATGGCAAGGCCGATCGGGATGCCGTTGGTCGCGCCCACGATGGCCGTATTGGTGATGACGAACAGATTCGTCGTCGCGCTCGTGCTGCTCGCTGTGCCGCCACCTTTGTAGATCACGCGGCCCTCGCGCTGGCTCAGACCGAGGCCCGGCCCATTGATCGCCCCGTTGATCACCAGTTCGTTGCCCACCGCCGTGCCGCCCACAAACACGCCGCCCGCACCCGACAGCCCGTTGAGCGTAATCGTCCCGTTCACCGTCGCCAGCCCCGTCCCGACTTGCTGGATCAAGCCCTCGCCGGTCGCACCGGCCTGGCCGGTGTTGATGATCAGATTGTTGGCCATCGTCACGCCGCCATTGAGGCGCAAGCGGCCCGACCCGCTGGTGGTGTAAGTGATCGTTCCCGTTCCCGCAGCCGTGGCATTGTTCAATTGCAGGATGCCCGCGGAAAGGTTGGTGCCGCCCGAGTACGTCCCGGCCGCCGAAAGCACCGTCGTCCCCGCGCCATTCTGCGTGAAGCTGAAAGCGCCGCCCACGGCTCCGAGCGTGAGCAAGGCGTTCGTTCCGGGAGCGACCGTCGCATTCCCCGTCAGCGTCGTCGCGCCAAACGTAATGCCCCCCGTGGCAGTGGTGCCGGTAATGTTCGCACCGCGCGTCACCGTGAGCGTGAACCCGCCAATGCTCAGCGTGCCCAGCGTGTGCGTTGTCGTGGTCCCCGCCGAGGTCGCCCGATTCGCCGTCACCGTCGAACTCGCGGTCATTGTGGTGGCGGTGTTGGTAAACGTCGTGTTGGCGTCGTTGAAAAGTTCCAGCGTGCCGCCTGCGAGATTGATCGCCGGACTGCCCGCGCTCACGCCAAAGGCTGCCGCCACCGTGCCGCGCAAGGTACCGGCCGACACGATGGTCCCGCCGGTGTAAGTATTAGCACCGCTGAGAACCACCATCCCCGCGCCAGCCTTGGTGAGTGATCCCGTGCCCGAGACAATCCCGGTGAAAGTGGCCGTGCCTCCCGAGGCCGCCGTGAAGTTGGCCGATTTGTTGAGCGCGATCGCGCCGCTGTAAATCGCCGCGTTGGCGGCCGAGCCACCGATATTGATCACCCCCGTGTTGCCCGCCTGCACCGTCACCGCGCGCGCGATGGTCACCGCCGCCGAAGTCAGCAGCGACGCATCCACCGCGCCCGTGGTATCCCCCAGCAACACCGCGGTGGCCGAGTTGCCCAAAGCGCCCGCCGCGCCCGAAGGCGCCGCCGCCGCGAGCACGAGCGTGCCACCGAGCACCGAAGTGACACCCGTGTAGGTATTCGCGCCCGAGAGCGTGAGGATCCCGTTGCCCGATTTCGTCAGCCCGCCCGAGCCTCCGCCGATGACCCCGAGAATGCTGGTGCTTCCCGAGCCATTCACCGTCAGCAAATTGTTCCCGCTGGTCACGCCGTTGTTGATCGTCAGCAGCGAAGTCGAGTTGTTCGTCCACGTCTCCGCGCCGGTCAGCGCGAGCGTCACGTTTTGCCCCGCCGTGGCCGAACCGATGGTCACCGGCCCCGCCCCCGCATTCACCACGATGCCGCTGCCACCGAGATTCAGCGTCTGATTCACTCCGCCCGCCCGAACAAATTTCAGTACCCACCATGAACGCTTCTTTCCAAGCGGCTCGTCGTCGCTGCAACTATACACGCGCCGTCGCTGCTTTGCTG
>OUNM010466754.1_pt1 | contig 15884 bp, 12 predicted proteins | sample 1769961 | NCBI WGS metagenome assembly OUNM01 (sample SAMEA3914820, study PRJEB12502) | metagenome | biome: forest; material: soil | place: USA | collected 2012-03-12 | depth 0.3 m | reverse complement strand
TTCGTACTGAGGTTGCGGGGTTCGAATGCGATGTTCGACTCGTCTGCGCCCGCTGCCTATCCGCAGTGCTACCCATGCCACGACGCCCTCCGCCCGCGCCTGCTGCCGCTCGGGCCCGGCATCTCGAGCCTCAGTTGAGACCGTGTCGACACAGATCGACCCTGGAGGGGTTCGACGTGGATGCGTGCGTCCACGTCACCTGTACGAAGGCCGTGCAAGGGCCTTCGCCACTCAACGAATGACGGAGACAACCGCAATGAACAAGACTCTCATGAAGTGGCTCGCCGTGGCCATGCTCGCCCTGTGCGCGCTCCCTTCCTGGGCCACCGGGTATGCGCAGACCAAGTACCCCATCGTGCTCGTGCACGGCCTGTTCGGCTTCGACAACATCGGGCCGCTGGAATACTTCTACGGCATCCCCGAGGACCTGCGCGCGAACGGCGCGCAGGTGTACGTGGCGCAGGTCGCCGCAGCCAACTCCACCGAGGTGCGCGGCGAACAGCTGCTCGCCTACGTCAAGCAGGTGCTGGCCGTGACCGGCGCCAAGAAGGTCAACCTCATCGGCCACAGCCACGGCGGTCCGACCGTGCGCTACGTGGCGTCGGTGGCGCCCGACCTCGTGGCCTCGGTCACCAGCGTGGCCGGCCCGAACCAGGGCGCGGCGCTGGCCGACGCGCTCAACGGCACGCTGCCGGCGGGCTCGCTCTCGCGCACGGTGGTGGCCACGGTCGTCAACGGCTTCGCGTCGCTGATCGGGCTGATCTCGGGCAACAACGCGTCGCAGAACTCGTCGGCCGCGCTCAATTCGCTGTCCAGCGCCGGCATGGCCAAGTTCAACGCCGCGCATCCGGAAGGCCTGCCCACCTCGTCGTGCGGCAGCGGCCCCGAACTGGCCGCCAACGGCGTGCGCTACTACTCGTGGAGCGGCGCGCAGCCCTTCACCAACGCGCTCGACCCGCTGGACGCGGGGCTGACCGTCGTCTCCGTCGTGTACGGCAGCGCGAAGAACGACGGCCTCGTCGGCTCGTGCAGCAGCCACCTGGGCAAGGTCATCCGCGACGACTACGGCATGAACCACCTCGACGAGGTGAACCAGACGGCCGGCATCGTCAACTGGTTCGAGGTCGACCCCAAGAGCCTGTACCGCAACCAGGCCAACCGCCTGAAGAACCTGGGCCTGTGAGATGCGCCCGCCCCTGACGTGGGCGGTGGCGATCGTCGGCGCGGCGGCGCTGGTGGCGGCGGGCCTGCACGGGCTGGCCACGCCGGCGGCGCCGGCCGCCGATCCCGCGCCGGCGCCGGCCGCCGACGGATGGCCGGCGGCCGCGTCGTCGCTGGCCGGCACCACGCCGGACGGCTCGGCCACCGCGGCCGCCGACCAGTCGCTGGTGCTCGAGCCCGGGCTGATCCGCCTGTTCGACTACTACCTCACCACCGTTGGCGAACGCCCGCTGGACGCGATCCGCGCGCAGGTGGAGCACGACCTCGACGGCCGCCTCAACCCGCTCGCCGCGCGCCAGGCCAAGGATCTGTACGCGCGCTACGTGAGGTTCAAGACGGCGCTCAAGGAACAGCGGCCGATGAAGCCGCTGGGCCGCAGCGTCGACACGCTGCGCGAAGGCCTGCGCCGCATGCTCGCGCTGCGCGCCACGTTCTTCTCCGACACCGAGTCCGTGGCGCTGTTCGGCCCGCAGGACGCCGACGCCCAGTCCGCGCTCGCGCGCATGGCCATCGAGCAGGACCCGTCGCTGAGCGCCGACCAGCGCCGCGAGCGGCTGGCCGCGTACGACGCGCAGCTGCCCGCGAGCGTGCGCGAGGCCCGCGAGGCGCCGCTGCTGGTGTCACGCCTGGAGGACGCCGCGCAGAAGATCCGCGCCCAGGGCGGCAGCGAGGACGACGTCTACCGCATGCGCGCCGCGGCCACGTCGCCCGAGGCCGCCAACCGGCTCGCCGACCTCGACCGCGACGAGGCCGCCTGGAAGGCGCGCATCGCGAGCTACCGCGCCCAGCGCAGCGCGGTGCTGTCGTCCGCGGGCAGCGACAGCGACCACGCGGCGGCGATGAGCGAGCTGCGCAATCGCCTGTTCACGCCGGAGGAGCAGCGCCGGCTCGCAGCATACGAAGGCTGAAATGATGCCGCGCGTTGGCAGGGTTCGGGTCCAAGAATCGGGCCTCCACTTCCTGGAGTCCGACATGACCACTTCCCGCCTCATCGCCCTCGCATGCGCGACGGCCGCCACCGCGCTCGCGGGCGTCACGCCCACGCGCGCGCAGGACGCGCCCGCACGCGACGGCCTGCACGACTTCGACTTCGCCATGGGCCGCTGGAACGTGCGCCTGCGCAAGCTGCAGCACCCGCTCGCGGGCGCCCACGACTGGGTCGAATACACCGGCACGTCGGTGATGCACAAGCTGTGGGACGAGCGCGCCAACACCGAGGAGTTCGCGGTCACCAGCGCCGACGGCACGCAGCACATCGAGGCGCAGACGCTGCGGCTCTATGACCCCGGCACGCAGCGCTGGAGCATCTGGCTCGCGGACGCCGCGCACGGCAGGCTGTCGGGGCCGCCCACCGTCGGCGCGTTCCACGACGGCCGCGGCGAGTTCCTCGACGCTGAAGAGTGGCAGGGCCGCACGATCCTCGTGCGCTACGTGTGGACGCAGCCCACGCCCACCGCCGCGCACATGGAGCAGTCGTTCTCGCCCGACTGGGGACGGTCGTGGGAAGTGAACTGGATCTGTGACCTCGCGCGGCCGGCGTGACGTCCGCGCCACACGGCGCCTCGCGCCGCTTGCCAATGGAGTAAAGAGTCTTTACAGTTCTGTCATTCGCTGCTCGCAGCCTCACGCATCATCCCGGACATCGCCATGAACCGCCGCCTTCCGCTTCGCAACGCCACCGCCCCCGTGCGGCCTGCCGCGGGTGCGCGCGCAACGCGCTTGCCGCGACCGCAGCGACATCGCCTTCCGGGAGAGGGCCGCGCCTGAGCGCGCGCCTTCCCAGCCCTTGAGTTTCGAGGGGCCCGGATTCGCGAGAGTCCGGGCCCTTCTCCTTTTCTCGCCTCGTTAGCTCAGTGGGATCCAGAGCGCCGGCCTACGAAGCCGGAGGTCGCACGTTCGAGTCGTGCACGAGGCGCCAATCGATTCCCCGATGGCGCAGTCGGCAGCGCGCCCGGTTGTTACCCGGGAGGTCCGTGGTTCGAGGCCACGTCGGGGAGCCAGTCGACCGTCTCGGTGTGGCGCAGTGGGTAGCGCATCTGCTTTGAGAGCAGGCGGTCGCAGGTTCGAGCCCTGCCGCCGAGACCATTTCTCCAGTCGTCCGCAGCTTCCGGCTACGATCTGGCGCGGCCTGACCGGCGCGAAGCGCACACGGCATCATCCACGAAGCCGCCAACCCGAGAGGAATGTCCCGTGAACAAGACGACGCAAGCGCTGATCTCCAGCGCGGTGCTTTGCGTGACGCTGGAGACGCACGCCGGCACGCCAGTCAGCCTGCCCTTGGCCACGGCGCGCTCCGGGCCGCTGCTCGTCTCGGCGGACCTGCGCAGCGGCCTCGACCTGTCGGGGCCGTGGCACTACTCCATCGACCCCTATCGCTCGGGCCTGGCCGGCTTCCATGGCGAAGCGCCGGACGTCGGGCAACAGCGGTGGCTCGACGTCGACGTCCGCTCGGCCATGGCGAACGACAACCGGGTGCTCTATGAATTCGACCTGGCCCACTCGCCAGTCGCCACCCTGCCTTCTTCGTGGCTCACCGAGGCGCCGGAATTGCGCCACTACCAGGGCCTGATGTGGTACCAGCGCACGTTCAAGGCGCCCGCGCCGCGCACCGGCCGCCAGTTCCTGCGCTTCGGCGCGGCCAACTACGCGGCCACCGTCTACCTCAACGGCCAGCCGGTCGGGCGGCATGAAGGCGGGTTCACGCCTTTCGCGTTCGAGGTCACGAAGCTCCTGCGCGACGGCGACAACCAGGTCACCGTCGGCGTGGATTCGCAGGCGACGCCGGCCACGGTCCCCCCGCCCGTCACCGACTGGGAGAACTACGGCGGCATCACGCGGCCGGTGCGACTGGTCTCGACGCCCGAGACCTACGTCGACGATGCCTGGGTGCGCCTGACGCGGGACGGGGAGCTGGCCGTCGATGCCCACCTGGACGGCGCGCAGGCGGCCCACCAGGCGGTCCATCTGCGCATCGCCGAGCTCGGCCTGGACGTGGCCGGCACCACCGACGCCAACGGCGACTGGCACGCGCGCACGGGCGCGCCGGGCGCCCTCGTGCGCTGGTCGCCCGACCGTCCCAAGCTCTATGACGTCGAGCTCGAAGCCGGTGCGGATCTCTGGCGCGACCGCATCGGGTTCCGCACGATCGAAGTGCGCGGGGCCGACATCCTGCTCAACGGGCAGCCGATCTTCCTGCGGGGCATCTCGCTGCACGAGGAAGAGATCGGACCGGATCCGACCCGCAACATCACGCCCGAAGCGGCCCGTGCGCTGCTCACGCAGGTCAAGCAAGGGCTGCACGGCAACTACGTGCGCCTGGCTCACTATCCGCATTCGGAAGTGATGACGCGCGCGGCCGACCAGCTGGGCCTGCTGGTCTGGAGCGAAGTGCCTGTCTACTGGATGGTGGCCTGGGGCAACCCGGACACGCTGGCGACCGCGCGCAACATGCTGGCCGAGAGCATTCTTCGCGACCGGAATCGCGCGTCGATCGCGATCTGGAGCGTCGCCAACGAAACGCCGGTGAGCGACGCGCGCAATGCCTTCCTGCGAACGCTGGTGAGCGACGTGCGCCAGTTGGACGATTCGCGCCTGGTCAGTGCCGCGCTGCTGGTCGAGCGGGACCCGAAGGCGCACGTGCCCACCATGACGATGGCCGATCCGCTCGCCGCGGTGCTCGACGTGATCGCGGTCAACACCTACAACGGCTGGTACACGCCGGACAGGCTGTCCGACCTGCCCGGCAGTGTCTGGCGCGTTCCCGCCGACAAGCCGCTGATCTTCTCGGAGTTCGGCGCCGATGCGAAGGCCGGATTCGAGGACGAGCGGGCCGCGCCGCGCAAGTTCTCCGAGCAGTTCCAGGCGCAGTTCTATCGCAAGACGCTCGAGATGGCGGCCAGGATTCCCACGCTCCGCGGCCTGTCGCCGTGGATCCTGAAGGACTTCCGTTCGCCGCGCCGGCAGAATCCGGATTTCCAGCAAGGGTGGAATCGCAAGGGCCTGCTGTCCGAGACCGGGCAACGCAAGCTGGCGTTCAAGGTCCTCGCGGACGACTACGAGGCCAGGCAGGCGGCGGGTCGTTGACGCATGGATTACCTCGCCATCCGCAGCTTCCACGAATCGGCCGTCGCGTTGTCGATCGGCGGCTTTGCCGCGCGTGCGGGCGCGGGCCTCGCGGGCGCGGCCTGGGTGCGCACGCGCTGGGCGCGGACGCTGCCGCACGTCGTCGACACGGCGCTGCTGGCCTCCGCGCTGGCGCTCGTGGCGATGCTGCGCGTCAACCCGCTGGCCACGCCCTGGCTCGCGGCCAAGCTGTGCGGGCTCGTCGCCTACATCGCGCTGGGCGTGGTGGCGCTGCGGCCGGGCGTCGCGCGCGGCACGCGGGCCGTGGCCGCCGTCGCGGCGCTGGGGGTGGCGGGCTGGATCGTGTCGGTCGCGATCACCAAGAGTCCGCTGGGCGTGTTCTCGCTGCTTTGAAGCGGCGCGCGGCGTGACATCCGGCACTCCAGCCTGAACGCCGGCTGTGCGCCGCGGCGCCCCTGTTGAGCGAAAATTGCCGGCAATCCGATCGCCGACCTCCGCTTGACGCCGCTGCTGAACCTCCACCACCTGATGCGCGACCACTCGCTGGCCGTCGACATGGGCCGCATGACCGAGAGCGACGCCGCCACCGCGGTGGCGCGCGCCATCCAGCAGACGCTGGCCTGCGCGCGGGTGAACTTCTGGAACGTGTCGGGCCCGCTGGGCACGCGCGTCATGCGCCGCGTGGCCGGCTACGACGGCCGCGCCGACCGCGTGCTGTCCGACGCCCTGGAGTTGCAGGAGACGACCGGCGAGTTCTTCGACCGCCTGCGCGAGACCGGCTGCTACGTGTGCCCCGACACGGCCAGCGATCCATTGCTGCGCGAGATCTTCCGCACCTACCTGCGGCCGACGCAGGGCGTGACCATGATCGTGGCGTCGTTCCACGTCGACGAGCACGTCTGGGGACTGATCTCCTGCGTCCACGACAGCCCGCGCCGCTGGACGGCCCCCGAGATCACCGCGCTGCGCAAGTGCGCCTCGGAACTGTCGAGGCGGCGCCTGCAGCTCGAAGGCCGCTGACGAGCGTCGAGCCGGCAGGCGGCCGGATGACGACGCGCCCGGAAGGGGCAGGCCGGCCGCCGCCCTGCACGCGGACGCCGCCGGTGGTACAACGGTTTCCTGCGCATCCCGCGCCCCGAACGTCGGCGCCGAGGCATGCACGTCACCGTGAGCTGCGACAAGGAGGCCGCCGAATGCCGGACTTTCGAATCCTCGCCACGACGCAACTGACCGACGGCGCCGCCGTCGACTTGCGCCCCCAGTGGAACGTCGACGCGCGCTCCATCGTGTTCGAACGCCAGGCCGGTGACGGCTCCGAGCTGTGGATGCTGCGCTTCGCGCCCAAGGGGCCGCCCACCTGCCAGCCGCTCGTGCTGTGCAACGCCGGCGCCCACCGCGTGCGGGGCCGCGCGGCGTTCTTCGCGCAGGACGACTTCGCCTTCGTCAGCGACCGCTCCGGCCAGCTGGCCATCTGGCGCGCCAACCTCGGCAGCCGCAGCGTCGTGCCGCTCACCCAGCCGGTGGCCGACGAGTCCGACTACGGGCCCGCGACGGCGCCCGACGCCCATGGCCGCTTCCTGTTCTTCCGCACCATCGGCCACGGCCGGCCGCACCTGTTCGAGGGCCGGCTGGGCCGCGGCATCCAGCCGCTGACCATCGGCGCCGACGAGGCCGACCAGGCGTGGTTCCTGCCCGGCGCGCGCGAGATCGTCTTTCACTCGAGGCGCCACGGCGTCAGCGCCGCGTGGCGCCAGGAGGCCGCGCATTCGGCCGTCGCCACGCAGCTGGGCGACGTCGACGAGAAGACGAACTTCGTCACGCCCTTCCCGTCGCCGGACGGCCGCCACGTGGCGTTCACCAGCGCCGCCGGCGGCACGAGCCAGGTGTGGGTGATGCGCGCCGACGGCACGCACCGCCAGCAGCTCACCGACGGCCCCGAGCCGGCCTGCTTTCCCGCCTGGTCGCCCACGGGCAAGGACATCGTCTTCGTGCGCGGCGACCCGCTGGCAGCGCGGCCTTCGGGCGTGCTGGAGCGCTTGACGGTGCTGGAGACGGTGACGGCGAGCGTGGCGGCCTGACCCGCCTGCGGGCTCAGGCGTCGGCGCGCACGAAGCCGAGTGCGGGGTCGCCCGACCGCATCCGCACGCCGAGCCAGCCCGCGCCGAGCAGGCGTTGCTGTTCGGCATGATCTTCCGCGGACACCCAGGCCAGCGGCGGCTCGCCCGACGCGGGCGCGCTCCAGGCCGGCGCGTCGATCGGCCGCCACAGCACATGGCGCAGCGAGCCTTCGCGCTGCACGCCCAGCCACGTCACGGCAAAGCCGTGCGACAGCAAGGTGCGCCGCGACACCGCGTTGGCCGGCGCGGCGCGCACCAGGAGTTCGGGCACGCCGAGCTCGCGCGCGCGCGCCACGCGGGCGGCGATCAGCGCGCGATGCAGTCCCTGGACGCGATGCGCCGGATGCACCATGGCCGCCGACAGCAGCGCCACGCGGCCCGCGCGCTCGGGCGGCCAGCCGAGGTCGCCGGCATAGTTGTCCAGGTCGTCGGCGGCGGGGCGGGTGAGCGAGCCATAGGCGACGAGTCCGTCGCCGGCGAACACGCCCAGGCTGGTGCCACGGGCGCCGAGGTGGTCGGCCAGGAAACGCTCGGCGCCGCCGAACAGCCGGAACAGGCCGGGATCGGGCAGGGCGTCGACGACCGCCCGGTGAAGGTCGAGCAGTGGCGGCAGGTCGGCGCTGGTGAGCTCGCGCAAGGCGTGGCCGGTCGGCAGCGGGCGTGGCGTCATGAGGATCTCCCGGGTCGGGCATCGCCGATCAGCTCGGCGTAGTTGAACAGGTCCAGCGGCGGCAACATCCCCAGCCGGCGCGCGGCCCCCAGGTCGACCTGCAGCGAAAACCGCGTCAAGGTCTCGACCGGGATGCGCGACGCGGGCATCTTGCCGGCCAGGATCTGTTCGGCCTTGAAGGCCGCGAACTGCCCGATGCTGTAGTAGCGGCTGACCAGGCCGAGCAGCGCGCCCGCCGACATCAGCTGCTCGGTGGACGCGAAGGCGGGCAGGCCTTGCGCGAGCGCGGCCGGCACGACCACGTCGCGCGCGAGGGTCGACAGGAACGAGTCCGGCGGCATGTACAGCCACTCGGCGCCCGCGGCGCGCAGCTGTCGGACGAGGTCGGCGGCGCCGTCGGCCACCGGCTGGCCGGCAGCGTTGACGCGGAACGGCACCGCGCGCACGGCGAGGCCCCGCCGCCGGCCCAGCGCCTGGAGTTCCGCGAGCACCGCCGCCGAGTTCGGCTCGTTGGGCGAATAGAGCAGGCCCAGCGTGCGGCACGGGCGGTAGTTCGTGAGGGTCTGCAGCTGCACGGCCAGGCTGGCAACGTGGCTGACGCCGGTCACCGGCCGGCCCGGCGCGCGCAGGTCGGGCACGATGCCCGCGCCCACCGGCGCGGCCACCAGGCTGAAGACGACCGGGATGTCGCGCACGAAGCGGCTCGCATCGGGGGCGTCCCAGCGGCCGGCGATGCCCAGCGTGACGCCGGTGCCCCAGGTGTGGACGAGGTCGGGGCGCGCGCGGCGGATCTCGTCGACCACGGCGGGCAGGCGCGAAGGATCCAGCGCGATATCGCGCCACGTGATCTCGACGGGGATGCCACGCGCCGCGAAATGGTCGGCGAAGCCGCGCTCGACATCGGTGCGGCCGCGGTAGGTCACGGCGAAGATGCGCCACGGCGCCGGCCGCGCCGCGAGCGCAGGCGCGGGCAGCGCCAGGGCCAGCAGGTCGCGTCGTTTCATGGCGCGATCCGCCGCCCGAGCAGCACGAAGCTCACGCCGCATCCGAGGACGAGCGCCGCCATCGCGACGAAGGCCCCGGCCGTGCCCAGCGCGAGCGCCAGGCCGCCCGCGAGGATCGGCCCCGTGGCGTTGCCCAGCCGCTCGAGCAGCCGGTAGGCGCCGAACGCCGGCCCGCTGCCGTGCGCCGCGATCTCCTGCGCGCAGACCTGCGAGAGCAGGCTGCTCTGGGCGGCGATCGACAGCCCCTGGCCGATTCCCAGCAGCACGGTGACCACGTAGACGGGCCCGATGCCGTCGGCCAGCAGCAGGACGAAGCCGCCGAGCGCCGACAGGCACAGCCCCGCGCCCACCATGCGCGCCAGCGGCACGCCGCGCTCGGCCCAGCGCGTGGCGCGCGGCAGCACCAGCACCAGCGCCACGGCATACAGCATCATGGCGCGCCCCGCGACGGCCGTCGAACCGCCCGCCGCGAGCACGTGCATCGGCACGAGATAGAACACCGACCCGGCCAGGATCAGCTTGGCCGGCATCGCCGCGAGCGCCGTCACCCACAGGAAGCGCCCCTGGCCGAACACGCGGGCATAGTCGCGCGGTGCGGGGGCGGCCAGGCCGTCGTCGCCGCGCACGGCGGCGTCGCGCGGCACGCCGCGGGCGGCGACTCCGGCCAGCGCGGCGACCACCGCGGCCAGCGCGAAGCCCGCGCGCGGGCCGACGTGCTGCGCGAGCATGCCGCCGATCGGCGGCCCGCAGACGGCCGCTGCCATGATCGCGCCGACGAACAGCGCGAAGCCGCGCATGCGGTCGACCGCGCTCGTGTGCTGGAGCACGAGCCCCTGGCCGGCAACGAACACCATCCCGTAGCCCAGCCCGCACAGGCCGCGCCAGGCGATGAAGGCGCCGAGGCCGGAGGCCTGCGCGGCACCCGCCAACCCGACCACGCCCAGCATGGCGCCGCGCAGCAGCATGCGGCGCGGCCCCGCGCGTTCGCTCCACGTGGCCAGGACGGGCTGGCCGAGCGCCACCACGAGCATGAAGACGACGATGGGCAGCGCCGCGAGGAACCCCGGCGACAGGGACGCGCCCACCGGCGTCAATGCCTGCGCGTAGCCTGGCAGGAACGCGCGCGTCGACTCCTCGGCCAGCATGAACAGGAACAGGGGCAGGCGCAGGCGCGCGAGCGCCGCGGCGCCCTGCGCGGCGCCCGGACGGGCCGTCACGAACGAGTGCAGCAGCTCGCGGGTCAGGAAGATCGCGACGACGAACACCACGCCCAGGTCGAGCGCGGCATCGAGCAGGATGTGGCGGATCCAGGCGTCGCTCACTTGCGCCTCGACGACGCCCACGCGGCGGCCGTCGCGCTCGACGGGCACGCGCACGCCGGGCGTGCCGTCGTCGCGGCCGCTCGAGAACAGCACGGTGCCGGCGTCGTCGCGCAGCGCGAGCCACGAGAGCTCGCCATGGGCGCGGCGCACGCTGTCCAGGTGCGCGGGCACGCCGGTCAGCTCCTCCAGCGCCAGGCCATGTGCCAGGGCCTTGCCCACCAGCTCGCTCACCGAGCCGCCCACCACGCCCGCCTTGCGCTGCAGTTCCGGCCGCAAGAGCTCCTGGAAGGACTGCTGCGTGGCCCAGGTGACGCCCAGCATGCCCAGCATGACCGCCGCCAGGATCGTCGCCACGAACCGGGACTGCAGCCGCTGTGCCAGTGGCGAGGCGAGGCTCATGGCGGCGGCGGGCTCCTGCGCGCCACCAGCACGATCCCGGCCGCGGCCAGCAGCGTCGTCGCCGCCCAGCCGACGGCCACCACCAGCACGAGCCGTTCGCGCATGCGCGCCAGCGCCGTGCGCGAGGACGCGGCCGCATAGCGCACGACGACGTCCCCCAGCGGCTGGTCGAAGGCGTTGCGCATGCCCATGCGAAGCTCGTCGAGATCGGCGGCCGCCGCGGCGCCGGTGCTGACCAGCGGCCGGCCGGCGCCGTCGACCACCGCGATCTCGGCGATCTCGGGATCGGCCGCGCGTTCGCGCAGCAGCAGGTCGCGGGTCTGGCTCGCCAGGGGCACGCCGATCGCCAGCGCGGCCTCCGCGGCCGCACGCACGGACGTGGCCGGCACCGTCATGCGAGAACGCGTCGCGGCCTCCACCGCCGACTGGAACTTGAAGTAGCCCAGCAGCCCGCACATGGCCGTCCCGAACAGCGCGACGATCGCGGCGACGCCGATGTGGCGCACGATGCCGTCAAAAGCGAGAGATTGTTGGATGTGGGCGCGAGACATCCTGTGCACCGCGGGGCGTTTGAACTATCGTAGCAGCCGGACTTCCGAGGAGACCGCGCTTCATGGAGAAAAACCGCGCCATCGTTCACGGTGGACCGGCCGGCTCGCCGGCGGGCGGCGGCTCCTCGCCAACGCATCCGGCACCGGATCCCGACGCGACGCGTTTCTTTCCGGGGAGCGGGCCGGACGCCACCACCATCCGCCGCGCCGCCGACCTCGATGCCACGCGCCTGCAACCGGCGGGCGACCTGGATGCCACCATCCGCCGCGCCGTGGACGCCACGCGCCAGCCGCCGTCGACCGACCCCGACGCCACCGTCCGCCGCTTCGAGGATCCCGAGGCCACCCGCGCCGCCCCGCCCGCGCGCGACGCGGGCCCGCGCGCCGGGGCGCCGACGGCATCGCCGCATCCGTCGCCATCCACGGGCGGTACCGGAACCGGTACCGGTAGCGGCACCGGCCCGGGCGCCCGGCGCACCCTCGCGCCGTCGATCGCCCTGCCGCCGGGCTACCGGCTGCACGAGTACCGGATCGACGCCGTGCTGGGCCAGGGCAGCTTCGGCATCACCTACCTGGCCACGGACGTCAACCTCGACACCCAGGTCGCGATCAAGGAATACCTGCCCGCCGAACTCGCGATCCGCACCGCCGACAGCACGGTGCGGCCGCGCAGCATCGACGTGGCCTCCACGCTGCTGGACGGCCTCGACCAGTTCCTCGTCGAGGCCCGCACGCTGGCCACCTTCCGGCATCCGAACATCGTGCGCGTGGCGCGCTTCTTCGAGGCCAACCGCACCGCCTACATGGTGATGGACTACGAGCGGGGCAGCCCGCTCCTCGACTGGTGGGCCGAGCAATGGCGCGCCGCCCAGGAACAGCCGCCCGTGGCCGACGGCGCGCCGACGTCCCGGCAGCCCCCGCCCGGCATCACCGAGGCCGACCTGGTGATGCTGTTGAACCCGCTGCTGGACGGCCTCGCGCTGGTGCATCGCACCGGCGTACTGCACCGCGACATCAAGCCCGGCAACATCTGCGTGCGCGAGTCCGACGGCAGCTTCGTGCTGCTCGACTTCGGCGCCGCGCGGCCCGCCTCGGGCGACCTGCCCGACGCGCCCAGCATGCTGACGCCGGGCTATGCGCCGCTCGAGCAGTACACCGGCGACAACCAGGGCCCGTGGACCGACCTCTACGCCGTCGGCGCCACGCTGTACTGGATGGTCGGCGGCAAGCGGCCGCGCGAAGTGATGGAGCGCCGCCGCTCGCCCGAGGCCGAGGTCAGCGCGCAGCAGGCCGGCGCCGGCCGCTACGGCGCCGACTTCCTGCGCGCGATCGACTGGGCGCTGCAGGTCAGGCCGGAGGATCGGCCGCGCGACGTGACCGCCTTCCGCCGCGCGCTGTTCGCCGCCCACGCGTCCAGCCTGGGCCTGCAGGAAGCGCTGGCCAGCGACGGCGACGACTCGGGCGCGCGCCGCGCGCGCGGCCGGTTCGGCCGCCTGCTGCGGCATCGCGCCCTGCGGCCGGCCTCGTGGCCGCTGGTGGTCAAGATGGTCATGGCCCTCGTGCTGGCCGCCGTGCTGCCCATGAGCATCACCGCCTGGTACAACTATTCGCACAGCGTCGATGCGCTGGCCGACTCCGAACGCCGCAACCTCGAGAGCCTCGCGCAGGCCACGTCGGGCCGGCTCTCGCAGCTCATCGAGGACAGCCGGCGCGTCACGGCATTCGTCGCGGGCGGCCCCGACGTCTACGACCTGCTGGCGCATCCGGCCGACGCCGACAAGCGCGCCCTGCTGCTCGCGCGGCTCAACAGCATCGTCGGCACCAACGCCGACCTGCACCTGCTCACGCTGCTGGACGCGCACGGCACCGCGCTGGTGTCGACGGCGCCCGAGGTGGTCAACGGCAACTACGCGTTCCGCGAGTACTTCCAGGTCGCGCTCGGCGGGCACTCGTTCATCACCAGCATCATCGTCGGCTCGGTGGCGGGCAAGGCGGGCGTGTACATCGCGTATCCCGTGTTGAAGGACGGCCAGGCCATCGGCGTCGTCACGCTGCGCCTGCGGGCCGAGGCCATCGACGCGATCGTCGACGGCGCCCGCAGCCCGAGCCGCGAGCCCTTCCTCGTCGACGGCGACGGCGTACTGATCCACCACCGCGTCGAGAGCCTGCGCTTCCACAGCCTCACCGACCTGGCCCCCGCGGCGCAGGCCAAGATCGCCGCCGACCAGCGCTTCCGCATCAAGCGCGTGGTGGGCCTGGGCATGCCGACGCTGGCGGCCGCCGTCGTGGGCGCGCAGCACGAAGGCACCATCGACTACGAATCGACCCTCTCGAAGAGCCGCGAGGTCGCCGGCTACGCCCCCATCGGCGGCGTCGACTGGGTGGTCGGCGTCACCGAGTCGCGCGACAGCTTCGAGGCGCCGCTACGCCGCATCTTCGTCCAGTTGCTGCTCAGCGTCGCGGCCGTCGGCACCTGCTTCGTGCTGCTGGCCATCGTCTTTGCCCGCAGCATCAGCCGGCCGGTGCAGGCCCTGACCCACGCGGCCGACGCGCTCAAGCGCGGCGACTACGACGCCGCGCGGGTCCGCGTGAAGAGCGACGACGAGATCGGCGCGCTCGGGCGCACGTTCAACGTGATGATCGACGTGCTGCGCCAGCGCGAACGGGAAGCCCGGCTGAGGGACGCATCGCCGCGCGGCGACAAGCGCCACGGTCGACACGGCGATCATTGACGTGACGCTGCCGGGCCGCCGGGGGGCCCGCCTCACATGCCGATCGACTGCCACCACGGGGACGCCGCAGGGCGGGTCACGCCAACCCCTCAGGCCGCTACCCGGTCGCTCACCCGCGCCAGCCAGCGATACAGCAGCGCCGTCGCCAAGACGAACGCGATGCCGCCGATCCACAGCGCCTTGTCCGCGAAGTTCGCGCCCACCAGCGCCAGCGGCGCGTCGTTGCCGCTGAACACGGTGACCGCCGCGATGGCCACGCCGAACAGGCCTTCGCCCACGATCATGCCGCTGGCCAGCAGCACGCCGAGCTGCTTGCGCGCCGCCGGACGCGCGGAGGCGTCGGCGCGGCGATCCCACAGCCAGCCGACGACCGCGCCGATGGCCACCATCAGCGTGGTCGACATCGGCAGGTAGATGCCCATGCCCACCGCCAGCGGCGGCAGCTGCGCGTGGCTGCCGGGCTTGCGCAGGCGCTTGATCGCCTCGTCGACGACCACCACCACCACGCCCAGCGCCGCGCCCTTGCCCAGCAGGTTCCAGTCGAGGTCGCCGCCCAGCACGCCCTTGGCGAGCGCGGAGATCAACGCGGCCTGCGGCGCGGCCAGCGCCTTGGCCGCCGTGACGCCGGGCGCGCCGGCGAAGCCGTAGGCCCTCTGCAGCAGATCCAGTACGGGCGGGATCACCAGCGCGCCGGCCACGGTGCCGATGGCCAGGGCCACCTGCTGCTTCCACGGCGTGGCATCCACCAGCTGGCCGGTCTTCAAGTCCTGCAGGTTGTCGTTGGCGACGGTGGCCGCGGCGATGATCACGGCCGTCACGAACAGCGTGAAGGCCACCAGCGCCGGGCCGGCGCTCGCCGGCAGCATCGGCTTGACGCCCAGCGCCACGAGCAGCGCGGCGCTGATGACGACGATGATGCCGACACCCGACAGCGGGCTGTTGCTCGAGCCGATCAGGCCCGCCATGTAGCCGCACACCGCGGCCACGAAGAAGCTCATCAGCGCGATGAACGCGATGCCGCCGATCACGAGCACCGCGGTGGCCGAGCCCAGGCCCGCGCCCGAGCTCAGGTCGGCCAGCAGCCAGCCCACCGGCACCAGGCAGGCCAGCGTGACGCCGGCCACCCAGCCGATCGGCAGGTCCTGTTCGGTGCGTGGCAAGGTCGCGCCCTGGCCGGCCTTGCGCACGCGCGAAGCGGCCATGGCCGACGCCAGGCCCTTGCCGACCGGCTTGACCAGCTTGAACAGCGTCCACAGCGCCGCCACGGCGATCGCGCCGGCACCGATGAAGCGCACTTGCTTGGCCCACACGTGGTTCGCGACGCCCGCGATGTCGGCGGCGCCGTCGAACGGCAGCAGGCTCGTGAGCCAGGGCACGCCGCCCAGCCACGCGACCGCCCAGCCCACCATCATCGCCACGCCCACCCACAGGCCCACGAGGTGGCCCACGGCCAGCAGCGCCAGCGACAGGCTCACGTCGATGCCGGTGGCCGCGTTGCTGCTGCGGCTCAGGCGCACATAGCCGAGCACGTCGGACGCGAACACCTGCGTGGCCACCACCACCTGGAACGCCGCCGACGCGATGCCGCCCCACACGATCGCCAGCAGGCCGGCGCGGTTCTCGCCCGCGCTCTCGCTCTCGGCGCCCACCTTGAGCACCTCGGCGCAGGCCACGCCCTCGGGATACGGCAGGTCGGACGCGGTCACCAGCGCGCGCCGCAGCGGGATCGAGTACGTGACGCCCAGCACGCCGCCCAGCGCGCAGATGATCACGCAGGTGACGTAC
>OUNM010115698.1_pt1 | contig 15902 bp, 11 predicted proteins | sample 1769961 | NCBI WGS metagenome assembly OUNM01 (sample SAMEA3914820, study PRJEB12502) | metagenome | biome: forest; material: soil | place: USA | collected 2012-03-12 | depth 0.3 m | reverse complement strand
GTACATCCAGTTCAAGGAATCGAACTAAGAGGTTCGTGGCGCCCTCTCGGCGGCAAGTCGCGGCTCGGCTGACCCCCTCCTCAGGTCGGGCCCGGCGCCGCGGAGAGGGCGGTCACCTCCGTCGCGGAGATTCACGGCGTCGACCCGGTGTCGACGCCGTCTTCGTTTGCGCGCGGCGTCGCGCAACTCGACATGGAACACGTCCTCGCCCAGGTCGCGCACCTGCGCCTGCAGCGGCGCGGCGCCGCCCAGCTGGAGGGCGCCGCCGTCATGCGCGGTGGCGAAGCGGAAATTCGACGGGTGGCGGATCTTCTGGAAGTACACGCGGCAATCCTGGGCGATGAGACTGGCGGGCAGTCTAGCGTCCGGGAGTTACGGCGAGGGTACGACGGCAGCTCGGAAGCAGGCGCCAGAAACGACAACGCCGCATCCCTTGGACGGATGCGGCGAGGGTGACTGCCCTCTCGGCGACGACGCGGCCGGCCCCAGGAGGGCGTGCGGCCGGTTCGCGGCGTTCACCGAGAGGGCGCCACGAACCTTCAGTTCGTTTCCTTGAACTGGATGTACGGCGTGGAACCGGACACGCCCGAGCAGCTGCCCAGCGTGAGGTTGTTGGTCTCGCCGGTGGTGCCGGCGTTGGACGCGCAGCTCGGCGCGGCCGTCGAGCCGTGGGTCACCGCCACCCGCACCGTGACGGACGAGCCCGAGTTGAACGTGGCCTTCGAACCGCCGCCGTCGCCGATGATGTTGAACTCCGCCTGCTTCCAGGCGGTGGCCAGGTAGGTCACGCTGTCCTTGCCGGTGGTGCTGTACGCCTTGGTGCCGGCGGTGAACACGAGGGTGTCGTTGCCGCCGCTGACGGCCGTGCCCGACAACTTCAGCGAGGCGAGCGACGTGATCGGCTCCTTGGGCACCGTCACCGCGGCGCTGTTCTTGTAGCAGCTGCCGCTGTAGGCGTTCCAGCCGCTCGGGCAGCTGTTGCCGTAGTCGATCAGCCAGTACTGCATGAAGGCGGACGTCTCCGACGACGAATAGACGAACTGCTCCCACGCCAGGCAGCCGGAGTGGCCGTTGCACGCGGCCGTCGACATGAAGTTGCTGTTCAGCTGGATGGAGTAGACGTTGGCGCCGCCGTCGCGCTCGCTGGTCACGCCGGTCACGGTGGGGAACGTGCCGACCGCGGCCGACATCAGGTTGGTGACGCTGGCCGCATAGTCGACGCCGTTGCCCACCGTCTGCGGACCGTTGTGCCCGCGCGGCAGGTAGACCTTGTCCGGCGCCACCGTGCACTTGGACTCCACCCACACCGCATTCGGGTACTCGGCCTCGAAGCAGCCTTCGTGCGGCACGCTGGTGCGCGCGATCACTTCTCTCCAGTTCTCCTGCATCAACGCCTCGGCGCTGACGGTGGCGACCTCGGGCGCGGCGGTCTGCGCGAAGGCGGACGGCATGGCCGCGGCCGCCAGGACGGCTGTGGCGAACACGACGCAATGCTTGCTGGATTCGAAGCTCATCACGGATCTCCGGGAAGGGTGGGGAGCGCCAGTGTTCGTTTTGGCATGCATGGTCGTCAATGGGGGAAGCGTCAGCGACGCATACCCATTTTCGGGTACGGCACGAGGTATGGCGGCGCCGCAAAGACGCCCCGCCGCGTGAGCGTTCCTTCCGCGCGGCCGCGTCCGCGCGTTGCTATCGTCAGGCACATCGCATCCGACCAAGAGCCCGCTCGTGAACCTGCATCGCCTCCTTCCGCCACTCGCCGCCGCCGGCCTCGCGCTGCTCGCCCTGCCGGCGGCCTGCGCGGCGGGATTCACCAATCAGGAGGACCGGCTGCTCGAGGTCGACGCGGCGCGCGCGCCGCTGGCGCTGTCGGGAGACGGCGCCTGGCGCCTGCACGTCGACGCCCAAGACGTGTTGCACCGGGTCGGCCTGGACGCTCCGGCGCGCGAGTCCAGCGTGCAATTGCCGCACGGCGTGCGCGTGCTGTCGGCCTCCGGCGACGGGCTGAAGGTGGCGCTGTCCACCGACCGGGAATGCGTCGGCCTCGTGGACTTCGCGGGCGACACGGCCAAGGTGTCGTGGCGTCCGTGGGTCATCGGCAGTGACGGCGTCGCGCTCGGTCCGGAGACCGCGGGCTGGGTCGCGCAGATGCCCGCGACCTGCGGCGACGGCCATTTCGCCGAGCCGGTGGCGATCTCGTCGGACGGCCGGCTGCTGGCGACCGCCAGGTCGGTCGTCGACACGGCCACCAACCGCGTGGTGGCCTCGCTGCCCACCGCGCGCGTCCGCGTGCTGCGGCTGCAGTTCGTCGATCACGACGCGCGGCTGCTGGTCGCGAGCGCCACCCTCGGCCAGCGCCGCGGATCGGCGCCGGCGGCGGGCAGCCTGGGATTCGCCGTGTGGGACCTGGCGTCCAGGACGCTGGTCAACGACATCGAGGTCGACGGCGTGCCCCTGGCCGCCGCGGCCGCGCTGCAGGTCGGCTTCTCGCCACAGACCGGCGCGCTGTTCTACGTCGACGAGCGCCGCCGCGAGCGCGCGCGGCAGGCCGCCGGCGCCGCCGCGACGCCCGCGCCGTTGCCGCTCGATCTCGTGCAGCTCGCGCCCGGTGCCTGCGGCAGCGCTCCGCGCACCCGGGCGGCCCTGGGCGACGACGTGGGCGCCTCGTTCGCGGTCGATCCGTACGGTCGCTGGTTCGCGTCGTCGCGCCCGCTGGACGCGGCGCACGACGCCGCCGAACTCGCCGCGGGCGCGCGCTCGGTGCTCGTCGTGCAGGAGATGGCGAGCGGCCGCCAACTGCAGCGCGTCACGTCGAAGTACGCGCTGAACGGCCTGGTCGCCACGCCCGACGGCGCCACGCTGTTCGCGCTCGCGTCGCAACCGATCGAGCCCGAGACGGGCGACGCGATCGCCGGCTGGGCCGCCGTGCCGGACGACGAGCGGCTGGTCGAGGTGAAGCTGCCGGAGGCCGCGACGACCGCGACGCGCGACACGGCCAAGGCCTGGGAACGCGGCTTCTGCAAGGAGAACGGCGAGGTGCCGGGCGCGCGCGCGATGGCGCGTTCCGAGCACGCGTTGAAGCCGCTGTGGTCGCGCGACCTCAGCGCCGACGCGCAGTCCGCCGCGTCGTCCGACCTGGCGCGCTGCGGCGACGCTTCGCCCGCCGCGTCCCTGTTCAGGACGTCCGACGGCGGGCTGTGGCTGGACCTGGCCACGCACGTCGCGAAGCTCGATCCGCTGACCGGCAAGACGGCCGAAGGCCTGCCGACGCCGCGCGCGAACAACGTATGCAGCGTCGTCACGCCCGCGGGCAACGGCTTCCTCAGTGCCACCGGCGACACGCTGACCTGGCGCCCGCTGGCCGCCGCGGCCGACCCGACCCGGCGCCGCGTGGTCGACCGCCGCCCCGGCTGGAGCGCGGCCTTCGCGGCGCCGCAATCCGATCTCGTTCGCGTGGCCTGGCTGGCGTCGCCGCGCACCGCGGTCGATCGCGACGCCGATGGCGTCGCGCAGGACCTGCTCGTGGTGGACTACGACTCGAACGGCAAGCGCCTGCGCGAGACCAGGACGTCCGAGGCCGCCTACGGCGCCGCCGCCAATGCCGCCGACCACTTCGCGCCCGCGCCCGCGCCCTGCCTTGACGCCCGCGGCACGCCCGTGGCGATCGGCTACGACTGGCGCGCCGGCCCGTTCGGCTCGCAGCGCGGCGCCACCTGCGGTCCGCTGCCCGGCATGTCAAGGCTGGTCTGGTGGAGCGGCGCGACGATCGCGCCGCGCCTGGACGACTCGGCGCCGACGCCGCGCGCGCAGCCGGCGATCGACGGCGCGATCGCGGCCGTCGCCGACGACCTGCAACTGCACGTCGTCAACCTCGCGCTGCAACGCGAGTTCGCGCAGATCGACCTGACGAGCGGCACCGACGGCCGCACCTGGGTGCTGGCGGCGAAGCGGCTGGTGCTGGTCGAGGCGACCGGCGCGGACGGCCACCGGTGGCTGCGGGCGTACGCGTTGCCTCAGTAGGCGGCGTTGCGGTAGATCTGGCCGTTCCTGCCGCCGGCGATGATCGCCACGCCCGCCGACGTGATGTCGACGCCGCGTCCGAAATCGCCGATCAGCCAGTTCTGCGACGACCAGGTGTGGCCGCCGTCATGCGTGCGCTCGACCTTGTTGCCGACCATCGTCGCGAGACCTTCGGTGGCGCTGGGGAACGCCACGCGGAAGATGCCGGAGACGTCGGCGAAGCGCGGCCCGTCGGCGACAAAGGTATGAGCCGCGTCGGTGCTGCGCAGCGCCCCGTCCTGGCCGCTCGCGAAGACGGTGTTCGCGTCCAGCCAGGCCGCGCAGACCAGCGAGTTCTCGGGCGGTACGCTGGCAAGCGTCCAGGTCAGCCCGCCATCGCTCGTGTAGCGGGCTGCGCTCTCGCCCACCTCGACCCCGACCAGCGGCGAGCGGAAGGCGATGTGGAACCAGTTGATGCCGGAAGCCGGCAAGTTGACCGGCTGCCAGGTCGCGCCCGCGTCGTCGGTCACGTAGATCTGGTTGGCGAAGCCCGCCATCAGCAGGCCGTGCGTCGGCGTCGAGAACACCACCTGGAAGATGGATTCGACACCTGGATGGACGACGATCTCGCTCCACGTGAGGCCGCCATCGGTCGTTCGCCACACCGCGTTGTCGCCGGTCGCGATGACCGCCACGTTCGGCGACGCGAACGCCACCGACCAGAAGTAGCTGTAGTGCGTCGCGGGCACGGAGATCGGGGGAGCCCAGGTCTGGCCGGCGTCGGTCGAGCGCAGGATCGTGCTGTTGGTGCCGACGGCGATCATCAGCGTGTCGGAACCGTGCGCGACATCCCAGATCTGCGCATGTTGCCCCGAGGTGCGGTCGACCTGCGTCGCTCCCCGGTCGGTGCTGGTCTGCAGCCAGCCGTCCATGCCTGCCGAAGCCAGCACGCTGCCGTCCGGTGAGAAAGCGACGGCGTCGCTCCTGCTGGTCGACGCGTTCGGTGTCCACGTCGCGCCGTCGTCGCTGGACGTCCACAGCAGCGCGTCCGTCGTCTCGTCGCGGTCCAGCGAGAGGACGCCGTGGCCCGCGCCGTCGAAGGAGAGGCTGCCCTGGTTCGGCGGCGTGCCGGTGAAGGCGAGCGTCTGGGCGAGGTTCCAGGTCAGGCCGGCATCGACCGAGCGCAGGATCCTGCCGTCCTGGCTCGCCGCGACCGCCGTCGACGCACTGGAGAAACCGACGGCGACCAGGTTCTCGACGTTCGAGCGCACGCGCATCCAGCTCGCGCCCCGATCCACCGAGCGCAGGATGACCCCGCCCGAGCCGACCGCCAGGCCCACGCCGCTGCTGTTGAAGGCAATGCCGTAGAGCCACGCCACGTTGTCGTCCGACACCGCCGGCGCCCAGGTGGCCCCGCCATCGGTGGATCGGGTGATCTGGCCGGCGGAGCCCACGGCGGTCGCGGCACCGCCGCTGAACGCGACGGCTTGCCAGGCGGTCGTCGACGATTGGTAGCTCACCTGCGCCCAATGCGCGCCGGCATCGGGCGAGCGCCACAGCGAGCCCGCATCGCCCACCGCGACACCCGCCTGCCCGCTCACCGCGATGCCGCGGATCGCGATGGCATCGGCGGCGTCGGAAGGTGCCGGGAATTCGTTGGCCACGCTCCAGTGCGTGCCTTTGTCGGCACTGCGCACGATGGTGCTGCCCAGGCCGGCGGCCACCACGACGTTCGCGTCGCCCCACGCGATGGCGTGCAGGCGCGCCACCGTCGGGCCGCCGCTGACCACCGTCCACGGGTTGGCCGTCAATGCGGCCGCCGCGCTGGTGCGCGAGCCGGCCAGGTTGCTCACCACCGCACGGGCGCCGTCGATGCGTGCATCGGCGCTCGCGGGCAACACGAAGTTGGCCGAGGTCGCCCCGGCGAAGTCGCTCCAGGTCCCGGCGGTGCGCACCTGCCACTGGTAGTGCAGGTCGCCGCCGCTGGCCGCCACCATGAAGAAGCCGCCCGTGTTGCCGGGACGCCAGGCCGCGACCGCCGGATCGCGCGTGATCGTCGGCACGCTCACGACCGTCAGCAGCGCGGCGGCGCTGTTTGCCGTGCCGGCGGAATTCGAGACGACGACGCGGTAGCGCTTGGCGTCGTCGCCGGTGGCGAGCGTCGGCGTCTGATAGGACATCGCCGTCGCGCCGTTGATGTTGGTGAACGTCGCGCCGCCATCGGTGCTCACCTGCCACTGGTAGTTGACGACCGGGTTGCCGATGGCCGTCACGGCGAAGCTGGCGGTCGATCCGACGCTGACCTCCGTGTCCAGCGGCTGCGCCTGGACGGTCGGTGCCACGGGGGCGGCCGCGACGCTCAGTCGCACGGCGGCCGTGTTGACGGTGCCGCTCGCGTTGGTCGCCAGCGCGCGCACGAGCAGGCCGTCCTGGCTGATCGTGGTCGACGCGAGCGTCAGCGTGCCGGCAGTCTCGCCCGCGATCGTCGTCCAGGCCTGGCCGTCCGTGCTGGACTGCCAGGCCAGCACCGGAGCCGGCGTGCCCTGGGCCTGCGCGGTGAACGTCGCCGCCTGGCCGGCGACCACCGCCACGGCCACCGGGGACGTCGTGAAATGCGGTGCCACCGGGGTGGGGCCGACTGTCAGGCGTGCGGCCGCGCTCGCGACCTGGCCCATGGAATTCGAGACGAGCACCCGCAACAGCGTGCCGTCATCGGCCAGGGCGACCGTGGTCAGCTGCAAGGTGGGCGACGTCGCGTTCGCGACGTCCGACCATGTCGCTGCGTCGGTGCTGCGCTGCCACTGGTAGGTCAGGGAGCTGCCGGTGGCCGTGACGCTGAAGGACGCCGGCTGGCTGTCGGTCACGGCGAGGCTTGCCGGTTGTTCGACGATGGCGGCGGGCACGACGACCGCATCGACCATCAGGGTGGCGATCGACGAGGTGACGACGTTGGCGGGATGGGCCGTCGCCGTGACCTGCACCCGGAACTGCCTTCCGCTGTCGGCGACGTGCACCGGGTCGAGGACGTAGGTCGAGGCGTTCGCGCTCGAGATGTCCGTCCAGTCGCCGCTCGTCGTGCGTTGCTGCCATTGCAGCGATGCGGAGCCTGTCAGCGAGATCGCGAACGACGCCTTGGCGCCGTCCTCGACGTGGGTATCCGCGGGTTGCGCCGTGATCGTGAAGTCCGGCCCGGGCGTCGGGCCGCCACCGCCAGCACCGCCGCCCCCTCCGCCGCCGCAGGCGGCCACCGCGCCCAAAAGGGCCGCCGCCAGGCCATGTCTTGCCACCGAGGCCATGCGTGCCGCGAGGGCGTGAATCCGCGTTCCCGCGCCTGTTGCCGCTTGGTTCATGTTGTTCTCTCCTCCCTTTTTGCGAATTTTACTGGCGGCAGGGCCGCGGCCGCACTTGGGGGAAGCACGCCGCCTCGGTCAGCGCATCGAGGGTTCCGGAGACTGCTTGGCCGTCGGCGGGAATCCTAGAATTTGCGCCAAGGGTCGTCGCCGCCGAGGCGACGTGTCAGGGAGCAAGAGAATGTCGAACGAGTCTGGCAGCCGATCGGCCGCGGTCGAAGTGCGCACCAACGCACGCCCACGCGGCTCCTGCGCCCAGGCATCGAGGAATCGCCTGCGGCGATCGGTGGCGGGATTCGTGGCGATCGCGACATCGGCCCTGCTGTCCGCCTGCGGCGGCGATGGCGGCGGCGGCGCCAATCCGCCCGGCGGCGGCTCCCCGGCCCCGACGACCTATGCCGTGGGCGTGACCGTGAACGGACTGTCCGGCACGGGCCTGAAACTCCAGGACAACGGGGTCGACACCCTCCCGGTGGGTGCAAGCGGCACGTTCGCGTTCAACGGCCGCCTGGCCGCCGGCGCGGCCTACGCCGTGACGGTGCTTGCCCAGCCGGGCGGCCAGACCTGCACCGTGGCGAACGGCTCCGGAACGATCGCGGCGGCCGACGTGTCGGGCATCGTCGTCGCCTGCACCGACGTGCCGGCACCTCTGGCCGTCACCGCCATCACGCCGGTCGACGAGGCCGCGAGCGCGCCGCGCGCCGCGGTGGTGAGCTCCACCTTCAACCGCGCCGTCTCGCCGGCCTCCGCGACGGCTTCGTCCGTCGTGGTCACCGGGCCGCAGGGCCTGGCGATGGCCGGCAGCGTGGCCGCGTCCGGCGTCAGCGTCCAGTGGACGCCGGCGGCCGCGGCGCTGCCCGGCGCGACGACGTACGCGGTCACCCTCGCCGCTTCGATCCAGGACGCTTCGGGCAGCGCGCTCGGCCAGCCCTTCGTCTCGCACTTCACGACGGCGCCGCAAGCCTGGGCCGGCACGACGACGTCGCTGGCGGCGCTGAGCTCGAACACCAGCGGCCTGCGGCCGATCGCCATGCTCGCGGCGCCGGACGGCGACATGACCGTGCTGTGGTTCCACGACCAGGCGAACACCGCCATCGACATGGCGCGCATGAGCGCGTCCACCGGCACCTGGAGCGCCGCCGCCACGATCTACAGCGCCAGCGGCGGCAACGGCCTGTTCAACATGAACGCGGCCATCGATGGCCAGGGCGTGATCACGCTCGTCTGGCAGGAAAGCAACGTCGGCACGGTGGGCACCGTGGCCTACCTCGCCGGCATCGCGGCCGACACCGGCGCGCTGTCGACGCCCGAGAGCCTGCCGGCGGTGCCCGCCGGCGTCCAGGCGCAACGCATCTCGATGGCGATGGACGCCGCGGGCGACATGACGGTCGGATCGACCGACGGCGCGGCCGTCTATCTCGTGCGGCGCGCGGCGCAGGCCTCGTCCTGGAGCGCGCCGGCGACCATCGCCGTGCCGAACGGCGCCGACAACCTCGAAGTGACCATGGACAGCCACGCCAACGCCGTCGCCGCCTGGGTCGGGCGTCCGCCGACGACGATGGGCACGCTGAACGCGTCCAGCTTCGACGTGGCCGCCGGCACCTGGAGCGCGCCGACGCAGGTGGGCACTTCGGTGTTGACCGGCCTGTTCAACGAGTTCTCGATGGTCACCGACGCCACGGGCGCGACGACCATCGCCTGGAGCGACTCCCCCGGCCTGGCCGGCACCGACAGCATCGCCGTCGTGCGGCGCGACCCGTCGACGGGGCAATGGGGCGCGCAGGTGCGCGTCGACCAGGCCGCCTCGGGCTACGCCGCCGACTCGCCCGGTCTCGCGGTCGACGCCACGGGGGTCGTGACCGTGGCCTGGAACGAGTTCGACGCGGTCAAGGCGGCGCGCTTCGACCCGGCCGCCGCCGCCTGGTCGACGCCGGTCACGATCGCGACCGGCAACTCCACGGTTGCGCCGACCCTGCTGGCGGATGTCGCGGGCAACGTCAGCGCGCTGTTCATGCTGGACAACCGCCTGCAGTCGGCGCAGTACCTGGTCACGGGCGGCGCGTGGCAAGCCGCCGTGGCGATCGACGCCTCGTCCACCAGCACCACGGTGTTCGCCGGCCAGCCGGTGGCCGCGGTCGATCCGTCCGGCACGGTGGCCGCGGCCTGGTACGACGAGGACAGCAGCTCCCGGAGCTACACGGTCGCGAACGTGTTTCGCTGAGGCACGCGCCGGGCAGGCTCGCCGGCGTCGACGTCGCCCTCACGCGCAGTCCACCGGCCTCACCGGCGCGCCGGCAAGGCATGGCGCTGGCGAAGTCGCAACGCCCGCTACCCGAACCTCCCCTGCAGGTACCACCCCACCTCGCCGACTTCGGGCGCGCGCCGGAACCGGTAGACCCACAGCAGCGCCCCTTCCTGGTCCTGCGCGATGAAGTAGTCGCGCGCCGCATACCCGCCGTCCCACCAGCCCGACTCGATGCGCTCCGGACCGCCGACGAGCCACAGCGGCTTGCCTGAAAAGTAGGGCGTGCCGCCTTCGTCGCGCAGCGGCTGCGGCTCGCGCAGCAGCCACACCGGGCGCTTGAGGCGCGGCCAGTGCGCCGGATCGCCCGATGCGGCGGACGTGGGGCTGGCGGGCGCCGGCAGGTTCAACGGCGCGCCGGACGTTCGCGCGCACGCGGGCAACGCGTCGCCGCCCGCGCGCACGGCGGTGGCGAGTTCGGGACGGTGGTCGGCCACGGGCTGCAGGCGCTGGATGTTGTGCGCGCCCAGGCGCGCCTCGAAGCGCTCCAGCAGCCGCTGCCAGCCCTCGCCGACGCTGGCCGCCGACGGGAACAGTTCGGTATTGGGCGGCGCGCCGGGCGTGATCGAGGCGCAGTGCAGGCTCAGCTCGATCACCGACGCGGCCAGTGGCAGGCGCTGCAGGCGTTCGCGCAGCAGCGAGTGCAGGTGCGCGGTGTCGGCCACCGGCTCGCCCAGGCCGATTTCCAGCACGCTGATGCGCGAGGCCGGATCGTCCAGCATCTTGCGCCGGCTCTCGTGATGCAGCCGGAGCTCGAAGCCGCCGACGAGGCCGTGGTGCGCGGTGGCCCAGGCCGTGAGCCGGTTCAGCAGCACGGCGGCGCCGGTGAGCAGCGCGGCGCTGTCGTCGGCGCGCATGAACAGCTCGAGTCGGCTGTCGAAGCTGGGCGCCGGCTGCAGCGCGGTGCGCGGGTCGGGACGCTCGCCGAGGGCCCGGTCGATGTCGGCCAGCAGCTCGCCGCCGAAGCGGCGCGTGAGGCCGGCGCGGGGCTGCTTCCAGAGGTCGGCGGCGGTGGCCAGGCCCAGCGCCTCGAGCGCGGCGAGGTGCGGCGCGGCCGCGGCCATGCGGGTGACGGGCACGGCGCCGACGCGCGCGCGCCATTCGGCCTTGCTGCTGGCGAGCGTCGGCTCGATCTCGTCGCGCACCAGCGCCATCCACTGCGCGCCCTGCGCGGTGGGCGCGCAGGCGACGCGCAGCGCGTGGCCCAGCGGCGCCAGTGCGGCGCGCAGCCGCTGCAACAGCCGCGGCAGGCCGCCGAAGTAGCGCAGGCTGGCCTGCACCTCGGCCAGCACCACGTGGTCGCCGCCCACCGACACGGCCGGCGTGAAGCCCATCAACACGTGGGCCACGGCCATCAACGCGGCCTCGTCGCGCCCCGGGTCGGCCTCGCCCAGCCGCGTGTGCGGCGCCAGCGCCAGCGCGGTGGCGCGCTTCTGGCCCACCTTGACGCCGCAGTCGCGCGCCGCGGCGTTGGCCGCGACGATGCGATGGCGCTCCAGCAGCGCGACCGCCCCCATGAGATCGATGCCGTCGGGGTCGTCGGCGACCTGCGCGTCAGCCGGCAGCTCCGGCGCCAGCGTGGCGACGAAGGATTCCAGCGACAACGCCGGCAGGTGAACGCCGATCCACAACATGGCGCCATGCCTTCATGCGACGGCCGACAAGGCCTGCACGTGCGTGCGCGTGCGCCGGGGCGTGAGCGCCCGCTGGCGCGCGGCGCGCGAGAGCACGGGCGGCAACGCGAGCAGCACCGGTTGCTCGAGCGCCGGGCCGCGCCGCTTGACCAGGCGCACGGACAGCGCATCGGGGCCCGCGCCGGCAAGCGCCAGCCGCAGCGGCGCCGGACTGGGTTGCGTGGCCACGCTGGCCGGGCGCACGACGAAGGCCGGGCCCTCGTGCGACTGCGCGGCCAGTTGCAGCCGGCGCAGGGCCTCGCCCTTCAGCCGCGGCGGCGCCCACGCGACGACCGCGCCCACCTGGCCGCTGCGCAGCGCCTGCTCCAGCGGCCACAGCAGGTCGTCGCCGCGGATCACGACGCAGCGCGCCAGATCGAGTCCGAGTTGCGCCAGCGACTCGGCACACGGCTCGGCGGGCGGCCCCAACAGCAGCACGCCTCGCCCGGCCGCGCCCACGCGCGCGAGCACCGGCGCGAGCAGCCGCATCTCACCCCAGCCGGTGCCCGCCAGCAGCAGCTCGGTGAGGGCTCGCTGCGGCCAGCCGCCGCCCGGCAGCTCGGCATCGAGCGCCGCATAGCCGCTCGCGTGCACCGCCTCCCGCCCGCGCCCCAGCTGGTGCGCGCGCCACAACGCCGGATGCAGATGCTCCAGCGGCAGCAGGGAGGAAGGCGGGGACATGGCGGTGACCGGGTGGGCGAAGGTTCACGTCAAGGCAGCGGGAGGGCTTCGCGACTCGGCCGGCGCTGCCGGCAGTTCGGTACGTCCGAGGCCCTCCCGGAGTACTGTATTTACATACAGTCTATCGGACCTTTCAGCGCCCGATCAAGGAATTTGCAGTCGCGCTGGGCGGCACAATTCACGGATGACCCTCGCTCCATCCGCGCCCTGCCCGTGTGGCCGCGGGCTCGCCTACGCCAGTTGCTGCGCGCGCTGGCATGCCGGCCCCGAGGCCCTGCAGGCCCCCACCGCCGAAGACCTGATGCGCTCGCGTTACAGCGCCTTCGCGGGCGGCCTGCTCGGCTACCTGCGCGACACCTGGCACCCGTCCACTCGCCCCGCCGCCATCGAGCCGCTGCCCGACGGCCTGCGCTGGCTGGGCCTGGAAGTACGCCGCCACGTGCAGCAGGACGCCGACCATGCAACCGTCGAATTCGTCGCGCGCAGCAAGCTGGGCGGCCGCGCGGAGCGGCTGCACGAGACGAGCCGCTTCGTGCGCGAGGACGGCCGCTGGTTCTACGTGGACGGCGACGTCGGTTAGCGGAGCGTGGCGTCGGTCAGGCGAATTCCTGCCGCACCGCCGGCGACATCAGCCGGCGGATGATGCCCGCCAGCGCCACGCTGGCCGCCAGCGTGAGGAAGCCGGCCAGCACGCGGGCCATCGTCACGACGCCGCCGAAGAGGTCGGCCGCCGGCTGCGTGAGCGTGGTCTGGCGCAGTGCCGAGTCCACCAGCAGGTGCATGAATTCCTGTTGCAGCCACAGGCCGGCCAGGTCGACGCCGATGGCCACGACGAGCAGCCCGATGAAGACGCGGCGCGCCCACTCGATGCGGCGCAGCAGGCCGACGGCGCACACGATCATGGCCAGCGACAGCGCGATGGCCGCCGAATAGACCCACGCGACGTGGCGCAGCAGCAGGCCGGTGAGCCAGGGCAGGCTGGCCTGGTCGCCAGCCAGCGCGGACCACGACGACTGCGTGGCGTTCTGGATGACCGCCCATTCGCAGGCGAACGCCGCCAGCAGGATGAACATCCAGGCGATGAAGTTCACGAAGCGCGAGCGGGATCCGACGTTGTACGTTTGCGGCATGGCTGTTCTCCCTTGACGCTGTGAATCATGAGCAGCGTTGATGACAGCGATTTTTCAAGTCGCGCCGGGAACCAACAATCCCCCTTAAAGGTGGAGATTGTCGGAAAGCAACGACGATTCGCGCAGTCCTGCGCATTGCGCGCGCAAAGAATCGTTGCGCGCGCAGCGCTATGCGCCCGGCTTGAAGCCGTCGGCCCAGACCGCCACGCGGTACGGGAACAGCTCGCAGTGCATCAGGCCCTGCGCGATCGCCGGGTCGCTGCGCATCACGGCCTCGGCCTCGGCCAGCGACGGCGCCTGGAAGACGACGATGCCGAAGGTCTCGGGGCCGGCGACCAGCGTGCGCCCCGCCATCAGCACGGCGCCCTCGGCGGCCAGCTTCTGCAGGTGCGCGAAATGGGTCGTCATGACCTGCAGCTCGTGCTCGGTGGGGCCGGTGACGAGCATGTCCGCGCGTTGCGGGACGATGCGGTAGAGGAATTGCAGCGTGTCGGCCATGCTCGCAAGATACGCCCGCCGACGAGCTTCGATAATGCCGCGAACCCGGAGACCGCCTCCGGCCACCCCGCCCCACATGCCCGGTCTCGTCTACGCCGCCCTCGCCTACATCGTCTGGGGCCTGTTCCCGATCTACTTCCACGCCCTCGCCCGCGTCGACGCGTTCCAGATCGTGCTGCACCGCTCGCTGTGGTCGTTCGTGTTCGTGTGGGCCGTGCTCGTCGCGCTGCGGCGGCTGCAGTGGGTGGCCGGCGTGGTGCGCCGGCCGCGGCTGCTGGCCCAGTTCGCGCTCAGCGCGCTGCTGCTCAGCGCCAACTGGCTGCTGTACGTCTGGGCGGTCAACCACGGCCACGTGGTCGAGGCGAGCCTGGGCTATTTCGTCACGCCGCTGGTCAACGTGCTGCTGGGCACCTGGGTGCTCAAGGAGCGGCCGCGCCGCCTGCAATGGTTCGCGCTGGGCGTGGCAGCGTGCGGCGTGCTGTGGCTCGCGCTGACGCTGGGCCGCCCGCCGTGGATCGCGCTGGGCCTGGCCGGATCGTTCGGCAGCTACGGCCTGCTGCGCAAGACGGCCGCGCTCGGCGCGCTCGAAGGCCTGGCGCTGGAGACGGCGGTGCTCGCGCCGGTGGCGCTCGTCGCGCTGGCGCTGATCTCCGCGCCGCACGGCGGCCTGCCGGGCCTGTTCGCGGGCCTGGACGGCGCCACCATCGGCTGGCTGCTGTTCGCCGGCCCGCTCACCGCGATCCCGCTGCTGATGTTCGCCGCCGGTGCGCGCCGCATCACGCTGGCCACGCTGGGCACGCTGCAATACCTGTCGCCGACGATCCAGTTCCTGCTGGGCGTCACCTTCTTCGGCGAGCCGCTGGAAGGCGAGCGGCTCGCCGGCTTCGTCCTGATCTGGTCGGCGCTGGCGGTCTACAGCGCCGACGGCTTCCTGTGGGTGCGGCGGCAGCGTGCGGGGGCCACCACGGCTTAGTCCGGCAGAAGGCGATCGAGCAGCGCGGCCACGTGGATCGCCTCGCGCTGCGCGCCATCGGCGATCTGGTGGCGGCAGCTCGTGCCGTCCGCCACGACGATCGCGTCCGGCGCCGCCCGCACCCGCGGCAGCAGGCTGTCCTCGGCCATCTTCATCGAGACCTCGAAGTGCGCGGCCTCGTAGCCGAAGCTGCCTGCCATGCCGCAGCAACTGCTGTCGATCAGCTCGGGCTTCGCCTCGGGGATGAGCCGGAGCACCTCGAGGACGGGCGCGACCGCCGCGAACGCCTTCTGGTGACAGTGCCCGTGCAGCAGGATGGGCCGGCCGGCCGCCTTCAGCCCGAGGGCGAAGCGACCCGCCTTCGCCTCGCGCGCCACGAACTCCTCGAACAGCAAGGCTTGCGAGGAGACCGTGACGGCCTTGTCGCCGAGTCCCATCGCGAGTGCCTCGTCACGCAGCGTGAGCAGGCAGGACGGCTCGAGGCCGACGATGGCGATGCCGCGCTGCGCGAACGGCAGCAAGGCGTCGATCAACATTTCGGCCTTGCCCCGGGCCTGCGCGACCAGCCCGCTGGCCAGGAAGGTGCGGCCGCAGCAGTGGTGGCCGCCACCCTTGGCCAGCGTGTGCAGCGTGTAGCCGGCGGCCTTGAGCACGCGCGCCGCGGCGTGGGCGTTCTCGCTCTCGAAGATGCCGTTGAAGGTGTCGACGAACAGCACCGCGGCGCGGCCGCCGGCCTGCGCGGCGGCCAGTGTCTCGTCGCGCGACGAGAACAGCGCCGGATCGCGCGCGCGCCAGAAGGTGTCGGCGCGCCAGGCGGGCAGCGACCGCCGCGCGGACAGCCCGAGCAGCTTCTCGCCCAGCCAGGCCGCGCCGGGCAGCGTGTTGCGCAGGTTGGCCAGCCAAGCGATGCGGCTCACGGCGTGCGCGTAGTCGGGCAGATGCGCGACCAGGCGGTCCTTCAGCGACAGGCCGTGCCGGGCCGTGTAGTGCGCGAGGAACTCGATCTTCATCCTGGCCATGTCGACGCCCGTCGGGCACTCGCGGCGGCAGCCCTTGCAACCCACGCACAGGTCCATCGTGTCGTGCATGGCCTGGCTGGTGAACGCGTCGGCACCCAGCTGCCCCGAGAGCGCCAGCCGCAGCGTGTTGGCGCGGCCGCGCGTCAGGTGCTGCTCGTCGCGCGTGACGCGGTAGCTGGGGCACATCGTGCCGGCGTCGAACTTGCGGCAGTGGCCGTTGTTGTTGCACATCTCGACGGCCTTGGCGAAGCCGCCGGTGACGTCGCCGCCGGTGCCG
>OUNM010574327.1_pt1 | contig 15907 bp, 11 predicted proteins | sample 1769961 | NCBI WGS metagenome assembly OUNM01 (sample SAMEA3914820, study PRJEB12502) | metagenome | biome: forest; material: soil | place: USA | collected 2012-03-12 | depth 0.3 m | reverse complement strand
CTGCCGAACATCGGCGTGCTCGTCGTCCTCGCCGTCGGCGTCGCCCGCGTGATGAGCGGCGCCACCGAGCCGGGCGACGTCGTGACCGTTGCCTACCTGCTCACGATCGTGTCCTTCCCGATCCGGTCGATCGGCTGGCTGCTCGGTGAGTTCCCCCGCAGCGTGGTCGGGTTCCACCGGGTGCGCTCCGTGCTCCGCGCCACCGGCGAGATGGAGTACGGCGACCGCGCGGTCGTCCTGTCCGACGAGGGCGCCCGGCTGGCGGTCGAGCACCTCGCCTACCGCTACGAGCCCGGGCAGCGGCTGCTCGACGACGTGACGTTCACCGTCCAGCCGGGCCGCACGGTGGCGCTGGTCGGCGCGACCGCCTCCGGCAAGAGCACGATCACGAACCTGATGACCCGGCTGGTCGACCCCGACGAGGGCCGGATCCTGCTCGACGGCACGGACCTGCGCGACCTGGCCCGGGGTGAGCTCGCGCGGGCCGTGGCGGTCGTCGCGCAGACGGCCTTCCTCTTCGACGACACCGTGCGCGGCAACGTCACGCTCGGCGCGGACGTCTCCGACGAGGAGGTCTGGGCGGCCCTGCGTGCGGCGCAGGCCGACGGCTTCGTGGCCGCCCTGCCGCACGGGCTCGACACCCGTCTGGGGGAGCGCGGCACCTCGCTCTCCGGCGGGCAGCGGCAGCGCATCTCCCTGGCCCGGGCGCTGGTCCGCCGGCCGCGGCTGCTGATCCTCGACGACGCGACGTCCGCGGTCGACCCGGAGGTCGAGGCGCGGATCCTCGAGGCGCTCCGCTCCGGCACCCACGACAGCACGCTGGTCGTGGTCGCCTACCGCAAGGCCACGATCGCGCTGGCCGACGAGGTGGTGCACCTCGAGGACGGCCGGGTGGCCGACCGGGGCACGCACGCGGAGCTGCTCGAGCGCAGCTCGGCGTACGCCCACCTGGTCAACGCGTACGAGATGCAGGGCGAGCTGGTCGGGGAGGCGGAGTGAGCACGGCGCTGGACACCGGCGAGGAGATCGGCGCGATCGCGACGATCCGCCGGGGTGTGCACTTCTCCCCGGAGCTGAAGGACGGCATCGGCTGGACGCTGGTGCTCGCGTTCATCGCCTCGATCGGCCAGGTCATCGTGCCGGTCGCGGTGCAGAAGACGGTCGACCACGGCCTCAACGGCCCGAACGGCCCCGACGTGTCGTACACCGTCGAGATGGGCATCGCCGCCGCGGCCGTGCTGGTCGTGGCGAGCTGGGCGTCGTACCTGATGACCTCGCGGCTGTTCACCTCGTCCGAGCGGGGGCTGGCGACGCTGCGGACCAAGGCGTTCCGGCACGTCCACGACCTGCCGCTGCTCACGCAGAACACCGAGCGTCGCGGCTCCCTCGTCTCCCGCGTCACCAGCGACGTCGACCAGGTCAGCCAGTTCCTGGTGTACGGCGGCCTGCTGTTCGTCGTCAGCGCGGGACAGGTGCTGGTCGCGACCGTGGTGATGGTGATCTACAGCTGGCAGCTCGCGCTCGTGGTCTGGGTGTGCTTCGCGCCGTTGTTCCTGTCGATCCGCTACTTCCAGCGCAAGCTCGCCGACGCGTACGCCGTGGTGCGCCGCCAGGTCGGCGTCATGCTCTCCGCGATCTCCGAGCCGGTCGTCGGCGCGGCCGTGGTGCGGTCGTACGCCGTCGAGGACCGCACCCAGGCGCGCATCGACCACGCGATCGACGAGTACAAGACGGCCAGCACCAGCGCGCAGCGCTTCACGGTGATCTCGTTCTCGCTCGGTGGCGTCTCGGCCGGGCTGGCCAACGCCGGCGTCCTGATCGTCGGCATCTGGCTCGGCTTCGCCGGTGACATCACCGCCGGGACGGTGCTGGCGTTCGCGTTCCTGGTCTCGCTGTTCGTGGGGCCGGTGCAGATGGGCACCCAGATCCTCACCGACGCGCAGAACGCCATCGCCTCCTGGCGTCGCGTGATCGGCATCCTCGAGACCCCGGCCGACCTGGTCGACCCGGGCCCGGACGGCGCCACCCTGCCGCACGAGCCGGTCGACGTGCGCTTCCAGGACGTCACGTTCGCGTACCCGGGCGGCCCGCCGGTGCTGCGGGACATCGACCTGGAGATCGCGGCCGGCACCCGCATCGCCGTCGTCGGCGAGACCGGCTCCGGCAAGTCGACGATCGCCAAGCTGCTCAGCCGGTTGATGGACCCGACCGAGGGCGCGGTGCTGCTCGACGGCATCGACGTGCGCGACATCGCGCAGGCCTCGATGCGGCGCAGCGTCGTGCTGGTGCCGCAGGAGGGCTTCCTGTTCGACGACACCATCGCCGCGAACGTCCGCTACGGCCGCCTGGACGCCACCGACGAGGAGATCCTGGCCGCGGCCGACGACCTCGGCCTGGGCGACTGGCTCGCGGGGCTGCCGAACGGCATCCAGACCAAGGTCGGCCAGCGCGGCGAGTCGATGTCCGCGGGGGAGCGGCAGCTGGTCGCGCTCTGGCGCGCGCAGCTCGCCGACCCCGACCTGCTGGTCCTCGACGAGGCGACCAGCGCGGTCGACCCCGCGCTGGAGATGCGGATCGGCCGGGCTCTCGAGCGGCTGATGCGCGGCCGCACGTCGGTCACCATCGCGCACCGGCTCACGACCGCCGAGGGCGCCGACGAGGTGATCGTGGTCGACAAGGGCCGGGTCGTGCAGCGCGGCCCGCACGCCGTCCTCGTCCAGCAGGACGGCTCGGTGTACGCCGGGCTGTACGCGTCCTGGGTCGCGCAGCAGGGCGCCGGCCGCTGAGCTCGCTCGCGCGAGCTCAGCGGAGGCCTACGTTGACGTAGTAGGTCTGCCCGTCGTCGAGCGCGACACCCACTCGCCAGTAGCTGCCCGCCATGGACTTCTCGGTCTTCCAGACGTACTGGTACTGGGTGCCGTCCCAGGTGTAGGCGGACCCGGCCGTCGCGGTCGCGGAGTACGCCGACTCGTTGACCGCCGCGGCGGTGCTGCTGCCCTTCACCGGCACCAGCCAGGTCGGCGCCGTGCCGGCCCGGATGACCTGCCCGGCGGCGTTCCGCAGCTGGAACTTCATCGGGATCGACTGGCCCGCGTTGAACACGCTGGTCGACACGCCGGTCTGGTGGGCGGTGTCGTTGACCGGCTGCAGGAACAGCGTGGCGCCGTACCCGTAGACCACCCGGTAGGTGGCGGTCGCCGTGCCGGTGTTGCCGGCGCGGTCGGTCGCGGACCCGCGGACCGTGTAGGTCCCCACGCCGTTGGCGGTGCCGCCGGTCGTGGTGACCGTCGCCGGGGCGGCCAGGCCGCTGGTGCCGTCGGTGGCGGACGCGGTCGCCGAGGGCACCCCGCCCACGACGTACGTCGCGCCGTCCGTCACGCCGCCGATGGTCACGGTCGGCGACACCGTGTCGATCCGGATGCCGTCGACGGTGGTGCTCGCGCGGTTGCCGGCGTTGTCGACCGCCGTGCCCGTGACGCTGTTCGCGCCCTGGGCAGCGACCGTGGTGTCCGGCTGGCAGGAGGCGATGCCGCTTCCGGCGTCGCCGCAGGTGAAGGCCACGGTGACCGGTGTGCGGTACCAACCCGCGGCGTTCGGGCTGGTGGTCGCCCGGCCGCTGATCGACGGCGCGGTCTTGTCCACGAGCACCGTCACGGTCGCCGGGGTCTCCCGGTTGCCCGCCCGGTCGACGCTCCAGAACGACACCTGGTGCACGCCCTCGTCGGCGACGGTCACGGTGGTGCCATCCCGGGTGGGTCCGCCGTCCACGGTGAAGTGGGTGGCGGCGACGCCGGACAGCGTGTCGCTCGGGTCGAGGCGGACGGTGACGTCCGACGACTGCCAGGCGGTCGGCGCCGTGGCCCGGGTGCTGGGCGCGGTCCGGTCGATCCGGATCCCGCCCACCGAGGCGACCGCCGTGTTGCCGGCGAGGTCGGACACGGCGGCCGCGGCCCCGAGGTCCGCGCCCTCGCCGGTGATGCGCGAGTCGTCCGGCACCCGGTCGACGCCGGACAGCGCGTCGCGGGCGGTCCAGCGGACGACGACGTCGTCGCGGTACCAGCCGTGCTCGTTCGGTTGTGCCGTGACCGCGCCGGCGAGCTCGGGCCTGGTCTTGTCGACGTCGATCCCGGTGATCCGGAACGGCTCGCTGACGTTGTCGGCGCCGTCGACGGCGGTGCCGCCGGCGCTCTGCCCGCGGCCCTCGCCGAGAGTGACGGGCTCGGGGCAGGACACCAGCCCGGAGAGGGCGTCCTGGTCGGCGCAGCTGAACGTCGCCACGACGTCGTCGGAGAACCACCCGTGCGCGTTCGGCGCGGACGACAGCGAGCCGGTCACGGTCGGCCGCGTCTTGTCGACGTTCACGGTCGTCTCGTCGGTCGCGGTGTTCCCGGCGCGGTCGGTGGCGGTGCCCACGACCCGCTGGGCGGCGCCCTCGCCGCGCGTCACCGGAGCGGTGCAGCCGGCGATGCCGGATCCGCCGTCGGTGCAGGTGAACGTCACGGTGACGTCGCTGTTGCTCCAGCCCCGCGCGTTGGGCTCCGGCGCCTGGGTGTGGTCGATGCCCGGTGCGGTGCGGTCGATCTTCACCTCGAGGTTCTGCTGCGCCTCGACGTTCCCGGCGACGTCCACGCTCCAGACCTGGAGCCGGTGCACGCCCTCGGCGTCGATCACCACGTTGGTGCCGACCCGGGCCGGCTCGCCGTCGAGCTGGTAGTGCGTCGACCGGACGCCGGACAGGTTGTCGGCGGCGGTCAGGTCGACGGTCACCGAGCCCCGGTTCCAGTCGCCGACGTCGGAGACGACCGTGGTCGGCGGCGTCCGGTCGATCTTGACCGGCGCGCTCGAGGCGGAGGTGGTGTTGCCAGCGAGGTCGCTCACCGAGGCGGCCGCGGTGAGCCCGCGACCCTCGCTGGTGATCGTGCTGTCCGCCGGGCCGTCGCCGTCGAGGCCGGAGAGCGCGTCGGTGGCGGTCCAGCGCACCACGACGTCGTCGCGGTACCAGCCGTCCTCGTTGGGCTCGCTCGTGACCGACCCGGCCAGGGCGGGCGCCGTCGTGTCGACGTTCACCGGCCCGACCGTGGTCGACCTCCGGTTGCCGGCCGCGTCGGTGGCGCTGCCGTCGACCTCCTGGCCGCGACCTTCCTCGAGCCGGACCGGGGCGCTGCACGCCGCCACGCCGGACAGGGCGTCGTCGCAGCTGAAGGCGACGGTGACGTCCGCGTCGTACCAGCCGTGGGCGTTCGCCGGCCGGTCCGGACCACCCGTGATGGTCGGGTCGACCGTGTCGATGCTGACCGTCGCGTCGTCGGTGCTGACATTGCCGGCCTCGTCGACCGCCTCGCCGGGGACGACCTGGTCGCGACCGTCGGTCTCGACGGTGACGTCGGACGAGCAGGACGCGACGCCGGAGAGCGCGTCGTCGCACCGGAAGCTCACGCGGACCGGGTGGTTGCTCCAGCCGGCGGTGTTCGGCGCCGGGGTCAGCGTGTGGTCGATCGTCGGCCGGGTCAGGTCGACGAGCACGGCCGCGGTGTGCGCGTCCTCCACGTTGCCGGCCCGGTCGACGGACCAGTACCGCAGCGTGTGGCGTCCCTCGGTGTCGACGACGAGCGACGTGCCCTCGTGCGGGTCTCCGCCGTCCAGGCTCCAGTACGTCGTCGCGACGCCCGACAGGCCGTCGGAGGCCGCCAGGCTGACCGCGACCGCGGAGCTGCTCCAGCCCTGCGGGGCGTCGGCGCCGGTGACCGGCGCGGTGCGGTCGATGTCGACCGCGACGCTGTCGGTGGTGGTGCTGTTGCCGGCCGCGTCGGTGACCGTCGCGGTCGCCCGCAGGCCTCGGCCCTCGCCCTCGACGGTGCTCGGCGCCGGAGCGGTCGGTACGCCGGAGAGATCGTCCTCGGCGCTCCACGCGATCGTCACGTCGCCGCGGTACCAGCCGGCGGCGTTGGCCGGCTCGGTCGGGGTGCCGCGCAGCCGCGGCGCGGTCAGGTCGACGTTGACCTCGCCGACGGTCGCGCTGTCGGCGTTGCCCGCGGCGTCCGTCGCGGTGCCCTCGACCGCCTGGTCCGCGCCCTCGTCGAGCACGCGGTCGGGCGTCACGGCGTCGAGACCGGACAGGGCGTCGGAGGCATCGAAGTGGACGGTCACCGGGGTGTTGCTCCACCCGCGCTCGTTGGCGACCGGGAACCGGCTCCCGTGGATCTCGGGCCGGGTGCGGTCCAGGCGCACGGTGACCGTGTCGGTGGCGCCGTTGCCGGCGTTGTCGGTGGCCGTGCCGGTCACGTCCTCGCCGGCGGTCTCGTCGGCGACCGGGTGCGGCTCCGTGCAGCTCGCGATGCCGGACAGGCCGGCCTGGTCCGCGCACTCGAAGGTGACGGTGACCGTGTCGTTGTTCCAGCCGTTGCGGTTGGGCACCGGGTCGAGCCGGTGCGTGATCGTGGGCGCCGACCGGTCGATGCGCACGACCACGGTGCGCTCCTGCTCGACGTTGCCGGCCCGGTCGGTGCTGGCGAAGCGGATCGTGTGCTCGCCCTCGTCGTCCAGGGTGACGGTGTCGCCCTGCTGCCGGGGTCCGCCGTCGACGCTGTAGTGGGTGGCCGCGACGCCGGACAGCGCGTCGTACGCCGTCAGCGGGACCGCCACGCCGTGGTCGGTCCAGCCCTCGGGTGTCGAGGCCTCGGTGTGCGGCGCGGTGCGGTCGATGTCGACCGGCTCGCTGGTGGCGGTGGTGCGGTTGCCCGCGACGTCGCGCACGGTCGCGGTGGCGACCTGGCCACGGCCCTCGCCGGTGAGCACGGTGTCCGAGGGCGCATCCCCGGCGAGGCCGGAGAGCGGGTCGGAGGCGGACCACGCCAGGGTGACGTCGCCGCGGTACCAGCCGTGCTCGTTGGGTGCCTCGGTCGGCGCGGCGCTGAGCACCGGCGCGGTCTCGTCCACGCTGATCCCCGCGACGGTGGCGGTCGCGCGGTTGCCGGCGTTGTCGACGGCCTCGCCCGCGACGGACTGGTCGGCGCCCTCGCCCACGTGCTGCGGGCCGGTGACCGTGTCGATGCCGGAGAGGCCGTCGGTGGCCTCGAAGGAGACCGTGACGTCGCCGTCGTACCAGCCGGCCGGGTTCGGCGCCCGGTCCGGGCGGCCGGTGAGCGCCGGGGCGGTCTTGTCGACGTTGACGGTGGCGGTCGCGTCCGCCCGGTTGCCGGCGTGGTCCGTGGCGGTGCCGGTGACCCGCTGGCCGCGACCCTCGGTCGTCACCAGCTGCGGCGCCGGGCAGGCGTCGAGACCGGACAGCTCTGTCTGGTCGAGGCAGGAGAAGCTCACGGAGACGTCGGTGTTGTTCCAGCCGTGTGCGTTCGCCGCGGGCGACTGGTCGGCGACGATCTCGGGCGCGGTCAGGTCGAGGCGGACCGTGAAGGACTGGCGGTCCTCGCGGTTGCCGGCCCGGTCGACGGACCAGTACGCCACGGTGTGGACGCCCTGCTCGCCGACGGTGACGCTGCTGCCGCGGACCGGGTCGCCGCCGTCGACGGCGTACCAGGTGGAGTCGACGTCGGAGAGGTTGTCGCTGGCGGTGAGGTCGATGGTGGCGGGGGCGTCCACCCAGCCGGTCGGCACGCCCGCGGCCGCGGTGGTCGGCGCGGTGCGGTCGATCCGGATGCCGTCGACGGTGGCGTACGCCGCGTGGCCGGCACGGTCGGTGGTCCCGGCGGTCGCCGACAGGTCCGGCCCCTCGCCGTCGACGACCGTGTCTCCGGGGCACTGGTCGATGCCGGACAGCTCGTCGGAACAGGTCCAGTGGACCGTCACGTCGCCGGAGAACCAACCGGCCTCGCCCGGTTCGCCGACGACCCGCCCGGAGATCGTGGGCGGGGTGAGGTCGACGTTCACGCGCGGCGTGGTGGCCGAGGCGCTGTTGCCCGCCGCGTCGGTCGCCGTGCCGGTCGCGGTCTGGTCGGCGCCCTCGCCGAACGTGTGGGCGCCCGCCTGGGACAGCACGCCGGAGAGCGCGTCGGTGGCCGTGTAGGTCGCGGTCACCGCCACGCCGTACCAGCCGAACTTGTTGGGCGCGGGCAGGGCGTCGACGACGACGGTCGGCGCCGTCTTGTCGATGCTCACCCTGGCCGGGTCGGTGACGGTGTTGCCGGCGCGGTCGCGGACGGTGCCGGTGACCACCTGGTCACGACCCTCGTCGGTGACGTCCTGCGGGCCGGTGCAGCTCGCGACGCCGGACACGGCGTCCGAGCACTGGAAGGTCACGGTGACGTCGGTGTTGTTCCAGCCCTCGGCGTTCGCCGCCGGGATCTGGGTGTGCCCGATCGAGGGCGAGGACTTGTCGATGCCGAAGGCGACCGAGTGGTGGTTCTCGACGTTGCCGGCGGCGTCGGTGCTCCAGAACTCCAGCGTGTGCTGGCCCTCCGAGGTCACCGCGACGCTGTTGCCGGTGGCCGGGGAGCCCCCGTCGAGGACGTAGCGGGTGGTCGCCACCCCGGACAGCGCGTCGTCGGCCACCAGGCTGACGGTCACGTCCGAGGCGTTCCAGGCCGGGGGAGCGGTCGCGACGGTGTGCGGCGCGGTGCGGTCGATCCGGACCGCCGCGCTCTGCACCACCCCGCTGCTGTTGCCGGCGCGGTCGGTGGTGCTGGCGGTCGCGGTCAGGCCGCTGCCCTCGCCGGTGATCGTCGAGTCGGCCGGTGCGGTGGCGCCGGAGAGGGCGTCGGTCGCGGTCCAGGCGATCGTCACGTCGTTCCGGTACCACCCGGAGGCGCCGGGCGAGGCGGTCGGCGTACCGGACAGCGTCGGCGCCACCTTGTCGATGTTGATGCCACCGACGGTCGCGGAGGCGCTGTTGTCGGCGTTGTCCATGGCGGTCCCGGTGACCGACTGGTTCGCGCCGCTCGCGGTCAGGGTGGTGGGGCCGGTGGCGGCCTTGACGCCGGAGGTGGCGTCCGAGGCGGTGAACGTGACCGTCACGTCGGTGTTGTTCCAGCCGGCGGAGTTCGGCGCGGGGACTCGCGTGCCGGCGATGCCCGGCGCGGTCTTGTCGATGCGCACGGTCGCCGGCGCGCTGGTGGCGGAGTTGCCGACGTTGTCGGTGACGGTCGTGGTCCTGGTCGTGGTGCCCTCGGTGGTGACGGTCTGGGTGGCCGGGTTGACCGAGGCGACACCGGAGCCCGCGTCGGTGCCGGTCCAGGTCAGGGTCACGTTGGCCTTGTTCCAGCCGGCGGCGTTCGGCGCCGGGCTCAGTGCCGCGGTCGCGGTGGGTGCGGCGTTGTCGAGCACGTACGACGCGGTGAGGACCGTGAAGGTCTCGTTCTTGGACGTCGTGCACTGCTGCTGGCCGCTGTTCCAGCCGGAGTAGGCCTTCACCGTGTAGGCCACGGTGCCGTTGCCCGCGCCTGCGGTCAGCCAGGCCCCGCCGCTGAACGTCCAGCTGTTCGACTGTTGGTTCGCGCCCTGGCGTGCGACGACGTTGTTCGCACCGTCGATGACCTCGACGCACTGGGTGTTGCCGTTGGTGCTGACGCTCAGGGACAGCGCGGCGCCCTGCCGGGCGTAGACGACGCCGGCGCCGGACGTGTAGGTCCCGGGCCCACCGAAGGTCGCGCCGTTCACTGCGCTTGCCGACGCCGCCGGCGGTACCGCCAGGCCGCCGATCGCCGCGACCAGCGCGGCCATCGCCACGGTGGCCGGCCGCCGCGTGATCCCGCACGCCGTGCGCGGCTTCCGCGCGGGCCGCTTGGACAACCCTGATCCGAACATGTGCTTCCCCCAGTGAGCGATGTCCCCCTGCGCCCGTGCTCGGGCGGTGCGCCAACCGTCCGTAAACCGGCGCCGCGAGCCGGGCACAATCCGGTACGGGTACCCAACTTGGGGTACACCCCTCCCGGGGATACTGGACCAGTGATCCCTCTCGACCCCGCGATCGCGGACCGGCTCAAGCGCAGCGCCGAGGGCCTCGTGCCCGCCGTCGTGCAGCAGCACGACACCGGCGAGGTGCTGATGCTCGGCTGGATGGACGACGAGGCACTCGCGCGCACGCTCACCAGCGGCCGGGCGACGTACTGGAGCCGGTCGCGCCAGGAGTACTGGGTCAAGGGCGACACCTCCGGCCACGTGCAGTGGGTCAAGGAGGTCCGGCTCGACTGCGACGGCGACACGCTGCTCGTCCGGGTCGACCAGGTCGGCGCCGCCTGCCACACGGGCGACCGCACCTGCTTCGACGCCGACGTGCTGCTGAAGGCCGATGGCTGAGCCGGCCACGCGCCGCCGTCGCACCTTCGGCCCGGTCGTCCTCGTCGGCCTCGCCGCCGGCGGGCTGACCGCGATCGCCGGCAACAACCCCGCCGCGAAGGCCGAGGGCACGACGGCGGTCAGCAGCGGCCTGGTGTCATACGACGCGCACATGCCGCTCGTCACCGCGCTCGGGCTGGTCGTGCTGGCCTGCTGGGGCGTGGTGCTGGTGACCCGGGGACGGGTACGCCGCGCGGTCGCGGCGCTCGGCGCCGTCGCCTCGGCCGGGGCGCTGGTCGCGGCCCTGGCCGGCTGGGCGCAGGTGCCCGACCAGCTGCGCGACGAGCTCGCCCAGGTCGGTGTCACCGACGCCTCGGTGTCGCACACCGCCTGGTGGTGGGCCGCCTGCGTCGGTGCGCTGCTGTCGCTCGTCGCGAGCCTCGCGGCGTTCCTGCTCGCGCCGGCCTGGCCGGAGATGGGCAGCCGCTACGACGCACCGGGCGCCGGGCCCGACGTACCCGACCAGCCTCCGGAGGAGCAGACCAGCCTCGACCTCTGGAAGGCCCTGGACGAGGGTCGCGACCCGACGGCCCGCGACGCCGAGCATCCTGAATAGACTGTCCAGCGCAAGGTCATGACCGCCCCCGGAGGAGCCCCGCATGTCTGACAACCACGGCAACACCCCCGCTGCCTGGACGGCCGTCACGGTCGCCATGCTCGGCTTCGTGGTCGGCGCCGTGGGCCTGCTCCTCGACCCGGTCAACATGCCGGTCTTCTGGGTCGGCGTCGCGCTCGGCGCCGCGTCGCTCGTGGTGTTCGCGGTGATGGCCAAGCTCGGCTACCACGAGTCCAGCCACTGACGGTCGGACGATGACCGCGACCCTGCCGCCGCCCCCGGTGGCTGCGGCGTGGTCCGAGCAGCGCTGGCGCCGGGTCGCCGGGCCGGCGGTGACGATCGGGGGGCTCGCGCTCCTCACGGTCGCGCTGCACGTGCGCGACCCGCACGACAGCGGGTCCTGGGGCTACTGCCCGAGCGCGGCGGTGGGCATCTACTGCCCCGGGTGCGGCGGCCTGCGGGCGGTCAACGACCTGACCAACGGCCAGGTCGGCGCGGCGGCCTCGAGCAACGTGCTCTTCGTGGCCGTGCTGCCGTTGCTGGTGTTCCTGCTGGGGCGCTGGGCCTACGAGCGGTGGACCGGCCGGGTGCGTCAGCCGAACGTGCGGCTGACCCGGGCGTTCCTGGTCTCGCTGGGCGTCGCGGCGGTGGTGTTCACCGTGCTGCGCAACCTCGCGTTCGGTGCCTGGCTGGCACCCTGACCGGACCCCGCTCCGTCGATCGGCTCGTCAGCCGACGGCGACGATGATGTTGATGAGGATGCCGACCACCGACAGCACGGTGCCGATGATGCCGCAGATGTAGCCGGCGTTGACGAGGCCGCGACCGCCGTACTGGCCGGGGTTCGCGTCGATCTCCCGCAGCGCTCCGCGGCCGAGGATGATGGCCGGGATGCCGGTGAAGAGACCGCAGCACGGGATGCTGAGGATGCCGAGGATGAGCGTCAGCGTGGCGCGCGGGTGGTTCGGCGCCGGCGCTCCGCCGTACGGCGGCTGCGGTGCGCCGTACTGCGGCGGCGGGGGAGGCGGTTCGGAGTAGCTCACTACTGGGACCCTTCGTCGAGGCCGTCCGTCTGCCGGCCGTTGGGGCGGACCCTACCCATGCGAGCGGCTGTCACGCAGCGTGAAACACTGGGCCCCATGTCCGTGCTCGACGAGATCGTGGCCGGCGTGCGGGTCGACCTCGCCGGGCGGGAGTCTGCGACGAGCCTGGCCGACCTCCGCGCCGCGCTCGCCGACGTCGACCCGCCGCGAGACCCGATGCCGCACTTCCGGACGCCCGGCTCCAGCGTGATCGCCGAGATCAAGCGCCGCAGCCCCAGCAAGGGTGACCTCGCCGACATCGCCGACCCGGCCGTGCTCGCGAAGCAGTACGCCGCGGGCGGGGCCGCCGCGATCAGCGTGCTCACCGAGGAGCGCCGGTTCGGCGGCAGCCTGGCCGACCTGCGTGCGGTCCGTGCCGCGGTCGACGTCCCGATCCTGCGCAAGGACTTCATCGTCACGACGTACCAGCTGGTCGAGGCCCGCGCGGCCGGCGCCGACCTGGCGCTGCTGATCGTCGCGGCTCTCGACGACGACGACCTGCGCCGGCTGCACGACGAGGCCCGCGAGCTCGGGCTGACCGTGCTGGTCGAGGTGCACGACGAGGCCGAGGCGGAGCGGGCGGTCGCGCTCGGCGCCGAGCTGGTCGGGGTCAACGCACGCAACCTCAGGACGCTCGCGATCCACGAGGACACGTTCGGCCGGCTCGCACCCCTGATCCCGGACGACCGCGTGAAGGTCGCGGAGAGCGGCATCTTCAGCGCCGCGGACGTGCAGCGCTTCGTGGGCGAGGGCGCCCGCGCGGTGCTCGTCGGCGAGGCCCTGGTGAAGGACGGCGACCCCGAGTCCGCGGTCGCCCGCATGACGGGAGTGACGGCATGAGCATGAGCACCCGGCCCACGCGCTTCGACGCCGACGAGCGGGGATGGTTCGGAGACTTCGGCGGGCGGTTCATGCCCGAGGCGCTGGTCGCCGCCCTGGACGAGCTCACGGTCGCGTGGCACGAGGCGATGGCCGACCCGGTGTTCGTCGCCGAGTTCGAGGCGATCCTGCGCGAGTACGCCGGGCTGCCCAGCCCGCTCTACCACGCCGAGCGGCTCAGCCAGAAGGCCGGCGCCCGGATCCTGCTCAAGCGCGAGGACCTCAACCACACCGGCGCGCACAAGATCCGCAACGTGCTCGGCCAGGCCCTGCTCACGAAGCGGATGGGCAAGACCCGCGTGATCGCCGAGACCGGTGCCGGCCAGCACGGCGTCGCGAGCGCCACCGCCGCGGCGTACTTCGGCCTCGACTGCACGGTCTACATGGGTTCGGTGGACACCAGGCGCCAGGCGCTCAACGTCGCCCGGATGAACCTGCTCGGCGCCACGGTCGTGCCGGTCGACTCCGGCAGCGCGACGCTGAAGGACGCCATCAACGAGGCGCTGCGCGACTGGGTCGCGAGCGTCGACCACACGGCGTACCTCTTCGGCACCGCCGCGGGCCCGCACCCGTTCCCGAGCATGGTCCGCGACTTCACCCGCGGCATCGGCGACGAGGCGCGCGCCCAGTGCCTCGAGCAGTACGGCGAGCTGCCGGACGCGATCGTCGCGTGCGTCGGCGGGGGCTCGAACGCGATCGGGCTGTTCACGGCGTTCCTCGACGACGAGGACGTCGCGATCTACGGCTTCGAGGCCGGGGGCGAGGGGTTCGAGACCGGCCGGCACGCCGCGACGATCTACGCCGGCGAGCGCGGGGTGCTGCACGGCGCCCGCACGTTCGTCCTCCAGGACGAGGACGGCCAGACCATCGAGTCGCACTCGATCTCGGCCGGCCTCGACTACCCGGGCGTCGGCCCGCAGCACGCGCACCTCGCCGCGACCGGCCGGGCGACGTACCTCCCGGCCACCGACGCGGAGGCGATGGAGGCGATGGCGCTGCTGGCTCGCACCGAGGGCATCATCCCGGCCGTCGAGTCGGCCCACGCGCTCGCGGGCGCGCTCGAGCTCGCCCGGGAGCGCCAGGGCCAGACGATCCTGGTGAACCTCTCGGGCCGCGGCGACAAGGACATGGAGACCGCGATGGAGTACTTCGGCCTCAACCGCACGGAGGCGCCCCGGTGACGGTCCGCACCGCTTTCGAGAAGGCGTCGGTCGACGGCCGCGCCGCGCTGGTGGGCTACCTGCCTGCCGGCTTCCCGGACGTGCAGGGCGGCATCGACGCGCTGCGGGCGATGGTCGAGGCCGGCTGCGACGTGATCGAGGTCGGCCTGCCGTACAGCGACCCGGTCATGGACGGACCCACCATCCAGGCCGCGGCGCAGCAGGCGCTCGAGGGCGGCGTGCGCACCGCCGACGTGCTCCGCACGGTCGAGGCGGTCGCGGCCACCGGCACCCCCACGCTCGTGATGACCTACTGGAACCCGGTGGACCGGTACGGGGTCGCGCGGTTCGCCGCCGACCTCGCGAACGCCGGCGGCGCCGGCGTCATCACGCCGGACCTCACGCCCGACAGCGGCCCCGACTGGATCGCCGCCGCCGACGAGCACGACCTCGACAAGGTCTTCCTGGTCGCGCCGTCCTCGACCGACGAGCGGATCGCGATGACCGTCGCGGCCTGCCGCGGCTTCGTCTACGCCACCGCGGTCATGGGCGTCACCGGCGCCCGCGCGACCACCAGCGACCTGGCCGGTCCGCTCGTCGAGCGCACGAAGGCCGCCATCGCCACCCTGCCGTCCCACCTCCCCGTCGGCGTCGGCCTCGGCGTCAGCAACGGCGCCCAGGCCGCCGAGGTCGCCTCGTACGCCGATGGCGTGATCGTCGGCTCGGCGTTCGTCCGTGCGCTGCTCGACCACCCCGACGACCGGGCGGCCGGCCTGCGCGCCCTCACCGCGCTCACCGAGGACCTCGCCGGAGGTGTCCGACGTGCGTAGGGCGTTCGTCACCCTGCTCTCGCTCCTGACCGTCGTCTCGCTCGCCGCCTGCTCGTCGAGCAGCGCGACCGAGGACGGCTACCGAGCCGGCCAGACCCACCAGCCGTACCAGGTCCCGGCGACGCCGCTCACCGACACCGGCGGAGCGCCGTACTCGCTGACGAAGGACACCGACCGGCCGCTGACGCTGGTGTTCTTCGGCTACTCGCACTGTCCGGACATCTGCCAGGTCGTGATGTCGAACATCGCGTCCGCGATGACGCGTCTCGACGACGCGGACCGTGAGCGCGTCGACGTCGTGTTCGTCACGACGGACCCGGCGCGCGACACCCCCGAGGCGCTGCGGACCTACCTGGACCGGTTCGACCCCTCGTTCATCGGGCTCACCGGCGACCTGGACACGATCACGAGGATCGGGAAGCCGCTGGCCGTCTACGTCGCCGATGGCGAGAAGCTCCCGACCGGTGGCCGCGACCTGAACAGCCACAGCACCCAGATCACGGGGATCACCGCAGACGACACCTCGCCGATCCTGTGGACGCAGGACACGTCGTCGGCAGACCTCGCCGCCGACGTCCACACGCTGCTGAACGACTGAGGATCCGATGCTCCCGCTGCTGACCGCCCTCTCGATCCCCAGCCCGTCCTCGGGCGTCTGGTACCTCGGCCCGCTCCCGATCCGCGGCTACGCGCTCGCGATCATCCTCGGCATCGTCGCCGCGATCTGGATCGGCGAGAAGCGCTGGGTCGCCCGCGGCGGCAAGGCCGGCGACATCCAGGACCTGGCGATCTGGGCGGTGCCGTTCGGCCTGGTCGGCGGCCGGCTGTACCACGTGCTGACCGACAGCGACCTGTACTTCGGCGCGGGCAGGCACCCCATCGACGCGCTCTACATCTGGCGCGGCGGCCTGGGCGTCTGGGGCGCGATCGGTCTCGGTGCGCTCGGACTGGTGCTCGGCGCCCGGCGCAAGGGCATCAAGCTGCTGCCCGTCCTCGACGCCTGCGCACCCGGTGTCCTCGTCGCCCAGGCGCTCGGCCGCTGGGGCAACTGGTTCAACCAGGAGCTGTTCGGCAAGCCGACCGACCTGCCCTGGGGACTCTCGGTGAGCGACG
>OUNM010990949.1_pt1 | contig 15917 bp, 12 predicted proteins | sample 1769961 | NCBI WGS metagenome assembly OUNM01 (sample SAMEA3914820, study PRJEB12502) | metagenome | biome: forest; material: soil | place: USA | collected 2012-03-12 | depth 0.3 m | reverse complement strand
GGCCGATATCGCGCGCGGACTGTCGACGACGCTTGCCGGCGCCGAGCGCCTCAAGACCCTGCACGGCTCGGCCATCGCCTCGGCCAACGAGGACCGCGAGACCGTCGAGGCCCCGCCGCGCGGCGACGACCGCGGCGGCGCGCCGATCGTCGTTCCGCGCTCGATCCTGAAGGGCATCATCGCGCCGCGCGTCGAGGAGACGTTCGAGCTCCTGCGCGAAAAGATCAAGGCGTCGGGCGTGCAGATCGAACCGGGCGCCGGCATCGTGCTGACCGGCGGCGCCTCGCAACTGGCCGGGGTGCGCGAACTGGCGGTGCGAGTCTTCGACCGCCCGGTGCGCCTCGGCCGTCCCATGCGCGTTCCGCACCTGGGCGACGCGGCAGCCGGCCCGTCGTTCGCCGCGACCGCCGGCGTCATCCTGCGCACGCTTTACGGTCCGCGCGACGTCGTGCAGGTCAAGCGGATCATGACCGCCAAGATCGGTCCCAAGGACGCGCCGTCGGCGGGGCAGGGCGGACTCATTTCGCGCCTGATCGGCTGGCTGCAATCCAACCTGTAACCGCTCGACCGCTTGCAGCCTAAGCTTAGATTCGGAGCTGTCAAAGCCGGCGAGGCCAACCGTCCGCCCGGGAATTTGCGCTCAAGGCGCGAGGCATCGGCGCTTCGCAATAGGCGAGACGCCTCGCGGCGCTCCGGTGCTCAATTGTGACCATTTCGTGACCGGTATTCCCATCCGTGTCCGACGCAGCATATAAGGCGTCAAGACAATTGGATTCCCGAAGATTCACAAAGTCTCGAACCAAACTCACACTTTGGTAACCTTTGTTAAAAAATCTTATCAAAACGGGTTCAAAAAGCCCCGACTCAAGCTATCGGGTAACCAATCGTTAAGGATATTTGATGTCTCATGCTCTTCTGCTAAGAGGGGATGAGAATCGTCCGCCTTTGTCGCCCGAGACCACAAGAGCGGCCGGGTCGAATGAAGAATGGAAAGGTTGGTCCGGAAGCCATGGCTATTTCTCTTTCAGCGCCGCGTACCCAGGAGCTCAAGCCGCGTATCGTCGTCTTCGGCGTCGGTGGGGCCGGGGGCAACGCGGTCAACAACATGATCGAGGCGGGCCTCGAGGGCGTTGAGTTCGTCGTCGCCAATACCGACGCGCAGCAGCTGCAGTTTTCGCGGACCGAGCGCCGCATCCAGCTGGGCGTCGGCGTGACCATGGGCCTGGGCGCGGGCGCCCACCCCGAGGTCGGTATGACGGCCGCCGAAGAATCTTCCGGTGAAATCAACGAGCACCTCGACGGTGCCCACATGGTCTTCATTACCGCCGGCATGGGCGGCGGCACCGGTACGGGCGCCGCGCCGATCATCGCCAAGTGCGCGCGCGAGCGCGGCATACTGACCGTCGGGGTCGTGACCAAGCCCTTCACCTTCGAAGGCCGTCACCGTATGCGCCTGGCCGATGCCGGCATCGCCGAGTTGCAACGCTATGTCGACACCCTGATCGTCATTCCGAACCAGAACCTGTTCCGCATCGCCAACGAGCGCACGACCTTTGCCGAAGCCTTCGGCATGGCCGACCAGGTGCTTCACGCCGGCGTGCGTTCGATCACCGATCTTATGGTCCTGCCGGGCCTGATCAATCTCGATTTCGCCGACGTCCGTTCGGTCATGTCCGACATGGGCAAGGCGATGATGGGGACGGGCGAGGCTTCGGGCGAAGATCGCGCCCTGCTGGCCGCCCAGAACGCCATCCAGAACCCACTGCTCGACGAAACGACGCTCAAGGGCGCCAAGGCCGTTCTGGTCAACGTCACCGGCGGCCTCGACATGACGCTGCACGAAGTCGACGAAGCGGCCAACGCCATCTCTTCGGAAGTCGATCCGGAAGCCAACATCATCTTCGGCGCTGCCTTCGATCCGGCGCTGGAAGGCAAGCTGCGCGTGTCGGTGGTCGCCACCGGCATGGACGGCGTCGCCCTGCAAACTCCGTTGACCACGCCTGTCAAGGCGCAGACCCCGCCGCCGACCTTCGGCATGGGCTATGGTTCACGCACAGAACAGCCAGCCGCCGCGCCCCAACCGGCTGCGGCGGCAGCCCCGATCGCGCCCGCCGCCGAGCGTGTCGCGCCCGCGCCAGTGACCCCCGTCGCCTCGCGTTCCAGCCTGTTCGATGCGCCCGCTGCCGCGGCTCCGGTGTCCGCGCCGCAAGCCGCCCCGGAGCCCGCGCCGGTCGCCGAGGAGCCGCGCATCATTGCCAAGATCGTCGATCCGCTGGCCAATGAAGACGCCGCTCCGGTCGCCGAAGCCGCTCCGGCCGTGGCGCCCGCGCCGCAGCCGGCACCGATGATCTCGCGCCCGCAGATCACCCGCCCGACCTATCCTCAGCCGCAAGCCCAGGCGCCGGCCGCCGCCGCGCCGCAGCCCCAGGTTCAGCGCCCGGTTGCTCAGCCGCCGCGTTTGTCGACGGAGGAGGAGGGCCGCGAGTCGTTCTGGCGGGGTCTGTTTCCGCAGCGTCAGCGCAATGATTTCACGCCGGTGAATCCGGCGCAGGCTCAGGCGCCGGCCGACGACGAGGCTGACCGCTATGCACCGGCGCCCGCGCGCGGCACGGCTCAGCCCGCGTCCCGCCCGGTCGAACAGCCCTCCATGGATACGGAGGACGATCTGGAAATCCCTTCTTTCTTAAGGCGCCTCGCTAACTGAAGACAGGAAGCAAGCGTTACAAACGGAAATAGAAGTTCGTTTGTTATCCGGCGCCGAAAATCATAGAGTTAATGCGGGAACAGTATTGTTCCCGCATTTTTTTTGTGCCCAGGCCAATGGGGGCGGGGCAAGGCGCGGATTGAGCCACATGGTAACCGATCAGAACGAACAGACCCTGGCGCGTGCGGCAATCATTGCCGGCATCGGTCTCCACACGGGCGTGCCCGTGCGCATGGTTGTGCGTCCTGCGCCTGCCGGCGCGGGTGTGGTCTTCGTCCGTTCGGACGTCACCGATCGCGACAATCGCGTCGCCGCCCTGGCCCACAACGTGACCCAGACGCGCCTCGGCACCGTCATCACCAATGCCGACGGCGTTTCCGTCTCGACCATCGAACACGTCATGGCCGCCTTTGCCGCCATGGGCATCGACAACGTCTATGCCGAGCTCGACGGTCCGGAAGTGCCGATCATGGACGGCTCGTCGCTGCCCTTCGTGCAGATCCTGGATCAGGCGGGTTTCCGCCGCCAGTTCACGCCGCAGCGCGCCATTGAAATCCTCAGGCCGATCGAAGTCGTCGAAGACGACAAGCGCGCCGTGCTGTTGCCGTGCGACCGCTTCGAAGTGCGCTTCGAAATCGACTTCCCCGGCAGCCCGATCGGCCATCAGGCCGTCGACCTGGTCATCACCGAAGAGTCCTTCCGTGAAGAACTGGCCGCGGCCCGCACCTTCGGCTTCCTGCAGGGCGTCGAGGCCCTGCGCGCGGCTGGCCTGGCGCGCGGCGGTTCGCTCGACAACGCCATCGTCATCGACGGCGACCGCATTCTCAACGAAGGCGGCCTGCGCTTCGCCGACGAATTCGTCCGCCACAAGGCGCTCGACGCCATCGGCGATCTGTACGTCCTGGGCATGCCGATCATTGGCCGTTTTGAAGGAATTCGGGCCGGACACGGCCTTAATAATGCCCTTGTTCGTGCCCTACTGTCCGCGCCGGATGCCTACCGCATCGTCGTGAAAGGCGCCGACCTCGCCGAGGTCGGTTAATTCGCGGTTGGCGCGGGCTCTGCCCTCGTGTAGATATCCATCTGACTTCAAGACGGCGATGCGCCGGTTAACCGGCGACAGGGAAGAGGGCTATTGCGTGCGAGCTTCGCGGCTTTTCAAGATATCCGCTACGGTACTGATGCTTGGCGTGGCTACGGCCGCGGGCTTGAGCGGGTGCGCCGGCAAACCCAAGGTCAAGCACCTCGTCTATGAAGAGCGCCCGGTCGAGCTTCTCTATTCGACGGGTATGGAGCGGCTGGACCAGAAGTCCTGGACCGAAGCGGTGCAGTATTTCGAGGAAGTGCAGCGTCAGCACCCCTATTCCGAATGGTCGCGCCGCGCCATCATCATGTCGATCTACGCCAACTATATGGGCGATCGCTACGATGAAGCCTCGCAGGCCGCCGATCAGTTCATTCACCTTTATCCCGGCAGCGAGCTGACGCCCTACGCCTATTACATGAAGGCGATCTGCGCCTTCGAACAGATCGTCGATGTCGGCCGCGACCAGGCCTATACGACGACGGCGCAAGGCCTGCTCAACGATGTCGTCCGCCGCTACCCCGACAGCGAATATGCCCGCGACGCCCGGGTCAAGCTCGACATGGTCGCCGACCAGCTGGCCGGCAAGGAAATGGAAATCGGCCGCTGGTACCTGACCGAGAACCAACCCCTGGCTGCCATCGGCCGTTTCAAGACCGTCGTCGGTGATTATCAGACGACCAGCCATACGCCCGAGGCGCTGTATCGCCTGGTCGAGGCCAACGAAATGATGGGTCTGCACGACGAAGCCGTCCGCGACGGCGCCGTCCTGGGCTACAACTATCCCGGCGACCGCTGGTACGGCGCGGCCTACAAGCTGCTGACCACCAAGGGCGAAAAGCCGGCGGTCCTTCCCGATGTCAAGGGTAAGAAGGGGCCGGACGCCCCGGACGCCAAGAAGAAGAGCTGGTTCAGCATGAAAAAGCCTGAGGTAAAATAAGGTCTTAGGCGTAGGACACGAAAATGTTCGCGAAATGTTCTTGTTGTTTCGCGGCAAATGGGTTCTAATGGGGCGTTCGCGATGACTCGCGGACGCCCCCTTTGCATTTGGCCTACACGGTGCCGCATGTTGACCCGCCTGACCATTTCCGATGTCGTCCTTGTCGACCGTCTCGATCTCGACATCCGCCAGGGCCTGAGCGTTCTGACCGGTGAGACCGGGGCGGGGAAGTCCATCCTGCTCGACAGCCTGGGTTTGGCGACCGGCGCACGCGCCGATGCCGGCCTGATCCGCTCCGGCGCATCGCAAGCCTCGGTAACCGCGGCCTTCGAACTGGCCTCCAATCACGGCGTCTATGATTTTCTCGAAGACAAGGGACTGGCCCTTGAATCGGGGGAGGCCCTGCTGTTGCGACGCGTGGTGACGCGCGACGGCCGATCAAAGGCCTTCGTCAATGATCAGCCGGTCAGCGTCGCCGTTCTGAAAGCCCTGGGTGACAGCCTGCTGGAAGTTCATGGCCAGCATGAAACGGTCGGCCTGCTCGATTCGCGCGCGCACCAGAGCATGCTCGATACCTACGGCGGCTGCGCCGTGGAACTGGCGGGCGTCGCGGAAACCTGGAAGGCGCTGAAGGCGCTGAAGGATGAACACCGCGATCTGGTCCGGCGCGCGCAAAGCGACAAGGCCGAGCTGGAAACGATGACGGCCCGGTTGCAGGAGCTCGACCGGCTGAACCCCGAGCCCGACGAGGAAGCGGCGCTCGCCTCGGAGCGCGCCCTGCTGGGCGCCGGTGAACGGGCGCTCGAAGATATTACCGAGGCGCGTGACGCTGTCGGTGGCGACCAGCTGTCGCAACGCCTGGTCAAGGCGTTCCGCGCGCTCGATCACGCCCGCACGCGCGCCATGCAGGCGGGCGCGACCAGCGAGGACGAGGTTTTGAAGCGGCTGACCGCCGCGGCCGACGCGCTCGACCGCACGCTGATCGCCGCCGATGAAGCCCTGGCGCTGATGGACCAGGCGGCCGACAGCCTCGATATCGAACCCGGCCAGCTCGACCGCGTCGAAGAGCGCCTGTTCGCCATCCGCGCCATGGCGCGCAAGCTGGGCGTGCTGGTCGAAGACCTGCCGAAAGAGCGCGCGCGCATCGCCAAGGCATTGAGCGAGATCGAGGACCTCGACCAGCACATGGCGCGGCTCGACCGCGAAATCCACGCCGCGCAGGTGGCCTTTACTGAGGCAGTCGAGGCTCTGCGTGCGAAGCGTCAGGCGGCCGGTGAGACCCTGGCGGCGGCGGTCATGGCGGAGCTGACGCCGCTCAAGCTCGACAAGGCGCGTTTCCGCGTGGCGGTCAAGGCGCTTGAGCCGGAGCGCTACGGCGCCAGTGGCGGCGATGCTGTCAGCTTCGAAATCAAGACCAATCCCGGCGCCGAATGGGGGGGCTTAAGCGTCATCGCTTCGGGCGGCGAACTGGCGCGCTTCGCTCTGGCGCTCAAGGCGGCGTTGTCGACTCGCGGCGGTCCGGATGCAGCGTCGCCGGTCATGATCTTCGACGAGGTCGACCAGGGCGTTGGCGGCGCGGTGGCCGACGCCGTCGGCCTGCGTCTGAAACGCCTGGCCGAACAGTCTCAGGTCATCGTCGTGACGCATTCGCCGCAGGTGGCGGCGCGTGGCGACCAGCATCTTAAGGTTTCGAAATCCGTCTATGGCGCGGAAGGCTCGGAAAGCGTAAAATCGACCGTGCAACAGCTCGACGAAGCCCAGACGCTGGAAGAGCTGGCGCGCATGCTGGCCGGCGCCGAAATTACGCCGGAAGCGCGCGCCGCGGCGCAAAGGCTGAGGGCCGCCGAGCTGGTATAGCAAGTCCATAGCTGGAGGGACCGATGAAACGCATCGTCCTGCTTGTTCTTCAGTTCGCCGTCGTCGTGGCGGCCGTGGCCGGCGGATTCGCCGCCAACGATCTCTACGGCAAGGGGATGTCCTACGCCGATACCAAATGGTTCCGCCAGGACCTGGACGGTTTTCTTCGCATCGGCCTGGCGGCGGGCGGTCTCTTTATCCTGGTCGTCATCTGCTATCACCTGACCCGGCTGGGGATCGACGACCGCCCTGATCCTTTCGATCCTGACAAGCTGTGACGGCTGTGGCAGTAGAGTCGTCAAACTGAATTTTGGGGACTCTACCTATGACCTTGGATGACGCGCGCGCGCTTCACGACGAACTGGCGGCGCAGGTCAAATACCATCGCGACCTTTACTACCGCGAAGAGACGCCGGAACTGACCGACGCTGAATACGACGCGCTGGAAAAGCGGCTGCGCGCGCTGGAAGACGATTTTCCCGAACTGAAGACGGCCGACAGCCCGACCGCCACGGTCGGCGCGCCTATCTCGGAAAAGTTCTCGGCCGTTGTCCATGGCGTGCCCATGCTGTCGCTCGACAATGCGTTCGATGGCGAGGACGTCGCCGATTTCGAGAAGAGCCTGAAGCGCTTCCTCAAGCTGCCGGACGAAGAGGTCGTGGCCTATACGGCCGAGCCCAAGATCGACGGCTTGTCGTGCAATATCCTGTACGTCAACGGCGAACTGACGCGCGCGGCGACGCGCGGCGACGGCACCACGGGCGAGGATATCACCGAAAACGTCAAGACAATCAAAGGCATTCCACACCGTCTGCAAGGTTCCGATTTTCCGGAACGAATCGAAATTCGGGGTGAGGTCTACTATCCGCTTTCCGAATTCGCCGAAATGAATGCCCGGTCGGCGGCTGAAGGCGGCAAGGTTTTCGCCAATCCGCGCAATGCCGCATCCGGCGCCCTGCGCCAGCTCGATGCTTCGGTCACGGCGTCGCGGCCCTTGCGTTTCTTCGCCTATGCGTGGGGCGAGGTCAGCGACCCCAACTTCACGACGACACAATCGGGCGCGCTGGACCGCTTCCGCGCCTGGGGCTTCCAGGTCAATCCGAACTCGGTGACGGTCGAGGGCGCATCCGGATTACTGGAAGTCTACGACCGCATTCAGAAGGAACGCTCGCACCTCGGCTACGATATCGACGGCGTCGTTTACAAGGTCGACCGCCTCGACTGGCAGCGGCGCCTGGGCTTCGTCTCGCGGTCCCCGCGCTGGGCGATCGCGCACAAATTCCCCGCCGAACAGGCGCTGACGCGGCTGCTCGGCATCGATATCCAGGTTGGCCGCATCGGCACCCTGACCCCGGTCGGACGGCTGGAACCCGTCAATGTCGGCGGCGTCGTCGTGACCAACGTCACCCTGCACAATGCCGACGAGATCGCGCGCAAGAACATCCGCATCGGCGACATGGTGCGCGTGCAGCGTGCCGGCGACGTCATCCCGCAGGTCGTCGGCGTCGAGCTTTCCGAACGTCCGGAAGGGACCGCGGAGTATGAATTCCCGACCGTCTGCATCTGTCCGCTGAAGACCGAGGTCGTGCGCGAATCGACCGCCGGCGGTGCGGAAGGCGTGGCGCGCCGCTGTTCGGGCGACCAGGCCTGCCCGTACCAGCGCGTCGAATACCTGAAATACGTCGTCAGCCGTCGCGTACTCGACGTCGAAGGCCTCGGCGAAAAGCAGTTACAGAAATTCTATGAAGACGGCCTGATCCAGGAGCCGGCCGATATCTTCACGCTGGAGACGCGCGACGCGACCAGTCTGAAAAAGCTGAAGGATCGCGAAGGCATGGGCGACCTCAGCGTCAAGAACCTGTTCGCGTCGATCGAGGCGCGCCGCGATCTGCCGCTCGACCGCTTTATCGCGGCGCTTGGAATCAAGCACGTCGGGGAGACCACGGCCAAGCTTCTGGCGCGCGCCTTCGGTTCGGAACAGGCCTTCCGCACGACGGTGACCGCGGCGGCAGAGGGTGACGAGGAAGCGCGCGACGCCATCGAGCACTTCGACCAGATCGGCCCCGTGGTCGCCAATTCGGTCATCAGCTATTTCGCTCACCCCTATCAACGCGCCATCTACGATCGGTTCCTGGCGCAGGTGCGTGTCAAGGACGCCGAGGTGGTGGCGGGCGATTCCAATGTTTCCGGAAAAACCATAGTATTTACCGGTACGCTCGAGAAGCTGACGCGGGACGAAGCCAAGGCGCAGGCTGAGCGGCTGGGCGCAAAGGTTTCCGGCTCCGTGTCGAAAAAGACCGATATCGTCGTCGCGGGTCCGGGCGCGGGCTCCAAGCTTAAAGTCGCCACGGAGCTCGGCATCATGGTCCTTACCGAAGACCAGTGGCTGGAGATGATCGGCGCATGAGCGTCGTGGCTGTCGTCACCGGCGCTGGCAGCGGCATCGGCCGTGCCGTTGCCCTGGCCCTGGAGCCGGCAGGCTTTACCGTCGTCCTGGCCGGGCGCCGCCGCGACGCGTTGGAAGCCACGGCGGCGCTCGGCCGGGATATGCATGTCGTTGTCGCCGACGTCACTGACGCCGACACCGTCGCCAACCTGTTCGACCAGGCCGCGGCCATCGGCCGTGTCGCACTATTGTTCAACAATGCCGGAATGAATATCGCCGCGGCCCCGCTCGATACCGTGCCGCCGGACGACATCCAGGCTTTGATCGCCACCAATGTCACCGGCGCCATGCTGTGTGCGCGTGAGGCCATGCGCGTGATGAAGGCGCAGACGCCGGCGGGCGGGCGCATCATCAACAACGGCTCGGTATCGGCCTATGCGCCGCGTCTCAACGCCTGCGCCTACACGGTCAGCAAGCACGCCGTTACTGGGCTGACCAAATCGCTGATCCTCGAAGGCCGCCCGTTCGGTATCTCCTGCGGCCAGATCGATATCGGCAATACGGTCACCGACATGTCGGAGCGCATGGACGCCGGGGTGCTTCAGGCCGATGGCGAAATCCGCCCGGAGCCGCGCTTCGATGTCGAGCACGTGGCGCGGACCGTGGTGCATATGGCGACCCTACCGCCCGAAGCCAACATGTCGTTCGTCACGATCATGGCGTCGACCATGCCGCTCTATGGTCGCGGTTAAAGCGGCGCGCAGACCTTTTCCAGCCACGACCGGACCTCGGCCGAAACCAACGGCCCGACCAATTCCACGACGCGGGCGTGGTAGCTGTCCATATAGGCGCGCTCCTCCGGCGTCAGCAGCGACACGTCGATCAGGGTACGGTCGATCGGCGCCCAGGTCAGGTTTTCGAAGCCGTGCATGGCACGTTCGCCACCCTTTGGGATGACGGCCTCGGTGACGAACTGCAGGTTCTCGATACGGATGCCGAAGTCGTTTTCCTTGTAGAAGCCCGGCTCGTTCGACACGATCATGCCGGTCTGCAGGGCGTAGCGGTTGAGCGCCTTGGAAATGCGTTGCGGGCCTTCGTGGACGCCCAGGTAGACACCGACGCCGTGGCCCGTGCCATGATCGTAGTCGAAGCCTTCCGCCCACAGGAACTGGCGCGCCAGGATATCGAGATGCGTACCGGTCGTGCCGGCGGGAAACTTCACCGTCGCCAGCGCGATATGACCCTTCAGCACCAGGGTGAACATGCGCCTGTGTTCGGCCGTGGGCTGGCCTACCGCCATGGTGCGCGTGACGTCGGTTGTGCCGTCTACGTACTGCCCGCCCGAATCGACGAGCAGCAGGTTGCCCGGCTTGATGGGGATGTTGCTGTTGGTATTGACGCGATAGTGCGGCAACGCCCCGTGCGGGCCGAAACCGGAAATGGTGTCGAAGCTGAGATCCTTGAGATTCGCGCCGGTGCCGAGGCCGTCGACGCGCAAGGATTCGAGTTTTTGCGCCACTTCGATTTCGGTCGGCAGGGTCGTTTGGGCCTCGGTCGCCACCCAGTGCAGGAAGGTCGAAAGGATCGCGCCGTCGCGGATGTGCGCGGCCTTTGTTCCGGCGATTTCGGTAGCGTTCTTGCAGGCGCGCGGCAAAAGGCACGGATCGTCGTTGCTTATCGGCGTGGCCCCGGCGGCCCGGATGGCTTCCAGCCAGAAGGCCGACGACGTATTGGCGTCGATCAGCACAGACTGCCCACCAAGCACCGCAAGGCTGGTGACGATTTCGTCTGGGGCTTTCACGGAAACCTCATTGCCCAGCCATTCGAGCAGGCCGTCGCTGACCTTATCGGGTTCGATGAACAGTTCGGCGGTGCCGTCGTTCTTCAGGATCGTTTGGCCGAGCGGCAGGGGCGAGCGGATGACGTCGCCGCCGCGGATATTGAACAGCCAGGCGAGAGACGACGGCGCGGTGATCAATGCCGCAGCGACGCCGTTGGCGCGCAGCGAAGCGGCGATGTTGCCGCGCTTGTCGCCAGAGGTCAGGCCGGCCTGGGCGAGTGGCTGGGGCACGATCGCGGCCATCGGCTGGGCGGGCCGTGCCGCGCCCCAGGCGATATCGAGCGGATTGGGGGACACGGGCAGCAACTGTACTGCGGCCGTCGCGGCGGCAGCGCCGAGACGAGTCAGGGCATCGGGCGTGACCAGGCGCGGGTCGTAGCCGACGACGGCGCCCGCGGGCAGGCCGGCGATTTCGTCGGCTAAAGACGTCCCGTGGAAATCCTTGACCTCGAAGACGGCGGGGTCGGTCTGTTCGCGCGATTGCAGCGTGTAGCGGCCGTCGGCATAGAGGACGGCGCGGCTTTGCAGGATGATGGCTGCGCCGGCGGAGCCGGTAAAGCCCGATACCCACGCCAGGCGCTCATTGGCGTCGGGCAGGTATTCGTTCTGATGCTCGTCCTCGTGCGGCACGATAAAGCCGTCGAGCCCCAGTTTCGTCATTTCCGCTCTCAGCGCGGCGACATTGACGGCGCCTTGCGAAGGATGGGTCGTGACATGGTAGGTCTGGAAGACGGGACGGGCGGAATCGGCGGTCATGGCGGACTCTCAAAGCAAAGGACGGTGGTTACCCATATAACCACCGTCCCGCCGAATCCATAGTCTTCCAAGTCGCGTTGACGACCTGGAGCGTGCGACCGCACGCCGCCACCGGTCCTCAAAAAGCGAAGCGGGCCGACGCTTCGGCGTTAGAGCATGATGATTTTAGCTTCGCTCAAATCCATGCTCTAACTTTTTGTTTTTGCATCATGTTTATCCAAAAAGTGGCATCCACTTTTTGGCATGATGCTCTAGGACAACGCTTCTGTGTGGCGAGCCCGGCGGCGCGTGAGCGGCAAAAATCTTATTCGAACTGAATCTTGGTGACGTAGTAGGGCTTGTAGGCGTCGGCCTGACCCTGGAACAGAACGGTGTCGATGGTCTGGTTGACGCCGCCTATGTCCTTCAGATTGATTTCCGCGGGCTGCCACGTCCGCGGCTTCAACGGTCCGATGATGGCGTTCGAATCGATCATCTTGTCGCCGGTCTTCAGTTTGATGGCCAACGACTGGCCGCCGTCGACCCCGCCATTGATGAAAAAGGTCAGCTTGGTGAAGCCGGCCGTCGACAGCGGGTCGTGGTGCAGCGCCAGCGCGCTCCAGGCCCCGCCCTCGACCTTGATCGGCTTGACCTGTCCGGCGGGCACCGACAACTCGACCGTGGCCCAGCTCCAGTTCTGCCAACCGTTTTTCAGTTCGTCGTCATAGATGACCATGGGCGCCGGCTTATCGGCGGCGCGGGCGCCAAACGCCATAGCGCCTGTGATGCCCATGGCGGATGCAATAAGGCTGCGGCGTGAAATCAACATCGGCTACTCTCCCTGTTTACAAGTGCCCCGGCCTCATTGAGGTAACTTGGGTCGGGGCTTTCTTATTTTTGATTTCCTAATTGATGCGCCAAAAGCGCTGGAAATCAAGAGGGGAGAGACGCCTGTCACACTTTTTGTAATACAAGTGTGCACCAGGCGTCACGGTGCAGGCGGCGGATCAGCCGGAAGCCGTGGCTTAAATAGGCCGCCTTGACGAAACGTTCCTGCGTGCGCAGCAGGCCCGACAGGATGACCAGACCCTTGGGCTTCAAGGCGTCGCGAATCGGATGCGACAGGGTGACAAGTGGCCGCGCCAGGATATTGGCGAAGACGAGATCGTAGGGGCCGTCCTTGCGCACCCGGCGGTGGTTCAGACCGTTGGCGTGGACGAAACGGGCATTGGCGCGGTTAAGACGGGCGTTCTCGTTGGAAATACGCACGCTGACCGGGTCGATATCGGTGCCGACGGCGACCTTCGTGCCCGTGCGCGCCGCCGCGATCGCCAGCACGCCCGTGCCGGCGCCGACGTCGAGCACGCGGTTGAAGCCGCGCTTTTTGAGCAGGTCGCTATAGGTCAGGAGGCAGCCCACCGTCGTGCCATGATGGCCGGTACCGAAGGCGGCGCCGGCTTCGATGCGCAGATTGACCGTCCCGGCGGGCACGCGGCCGCGGTCGTGGATGCCGTAGACGAAGAATCGTCCCGCGCGCACCGGCGGCAGGCCCGACAGGGCCATGGCCAGCCAGTCGGCGTCGGCCAGCTGTTCGCGCGCGACGTTGAGGCTTTCGAAATTCCCAAGAACGTCAAGCAGTTGCTGGTCTTCGTCCTCGGTGGTCGGAAAGGCGTCGATGCGCCAGACGTCGTGGTCTTCGTCCTCTTCCAGGATCGAATAGGTGGCGCCTTCGAGCAGGGCGTCGGCATCGATGGCTTCCGCGGCGGCTTCGGCGACGGCGCGCGGGCCCCTGGCGATGATTTGTTGAGGATTATAGGTCATGCTGCTCTGCGGTGAACGTTGATTCGTCAAAGGGACTCAGCTACCTTGCGTGTTTCAAGGTGCGCGAAATCTTCGGCGAAAGCACTTAGGGACGAATGATGGCGAGAGCTACCACAAAATCGAAAACGGGCGACACGAAATCTGTGGCTGACGAAATTCCGGCCGACGCCGGCGTGAAAAAGACGATCGCGCGCAAGGCGCCCGCGGCAAAAGCTGCCCCGGCCAAGGCGGAGACCACCGCCAAGAAACCGGTGGCTGCCAAGAAGGCCCCGGCAAAGGCGCTGGTCAACGACGTCAAGGCGCCTGTCGTCGCCGACAAGAAGACACCGGCCAGGAAACCGGCTCCGGCAAAGACGGCCGCGCCCAAAACTTCCGCGCCCAAAACTTCCGCGCCCAAAACTTCCGCGCCCAAAACTTCCGCGGCCAAGGCTGCCGCGAAGCCCGCGACCAAGACTGCAACTTCCAAGACGGTCGCGGCCAAGCCGCCCGCCGCGCCAAAGGCCAAGGTCACCGCCAAGGTCGAGGCCGCCGTCGAAAAGGCCAAGGTCCAGATCGACGAGGCCAGGGAAGTCGCCAAGGCCAAGATCGATGAGGCTGTGGCCGCGGCCGAACCGCATATCAAGGAAGCGACCGAAAAGGCCGAGGCTGCCCTCGAGGCCGCCAAGACCAAGATCGACGACGCCGTCGCAGCCGCCAAACCGGCAATTCAGGAGGCCGCGGTAAAGGCCGATGAAATCACTGCCAAGGCGGCCGACAAGGCGCACGAAATAACCGGCAAGGCGGCGGAAGCCACCAAGAAAAAGCCTGGCTTCTGGGCGCGTCTGTTCGGCGCACGTTAAGACAGACAACACATGTTTCCGGAAAAAGCGGGCCTTCGGGTCCGCTTTTTTTGGGTCTGCCGGGGCGGTCGAAATTGTGACTGAAATGCGGCGGTTTGGTATTGTTCCTTGATAAAGTGCGTGACAGCCTCCTTCCCGGGAGAGGGCAAGGGAGGACTGAAAATGGATGTCATCGATCGCGCCCTGTCGCAGGGCGGCGGGCTCATCGACTTTGGAAATGTGCAGTTGTCTTACGACACGCCGGAAACGCCGGTCGGCGGCTGGCCGTGCAAGGCCGATCAGTATTTCATGGCGAAGAGCGTGCCCTATATCACCGGCTATATGGAGCTCGCCGATTCGCGGCGGTTTCGATCCATACTGGAGATCGGCATATTCAAGGGCGGCAGCGTCGTCTTTCTCGACCAGCTTTTCAAACCTGACCGCCTGAGCGCCGTCGAGCTTAACAGCGAGCGTCTGCCGAAGCTCGACGATTACGTCGCGCGGCATGGCATCGCGAATATAAACCTGCACTACGGCATCGACCAGGCCGACCGGAAAACCTTGCGCGATATAGTCGATCGCGATTTCGACGCGCCGCTGGACCTGGTGATCGACGATGCCTCGCATTGCTACGCTCAGACGAAGGCGTCTTTTGAAACGCTGTTTCCGCGTCTGGGATTTGGCGGCGTGTATATTATCGAGGACTGGAACTGGGGCCATACGCGTCCGGAAGACGGCGGTGACGGAAACGAGGATATCACGCGTCTCCTGTTCGAAATCATCACCCTGCATGCCAAGCATGGAGACATCGTGACCCACATGTCGCTGCAGCCCGGCTTTTTCAGCGTGACGAAGGGCGCGCGCCCCATCCGGGACGACTTTCACCTCTGAGTTCCGGGCAAACGCGCTTTGCCGCCTTCCGTCCGGGCGCGGGAGGCGGTATTGCGGGGGACTGACGATGAAAGTTCCCCATGCTCAATGCCCTCTATTCGCGCTTCGAGCGTCTGGTCGACCCGTTCCGCGCTTACGCGGACCGGACGCCGCCGACTGGACTCTACGCCTTTTTCTGGATGTTCCTGAAACAGGTTTGGCCGATCTTCGCGGCTATCCTTGTGGCGGGCTTTCTCTACACGGTCACCGAAGTCACGGTCTTCCGCTATATCGCCGACATCGTCGACATCCTGACGCATACGCAACCGGCCGATCTGTGGCGGCAGCACGGGCAACAGTTCATCGTCATGGCCATGGTCCTGGGCGTCGTGTGGCCATTGATCGGCTTCACGCATTCGTTGCTGCTGCGCCAGGCGGTGCAGACCAACTTTCCGACCCTGATCCGCTGGCAGTCGCACCGCCACGTGGTGCGCCAGTCGTTAAGCTTCTTCACCAACGACTATGCCGGCCGTGTGGCGTCCAAGGTGGTCGATACGGCATCGTCCGTCCGCAACACGCTGGTGACCCTGTGCGACACCCTGCTCTATGTCGTCATCTATTTCTCGAGTGCCCTCTATCTTTTCTTCAAGGCCGACGTGCGGCTGGTCGTGCCGCTGATCGTGTGGAGCGTCGTCTATGCCGCCGTCTGCGGTTGGTTCGTGCCGCGTCTGTCGGACTCGGCCGACAAGGCCTCGGAGGCGCGCTCCAGCCTGGTCGGGCGCGTGGTCGATTCCTACACCAATATCCAGACGGTCAAGCTGTTCGCCAATACGCGCCACGAAGAAGACTATGTGCGTGAAGC